>Ga0307513_10011558_pt1 | contig 10964 bp, 11 predicted proteins | sample 15_EM_MG_FD_202174 | JGI IMG/M metagenome (GOLD analysis project Ga0307513, IMG submission 202174) | Populus trichocarpa ectomycorrhiza microbial communities from riparian zone in the Pacific Northwest, United States - 15_EM | ecosystem: Host-associated > Plants > Roots > Unclassified | place... | reverse complement strand
CCTGCGCGTCGGATGTGCTCCGGACACATTCCTGGGCGGATCGCATCAAACCTGCCGCAAGCTCATCGATGAGGGCGTGATCGGCCGCCCTCTGGCAGGCAGCGCCTTTTTCATGTGCCCCGGCCATGAGCGTTGGCATCCGAACCCCGCCTTCTATTATGCCAAAGGCGGAGGGCCGATGCTCGACATGGGCCCCTATTACATGACCGCGCTTGTGAACCTGATCGGTCCGGTCGCGCGGGTCTCGGGCGCGGCGACTTGCGCAAGATCGGAACGCATGATCACCAGCGAGCCGCTGATGGGCACCATGATCCCGGTGGAGGTGGCGACGCATGTCGCGGGAACCCTCGAATTCGTCTCCGGCGCCACCGTCTCGATCGCCATGAGCTTCGATGTCGCCAGGCACCGCCACAGACCGATCGAGCTTTATGGGACGGAGGGCAGCTTGAGCGTTCCGGACCCCAATCGCTTCTTCGGCGCCATCGAGCTTGCCACCGCGACAAAAGACTGGACGGAGAAGCCGACCGAGCACGCCTATGCCAGTGGCAACTACCGGAGCATCGGCGTCGCGGACATGGCCCACGCCGTCCGGTCGGGACGTCCGCATCGCGCTTCGGGTGAACTTGCGTTCCATGTGCTGGAAGTCATGGAGGCCATCCAACTGTCCTCGGATCGGGGTGTTCACGTCATCATCGAGTCGCGACCCGAACGGCCGGCCATGCTGCCGACCTCGCTGCCGTTCGGATCGCTCGACTGAAATCACGCAAAAATCGGAGCTTGGAGAATGCGCGAGGCACTGATCGTATGGGGCGGCTGGAGCGGGCACGAGCCCGAGCAATGCGCCTCCATCATCGCCGGGATGCTGGAAGAGGAAGGCTTCAAGGTCGCTATCGAGAACACGACGGAGGCCTTCGCCGATCCTGGCCTGTCCGCAATGAGCCTGATCATCCCGATCTATACCATGTCGAGGATCGAGAGGGAGGAGCTGAGCAATCTCACAGCGGCCGTTCGCGGCGGGGTTGGTCTTGCCGGCTATCATGGCGGCATGTGCGACGCTTTTCGCGAGGCGGTCGAGTACCAGTTCATGTGCGGCGGCCAGTGGGTCGCGCATCCTGGCAACATTATCGATTATCGCGTGAACATCACCCGGTCCGATGATCCGGTCATGGAGGGCATCGGGGATTTCGACTACCGCTCCGAGCAATATTACATGCATGTGGACCCCGCGAACGAGGTGCTGGCGACAACGACCTTCTCGGGCGAGCATGCCGACTGGACCAGGGGCGTGGTGATGCCGGTGGTATGGAAACGCAGCTATGGCGAGGGGCGGGTGTTCTATAGCTCCCTCGGGCATGTTGCCAAGGAGTTCGAGGTGCCGGAGATGCGGACGATCCTCAGGCGCGGCATGCTCTGGGCGACGCGCTGAACCTCTGGCGAGCCGCGTCGGTTGCAAAGTCGGCAAGCATCCGTGGCCGACCGGAAGAGTTGCGTTGCGAGGAGGCTCGGCATGCCCGCAACGCTCGACCACCTGCGAACAGCGGCGTCGCTCGAAGCCTCACATCCTGGCCGTTTTCCTCGGCCCCGGAACCGGTTGACGTGCTTCAACGCGAATTGGTTCGATTGATGGCTCGTCAATACGCCACTCTGTAGGTGGACTTGCTTCACTTTAGTGGAGAGCTTTTTGGTCAGTTTGCCGCCAATCTTTCGAACTTGGCGGGGCTGCTGAAGTCGAGCGCCGAATGGTGCCGGACAGGGTCTCTCCCCTCATGCCCCTCAACGGGTTGAGATCGAACGACTCGAAATCATTCTGGCGCTTGTTGCGGAAATTTGGCGCGATCGGCGAGTGACATGACACGAGCCCGACGTTACACACCTCCGGTCCAGCGACGCTCCGGAGATCACATGCAACTGATGGTTAACGGCAAGACACACGAGGTGGATGTCGAAAACGACATGCCTCTGCTTTGGGTCTTGCGAGACGAACTTGGGATAACCGGTCCCAAATACGGCTGCGGCATCGCCATGTGCGGCGCCTGCACCGTGCATGAAGATGGCGTGGCGGTGCGATCCTGCTCCCTGCAGGTCGGCGATGTGAAGGGCGCGATCACCACGATCGAGGGGCTGGGCTCGCCGGAGGCGATGCACGCGGTGCAGGCCGCCTGGGTCGAGCACCAGGTGGCGCAATGCGGCTACTGCCAGTCCGGGCAGATCATGGCGGCAGCTGCCCTGTTGAGCGTCAATGCCGCACCGACCGACGAGGATATCGACCGGGCGATGTCGGCCAATCTGTGCCGCTGCGGCACCTATCCGCGCATCCGGGCGGCCGTAAAGGCCGCCGCCCCCAAGGTGGGGGCGCGCAAATCATGAGCCGCGCCGGAACCATTGCGCGCCGCACCTTCCTGATCGGCTCGGCCGCTATCGCCGGCGGCGTAGCATTCGGGATTTACGCCTACAAGCGCACGCCCACCAACCCGCTGCTCAGAGGGCTGGGCGCCGGACAAGCCGCGCTGACGCCCTATGTGCGAGTGGACCAGAGCGGCGTAACCATCATCACCCCGCGCGCTGATTTTGGCCAGGGCGTCTACTCCGTGCTGGCGGCACTGGTGGCCGAAGAGCTGGACCTCGCCTGGGAGGACATCAGGGTCGATCACGGCCCGCCGAGCGCCGCCTACTACAACGGCAAGGCTGCGGCGGAAGGCTTTCCCTTCGCCGCCACCGACGACGGCTTCCTGGCTCGCAACGGGCGTGTTTTCGGCGATGTCGTCGGCAAGTTCGTCGGCCTGCAGATCACAGGCGGCTCGTCCACGGTGGCGGACGCGTACGAGAAGATGCGCGTCGCCGGTGCGGTTGCGAGAGAGGCGCTGCTGCTGGCGGCTGCCCAGCAAACGGGAATCGTCAGAGCCAATCTGCGGACCAAGGACGGCGCTGTGATCACGCCCGACGGCAAGTCGCTGAGCTACGCGTCTCTCGCCGCGACGGCGGCAAGGATCGCTCCGCCGGTCAATGTGACGCTCAAATCCGAGTCCGAGTGGCGCTATCTCGGAAAATCGATGCGACGCATCGATATCGTGGCGAAGTCCACGGGCACGGCAACCTTCGGCATCGACCTCAGAATGCCCGGCATGGTCTATGCCACGGTGCGCACCAATCCGCGCCTGACCGGCGGCATGAAGGGCTACGACGCCAGCGCTGCCGAGCAGGCGAAGGGTGTTCTCAGGATCGTACCGATCACCGGCGGCGTCGGCGTGATCGCCGACAACACCTGGCGCGCATTCCAGGCCGCCAGCCTGATCACGTTCGATTGGGGCCCGGCGCCCTACCCCGCGACCACCGCCGCGATGTTCGAGACCGTGGCGGCCTCCTTCATCCCGGCTCGCCAGGACAGCCGCTTCAAGAACGAGGGCAACGTCGAGACCGCGCTCACAGGCCCCGGCGTGCTCCAAGCCGAATACAAGGTGCCTTACCTCGCCCATGCGCCACTGGAACCCATGAACGCGGTGGTCCAGCTCAAGGACGGGCGGCTCGACATATGGGCTGGCACGCAAATCCCGCTGTTCGCGGTGGCGGCGGCCGCGTCCATCACGGGGCTGCGAGCCGAGGACATTCATCTCCACGCCCAGATTTCGGGCGGCAGTTTCGGTCGCCGCCTGGAGGACGACTATGTGCGCCAGGCCGTCGAGCTGGCCAAGGCCTTCCAGGGACGTCCCGTCAAGATGACCTGGACGCGCGAGGAGGACATGACCCATGACTTCCCGCGCCCGCTCGGCATGGCCCGCATGCGCGGCGCCGTGAAGGACGGCAAGGTCGAGGCCTACGATCTCAGCATCGCCTACCCGTCCGTGACGGTTTCGCAGATGGGCCGGCTCAACCTGTCAGTCCCCGGACCCGACGTTGCGATTGTGGCAGGCGCCTGGGACCAGCCGTTCAGAATTCCGAACTATCGCGTGACCGGCTATCGCGTGCCCGCGATGGTGCCGGTCAGTTCGTGGCGGTCGGTCGGGGCGTCCGCCAACGGCTTCCTGCACGACTGCTTCCTCGACGAATTGATTCACGCCGCCGGCGCGGACCCGCTGCAAGAGCGGCTGCGGCTCTGCTGGCACGAGCCCTCGCGCAAGGTGCTCGAAGCCGTCGGCGAGATGTCGGGCTGGGGCGGCAATCCCGGCAACGGTCGCGGACGCGGCGTCGCCTTCACGCTGTCGTTCGGCGTGCCCGTGGCCGAAGTGGTTGAGGTGACGAATACGCCGCTCGGCATACGGATCGACAGGGTCTTTGTCGCCGTCGATGTCGGCAAGGTGCTGGATCCGGTCAACTTCGACAACCAGGTGCAAGGTGGCGTCATCTGGGGACTGGGCCACGCCATGAATGCCGAGCTGACATACGCGGACGGCATGGCCCAGCAGACGAACTACCATGCCTTCGAAGGCATGCGGCTATACCAGACGCCACAGATCGAGGTTCGAGCGCTCACCAACAACAGCGAGATCCGCGGCATCGGCGAGCCGACCGTCCCGCCGGCCGCCCCAGCCCTCGCCAACGCCATTTTCGCCGCCACCGGCAGGCGCATCCGCGAGTTGCCGCTGAACAAGCACATCCAGTTCGTCTGAGAGGAGCCATAGACATGATGCGTTATCTGCTCCTTCTCGCTGTGGTGGCGACCCCCGCGATAGCCCAGGACAAGAGCCTGGAAGCGCAGGGCCTGCAGCTGTGGGGAAAGATCCACGAGGTGTTCTCGCACCCCCGCTGCGCCAACTGCCATGTGGGCCCGGACAATGTGCCGATCTGGTCTGGACCGAGCTACGGACCCAAAGCGCGTCCGCACGGAATGAACATCCACGGCGGAGCCAGCCGCATCGGCGCCGAGCACATCGCCTGCAGCTCCTGTCACACCCAGCACAACGCGCAAGTGCCGCATGGCCCTCCCGGCGCGGAGGTGTGGCTGCTGCCTCCGGTCGAGATGCAATGGTTCGGCAAGTCGAGTGCCGAGATCTGCGCCCAGATCAAAGACCCGGCTCGCAACGGCGGGCGCACCATCGCCAAGGTTGCCGAGCACATCGACCATGACGCGCTGGTGCACTGGGGTTGGACGCCGGGACCGGGACGGGAGCCGGCTCCCCAATCCATCGCCCAGCTGGTCGAGCACCTGAAGCAATGGGACGTGGCAGGCGCGCCGTGCCCAACGAAGTAAGTTCCGTCTCGGCAGGCAGGCGCTTGGTGTAGTGCGCCTCGCAAACGCCCGCGATCGGTCAACAGCAAGGCGCAATGATGGCAGGCCAGGACAAGTTCATTGTTGATCTCGGCTGGCGCGTCCTGTTGAAGGACGCGGGCCTCGATGTCCAGGACCTCCTGCGCCACGCCAGCCTTCCGCTGGACCTGTTCAGCCGGGATTCGCCGACGCTGACGACAGACGAATACTTTCGGCTCTGGGAAGCAATGGAGCACCTCGCGAACGATCCCCTCTTTCCTCTCCGCCTCCCGCAGGCAATCTCCGTCGAGGCTTTCAGTCCGCCAATGTTCGCGTGCTTTTGTAGTTCCAATCTGAATGCGGCGCTTGCCCGGCTGGCCCAATGCAAACCTCTGTGCGCTCCCTTGCGGCTCGATGTCAAGCCGGACCAGCTTCAGACCGTCGTTGCCCTTGCCGGTTTGCCGCACAACGCACCCCTTCCGCCGTCGCTGATTACTTTCGAGCTGGTGTTTATCGTCCACTTGTCGAGGTTGGCGACGCGTGAGCATGTCGTGCCCAAGGCGGTGCATCTCGAGGTTCAACTGCCCAACCCGGATGCGTATGAGGACTTCTTCGGCTGCAAAGTCGAGCGCGGCACGTCGAACGGCCTCACATTCTCGGCCGAGGACGCCAAGAAGCCATTCCTGACCGCCAATGAGAAGATGTGGTCGGTGTTCGAGCCAGATCTGCGCAAGCGGATGGCCGATCTCAATCCGCAATCGACGTTTCGCGATCGCGTTCGCGCCTGCCTGGTCGAAATCCTGGCAAGCGGGCAATGCACGATTGCGGATGTCGCGGAACGGTTGGCTGTCAGCCATCGCACCTTGCAGCGGCGGCTGCGGGAGGAGGGGACCAACTTTCAGCGGGAACGCAATAATTTGCGCGAGGACCTGGCACGGCATTACCTCGTCAACACCCGCTATTCCAGTGCGGAGATCGCCTTCCTGCTCGGCTACGATGATCCGAACTCCTTTGCCCGCGCATTCCAAACCTGGACCGGACAAACCCCGGAAAGTGCACGCTCTGCGATGCCCAGCACTGGTAGCGCGACGCGTTCGGATGCCTGATATGGGAGCTTGCTGCCGGGCGGGTGCGGTCCTCTCTGTACTGAAAGGGCACCGACTTGGGCTGCTGTGGGGCAAATTGCGACCTCGGTCGTTCCGTATGGCTCTGAGCGCGCCGATAGAGCGGCTCGGCCTCGCGGCAACTGCCTTGTGCTTGATAGAGGAAGCCGAGATTATTGACGCTTATGAGCGTCGAGGGATGGTCGGGACCGAGCCTCTTCTCAGCTAGTGAAAGCGCGTGTTCGGCGATCGCGAAGGCTTCCGAGTATTTGCCCAGATTGATGAGTTGGACGGCTTGGCGGTTGAGAGCGTCCGCGTCCTGCGCACTTTCGGCCTGCGCCAGCTGTGCGCCAAGCAAAGCCAGGATCGATACGACGAGAAGGGAGCCGATGAGCCGGATGAATGAGGCGCGCAAAACATCCCTCCTGGCAATGGCATGAATGAATTGCAGCATTATGCCCCGCACTCATGATGGGGACAATATTGGCAACAGAAGTAATAGTCGTGACACGGGCAGCAAGAGAGATCAGCGCGCTCATCGCTAGTAAAGCAGATTCGATCGCAATAAAACGCCGATGAGATGCCGAGTCGGCTCCTGGCCCGACGCGGTATTGATCGGTCGCGCGGATTGCGTTCGATCGGACCGTACTCGCCAAGCTCGCGGCGAGGCAACCAGCAGCTTAACACCCAGCTCCGGTCGATCGGCGAAGGGCTCGGCACGACGGCCCTCGCCTCGGAGGCGTCGTCAAACCAACGCCATTGGATGGAAGGAGCGTAATCGATAGCAAGGATCGGCTGCCATTCATGCGCTGCATTCAGGCGCGCTGTTTCCGAGTCCTCGGCCGAGCGCCGAGACGATCATCGTCAGCTGTTGTTCGAGCTCCGGAGCGGATATGTCGCCGATCTTCTCCTCGAGGCCAAGCAGGACCACGCCGTGGACAGCGGAAAACAGCGAGCGCGCAATCACGGCGGCTCGCTCAGGCTCGAGGCCGGGCAGTAAGACGCACAGAGGTTGCTCAACGATTGCGAACATCCGCTGCCGACGATCAACATACCAGTCTGGCAGATGCTTGCCCGCCGCCAGATAGTGATCGAAAAGCGCGCGCCAGCGCTTCTGGTGAGCAGCGGCAAAATGCAAATAGCCCAGCGATAGGCGAACCATCTGCGCGATCGCCTGCGTGGTATTTCTCTGCTGACTAGGCGACGACGATGCGACAATTCCGGCGAGCTCGGCCTCGATCATGCCAAGTGTCCGCTCGTTCACGGCAAGGATAAGGTCGTCGAGATCGGCGAACAGGTTGTAGATCGCTCCAACGGAGCAGCCTGCTTCAGCCGCCAGTTCGCGCGCCTTGATGGCTGGCAGGCCACGCTGGTCGATGGCGCGCTCTGCCAGTGCGATAAGGGCTTCTTTCAGGTTCTGCCGGCGCTCAGCTGTTTTCATAGTCTCTTCGATGGATCAACGCTCAATACATGAACTGGGTTCGATGGGTGTATCGGCCCCAACTGAACGGCGTTCATAAACGATCGCGGCCCCCCTGTGCAATCACCCTGCGCCACGCGATATTGCGCATGCAACGATTTGGGCGGCGAACCGGGAGGGAAGCTGATCGGCAAGGCAGCAGAGGAAGCAAGGGCAGATGCTGCGGCTGGCGAGGCGCGCGGCTGTATCCGCATGGCCGACGGGCCGCCGCGCGCGAGATCGATCGCCCGGCGACCACCGGCGGACATCGGGCTATATCCCGGTCCGGCGTTTTACGCGGCCTTGCCGACTTCCATCAGCAGACGCTCGGCGCGGGCATCCTCGATCCTGTTCACCAGCTTTGCCGCCTCATGCTGGTCGCGCAGGGTCTTGGTCATGGTGACACAGGACTGCACGAGCATCAGCACGCCCATGGCGAGATAGCCCCGGCTCCACCAGTCAAGGGGCATGTAGAAAATGCCGAGCCCGGTCATCAGGAGTGCTCCGGCGAATGACACATAGGTGAAGCTCACCCACGACGTGCTATGCGGCATGGCGTTCTGGGAGACGGACATTTGAGGGTTTCCTTGGTTGAAATTGGCAAGTTGGGCTCAGCAAGACTTCGTCACGCCGACACTTTCGGCTGGCTGGCGCGCAGCTTGAGGCGCGCGATCACGTCGGCGGCGGTGGCGCGCAATGGGGGACCGAACCCTTCGGCGGCAAGCCGCTCGGCGGCGCTGGCGGGAGCCGTCGCCTCATCGAGTTGGCTGAGGGCGTCCTCGGCGATCGAGGCCGCCTCCTGCCGCTCCTGCAGACGCTTCAAAGTCTGCTCGGCCTCGGCCAGTGTTGCCTGATGCAGCATGGCGCCCTCGACGCGGCCGCGCCGCACATTGCGCACGGCCTCGGCTGCACGCGCCAGGCGCCGGCCTCTATCGATCTCGACGATCCGCCCCTCCGCCTGGCGCACATGGTCGCGCAGCTTGGCGATCTCGGCCGCGAACAGCGAGCGGGCGTTCCTGGCGGCATCGCGGTTGGCTTCGAGGTGCGTGATGGCAGTGGCGCCCTCATGGGCGAGTTCTTCCCGCCCTCCTTCGATTGCGCCGATGACCCGCGCCTCCAGATCGACGATCTGGCTCTCCAGCCGCGCCAGACGCGAGCTCTCCTGCTGATCCTGTGCGATCACGAAAGCGAGTGCACGCTTTGCCTTGTCCAGCGCGACCGTCGCATCGCGGACCTGCTGATCGAGGATCAGGAGCGCATTGCGGTCTGCAACCTCCTCCATGACGGCCCCGGCGCGACCGCGCACCAGCGTGACCAATGTTTTCAGCATCCACCTCTCCCTTTTGAACGATGTTCAAGAGGGTTGTCGCAGATTTATGAACAGCGTTCAAGAAAAAAAATGAACATCGTTCACGTGAGCGTCCGAGAGGTTCTCCAGGGTAGCTCTGCGACGAATGTTCGTAGAACGTCCACTGCCGGGTACAGATGTCCGGAATCTCAGCGGCTTTGCCGGTCGCGGCGCTGGGGTAAGCGGCTGCTTATTCAGGCCGGCCGAACGGCAAAGGGCACGTGACGACAGCCCTCGCCTCCAAACGGACATACACCCCGCTTCGCCTGCGAACTGAAGTGAACCTTGACCTAGCGCGTGATCAAGGTTCACTTGGAAACATTCAGGGTGCGAGATAGTTAGTCCGTTCCATGTGCCTGGCGACGAGTTGATCGGCAATGTCGTTCAGATCCTCGCCGACAATCTGCGGCTGGGGGCCCACCCCCAAAATGTCGTTGCCGGGGCGCCTGACCAGTGCTGCTTCCCAGCCTGCCGCAACAGCGCCGAGAGTGTCCCACGTATGGCAAGCGATAAGGCAGAGTTGAGAGGGCTCAGCGCAAAGCTCCCGCTCGACATAGGCGTAAGCCTCGTGTGAGGGTTTATGATGCCTCACGCCGTCTGCGCTGAATCGCCGTTCGAACACATCGACAATCCCGCCATGCTCAAGCTGACACGTCTGCACTTCAAGCAGATTGTCGGTGAGAGTGAAGAGCCGGAAGCCGGCACGGCGCAGTTTGCGCAGCGCCGCTGGCACCTCGGGATGGGGCGGCATTGTGGAAAATTTATCGGTCAGCTCTTTCCTGTCCCTGTCATCGATTTTGATGGCCCGCGTATCTGCCAGCATCTTCATCACCGCCGCGCCGATATCGGTGAATGGGACGTAGCGGCCCGCCACCGTCAGGGCCGCGGAATAGAGGATGAGGTTGGCGAACCATAAGCGCATGGCGCCCTTGTCGCCAAAGATGCGCTCGAAGGTTGGCGCCATGGCCTCAAGATCGAGAAGCGTTTCGTTGACATCAAAGACGATCAGGGGAAGAGCGGCCATGATACGAGACTCCTGTTTGTGGTTGTGCCCCGCCTAGAATTCGTCAGCTTGTTAGCATTGGGTCCTGAGCCGGCTGTCATGCCCGGACTGTACGGCGCGGCGTGCGGTCGGCGATGAGAGCTGCTTTACCTGGCCAGCCTCCTCCAAGCTCCTCAGACCGACTTCACCTCGCCGCCGTCCATACGCCGCACCGTGCCGGTCATCCACCGCGCGCCCGGCGAAAGGGCGAACGCAATGAGGCCCGCGACCTCCTCCGCTTCGCCAAAGCGGCTGATGCCGGCCTGCTTGAGGAACTGCTGTTTGGCTTCCTCGAGCGAGATATTCCCGGAAGCCGCGGCTCGCTCGAACATGGCCAGGCGGCGTCCCGTCATGATCGCGCCTGGGGACACGGCATTGACCTGGACACTGTCCTTGATGCCGCGCTCGGCGAACACCTTCGCCAAGGCCTCGATCGCTGCATTGATCGCGCCGACGGCCGCCGCGCCCGGCTTGGGGATCACGGCCGCATTGCCTGAGGTGAAGATGACGGAGCCGCTGGATTTGCTCAAGGCGTCCCAGGCGCGGACCGTCAGTCGGCGCGCACCGTGAAATTTGAGCTCCAGGCCCGCCGTCCACTGCTCATCCGTCATCTGGAATACATCGTGCCCGGGGACGGCTCCGGCGATGTTGACCAGCGCGTCGATGCGCCCGAAGCGATCTAGCGTTCTTTGGACGACCATATTGGGGGCGGCAGGCGGCATCAGATCAACGTCGAGCGCCCAGCGCCTCGGCGCCGATCGCTTCAACCTCACGGCCAACCTCGCCCAGCTTGTCGCCATCGCGGGCAGCCAAGACAATCGCCCCGAAAT
>Ga0307513_10011557_pt1 | contig 10964 bp, 9 predicted proteins | sample 15_EM_MG_FD_202174 | JGI IMG/M metagenome (GOLD analysis project Ga0307513, IMG submission 202174) | Populus trichocarpa ectomycorrhiza microbial communities from riparian zone in the Pacific Northwest, United States - 15_EM | ecosystem: Host-associated > Plants > Roots > Unclassified | place... | reverse complement strand
GGCCTGACCCACCGTCCCGGGTTTTTAAACTAACTGCGAACGATAACTTCGCTGGAGAAGTCCGCCTGGCCGCGTAAGCGGTTCGGTTGATTTCGAATCTTAAGTCCTAGGGGTTCAGATCCTTAGGCGGGGCCCGGGAGGCGCCTGCCAACAGAAGCCTCCCACCTTTTCGTCGGCGTGAGGGCGCCCGCCAACAGAAGCCCTCCACCGATTTTCGGGGGCGGCCTGTACGGGCTGCCCCTTTTCGTTTTGCGGCGCCTGCGAACCCGCCTTGCGCGCGGCGGCTCAGACGCTACGTTCCGAGGCAGCGTTCCTCTCCGGAGACCCCATGGCTCAAGACCCGCCGGCCCAGGATTTGATGCGTTACGAGGCGATGGCCCAGGACGCCCTGCGGGGCGTCGTGAAGACCGCCTTGAAGCGTGCGGCCGCGCCCGAAGGCCTGCCGGGAGCTCACCACTTCTACATCACCTTCAAGACCGACGCGCCGGGCGTCTCGGGCCCGCCCGACCTCCTGGGCAAATACCCCGACGAGATGACCATCGTCCTGCAGCACCAGTATTGGGACCTGGCCCCCGGCGAGACCTTCTTCTCGGTGACCCTGCAGTTCGGCGGCCAGCCCAAGCGCCTCTCCGTCCCCTACGCGGCGGTCACCCGCTTCTACGATCCGAGCGTCCAGTTCCTGCTGCAGTTCGAAGCGCCCGCGGCGGCCGAAGTGAAGCTGGCGGAAGCCGAGGAAGTCGCCGCACCCGAACCGCCGCCGCCCGAGGGCGAGGCGAAGATCGTGTCCCTCGACCAGTTCCGGAAGAAGTGAGCCAACAGCCGATGTCCGACGCGCCCGCCGCCGAACCCGAGGCGCTGACCGACGAAGCCATCCTGGCGCGGTTCCTCCGCACCAAGAACCAGCCCACGGGCTCGCAGACGCTGGGCTTTCGGATGGTCTCGGTCAGCCAGGCCACGAAGTCGGTGGAGGTCGAGTTCGACGCCAAGGCCGAGCTCCTGCTCAACCCGATGAAGCAGATCCAGGGCGGCTACCTCTGCGCCATGCTGGACGAGTGCATGAGCGTCGCCTGCATGGTCGCGTCGGGCATGACGGCGGTGGCCCCGACCCTTGAGATGAAGACCAGCTTCTTCCGCCCCGGCGCGCCCGGAAAGATCCGCGGGGTGGGCAAGGTGGTGAAGTGGGGCCGCCAGGTCGCCTTCACCGAGGGCGAGCTCTTCGATCCGGAGGGCCGGCTGCTTGCAAAGGCCACCGGCACGGCGATCCCAACCCCGTTCCAGACCTACAAGAAATAGATGCCTCGCCTGGCCTTGCTGTTTGCGGGCCTCTGGCTCGCCCTCTCAGCTCCAGCCCAGGCCGCTTCGCCGTTCGCCGACTGGGCGGTCGTGGTGGTCGCCGGCGACTGGCACGCCCACAACGGCGGACCGTCGGAAGCCTTCGACAACGCCCGCCGCGACGTCTCCCAGGCGCTTGAGCACGCCGGATTCCAGCAGGCGAACCTGCGCCAGTTCTCGGTGCGCCCGGAGCGCTACAAGGACGTCGGCCTCGCCAAGTCCGATCCCAACACGATCTTCAACTCGCTGGTCGACCTGACCGGCAAGGCGACCGGCGGCTGCCTGGTCTATTTCAGCTCGCACGGCGCGCCACAGGGCGTGGTGGTCGACCAGCAGATCCTGCCACCGCAGGTGCTGGCCGGGATGCTTGACCGCACCTGCGGGGCCCGGCCGACGGTGGTGGTGATCTCGGCCTGCTTCTCCGGCGTCTTCGTGCCCGCGCTCGCCAGCGCCAACCGGATGGTCCTGACCGCCGCGCGCCCCGACCGCAGCTCGTTCGGCTGCGGCGAGGCCGACCGATATCCCTATTTCGACGAATGCTTCCTGTCGTCGATCTCCGACGCCAAGACCCTGCCCACCCTGGCGACGGCGGTGCAGACCTGCGTCGCCACCCGCGAGGTCAAGGAAGGCATGAAGCCGCCCTCGGAGCCGCAGCTTTTCATCGGCGGCGCACTCCGCCCGCTCCTGCCTCTGTACCCGCTGGCCACCGGGCCGCCGCCGGCGAATTAGCCTCCCAAGCGTTGCTGTGCGCCCCGCGTCATCTGGGGCTTTGAGGGACTCGTTGCGGCGCCCTACAACCGCACTTGGCTCAAACACCTGCGGACAACCCTTGATGCGGATAATCGTCACTGCCGCCCTCTCCGCGCTGGCGATGATGTTGGCAGGACCCTCCGCAACCGCACAGGACGCCGCGGCGCCCGCAGGGGCGGCCGCGCCGGTCGCCGGGGCGGCGCAGGCCCCTGCGGCGGCGCTGCCGAAGCAACCCGTGCCCTACACCCAGCTCCGGCCGAAACCGGCGGTGAAGCCGCGGCCCGCCGCCGCCCGACCCGCCGCCGCCGCCGCCGCCGCGGTTGGCGCGGTCGCGACGGGTCCGGCTGTTGCGGGCGCCATCCCCGTCGCGGCCGGCGCCGCGCCCGCCGTCGCCGGCGCGCGCCTGGCCCCCGGCCAACCGCTTCCGCCCGCGGAACTGGAGACCTTCATCGACGGGGTCGTGAAGGACGCCATGGGCCGCGAGCACATCGCCGGCGTGACCGTCTCCGTGGTCCAGAACGGCCAGGTGGTGCTGAAGAAGGGCTACGGCTTCGCGAGCCTCAATCCGCAGCGCGCCGTCGATCCCGACCGGACGCTGTTCCGGGTGGCGTCGATCTCCAAGACCTTCACCTGGATCGCCCTGATGAAGGAGGTCGAGGCGGGACGGATGCGGCTGAACCAGCCGGTGAACCTCTATCTGCCGGAAAAGGTGCAGGTGAAGGACCAGGGCTACGACCAGCCGGTGCGCGTCACGAACCTGATGGACCACTCGCCGGGCTTCGAGGACCGGGCGCTGGGCCAGCTCTTCGAGGATCGGGCGAGCCGGGTCCGGCCGCTGGACCTCTATCTTCGCCAGGAGCGTCCCAGGCGGGTGCATGCGCCGGGCGTCATCTCGACCTACTCGAACTATGGCGCGGCGCTGGCGGGCGAGGCGGTGTCCTACACCGCCGGCAAACCCTTCGAGCGGCTTATCGAAGACGAGATCCTGGTCCCGCTGGGCATGACCCACACCACCTTCCGCGAGCCCCGGCCGGCGAAGGCCGGCCTGCCGTCGCCGATGCCCGCGGCTCTGGTCGCTGACATCGCCCTGCCGGTGCACTGGACCCGGACCGGCTTCGAGCAGCGCAAGTACGAATACGCCGGCCACGTGGCCCCGGCCGCGTCCGCCTCATCCACCGCCGGCGACATGGCGCGCTACATGATCATGCTGCTGAACGGCGGGCAGCTGAACGGCGTGACGATCTACGGACCGACCGCCGCCCAGGCGTTCCGCACGCCGCTGCGCAAGACGCCCGCCGGAATCAACGGCTGGGCGCACGGCTTCATGACCTTCGACCTGCCGGGCGGCTATCGCGGCTACGGCCATGGCGGCGATACGCTGGACTTCCACTCGAGCCTGGTGACCGTGCCGGCGCTCGGCCTGGGAATCTTCATCTCGACCAACTCCGAGACCGGCGCTCCGCTGGCCGGACGTTTCGCCTCGCGTGTGGTGCAGCAGTTCTATGCGACGCCGCAGGTGTTCCCGCGCGCCGGCTCGCCCGAGCTCGCCGCCAACGCCGACGCGGTGACCGGCTACTACCTGACCAGCCGCCGCGCCTATTCCGGGCTGGAAGGCTTCGTCACCTCGGTCGTCGGCGGCACGACGGTGTCGGTGACGCCGCAGGGTCGGCTGGTCACCACCAGCCGGGACGAGACCCGCACCTGGGTCCCGGATGGCCCGCTGACGGATCGACTGTTCATCGGCACGGACGGCGATCGCCGCATCGCCTTCACAAACGAGGGCGGGCAGGCCCGCGCCTTCCTGGTCTCCTACGGCGGGGCGCTGATGGAACGCGCGGCGGTGTGGTGGCGTCCCACAACCTTGGCCTGGCTGGGTGGGCTGGCCGGCCTGGCCTCGCTCGCCACCCTCGGCGGCATCGTGTTCCGCAACCGCCGTGAATTCCGCGAGAACCAGACCCAGGCGCGCGCCAGCCTGGTGCAGAACATCCAGGCGGTGCTCTGGCTGATCGCCATGGCGCTGCTGGCGCTCTGGGCGTCAAAGACCGGCGACGTGGCCTATGTGGTGTATCGCTGGCCGGGCGCGCTGCTCCTGACCGCCTCGGCCTGCGCCCTGGTGGCCTCGATGCTGACCATCGCCACCCTGGTGGCCCTGCCGGCGATCTGGCGCGGCGGACGGCGCGTGGATTCCTGGAGCCACCTGCGCAAGGCCGGCTTCACGCTCACCGTGCTGATCTACGCCAGCCTCGCCGTGGTGCTGGCGCTCTGGGGCGCGCTCAGCCCCTGGAGCGGCTAGAGCGTGACAGCCGAAAGTGTGTGCGGTTTCGGCGCCTGTCACGCTCTAAACTTTTGAATTGGGGCCTTTTTGTTCGGTTCAGATGATTCCATCTGAACCGAAATGACTCCGGGCAACTAACTTCACCGCTCACTAACCCGCCGTTTACCAACCACTGGGTAAATCCTGCCTAGCGGGGGGCGAATTCTGCCTGGCCGCCTGCTTGGTTGCGGGGGACGTGGGCGTTGAATCCAATTCTGGCTGCGCTTCAGAGGTTCGGGATCGGCCGCTTGGCCGCCATTCTCGGCATCGGCGCGGGCGTCGCGGCCGTGCTCGTCGCGCTGAGCATGAACCTCGGCCAGCCCAAGGCCCTGCTCTATTCGAACCTCGACCTCAAGGAAGCCGGCACGATCACCCAGTCGCTGGACCAGGCCGGCGTGAAGTATGAGGTCAAGGGCGACGGCTCCACGATCATGGTGCCGCGCGACCAGGTGGCCTCCACCCGCCTGATGCTGTCCTCCAAAGGCCTGCCGACCGCGGGCTCGGTGGGTTACGAGATCTTCGACAGCAACAACACCTTGGGCCAGACCGACTTCGTCCAGCAGCTGAACCGCCAGCGCGCCCTGGAAGGCGAGCTCGGCCGCACCATTCTCAGCCTCGACGGCATCACCTCGGCCCGCGTCCACCTGGTGCTGCCCAAGCGCCAGCTGTTCGACGAGGAGGCCGAGCAACCCTCCGCGGCGGTTTCCATCGGCGTCGGCGGCCGCGAGCCCACCGCCGACCAGGTGCGCGCCATGCAGAACCTGGTGGCCGGCGCCGTGCCGGGCCTCAAGGCCGACCGCGTCACCGTCATCGACCAGCACGCCAAGACGCTCTCCGGCGGCGACACCGGCATGGCCGCCGAGGCCGACGGCCGCAAGAGCGCGGTCGAGCAGCGCATCGCCAAGCAGGTGAAGCAACTGGTCGAGGGAGTCGTCGGCGTGGGCAAGGCGCGCGTCAACGTCTCCGCCGACCTGGAGCTCGCCCGCGTCACCGTCCAGAAGGAGAGCTTCGATCCCGACGGCCAGGTGATCCGCTCGGAGTCCACCACCGACGAGAAATCCAACGAGAACCAGTCCGACGACAGCGGCCAGGTCTCCGCCGCCGCCAACATCCCGGGCACGCCGAACCTCGGCGCGGGCTCCGGCGGCTCCGGCTCGAGCACGGGGCGCCAGGAATCCACCACCAACTACGAGATCACCAAGGAGACCCGCACCGAGGTCCGCGAGCCGGGCCAGGTGAAAAAGGTCGCCGTCGCGGTCGCCGTCGACGGGGTCACCGCGCCGGCCGGCAAGAACGGCAAGCCTGGCGCCTACACCCCGCGCTCGGTCGCCGAGATGGCGCAGATCGAGCGACTGGTGCAGACCGCGGTCGGCTTCGACCAGACGCGCGGCGACCAGGTCACCGTCGTCAACGTCAAGTTCCCCACCGCCGAAGATCCCGACGGCGTCACGGCGGCGAACCCGCTGATGGGCTTCGACAAGAACGACATCATGCGCGCCGCCGAGGTGGCCGTCATGGCCATCGTCGCCATCCTGATGATGCTGTTCATCGTCCGCCCGCTCCTCAAGGGCGCGATGGGCGGCGGCGGGCCGATGGCCATGCTGGGCGGCACGCGCATTGTGACCAACGCCGACGGCCAGCAGATGCAGATCACCGTCGACCCCGCGACCGGCCAATCGCTGGCCCTGCCGGCGCCCGGCAACGCCGACCTAGATCAGAAGATCGACATCGCCCGCATCGAGGGACAGGTGAAGGCGAGCTCGGTGAAGCGCGTCTCGGAGTTCGTCGACAAGCATCCGGAAGAGTCGGTCTCGATCATCCGCACCTGGCTGCATGAATCCGCATGAGTGGGCGCCCCAAAACCAAGGCCGTCGCCGACGCGACGAAGCTGACCGGGCCCGAAAAGGCCGCCGTCGTGCTGCTGGCGCTGGGCGAGGAGCACGCTCAGGTCTGGCAAAACCTCGACGAGGAGGAGATCAAGGAGGTCTCCCAGGCCATGGCCGGCCTTGGCACGGTCACCGCCCAGGTGGTCGAGGACCTGCTGGTCGAGTTCGTGTCGGGCATGGGCGGCGGGGCGATCACCGGCTCGGTCGAACAGACCCAGAAGCTGCTCTCCGCCATGATGCCCGGCGAGAAGGTCGACACCCTCATGGAGGAGATCCGCGGTCCCGCGGGTCGCACCATGTGGGACAAGCTGGGCAACGTGAACGAAGCGGTGCTCGCCAACTACCTGAAGAACGAATACCCGCAGACCGTCGCGGTCGTGCTCTCGAAGATCAAATCCGAGCATGCCGCGCGCGTGCTGACCTCGCTTCCCGAGGACTTCGCGCTGGAGTGTGTCACCCGCATGCTGCGCATGGAGCCCGTGCAGCGCGAGATTCTCGACAAGATCGAGCAGACCCTGCGCACCGAATTCATGTCGAACCTGGCGCGCACCTCCAAGCGCGACAGCCACGAGATGATGGCCGACATCTTCAACGCCTTCGACCGCCAGACCGAAGCCCGTTTCATCACCGCCCTGGAAGAGCGCAACCGCGAGGCCGCCGAGCGCATCCGCGCCCTCATGTTCGTCTTCGAAGACCTCTCCAAGCTCGATCCCGGCGGCGTCCAGACCCTGCTGCGCGGCGTCGAGAAGGACCAACTGGCGCTGGCGCTCAAGGGCGCGTCGGACTCCCTGCGCGAGATGTTCTTCACGAACATGTCCGAGCGCGCCGCCAAGATCATGCGCGAGGACATGGAAAGCATGGGCCCGGTCCGCCTTCGCGAGGTCGAACAGGCGCAGACGGCCATGGTCCAGGTAGCCAAGGATCTCGCCAACAAGGGCGAGATCGTCCTGGTCGGCGCCGGCGGCAGCGACGACGAGCTCGTCTACTGATGGCCGAACCGCACGCTAAATTCGGCTTCGACACCGTCTTCGACCACGCCGGTGAGATCGCCTTCGCCGCGCCGCGGCCGAAGCGGACCTACACCACCGACGAGGTCGAGGCGATCAGCCAGGCCGCCCGCGCCGAGGGCGAGCGCACGGCGCTGGCCGGCGTCGCCGCGCGGCAGGCCGACGCGCTCGCGGCCATCGTCGCCGCCTGCGGCCAGGCGCTGCCCAGGCTTGCCGAGGTCGCCCACGCCCATCGGGTCGGGTCGGCGGAGCTGGCGCTGGCCTGCGCCCGCGCCATCGCCGCGGCCGCCCTTGACCGCTTCCCGGAAGCGCCTGTCCGCGCCGCGCTGGAGTCCCTGGCCCGCGAGATCGAGGCCGCGCCGCGCCTGGTGGTGACCGCCGACCCGGAAATGGCCAAGGGGCTGCAAGTGGTGCTCGAGGAAGCCGCCGCCGCCAGCGGCTACCAGGGCGCGATCACGGTCAGATCAGACGCGGGCCTCGCGCCCCACGCCTTCACCCTCGACTTCGGTGACGGCTCGGCGACCTTCGATCCCGGGGCCGCCGCCGAGCGCGTCACCCAGGCGCTGCACGCGGCGCTGGCCTCCGAAGGCCTGCATGCCGAACCCCTCATTCCCGGCGCCGAGAGCTGAGCGAAAGCAAACCCATGTCCGACACCCACGACAGCCCTAGCACCGAGATGAAGCTGGACGAGTTCCCGCCCGGCGAAGGCCCGCTGCCCGAAGCGATCCTGGACGAGGACAAGACCGCGTCGGACCTGGCGCCGGTCTTCGACGTCCCGGTCAACATCTCCGCGGTGCTCGGCCGCGCCAGCATGTCCGTCGCCCAGCTCCTGCAGCTGGGTCAGGGCAGCGTGCTGGAACTCGACCGCAAGGTCGGCGAGGCCATCGACATCTATGTGAACAACCGCCTCGTGGCGCGCGGCGAAGTCGTGATCGTCGACGAGCGGCTGGGCGTGACCATGACGGAAATCATCAAGGACGGCGACAACGCGGCCTAAGGCGGCGGGGTCTGAGGGAGAAGAAGAATGCGACTTCTGGTCGTCGGTAAACTGAACGGACAGCTCTCCACCGCCGTGAAGATGGCGATGAGCGCTGGGGCCAAGGTCAGCCACGTGGAGACCATAGCCCAGGCCACCCACGCGCTGCGTGCGGGCCAGGGCGCGGACCTCCTGATGGTCGACTACGAGCTCGACATCGCGGGCCTGATCGCCTCCAACGAGGCTGAGCGGATCCGGGTGCCGGTGGTGGCCTGCGGCGTCAACGCCGATCCCACGAGCGCGGCCAACGCCATCAAGGCCGGCGCCAAGGAATTCATCCCCCTGCCGCCCGACGCCGAGCTGATCGCCGCGGTGCTGGCCGCCGTCGCCGACGACAACCGCCCGATGGTGGTCCGCGACCCCTCCATGCAGGCGGTCATCACCATGGCCGACCAGATCGCGCCCTCCGACGCCTCGATCCTGATCACCGGCGAGAGCGGCGTGGGTAAGGAAGTCATCGCCCGCTACGTCCACCAGAAGTCGCGCCGCGTCTCCAGGCCGTTCATCTCGGTCAACTGCGCCGCCATCCCCGAGAACCTGCTGGAGAGCGAACTGTTCGGCCACGAGAAGGGCGCCTTCACCGGCGCCGTGGCCCGCCGCATCGGCAAGTTCGAGGAAGCCAACGGCGGCACCCTGCTGCTCGACGAAATCTCCGAAATGGACGGCCGGCTGCAAGCCAAGCTGCTGCGCGCCGTTCAGGAGCGGGAGATCGACCGGGTCGGCGGGACCAAGCCGGTCAAGATCGACATCCGCATCCTCGCCACCTCCAACCGCGACCTGGTCCAGGCCGTGAAGGACGGGACCTTCCGCGAGGACCTGCTCTACCGCCTGAACGTCGTGAATCTGCGCCTGCCGCCGCTCCGCGAGCGCCCGGGCGACGTGCTGGCGCTCGCCGAATTCTTCGTGCGCAAGTACGCCGCCGCCAACGGCATGCCGGAACGCGCGCTCTCGGCCGAGGCCAAGCGTCGCCTGGCGATCCACCGCTGGCCGGGCAACGTGCGCGAGCTGGAGAACGCCATGCACCGCGCGGTGCTGCTGGCCTCCGGCCCCGAGATCGAGGAAAGCGCCATCCGGCTTCCGGACGGCCAGCCGCTGTCGGGCGGCGATCCGTTGGCCCGCACGGCGCAGGCCGCCTCGTTCGCCGCCGAAGGCGCGACCCGCGGCTTCGTCGGCCAGACCGTCGCCACGATGGAGCAACAGCTGATCATCGAGACCCTGGAGCACTGTCTGGGCAACCGTACCCACGCCGCCAACATCCTGGGCATCTCGATCCGCACGCTGCGCAACAAGCTCAAGGAATACACCGAGGCCGGCGTCTCGGTGCCCCTGCCCCAGGGTTCGGCCGCGAGCGCGGCCTGATCCTCTAGATGGCCGACACCAATCTAGCCTCGCGCTTCGCCAACGCGCCTTCGCCTCGCGACATGCTGGGCTGGGTGGCGCGTGGGGAAGTGGGCCTGGCGGTCGGCGTCGTCGGCATCATCGTCCTGCTGATCCTGCCGATCCCGGCGTTCATGCTGGACATCCTCCTGGCGCTCTCGATCACCAGCGCCGTCTTGATCCTGATGACCTCGCTGCTGATCAAGAAGCCGCTGGAGTTCACCGGCTTCCCGATGGTGCTGCTGGTCACCACCCTCTTCCGGCTGGCGCTCAACATCGCCTCGACCCGCCTGATCCTCGGCCACGGCCACGAGGGCGTGCACGGCGCGGGCCACATCATCGAAGCCTTCGGCAAGCTGATGATGGGCGGCAGCTTCGTCATCGGCGTGATCGTCTTCGCGATCCTCGTTCTGGTGAACTTCGTCGTCATCACCAAGGGCTCGGGCCGGATCGCCGAAGTGGCGGCCAGGTTCACCCTGGACTCCATGCCCGGCAAGCAGATGGCCATCGACGCCGACCTCTCGGCGGGGCTGGTGGACGAAGCCGAGGCCAAGAAGCGCCGCAAGGAGCTGGAGCAGGAATCCACCTTCTTCGGCGCCATGGACGGCGCGTCCAAGTTCGTGCGCGGCGACGCGGTCGCGGGCCTGGTCATCGTCGCGATCAACATCATCGGCGGCATCCTGATCGGGGTGATCCAGCACAAGATCCCGCTGGGCCAGGCGGCCTCGACCTACACCATCATGACCATCGGCGACGGCCTGGTCAGCCAGATCCCGGCGCTGATCATCTCGATCGCCGCCGGCTTCCTCGTCTCCAAGTCCGGCGTCGAGGGCTCGGCCGACAAGGCGATGGTCACCCAGCTGGCCATGAACCCGGTCGCGCTCGGCATGGTCTCGGCGGCTGCCGGCGTGATCGCCTTCATCCCTGGCATGCCGCTCCTGCCCTTCGGCGTCATCTCGGTGGGCGCCGGCGCGCTCGCTTGGCGAAGGTCGCAGGCCGCCCTCGTCCCCGAGCCCGTCGAGATCCTGCCGATGGAGGAGGCGCCCGAGGAGCCGATCACCCAGACGCTCGCCATCGACGAGATCAAGATCGAGCTGGGCTACGGCCTGCTGGGCCTGATCAACGACCTGGAGGGCCGCCGGCTCACCGACCAGATCAAGGCGCTGCGCCGCACCCTGGCCTCCGACTTCGGCTTCGTCATGCCCAGCGTCCGCATCCTCGACAACATGCGCCTGCCCTCCCAGGGCTACGCGATCCGCATC
>Ga0307513_10011556_pt1 | contig 10966 bp, 8 predicted proteins | sample 15_EM_MG_FD_202174 | JGI IMG/M metagenome (GOLD analysis project Ga0307513, IMG submission 202174) | Populus trichocarpa ectomycorrhiza microbial communities from riparian zone in the Pacific Northwest, United States - 15_EM | ecosystem: Host-associated > Plants > Roots > Unclassified | place... | reverse complement strand
TGGCTCAGCAACGCCTCGAACAGCTCCGGGTTGGCCTTGGCCCGCACGGTGATCGCCGAGTCGAGATCCTTGCCGTCGATGGTGATGGCGTCGGGCTTGGCCGGCGCGGCGAGCGCGGAGGAGGGGACGAGCAACGGAGCGGCGACCGCGACCAGCACCACGCCGCTCATGAACCATCGGCGGCTCACCCCTGCGACCATGACCGACCTCCCCGCCCCGATGGATGGTCCCGCCTCGTGCTGTGGCCGACGATCCGCTTAAACCAAAGACTCCGCTATGCCGCGCGCGGTTGCATGCGCAGTCCAGGTTTTTGGAACTATCTGCGATCCGGCGACCGGCCGACAACAGGCACTTTCGATCGGCCGCCGAATCGTAACCATCGCGCCGGGGGTTCGTGGGACCGGGTTCGACGTTGTGGTTGCGGTTGAGGAGGCCCGTGGGGACGCTCTGGCGAGGGCGTCATCAGCCGCACGCCTGAGCGCGCGACGGGGCGAAAACCCAGATAGCGTGGCATCAACAGCAAGTTGGCAGGTCATCACGAACAGCGACGCCCACGTACCGTGGGCCGCTATGCCCCCGATTCCTACACGCGTAGGCGTGTACATCGATGGTTACCTGGCCGGGACCCCGGCCGAGGGAGTTGGCAACCACTGGTGGCGCAAGCTGCGCCGGGACGACTACTTCCGGCACCAGCTTCCGGATCCCGCCGGCACGTTCACCAAACCGATCGGCTGGTAAGGGCTCGCCTCACGAACGCCATGGAGCTAAACTTGCTCCGATAACTCACCCGGCTCCTCTGGGGCCGGGTCTTTCTATGTCCGCGGTGCCCCTGATCAGGGGAGGCGGAGGCGGGCGGCTTCGATACGGGCTAGTGTCCGCTCCTTGCCGAGCACCACGAGCGACTCAAACAGGGGCAGCCCCACGCTGCGGCCGGTCACGGCGACGCGTACCGGGGCCTGGGCCTTGCCTAGCTTCAGGCCGCGGGCGGTGCCGACCTCCTCGAGCGCGGCCTTCAGCGAGTCGGCGTCCCACGAGGGCAGGGCGTCGAAGGCGGCGGCGGTCGCCTCCAGCAGGTCGGCGGCGCCGTCCTTCATCGCCTTCGTCCAGGAGGCCTCGTCGATCTCGGGGGAGGGGACGAAGAGGAAGTCGACGTTCGGCACGATCTCGCTCAGTACCGCGATCCGGGTCTGGGCCAGCAGCGCCACCGCGGCGAAGGCGGCCGGGTCGAAGTCTTCGGGGCGCCACGGGGGTGGGGGGATGGTCTCGGTGCCGGTGAGCCACGGCTGGCAGGCCTCGACGAAGGCGGCCTCGTCGAGGGCGCGGATGTACTCGCCGTTGAAGGCGCGCAGCTTCTTCTCGTCGAAGAACGCCGACGACGGGTTGACGTCCTCGAGCCGGAACTCTTCCTCTATCACCGACCAGGGCACGATCTCCCGGTTGCCGCTGGGCGCCCAGCCGAGCAGCATCAGGTAGTTGCGCATCGTGCCGGCGAGGTAGCCCTCGTCCCGGTAAGCCTCGAGTGCCACCTTGTCGCGCCGCTTGGAGAGCTTCTGCCGCTTCTCGTTGACCACCACGGGGACGTGCGCCCAGATCGGCGGCTTCACGCCCAGCGCATCCCACAGCAGCTGCTGCTTCGGCGTGTTGGGCAGGTGCTCCTCGGCGCGGATGACGTGCGTGATGCCCATTGTCATGTCGTCGACGACATTGGCCAGCAGGAAGACGGGCGAGCCGTCGGCGCGGGCGATGACGAAGTCTTCGAGCAGCTTGTTTTCCCAGGTGGGCTCGCCGCGGATGAGGTCGACCACCACCGTGAGACCGTCGTCTGGGGTACGGAAGCGTAGCGCCCGCCCGGGGCCCGCCGTAAGGCCACGGTCGCGGCAGAAGCCGTCGTACCCGTGGTACTGGGAGCCGGTACGGGCCTGCACGTCCTCACGGGTGCAGTCGCAGTAGTACGCACGGCCGGCCGCGTGCAGCTTGGCGGCGGCGGCGCGGTGCTCACCGGCGTTGGCGGACTGGAAGTGCGGGCCCTCGTACTTGCCGCGCTCGATGCCGATCCAGTCCAGCGCGTTGAGGATGCCCTCGGTCCACTCGGGGCGGTTGCGGGCGGCGTCGGTGTCCTCGATCCGCAGGACGAAGACCCCGCCGTGCTGCTTCGCGTAGATCCAGTTTTGCAGCGCCGAACGGGCACCGCCGACGTGGAACATTCCGGTCGGAGAAGGGGCGAAGCGCACGCGTACGGTCACGGGACCGAGCGTATCCGTACGACGAAGACGCTGCCGAGGAGGGTGACGACGGCGGTGAGCGCGTACAGCGTGGGGTAGCCGCCGAGGTGCACCACGATCGGCGCGGACATGGCCGGGCCGAGCACCTGGGGCGCGGAGTTCGCGATGTTGATGACGCCGAGGTCCTTGCCGCGGTCGGTGGCCCTCGGGAGTACCTGCGTGATGAGCGCGGCGTCGACGGCCAGGTAGACGCCGTAGCCGGCACCGAGTAGCACCGCCGCCACGAGCGCCATCGTCCACAGCGGCCAGATCGCGAGCAGTGTCGCGGCGACCGCCATGATCACGCCGGACCAGATCACGAAGATCTTGCGCCGCCCGGAACGGTCGGAGAGCCGCCCCGCCACGACGGCGGTGGAGAGCATGCCCGCCGTGTAGATCAGGATCAGCACGAGCAGGCCACCCTCGGGATCGGGGTACTTCACCCCGTCCTGCAGGAAGTAGAGCAGGTAGAGCGTGCCGAGCGCGTTGCCGACCTGCACCAGGAAGCGGGTGCCCCAGGCCCAGGCGAAGTCCGGGTACCGCCGGGGGCTGATCCACATCCCGGAGAGCACCGAGGCCCGCGGGCGGTGGGCGCGGGGGAGCGGGTCGTCCGGCGTGAACAGGGTGAACGGCAGCGCGAGGATCAGCACGGCCACCGCCACCGCGAAGTACCCCGCCCTGTTGTCGGTGAAGATCGCGGTGACCAGCACCGCGCCGACCACCAGGCCGAGCGACTGCGGGATGCCCACCCAGCCGGAGACGCCGCCGCTGCACCACGGGTACCCGGTCGGGGATCGCCGCGGTGAGCGTGGCGAGCGCGGCGTTGAAGCAGACCTGCGCGGCCACCCAGCACACCGCGACGCCGACGATCGTGCGCTGCTGGCCGAGGACGGCCAGCGACGCGGCGCCGAGCAGCGCGCTGGAGAAAGTCCAGACGTGGCGCCGCCCGATCCGCAGCGAGGTGCGGTCGGAGAGCGCGCCGGCGAGCGGGTTGGCGATGACCGCGGCGAGCGCGCCCAGCGCCGTGACCCAGCCGAACATCGCCTCCTTGTTGGCCGGGTCGATCAGCTCCACCTGGTTGGGCAGCAGCACCTGGATCGGCGTGAAGAACGCCATCCAGACGCCGAGGTTCGCGCTGAACAGCAGTGCGATCCAGCCCCGCCGCACCGGGACGGTCGGCTCGGCGAGCGCGGCGGGCAGCGGCACGACCCCGGCGGTCATCGGGAGGCTCTGATGAGATCCCGGTACCAGGCGTACGACGTCTTCGGCGTGCGTACCTGGGTGTCGTAGTCGACGTGGACAAGCCCGAAGCGCTTGGTGTACCCCTCGGCCCACTCGAAGTTGTCCAGCAGGGACCAGACGAAGTACCCGCGTACGTCCACACCGGACGCCATCGCCGAGCGCACCGCTCCTATGTGGCCGTCCAGATAGGTCACCCGCTCCGGATCGTCGATCCCGTCGTACGCGCAGCCGCTCTCGGTCACGTAGATCGGCGGGAGCGCGTCGCCGTACTCCTCGTGGAGCCCGATCAGCAGCTGCCGCAGCCCGTCCGGCACCACCGGCCAGCCGAAATCGGTGGTCGGGTAGCCCTCGACGGGCACGAGCTCGAACGGCAACGGGCTGTCCGGAGTGGACGGCGCGCGTATCCCGGTGGGGTTGTAGTAGTTGACGCCCAGCGCGTCGAGCGGCGCGGCGATCGTCTCCAGGTCGCCGTCGTGCACGAGTGCCGGGTCCAGCCCGAGCTCGGGGTACCCGCGGCCGAACAGCGGATCCGTGAAGAGGCGGTTGTGCAAGGCGTGGTACGCGGCGGCCGCCTCCGCGTCACCGTCGGAGGAGGGCCAGACGGGGGTGTAGTTGTTGGTGATCGCCACCGCGCCGGCGCCCCGGGCGCGCAGTGCGGCCACCGCGAGACCGTGGCCGAGCAGTTGGTGGTGGGCGACCGGCAGCGCGTCGAAGAGCAGCGTCCGGCCGGGGGCGTGCTCGCCCGTCGCGTACCCGAGGGTCATGTGGATGAACGGCTCGTTGAGCGTGATCCACAGCTTCACCCGGTCGGCGAGCGCCTCCGCGACAAGTCCCGCGTAGTCGGCGAAGCGGAAGGCTGTGTCCCGGCTCAGCCAGCCGCCGCCATCCTCGAGTGCCTGCGGCAGGTCCCAGTGGAAGAGCGTGGCGACCGGGTCGATGCCCTTGGCCAGCAACGCGTCGACGAGCCGGTCGTAGAAGTCGAGGCCGGCCGGGTTGGCGGGGCCGGATCCGTCCGGCTGGACGCGCGGCCAGGCGACCGAGAAGCGGTACGCGTCGACGCCGAGTCCGGCCATCAGGTCGACGTCCTCCGGGTACCGGTGGAAGTGGTCGCACGCGACGTCGCCGGTGCCGCCGTCGGCGATCCGCCCCGGCTCGTGGGAGAAGACGTCCCAGATCGATCGCCCGCGCCCGCCCTCGGCGGCGGCACCCTCGATCTGATAGGACGCCGTCGATACACCCCAGGTAAAGGCCACGCGCGACCTCCTAGAACGCGAAAGATCCTCGCACTCTAGTCCGCGACGCTGACCTCCGGGAACCCCTTCGCCAGGGCCGAACGGGCGGACCCGCTCAACGGTACGAACGGGGTGACCGTCGTGTCCTCCCACACGCCGTCGATCCGCCCGTCGACCACCAGCGCGGGCGAGATCCACCCCTGCGGGCGGGACACCTTGACCCGGTTGTCGCCGGTGATCACCCGGTCGGCCTGGCGCATGCTCCCCACCGTGTACGGGTCGAACGCGGGCAGCAGCAGCACCGACGCCGGTCGCTTCTTCGTCACCTCGCCGATCAGCTCCGCGGGCATCGAGCCGCCCTCCACCGTCGCGAGCCGGTCGCCGAGCCGCGCGAACGCCTTCTTCGCCAGCGCCGGCTTCAGGTCGAACCACCGGCTGAACTCCTCCGCCGTCGCCGGCCCGTAGGTGCCCAGGTAGGCGAGCGTGAGCGTGTCGATCGCCGTGTCGGTCTCGACGTCGTCCCACGAGTCCAGCCACTGGCGCGGCGCGACGAACGTGATGTTTCGCCCGCGCGGCGGCCCGAAGCAGAGCAGCCCGCGAAACGCGAGGGGCTTGAGCAGCGTGCCGAACCCGTGGGTCAGCTGCTCGCGCATGTCCTTGTGGCGGGTGGCCTTGATGATCGCGTCGGCCAGCGCCTGGCGGGTCATCGGCTCGGCGCCGAGCACGTCGGGTACGGCCGCGATGAGGTCAGCCATCTGCGCGGCGGTCACGCCCTGATAGCGCAGCCAGGAGGCGGTGCTCTCGCGGGTGCGGGTGGACATCGCGGCCACCCAGGTCGGCAGGTCGGCGGCGGGCAGCAGGTGCAGGGTGCCGCGTGCGGCCCACGTCTTGATCAGCCGCCGCTTGTCCCACAGCTCCTCGTCGACGCTCTCCGCGGTGGCGCCGCCCTCGACCCGCAGGTCGAGCGCGGTCACCGCCGAGGCGGCGAGCTGCGCGTGCACCCCGCTGAGCCGCCGCGCCACGGCCACGGCGTCGTCGCCCCGCCGGGTACCCAGAAACTGCCGCTCGATCCGCCAGCGAAGAATCTGGTCCCATGTCGGCTTTGTCATGAATCCCTCCAGGCTGCGCGTGAGACCCCCCGATCGACCGCCACCCGCCAGCCGGGGTCGTCGGCGTCGGTGCGCAGCGCGGTGAGCGCCGCGAGCGCCCCATCGACAAGATCTACCCAGTCGGGCGGGGCGCCGACCGCGCCCTTCTGCATCAGGAACGCGAGGCCCGCCGAGTTGCTGATCGCCCAGCCGCCCCGCCGCGGCGCCCGCCGACCGGCGTCGCCGCCCTGGTCACTGACCAGCCTCACGTCGAACGGGTAGCCGACCGCGCCACCGGGCTTGGTCACCGCGATGTGGGCACTGGCCGGCTCGGCGCCGAAGATGTCGCGCAGGAACGATGGCGCGGGAGGCTCGACGACGACCTCGACGCCGTCGCCGTACTCCCCGGGGTCGCCAGTGGCGGCGACCCCGGAGATGAGCTCGACCACGACCGACGGGTCCCGCCGGTCGAAGACCACCCATTCCATGCGGCTCACTCGATCAAGAATGGCCGAAAAGATCAAGCATGAGGTGAACCATCCGGACTGTTCAGGTCCGGGAGCGCCTCTGGCGAGGACGCATCTATGAGTCGTCCGACGGCGTCCACGAGATGGCGAAAGGATCGTGCTCGCTGAGCTGCCGCCAGGTCAAGTAGTGAGGCGAAGGCCGCCTGATGCAGCGTTTCCCGATACGGCTCGTACATTAGGCTCTCCAGAGCCTCCTTGGCTCCAGATTTGGTTTCCGGATCACCCTCATATTCTGCATCGTCTCTTACGAGACGGTGCGAACGCAGAGACTCCGCGCCAGCCAGGAACCACGCCTCGAACTCTCGCACTGCGACTGCGACTTCAAGCCGCGCTGGATCACAGTGCTCAGCCAGCTTTCGTGACATCTCGACAGCGCAATCATCGTCAGCGTCCACGACGACGAGAACCCCGCCGGACCCGGTAACCCGAAGGCTTTGCATCCGAACGGCCCGAGTCCAGTCGTCGGTCTGCCAGATCCTGGATCGCTTGGCCCGATGGGACTTCGGTGTGGCGACGTCAAATCGTCCGTGGATCTCGCCCGCGATCCTTCGCAGAAGGATGGGCACGGCCTCCACTTCCCCGTGTCCTTCTACCACGGAGGCGATCGTTATGCCCGTCACCATAGATCCAGTTGTTGTGGCGCGTTCTCGTCTGGCAGTAGCTGATCCACTCGGAGTAGCTCGCCGGGAGTATAGAGGGCTTGCTGTAATGCCTTCTGACCTGCTGCGTCCACGCGCGCGACGCGCGTGGTCCCGCTGTCCGCACGCACTGCAAGGAGTTCGTCGGGGGTGATGTCGGGCGAGTCCAACAGATCTGGACTATGTGTGGTGACCAAAACTTGCCGGTTGTCTGACGCGTCGCGCAGCGCATCCAGTAGCAATCCGGCTGCTGCCGGATGGAGGGCAGCCTCGGGTTCCTCTACGCCAACGGGACTCGCCAGCTCTACGCTGCCGCCGAAAAGCGCGGTCAAGACACCAAGAACTCGCAAAGTGCCGTCGCTCATCGACGTCGCTTGAAAGGTCCACGGCGCCTCGTCGCCAGCGACTCTTTGCCTGAACTCCACTGCCTCCCACGCGCCAAATCCGTGTCTATCGACCGCGCCAACGCCGTCAACAACCCGACTGAGGTATTCCTCGATACGCTTCTTGATAGCCGGGTTGTCGCGGCGCAGTCGTTCAATGACGCTTGCTATATTGGCGCCGTCGCGTCTAAGTAGATCGCCGGCTTCTGGTTTCTGAAGCTGACGAATCGTATCTGGATTAATGTTATAAACATTGATCGCACCAAGGCCGTCAAATACCGGTCTAAATGCCTCGATACTTGCGGCGGATACCAGATAGAGTCGATCATTGGCAACTGGGGGGAGCAAAGGTTCGCTCGTCCGTTCGACCTTTCCGTCCCGCACGACGAAATAGCGTGGCTCCGTGCCGAATTCGACCGATGTTACGCGACATTCCTCATGGGTAACGCGGTAGTCGCCGCCCTTCAGTGCGCCGATCTGATAGGAGTAGCGCCCGGAGGTGCCATTTGTCCTGAAGTCGACCGATACGAAAAAGCTTGTCGGATGTCCTCGTGATCTACGGCGAACCTCCGCGATCCCACCTCGCTCACGGAGGGCGTTGTCGAGGTTCTCATTCACCGCCTGGGCCGTGAGACGCAGCGCGTCCAGGAAATTACTCTTGCCCGCCCCGTTGGGCCCTACGAGCAGGGACAGTGGTCCGAGGGTGACGTCGCAGCCCGCGATGCTGCGGTACTGCCGCAGGCGCACGCGGGTGATGTCGAAGCGAGTGGCCACCCGCACAGGTTACCGATGTCGAAACGCCAAGCGCACCCGGAGCGTCGCACGGTCGCGACGCCCCAGGTGCGCAAATGCTGCCTACGAGTCGCCGCCGGTCTCGCCGACCGGGGCGGCGTTGACGTCGTCGATCGCGTACTTTTTGGCCGCCTCGGCGGGCACCGAGGCCGGGACCTCGCCGCGGAGGGCGAGCTGCCGCAGCGTGGCCACCGCGATCGACTCGGCGTCGACGTGGAAGTGCCGGCGCAGCGCGTGGCGGGTGTCGGAGAGGCCGAAGCCGTCCGTACCGAGCGAGGTGTACTCGGTGGGCACCCACCTGGAGATCAGGTCCGGCACCGCCCGCATCCAGTCGCTGACCGCCACGACCGGGCCGGGCGCCTCGGCCAGCTTGGCCTTGATGTACGGCGTCCGCGCCGGGCTGCCCGGGTGCAGCAGGTTGTACTCCTCGGCCTGCACCGCGTCGCGGCGCAGCTCGGTCCAGGAGGTCACCGACCACACGTCGGCCGCCACGCCCCAGTCCTGGGCGAGCAGCTGCTGGGCCTTGAGCGCCCACTGCATGCCCGTGCCGGAGGCGAGGACCTGCGCGCGCGGACCGTCCACGTTGGGCGCCGGCGAGTACCGGTAGATGCCCCGCTTGACGCCCTCGACGTCGAGGCCCTCCGGCTCGGCCGGCTGGAGGATCGGCTCGTTGTAGATGGTGAGGTAGTAGAAGATCGCCTCGCCGTTCTCGCCGTACATGCGATGCAGGCCGTCCTCGACGATGTGCGCGATCTCGAACGCGAACGCCGGGTCGTACGCCACTACGGCCGGGTTGGTGGCCGCGATCAGGTGCGAGTGGCCGTCCTCGTGCTGCAGGCCCTCACCGTTGAGCGTGGTACGCCCCGCGGTGGCCCCGAGCACGAAACCGCGTGCCATCTGGTCGGCCGCCGCCCAGAACCCGTCGCCGGTGCGCTGGAAGCCGAACATCGAGTAGAAGATGTACAGCGGGATCATCGGCTCGCCGTGCGTGGCGTACGCGGTGCCGGCGGCCGTGAAGGACGCCACCGAACCCGCCTCGTTGATGCCCTCGTGCAGGATCTGCCCGGCGGTCGACTCCTTGTACGACAGGAAGAGCTCCCGGTCGACGGACGTGTACTTCTGCCCGTGCGGCGAGTAGATCTTCTGCGTCGGGAAGAGCGAGTCCATGCCGAACGTGCGAGCCTCGTCCGGGATGATCGGCACCCACCGCTTGCCGAACTCCTTGTCCTTCATCACGTCCTTGAGCAGGCGGACGAAGGCCATGGTGGTGGCCACCTTCTGCTTGCCCGAGCCGCGCTTGACGTCGGCGAAGCGCTCCGGGCCCGGGATCTGCAGCGGGATGGTGGTCGTGCGCCGGGACGGCAGGTAGCCGCCGAGCTGCTCGCGCCGCTCGCGCAGGTACTCCATCTCGGCCGACTTCTCGCCCGGGTGGAAGTACGGGGGCAGGTAGGGGTTGGACTCCAGTGCCGAGTCCGGGATGTCCAGGTAGAGGCGGTCGCGGAACGACTTGAGGTCGTCCAGCGTCAGCTTCTTCATCTGGTGGGTGGCGTTGCGCCCCTCGAAGTGCGAGCCGAGCGTCCAGCCCTTGATCGTCTTGGCGAGGATCACGGTCGGCTGGCCGGTGTGCTCGGTCGCCGCCTTGTACGCCGCGAAGAGCTTGCGGTAGTCGTGGCCGCCGCGTTTGAGGTTCCAGATCTCCTCGTCGTTCATGTGCTCGACCATCTTGCGGGTGCGCGGGTCGCGCCCGAAGAAGTGCTCGCGGACGAACGCGCCGGACTCCGCCTTGTATGTCTGGTAGTCGCCGTCGGGCGTGGTGTTCATGAGGTTGACCAGCGCGCCGTCGGTGTCGGCGGAGAGCAGCGGGTCCCACTCGCGACCCCAGATCACCTTGATCACATTCCACCCGGCGCCGCGGAAGTACGCCTCGAGCTCCTGGATGATCTTGCCGTTGCCACGCACCGGGCCGTCGAGGCGCTGGAGGTTGCAGTTGATCACGAAGGTGAGGTTGTCGAGCTCCTCGCGGGCGGCCAGCCCGATCGCGCCGAGCGACTCGACCTCGTCCATCTCACCGTCGCCGAGGAACGCCCATACGTGCTGGTCGGACGTGTCCTTGATGCCGCGGTGCTGCAGGTACCGGTTGAACCGCGCCTGGTAGATCGCGTTGAGCGGGCCGAGACCCATGGAGACCGTCGGGAACTCCCAGAAGTCCGGCATCAGCCGCGGGTGTGGGTAGCTGGGCAGGCCCTTGCCCGGCCCGGCGTGCGACAGCTCCTGCCGGAACCCGTCCAGCCGCTCCTCGGGCAGCCGCCCCTCCAGGTACGCCCGCGCGTACATGCCGGGCGAGGCGTGACCCTGGAAGAAAATGTGGTCGCCGCCACCCGGGTGGCTCTTGCCGCGGAAGAAGTGGTTCATGCCCACCTCGTACAGCGAGGCGGCACTCGCGTATGTCGAGATGTGCCCGCCGACGCCGATCTCCGGCCGCTGGGCGCGGTGGACCAGCATCGCGGCGTTCCACCGGATGTACGCCCGGATGCGCCGCTCGACGAACTCGTCGCCGGGGAACCAGGGCTCCCGTTCCGGCGGGATGGTGTTGATGTAGTCGGTCGTGGTCAGGGGTGGGACCCCGACCTGGCGCTCGCGGGCGCGCTCGAGCAGGCTCAGCATGACGTAGCGAGCGCGTTTGGCGCCTCGCTCGTCGATGACCGCGTCGAGCGACTCGATCCACTCGCGGGTCTCCTCGGGATCGATGTCGAGAAGCTGGCTCGGCAGGCCATCGCTGATCACCGGGCGCTTGCGTTCGGTA
>Ga0307513_10011555_pt1 | contig 10966 bp, 17 predicted proteins | sample 15_EM_MG_FD_202174 | JGI IMG/M metagenome (GOLD analysis project Ga0307513, IMG submission 202174) | Populus trichocarpa ectomycorrhiza microbial communities from riparian zone in the Pacific Northwest, United States - 15_EM | ecosystem: Host-associated > Plants > Roots > Unclassified | place... | reverse complement strand
GGAGGTGCCGGACACACCGCCACCCGGTGGCGTGGATCCGGCGGAGGCGCGGATGCACGCCCAGGTCGCCGCGACCGCGTTCCGTCAGTTGCCGCAGCGCTGGCGATGCGTGTTGTGGTACACCGAGGTCGAGCGTCGAGCGCCGGCCGAGGTTGCCGAATTGCTCGACTTGACACCGAACGGCGTCGCGGCGCTCGCATACCGGGCACGGGAGGCGTTGCGACAGGCGTACCTGGATCAGTACCTGCCGTCCGCTCCCTCGCGGGAATGCAGACCGGTTGTCGAGCAGCTCGCGAAGTGGGTGCGGCACCGGTCGCCCGCCACGTCGACGAAGCGGATAAGGGCCCATATCAACAAGTGCGGCGGTTGCCGCGGCCTGGCGGCGGACCTCGAGCAGCTCAACCAGCAGCTGCCGTTGCTGCTCGGCCCGCTCGTGGCCGGCGCGCCACTCGCGATCGCGAGCCTGGCGGGCACCGCCGGCTCGCTGGTCGCTGCCACCGGGGTCGCGGAAACCGGGCTGTCGATCGCGTCGTGGGCGACGGCTGCCAAGACCGCGCTGGCCGGCGCGGCCGTCGTGGCGACCACCTCACTCGGCGCGGCCGACTCCGCGCCGGCGGCCCCGCCCCAGGAGCACCACGTCGTCGCATCGCAAAGCCCCAGCCCCAGCACACACCACGACCAGCACGCCGCATCGGCCGAGATCCACGGCCCGAAGCCCGGTAAGCAAAACGAGCAGTCCACCAAGACACACAAGGAAAAGAAGCAAGCCGGCAAGACCTCCGGGAAGAAGGACAAGAAGGCAAAGGCAAAGAAGCCGAAGAAGGAAACCGGCACCGCGAAACAGAAGAAGAAGGCGAAGAAGTAGCCCGCGGTCCAGGACGAATAGCCCGGCTACTTCACCGGTCAGCGCGGGCGAGCTGCGCCGAGCACGTAGCAGCCCCCATTGCCGAAGGCGCGCCGACGGGACGACGCGCCGACCACGTTCGCCTGGCGCGTGAGATGCTCTGCACCGCATGGAGGCGGGCGAAGGGCGGGCGAGTGTGGCCACGTGGACTGATGTGATCAACTACGTCCGAGCGCGGTACGAGGTGCTCGAGGATACCGGCGACTGGGTGCGCTTCCGGCTCGACACCGGCGGGGACCGCAGCCAGCAGGTCGCGGTGCACCACGTGCTCGATGCCGACGGCTCCGCCTGGGTCGAGATCTCCTCGCCGGTCGGCCGGGCCGACGAGATCGATCTGCGGCGCCTGCTCGAGCTCACCGGCACGTCGGTCGTCGGCGGCGCGGCGGTGGTGGACGGCGTCGCCCTGCTCAAGCACACCGCGCCGCTCGAGGACCTCAGCGTCCAGGAGGAGTTCGAGCGCCCCCTGACGCTCGTCGTCACCCGCGCCGATGCCCTCGAACGCGAGCTCACGCACGCCGACCAGTTCTGATCAGGCAACTCTGAACCACCGTGAGGCCCGATGCCCGGCAACGCACATCGGAACCTCACACCGCACGGGCTGCGGCTGCTCCGCCGCTACCGGCGCGGCTGGCTGCGGCCCGATGCGCTCGCCGGGATCACGGTCGCCGCGTACCTGATCCCCCAGGTGATGGCCTACGCCGGCGTCGCGGGGCTCGATCCGGTGGTCGGGCTGTGGGCCATCATCGGCTCGCTGCTCGTGTACACGGTCTTCGGCTCGTCGCCGCAGCTGTCCGTCGGTCCTGAGTCGACCACCGCGCTGATGACCGCGGTCACGATCGCCCCGCTGGCCGCGGGCGACCCGGCCCGCTACGCCGCCCTCGCCGCCACCCTCGCGCTGCTCGTCGGCGCGCTCTGCCTGCTCGGCGCGGCCGCCCGGCTGGGGTTCCTCGCCGACCTGCTGTCCCGGCCCGTGCTCGTCGGCTACATGGCGGGCGTCGCGGTCATCATGATCGTCGGTCAGCTCGGCAAGATCAGCGGCGTGCCCGTGGCCGGTGACTCGGTCGTCGCGTCCCTGCGATCGTTCTTCACCAACCTCGACGAGGTCCACCTGCCGACGCTGCTGCTGGGTGCCGGCGTGCTCGCGTTTCTCCTGGTGGCCGGCCGGCTGCTGCCGAAGCTGCCCGTACCGCTGATCGCCGTGCTGCTGGCGACCACCGCGGTCGCGGTGCTCTCGCTGCGCGACCACGGGGTCCAGCTCGTCGGCACCATCGCCGCCGGCGTACCGGTCCCGGGCCTGCCGGCCGTCTCCGGCGCGGACGTCGCCGGCCTGCTCCTGCCGGCGATAGGCGTGGCGGTGGTCGGCTACTCGGACAACGTGCTCACCGCCCGCTCGTTCGCGACCCGCAACTCCTACGACATCGACGCGAACGCCGAGCTGCTCGCGCTCGGCTCGGCCAACATCGCGGCCGGCCTGTCGCACGGCTTCCCGGTCAGCAGCAGCGCGAGCCGCACCGCGATCGGCGACAGCCTGCACAGCCGCTCGCAGGTTCACTCGCTCGTCGCAGTCGCGGCGGTCGTGCTCATGCTCGTGGCCGGGCGGCCGCTGCTCGAGTCGTTCCCGATGGCCGCGCTCGGCGCGCTGGTCATCTACGCCGCCCTGCGCCTGATCGAGCTGAGCGAGTTCCGGCGGATCGGCGCGTTCCGGCACAGCGAGCTCGCCCTGGCGGTGGCGACGACGGCCGGGGTCCTGCTGCTGGACGTCCTCTACGGCGTGCTGGTCGCGATCGGACTGTCCATTCTGGATCTCCTGCGGCGGCTCGCCCGGCCGCACGACGGCATCCTCGGGGAGGTGCCGGGGGTGGCCGGCATGCACGACGTCGACGACTACCCGGGCGCGACCCGAATCCCCGGGCTCGTGGTGTACCGCTACGACGCACCCCTGTGCTTCGCCAACGCGGAGAACTTCCGGCGGCGCGCGCTGGCCGCCGTGGACGAGTCGCCCACCCCGGTCGAGTGGTTCCTGCTCAATGCCGAGGCGAACGTCGAGGTGGACGTCACCGCGGTGGACGCGCTGGAGAACCTGCGCGCCGAGCTCACCCGCCGCGGCATCGTGTTCGCGATGGCCCGCGTCAAGCAGGACCTGCGGGACATCCTCGACAGGGCCGGGTTCCCGCAGCGGGTCGGCGCGGACCGGATCTTCCCCACCCTGCCGACGGCCGTGGCCGGCTTCCGCCGGTGGCACGAGGATTCCTAGGGCGCGGTGCGAACCACGGCCACCGGGCACGTCGCGTGGTGGAGCAGGTGCTGGCTGGTCGAGCCGAGCACGAGACCGCGGAACCCGCCGCGGCCGCGAGAGCCGACGACGACGAGCTGGGCGTGCTCGCTGTGCCGGAGCAGCGCCTTGGCCGCGCTGTCGCGCACGACCTCCCGGACCACGTGCACCTCGGGGTACTTCGCGCGAGCAGAGTCCGAGGCACCCGGCCGTGGTGACAAAGGGCCTCCCGGCCCGGGACGTTCGGCCGTGTCGACCGCTCAGCCGGTGGGCACGCCGAGCTCGCCGAGCAGGGCGCGGACGCGGCGCTCGATCTCGTCGCGGACGGGGCGTACGCCGGCCACGCCCTTGCCGGCCGGATCGTCCAGAGTCCAGTCCAGGTAACGCTTTCCGGGGAACACCGGGCAGGCATCGCCGCAGCCCATGGTGATCACCACGTCGGCCGCGCGGACGATCTCGTCGGTCCACGGCTTCGGGAACTCACCCGATATGTCGATCCCGCGCTCGGCCATCGCCTCGACGGCCGACGGGTTGATCTCGTGTCCCGGTTCCGAGCCACCGGACCACGCCGTCGCGCGGTCGCCGGCCAGGTGCTGGAAGAACCCCAGCGCCATCTGCGACCGGCCCGCGTTGTGCACGCACAGGAACAGCACCGTCGGCTTGCCGGTCTCAGTCATGTTCTTGCTCCCTCGTGACGGCCGGTGCCAGCCGGTCGACGCGGTCGGTGAGGTCGCGGAGCGCCTCCTCGAACGCCTCGTCGCGGCCGGAGCGGGCCGGGTTAGGCACCGACCAGTGCAGGCGCTCGGCGACCTGCCCGCCCAGCTGCTCGTGGGCGTTGTCGCAGACGGCGACCACCAGGTCGTCCGGTCGCAGCACGTCCCGGAGGTCGTGAGTCCGGGCCCGGGCCAGCGACAGGCCCTGGCCCCGGGCCGCCGCGACGGCGAGCGGGTGCACCCGGTCCGCCGGCTCGGTGCCGGCCGACGCGGCCGGCACCGCACTGCACCGCTTCCACAGCGCCGCCGCGAGTTGCGACCGCGCAGAGTTGTGCGTGCAGACGAACACGACCCGCGGCGCCCGCACCGTGCCGGACGGCACGAGCCCCGCCAGCGCACCCGGCCGCAGCCGCAGGTAGGTACGGCGATGATCGCCCTCGGACCTCGAGCGTGCCACCACCCCGGCCTGGTGGAGCAGCTTCACGTGATGCGCCAGCAGGTTGCTCGCCAGCCCCAGCTCCCGGCCCAGCTCGCCGGGCGACACATCCCCGAGCACCAGCCGGTCGACGATCGCCAGCCGCGCTGGCTCACCGAGCGCGGCATGCACCCGCGCGCGATCCACTGTCGACGACAGCCACTCAGTGTTCATTGAGTCAAATATTGTTGAGTTAACCACAGAAGTCAATCATCGCAACTTTGATCTCCAACACAAGCCCCTGGCAATCCCGCTACGGTGGCGCGGATGGGAACGGCGCTGATCATGCTGAACGGTGGGGTGTCTGCAGAGCCTGCTGCCGGAGCCGTGGATCGCGGGGGTCGGGGGGGATGGCCCGGGCCGGGGCGCGGGTCATCGTCGACGAGGTGTTCTCGGTGAGGCGGCGTCCCAGCGGCGCTGGCTGCAGGCACTCGGCGGGCTGGACGTGCTGTGGGTCGGCGTCCGGTGCGACAGCGCGGTCGCCGGTGGCCGCGAGCTCGCGCGCGGCCACCGGGTGCCGGGCATGGCCGTGGCACAGGCCGAGGCGGTCCACCGGGGCGTGGCCTACGACCTCGAGGTGGACACCACGCGCACGGAGGCCCTCGAATGCGCGCGCCTCATCGCCGCCCGCGTGACGCGCTGACAACCCGAAACGGGACAACAGATCCTGGCCACAACGCCGTGTGAGCTGGTATGTCACGCATCGGCTCCCACTGCTTGGCAGGGGTGGCGGGCGGGTGTGGCGACCTGGCACTATTCAAGGGCGCGCGAAGAGTAGCCCGTCCATCACTCTCCGTGGGTCAGAGAATGACCGTCCGAGGTGTTGGGAGGTGCCGGATGTCTCCAGCTGACTCGACACCGGTCGAGGACGAAGAGTTCGCCGTCCGGGTGCAGCGGGATGCGCAAGCGACGGTCATCGCGGTGCACGGTGAGGTCGACCTGATGACCGCCCAGCAGTTCGGCGCCGCACTCGAACAGGCCGCGCGGGAGCGGCCGGATGTGTTCGTGGTCGACCTGACCGGTCTGACCTTCCTCGGGTCGCTGGGGTTGAGCCATCTCGTCGCGGCCAACGCCGCCAACGGCCCGGGAGTGATGCGCGTGGTCGCCACCGGCGGGCCCCGGCGGGCGATCGACGTCACCGGCCTGAACACGATCTTCGACGTCGTCGGCACGGTCGACGAGGCGCTCGGCGCACACCGGTAGGGCGCAGCGCCGCGGCGACACCGATCGTGACACCGGCGACGACGTCGGACGGCCAGTGCACCCGGGTGCGGAGCCGGCCGTAGACCGCGATGGCGGCGACCGGTGTCACCACCAGCGCGAGCCGGCGATCATGGCGCAGTACGGCGGTCGTGAAGGCGGCGGCGCTGGCCGCGTGGGCCGACGGGAACGAGGACGAGTCGGGCCGCTCGGGCAGCTCGCGGCGGGCCGGTCCGCCCGGCTGCTCCGGGCGCGGCCTGGCGGGGACGATCCGCTTGAGCAGCTGGCTCACCCCGAGTGCGACGGCGACCGCGGTGGCGGCCCGCCGGGCGAACCGCCGGTCGCCGCCCGGACGGAGCGCTTCCGCGGCGCACCACAGCAACCACAGGGCACCGCCGCGCCCGGCCGTCGTCGCGACAGTTACCACGGGACTCGGCGGGCGCGCGGGCAACCACGGAGTCTCGACGATCATCGCCGCCTCCGCTCGGTCCATGCGGTCCCACAGCCGGTCCACCGCGGTGACTTACCCCTGCAGTGCGGCGGGAAAACGGGCGGGTTTCGCACCTCCCTCCACGGTGAATCCCCACCCGGGAGGTGCGCATATGGCCGAGCACGACGACGAGTGGCTCCAGGACAAGGAGATCTTCGTCGCGGGCCGCACGGATCCCGGCGATTCCGCGCACAGCCCGCTGGCGCGGCAGTTCGCCGAGTTCAGCCGGCTGCTCCTCACCGCGGGCACGGTCGCCGACGCGTTGTCCCATGTGGCCGACGCAGCCACTGAGATCATGCCCGGCGCGGATCTCGTCACCGTGACCCTGCGCGACCGCGACGGTCGCCTGCACACCCCGGTGGAGTCGGCACCGCTCGGCGTCGAGCTCGACGAGCTGCAGGACCGCTTCGGCGAAGGACCGTGCCTCGACGCCGCCCGCTCCCCCGGCCCCGCCTACCGCTACAGCAGCGACCTCGCCGTCGACCCGGAGTGGCCGCGGTTCGGCCCGGCCGCCGCCGAGCTGGGGTTCCACTCGGTGCTCTCCACCGCGCTGTTGCCCGAGGGCAGGCTGTCCGGCGCGCTCAACATCTTCTCCCGCAAGCCCGGCATACTCCGCGACGAGGCCGACCGCGACCGCGCGCTGCTGCTCGCCACGCACGCCACGCTCGCGGTCTCCACGACCGAGGCCGTCCGCCTGGCCGGGCTCCGCGAAGCACAGCTGCGCGAGGCGATCGGCAGCCGCGACATCATCGGCCAGGCGAAGGGCATCCTCATGCACCGCCGGGGCATCAGCGCCGACGAGGCCTTCGAGCTGCTGCGCCGCACCTCGCAGGAGCTCAACGTCAAGCTCGCCGAGATCGCCCGCACGATCGCCACCCGGCACCGTGAGCTCTGAGTGCGCACCGGCCGGCCCGTGATGATCACCCGGATCGCGATCGTCGCGGCCATGGTCATCTCGTGCTGCGGATGCGGTGCCGGGCAACGCGAGGCCGATTCGCGGTCGGCCGCGGCGGGCTTTCTCGCCGCGATGGGCGACGGCGACACCGGTGCGGCGTGTGCGCTGCTCGCGGACGCCACGCGCGAGAACCTCGAGTACTCCGAGGGCAAGCCGTGCGCGGCGGCGCTGGAGTCGGTCGACATCTCCGGTGGCGAGGTCGGCGAGGTCGGCGTGTGGGGTGATCGCGCGCAGGCGCGGGCCTCGGCGGGCACGCTGTTCCTCGTGCAGCTGGACGCGGGCTGGCGGGTCACGGCCGCCGGCTGCGAGCGCTCGGGCGACGGCGGCTACGACTGCGTCCTGGCGGCATGATGCGAAACGCCTTCCGCTGGACGATCTTCATCGTCTACCTGAGCACGGTGCTCGCCGGGCTCGCCTACTTCGTCGTCATCGGGCTGTTGCGGCTATGAGGCGATTTTTCCGGGACAACGGGCTCAGCGTCGCGTTCGGACTGTTGTTCCTCGCGACGCTCGTCGGCCAGGCGATCGCCGGGCACGCCGACTACAACCACCGCCAGCTGCTCGACGGTGGCCCGACGATCTCGTTCCTGAACTTCCTTGCCACGTCGGACTTCGCGGTCGACGTGGCCGAGAACTGGCAGTCGGAGTACCTGCAGTTCTTCCTGTACATCCTCGCCACCGTATGGCTCGTACAGCACGGCTCGCCGGAGTCCAAGCGGGCCGAGGAGATCGGGCCCGAGTCCGACGAGAAGCAGCAGGTGGGCCGCCACACGACCGCCCAGTCGCCCAAGTGGGCGCGGGCCGGCGGGTGGCGGACCGCCGTGTTCTCCCGTTCGCTGGGCCTCGTGATGGGCGGGCTGTTCCTGCTGTCCTGGCTCGCCCAGTCGATCGCGGGGCAGAGCGCGTACAACGAGGAGCAGCTCAGCCAGCTGACGGATCCGGTGACGTGGCCGCAGTACGTCGCGAGCGCCGACTTCTGGAACCGCACCCTGCAGAACTGGCAGTCCGAGTTCCTCGCCATCGGCTCGATGGCCGTGCTGAGCGTGTACCTGCGGCAGCGTGGCTCGCCGGAGTCCAAGCCGGTCGGCGCCGCCCACGGTGAAACGGAGAACTCCGGCTGACGGGCCGGGTTTCGGCGCACCGACGGCGGGTATTCGGCGCGCCGATGCCGCCTCGCCCCTGGAGGGATGCCCGTATGTCGACCGACGCGATCGTTCTGCTCAAGCAGGACCACAAGGAGATCCGCAAGCTGTTCCGCGAGTTCGAGCAGGCCGGCGACCGCGCGCTGAAACGCAAGGGGCAGCTCGTCGATCGCATCCTCGAAGCACTCACGGTGCACACCTACATCGAGAACGAGTGCATGTATCCCGAGGTCCGCAAGCTCCTGCCGGACCTGGAGGACGACGTTCTCGAGTCCTATGAGGAGCACCATGTCGCCGACGTGCTGTGCATGGAGCTCGCCACGATGAGCCCCGACGACGAGCGGTTCGACGCGAAGACGACCGTACTGATCGAGAACGTCGGCCACCACATGGACGAGGAGGAGCAGGACTGGTTCCCGAAGGTCCGTGGTGGGCTCGGCCGCAAGCAGCTGCAGGAGATCGGTGAGCGAATGCTGGCCCTGAAGGAGAAGGCGCCCCGCAAGCCCACACAACCCAGCGCGCTCAAGAAGGTCGTCGACGCGGTCGTGTCCTGATCGCGACGTACCGCGCGGCGCCCCGAGGAGGTGGCGGACATGCCGGACGGACCAACCGAACTACCCAAGCGATCCTGGTGGCGCGCATTGAGACGCGCCGTCAAGGAGTTCATCGCCGACGACATGCTCGACTGGGCGGCGGCGCTCACCTACTACAGCGTGCTGTCGATCTTCCCCGGCATCATCGTGCTCACCGCGCTCGTCGGGTTGCTGGGCCAGTCGGCCACCGACGTGCTGATCGACAACGTCCGCCAGATCGCGCCGGAGGGAGCCGGCGACACGCTGGTGAACGTGATCGAGCAGATCCAGGGCTCGGCGTCGTTCGCGGGACCGGTGGCGATCATCGGTCTGCTCGGTGCGGTGTGGGCGGCCTCGGGCTACGTCGGCGGGTTCATCCGCGCCTCGAACGCGATCTACGAGGTCGACGAGGGCCGGCCGGCCTGGAAGACCTTGCCGCTGCGGGTGTTCCTGACGCTCGTCATGGTCGTCCTGCTGGGCGCGATCGCGCTCGGCATCGCGCTGACCGGGAACATCGCGAAGCAGGTGGGTGACCTTGTCGGACTCGGCTCCACCGGGGTGCTCGTGTGGAACATCGCGAAGTGGCCGGTGCTCGCGATCCTGCTGAGCCTGGCCATCGCGCTGCTGTACTGGGCCTCGCCGAACGTGCGGCAGCTCGGGTTCCGGTGGCTCACCCCGGGCAGCCTGTTCGCCATCGCCGTCTGGGTGCTCGCCACGCTGGGGTTCGCGTTCTACGTCGCGAACTTCGCCTCGTACAACAAGGTCTACGGTTCGCTGGCGGCGGTGATCGTGTTCCTCGTCTGGCTGTGGATCTCGAACATCGCGATCCTGGTGGGCGCCGAGTTCGACGCCGAACTCACCCGCGAACGCCAGATCGAGGAGGGCCACCCACCCGAGGACGAGCCGTTCCTGGAACCACGGGACACCAGGGCGATGGACTGAGGCGGCACCTCCACCGGTGGCGGTGCCGCCGGTGGAGGTGCTGTCGGAGTCAGTTCCAGTTGTCGATCTTGACGTCGTCCGGGTCCGGCGCGCCCTTCCCGGTTTCGATCAGGGACTTCAGGCTCATCAGGAAGATCGCCCACTTGGTGCTGCAGTGGTGCATGAACTCCACCGGCTCCCGCCAGCCTTCGTGCTTGAAGAGCACGACCGTGTGGTCGTCGACCTGTTCGAGGTCCCAGCCCACGTGCGTGCCCAGCCATTCCTCGGGTCCGCCGACCACCTCCCACAGCACGCGCTTGCCCGGGACGAGCTCGAGGACCTTCATGTCGAATCCGCCGGCCCCGAACCGGAAACGGAGCACGCCGCCGAGCTCGTCGCCGTCGCCTCGGGTGTCGGTCGTCCACCAGCCGGCCAGCCCCTCGGCGGTGGTCAGGGCCGGGTAGACCTCGGCCACCGGCGACTTGATAGCCACTCTGTGCAGGATGTCCATGATTTCGATTCCTCTTTCCCGTGTTGGTTCTCGTGCATTCACTACGGTGTGCCGTGCCGGTCCTTCCGGCGCTGAATCGCCTCGGCGATCCGCTTGATCCGCCGGAGCCTGGCGTCCCACGCCGCCCCCACCGAGGACAGCTGAGCGACCGCGCGAGCGAGCTGCGCCTCGTCCACCCGGTACCTCCTCTCCCGCCCGGCCGGCGTGGCGTGCACCAGGCCGACGCGGTCGAGCACGCCGAGATGTTTCGCGATGGCCTGCCGCGTCACGGGCAGCTGCGCGCTGAGGCTGGTGGCCGTGCCGTCGCCGTCCGCCAGGAGCAGGTCGAGCATCCGCCGACGGGTCGGATCCCCGACCGCGGACCACAGGTCGTCGTCGACGGCGGCGGTCACGGGGTCGACACCAGCCGCGCGAGGTACTCGCCGAGCCGGGGCACGAAGGTGTCCCAGCCGACGCTGTGCTCGCGGTACTGCTCCGCCAGCTTCGCGGCCTCCCAGCCCATCTCCCGGAACCCCGTCTCGGTGAGCCGGATCCTGGTGCCGCTGCCCGACGGGGTGAGCTCGAAGGTGATCAGCAGCGAGTCGACGGAGTCGACGTCGCCCTCCGGATAGCACCAGCGGAACGAGAACAGGCGAGGCGGCCGTGCGTCCACCACGGTGATCGGGACGACCTCCGCCCGGTCACCCCAGACGAGTTCGCCGACCGCGCCGGGAGTCGCGTCGACCTCGGCATCGTCGGTCCACCACTCCGAGATGTGCTCGGGGCTGCTCACGACCTCGAAGACCACCTCGGGCGAGGCGTCGACGTGGATT
>Ga0307513_10011554_pt1 | contig 10966 bp, 1 predicted proteins | sample 15_EM_MG_FD_202174 | JGI IMG/M metagenome (GOLD analysis project Ga0307513, IMG submission 202174) | Populus trichocarpa ectomycorrhiza microbial communities from riparian zone in the Pacific Northwest, United States - 15_EM | ecosystem: Host-associated > Plants > Roots > Unclassified | place... | reverse complement strand
TTGCTTTGATAATTTTCCTACTGAAAATGAATCCATTCGTTTGGGCGATCCTGTTTATAAAGATTGATTATTTTGTTTTTCTAACATTGTTTTTGTGTTTCTTTTTGGTGTGACTTTTGTTTTGCCAGTCTCTCTCCAACCTCGGTCAAATAGCGGATAATGGTACTCTGATGAGGATCAACCCAACACCAAGCGTAATCATGCCAACGAATTGGAGGTGCCAATTGGGTCAATTACAAGAGCTAGGGTGAATAAGCTTAAACAAGCATTGAATGAGCTTGTTCAGAACATATGAAGCAAAATGGATCTAGAGGGGCTTAGAACATTTAAGGAGCATGAAGGACAACCTTTAATTCATTAATTCAGGTCTAAGAAGAACCCAATTCATGTGGAACGAGGGGCTGATGTGTGCGGCCCAATACCACCCTTATTAGGCTCGTTTTTTTCCTAATGCTACAATGATAAAAAGTCAGCAATTTATTCTCCTAATTAAGGAAGTTGACCAGATCTTGTTCCTAAAGAGGGGAGAATTATTTAATGCTTTTCCTAACTTAGGAAGGAAAGTTAAACAAGAAAATCCAAGTTAATCAAGGACATCAAAGGCAGCAGCAACACAAATTTTACAAATCTTGGGAAAACATTAGAACAAATTTTGTTTTCTTCCCAAAAAAGCCCCACAACTATGTTTTGATATATTGAACACAAAAAAAGTTTATTAATATCTTAATTAAGAGGTATGGAGCAAAGATATAAATCTAATGAGAGTTTGTTTATTTGAATAGATTAATGGAAGTAAAATGATGAATGCCTTTTTTTTTATTTTGTAAATTATTTTTCTACTGTAACGCTTTAATTACTAGGGACCAGTAATAAGCTGGTCGAGGGGTTTGATCAGTACTTAAAAGTGCATTTTCATTTAGGTTTTATATCATCATATTGCACTTAAAGTCTGATAATAACAAGTCTGATAATATAAGATATCTTTAATTTATGGTAAATGCTCATTTTAAATGCAGGCATATCTCACAATTCAAAGGATTGATTGATGTGTTTAACTATTAAAATTGAGAGGACAAAAAGAGGGTTGTGCTTAGAGAAGAGATGTTGGTTCAATTCAAACTGGAACACCATTCAACTATTAGGTCATAACTAAAGCTGTAGATCTTAATATTTAGGTCTGATTTATCTTGATGGAAATCTAAAACATAGGCCTAAAACATTCATGAAGAGTCCAAGATTCAAAACTATCTTTTTCAAGTTCAAATGTTAGTAATAAAAGAGAAGTCTGAATCTGTCATGTAGCCCAGATATTATTCGGTGTTCAGCCTATATCTCGAGTTCTAGAAGTCCAAATGAGCTCATTCCTTTTTTGTTGGAAAGATGAGACAAATTCATGAAGACTATTCAAATGCTTATGTTTGCAATGATGTTTTGTCCAACCAACAAGTCAATAGCTAGCCACTAAGTCAATGGTTGGCCACCAACTCATGGTTAGTAATCAAATCAATAGTTCCAAATTTTAGCCAAATGACGTATTTTTCATACACTTAGGCATCTTGTTTTTCATATCAAGATCTTCCTCTTGTTTTTTTTCTTTGTATTTTTGTAATGCTCAATATTTATTTCATATTATATTCTCAGTAATCTCTTGTTTATGCTTATCATTTTCTTTACTATACTTATTTAACTTATATCATAACTATGTTCTTATCTTGTTTAGTTATGTTTTTCTTTTTCATTATGTTTAGTTAAGTTTATTTTGTAAAGGTGAAAAGGTTACACTAATGGTGTTAGAATAAGTATAGTAAACTCAACATGGATTTTAGTGTTTATATTCAAGAAATTTTGCTATTAACATGTTTTATAATTGTTATCTTACTCATTCTTAATACCTTGCTTGATAAATAATTAATCTAGATGATGCGAACCTCGTGATCACGTGGTCACGCAACCCACATACAAAGACATCAATTCTCGGAAAGCCAAGTAAATCAGGTTTTATTGGAGTGTGATACAAAGAAAACTTGTACCTAGGCACCAGCACTATTGGAAACGGAAAGCCATACCCAACAAATATTGATTCGCGAACGAGAAGTATAAGGATGACGCCACGAAGACAGTTGTTCTTCGATAAGTTGTTTTTTTCAGTTCTTTAGAGAACCATGGAAAGGAGATTATTTCACCAACACACACACACACAAAATGTGGCACACAAGAAGTTTTATTAATCTGAATTGTATACCTTACATGTATGGTTATGACTTTATTTATACTAACTGTAGACTTAAATAAACCCTAATGGACCCCCCTTAGGTGGACTTATATGAAGCCCACTTACAATTGACCCAAATAAGTAATGATAACCCAAAGACTAAGAAGAAAATAATAAAAATCCAAAAATTACCATCCTAAATATGCTAGAATCAGATTTGTCACCATTAAAAAGTCCCAAATAGACTAGGAAATCTGATCTGATGGCAGAATTTTTTCTGAAGTCTTCTTTCCTTTATGTAGTTAGGATGAATAATGAATCCTTGTAAGAAAAGGATTCTGAAATAAGTATGAATCCTTGTCACACTTGGAAACTATGTTGCAGCCCATTAAAGATCTTTGTAGAATTAGTAGATTTCCAAAATAAGCTGCCACATCTTTTTAGAAAAAGAATCCTAGCCAAATAGGAAGTCCACAAGTCAAAAGAAAGTAAATAACAAAATTCATACAACCTCTGTTGACATGTATTGAGATGTCTTTCCGAACTCCGATTGACCTAAAATTTTACCCTAAGGTTGGAAAACATGTCAGGAGACTGCACATAAAGGTTTAGCCCGATCCAACAGTAGGATTAAGAATTATGACAGTTGCCGTAAAATTGGATAGTTGCATTTTTTATGTCAAAATCCGAATTTGACCTTACCTGGATCGTATCACTAGATTTGTGTTGTATAACCCTTGGTACAACAAATATTTGATCCCTCCATAGCCTATTGTATGGATAACCGACACTTGTGCTATGAAAGGAACTTAATTGTTGCTAGCATCATGAATACCTGACAACATTTACAAGTATTGATGTTACTCAGATAATATAATTAATATGATCATGATAATAATTTATAATAAGCCATTAATCATCCTATTAGAACCTCCTTTGTGTATAGTTTCCAATTGAATAATAAAAATAGTTTGAACTATACTTATTCGAAATACTATTAGTGGATCCTCTGACTTTGACAATTGTTTTATCCTTGTTTAATCTTTACATTAATATTACATCTCAAAAATCTCTTAACTCTGTTTTATTTTATCAACCTGGGTCTTGCCGGGTTATTTATTACTTCAACACTCCTACACTTGGAAGAAGACATCAAGAGAGATATCCAAGAAATGATACTAGTCCATGACCCACTTCTACAAGGGATGAGATTTTTGGTGCATAGATCATACCAAATGTGATGAGAGAAAGGGCAACTAAAAAATAAGTTATCAATATCTTCCTGACCACCCACACAAAGAAAGGATTGATTAACCTAAATAGTACCATAAGCCATTAGTTTATCCTACATCAAAGAGCCTCACGAATTGCAAGCCATAAGATGAAAGAAAATCGCGTAATAACGTGTTTATGCCATACAAGTTTCCACCACTCTACTTTATTCTAAGACGGGCAAATGGAATTTCAAGCATTACGAATGAAGAACATACCTTTTGGAGCATCCTTTTAGCACACAACATCACATTTCCTATCATCCAGAAGAAAAGTAGATGGGGTACATCGAATCAGCTCAATCCACTCAGGACATCTAGCAACAAGTCATTTCCACTCCTACCCATTAATAATGCAACCTAACCTTGCATTCCAGCCTAATCCTAAGTCAATAATAATCCTATCGCCAAGAATCTTCATTAAGGAGCCAATTGGGTGCCAATTATCAAACCAAAGAGAAGTTGATTGATCATCACCTACTCAATGAGAAATGAGGTGGTGAACACGACTGTGAAGACCAATAATCTTCCTTCAACTCTAAGAAAAATGTTTCGGACAAGGCACCTCCCAAAAATTACAACCACACAAGAAGCAAGAATGAGTCCAAGATGACCAAATAAAATTGCCTAATCACATAAATAACCCATAAATGTTTAACTATAGCAACCTGATTCCAAACTTCTAGATTCTTAACACCTAAACCACCTTCTTTCTTAGGCAAACAAATTTTCTTCCGAGCAACTTCGGCACCATCTGAAGCAAGCTGACCACCTTTCCACAAGAATGATTTAACAAAGAATTGATTTTAAAATGATAGCCTTCAAAAGAATGAAGATATAAGACCAATACACTTGAATAGAGAAAATGATGGATTTGATAAGCTGAAGATGACCCCGCATGTGAGAGTGTGTGATTCATCTAGCTCCTAGCTTAGCCATGATAAAACAATTTGATGATGTGAGCTTTGAAGTAATGAAGGGAACACCAAGATACCCTACCGCCAATCTCCCTGCCTTGTAACTGAGAACATTCATAAGTTTCCCTTTCACATTAAAGTCAACACCACATAAGAACATAATACTTTTATCATGATTAAAAGTCAAACCCAAGAGGATTCTAAATTGATTAAAGTAGTTTTTAACCAAAAAATCGTCCTAACCTCAGCATGGCAAAAGATCATCAAATCATCAATGAAGCATAAATGAGTGAGTTGCTCCCTTTCACAACGCCCTTGAAATCTCAAATACGATTCTCTTATCAATCGACCCATTAAACCAAAGAAAACTTCCATAAAAAGCACAAATAGGTAGGGGGACATAGGATCTCCTTGCCTTAACACTCTACCACCTGCCAAGAAACCATGGAGCTCGCCATTGATAGACACCGAGAATATAATAGTGGAGATACATTTTGAAATCCATTTACCCATATGGAGAGGAAATCCGACCACATGAAGAACAACAAAAATGAAGTCCCATCGAACTGAATCATAAGTTCTCAACAGATCCACTTTTAAGGAGCACCTAGGAGGCCCCCTTGACGGTGATAAATATGGAGAAGTTCTTGAGATAATAAAAATTTGTCACTGATCCTTCGCCCTTCAATAAAAGCAGATTGAAAAGGACCAATCAAATCTGGGAACGCCCTTTTAATTCTATTAGCAATGATCTTAGCAATACATTTGTAGATGGTGTTGCAACAGGAGATGGGTCTACATTCCTTAACCATAGAAGGGTTAGGAACTTTAGGAATTAGAGTTATAATAGTAGTAATTACCTTCTTGAGAAGCTGGCCAAAATTAAAGAAAGAACAGGTTGCATAAATAGTAATATTTTTTGTTTTTTCCTATCTCTTTTTTATTTTCCAATGTCTTTTCAATTTTTTTCTACTATCTTGTTCTCTCTTAGGTTTGGCTATCGTGCTAGCATGAGTTGTTCTAGGATTAAGGTAGCAATAACACCTAAAAGGGGGTGAATTTGGTGTTCCAATAATATTAACAAATATTATAATTTAAAACAATTAAGCACAATAAACACAATAATAAAAAAATATAATTAAAATGCTTAACATAAATAGGTAAGATAAGAGAGATGGCAAACTCATTTTTTAACATGGTTCGACAAGTCTACATCCACACCTCAACTAGTAACCTTACTTGAGTATTGTATTCTTTTACTAATCCAAATTAAAGATACAATGTCCTTGATATCACACCAAGCTTATATACTACTTGATGTGGATCTCTTGATCACGTAGTCAAGCAACCCTCAATGAAGATGATACATCCTCAAGAAAGCTGAAAATAAGGTTTGAGAACCTTGACCAAGAGTTAACCTGTAACTAAGAACCAGAGATATTGGAATTCATGAATTGACGTCACAAGGTCAATTATACCTTTATAAGTTAGGTTTTATTCTTTGTCACAATAAAGAACATGTTTTCTTCAAGCAAAACATAATAATATTATTAATCTAAAGGCTGCTGAAATTTGTAGCAAGAAAAACATTTATAATCCTAAGATAATTAACCCTAATGGACCCATATCGGGTTGCAAATCATTGGGCTTTCAACTAACACAAGCCTAAACTCAAATATTATGGTTCAAATAATACTTAAAAAATATAAAATATTTAGAATAATACAAGAAAACAATCAGCCCCCAAAATCATCCCTAACTTGATTAATTTTCATGTGGTCTGACTTGTGTTGGAATAATGTGTGCTTGTCAACCCTTTTAAACCTTTTTCCATGCTTGGAACATGTTGTCTTAAATGCTTGTTCTTCTTTATTTTTTTGGTCAAATTAATGCTCTAAAAAATAAGAAAGTTGTTAAATTCTTCCCTTTAAAAACCTTCCACAATCTCCCTTTAAAGTTAGGAAATTCTGCAAGAGAAAGGAAAGAAAACAACAAGGAAATTCCTTCAAATCTGGCCGCCTCTTGTTCTCCTTGTAAGGAAAAGAATCATTGCTTGTAATGGACAAAATAAATAGGGGAATTTACTCCCACATGTTGTCGGCCCTTGGTTTCCATTTTAGATATGGAACCCTTGTCTAATATAGAGACATAATAATCTCTTTCCAATTCAGCCTTGTGCCTATCATGAGCCCAAACTTAGCTAGGATTTTTTACAAATCCTTGTAGGAAAAGAACCCCAACACACTAATTAATCCTAGCCACTTTTGGACCTCATGGCCCATGCACATCCATAGGCCCAAGTCAAATATGGCCGAAATCAACAACTACTCCATAATTAGGCTGAACCCATCAACACCAACAAACCTAATTTTGCTAAAAGCATCCCAAGGTGAAAACTCAACTTGGCTGAATGGAATACAAGCTAAAACCCAAGGAAAAACCCTCATTTGGCCAAATGGTCTCCCCCTCAAACCCAAGCTCTCAACTAAATCCTTATATGAGTAACCCAAGGCTGAACCATAGGTTAAACCGTATCACTACTTGAAGATGTCCCTTCCTTAAGATTTTTCTCTTAGTGATAATACCTCATCAATGCCAAGAGTTTATCCAAATCTCAAGTTCTTACAAATGTGATTTTGTTGTCACAAAATATTCTCTCAACAATGTGGATTTTACAATTGAGAATCTATGATCTCTATAACTCACTCAATAACACTTAAAGGATTCAAGTGGTGTGATAATGAGAATGTATACTCTTGTGCAAGAATATGAAGGTTTTAATGCACAAATATGATTATAATTAAATATTGATGATTTTGAAGTTGTTTTGCTTTTAAAATAGCTTGTATATGATATATATTTAGATTCTCTATTTAATTCTGCAATTAGACAAAGCTATATATATGTTTCTAGTGAAAACTAGTCGTTTTATAGTTGTTACTATTCCTTTGACAGATGAAACGATTGACCGGTTCATATGGGTCAAGACGATGTCGACCGGTTGTTGCAGATTCTCAAGTGTTCATCCCTGATGAACAAGCAGTTGACTGGTTCACTTGGTATAGCCAAGCGGTCGATTGGTTTAACATAAAACTCATATTTGACAATTTTAAACCTGGTGAGACTTGAATCGACTAAATGCATATCAATCCTATAATGCATGTAATGTGAAGTGTGTGAATTTATTTTAATTTGTGCTATCAAGTAAGTTACAAAGATTTATATAATTTGCACTAAAAGAAATCCTTAAAAACTAAATCTTTAATTTCTTTGCATCTTGGACTTGTTGATTGATTTCTTCATTTGATTCTTCATGCCTGTTGATGTGATCTTCGTATAAAAACTGTTTAAACTTATTCTCAACTAATCATATTATAGTAAATTTTTATTTAATTTTTATCATCAAATTATATAAATATTAATATGTGACCCTAAAAGACAACAATCTCTTCCTTTTTTATGTTAAGAATTAATTGACAAGTGTGTGTGTGTGTGTGTGTGTGTGTGTGTGTGTGTGTGTGTGTATAAAAGATCTTCCTATTTTGCAATATAGTTCCCATATGAGACTTTAACAATTAATAACAATCTATACATATATGTTTCTCCCCCTTAATCATATAATTACTTGTTTTATATCTATTCTCTATTTTCTTTAATTCTCTCCTTTGTCATCAACGAAATGCATAAAAAATCATAGAGAAATTGAATATAAAAACACGCCATAATTTTCAAAATGTAATTTCCATTACAAATTAGGAAAGAAAATACAAAAACATAAAGAAAATTAAAAACATTAAAACATGAAAATACTTGCAGTACAATTGCCTAGGGTGGTAGATATTGAGAGAGTAGATTTGCCATCATGGTCTTGATATCATGTAAGTCATCGACTTATTAGTACTTAAAAATACATTTTTATTAAGATTTTATATCATCATTTTGCACTTGAAGTATCAATAACTAGGAACTAGAGCATGTTTTATAATAAAATATCTGATAATATAATATACCTTTAATTTATGGTAATGTTCATCTTAAATGGAGGCCTATCACCTAAATCAAAAGATACATTTTATATCATCATTTTGCACTTGAATTATCAGTAACTCCTTAACTAGAGCATGTTTTATAATAAAATGTCTGATAATATAATATACCTTTAATTTATGATAAATGTTCATCTTAAATGGAGGCCTATCACCTAAATCAAAGGATTGATTGATGAGTTTAACTACTGAAATTAAGAAGACAAAGAGAGGGCTAAAGCTTAGAAAAGAGATGTTGGTTCAGTCCAAACTAGAACACCATTCGGTTATTGGATCATAACTGGAGCTGTAGAAGTGAGATTTAGGTGTGGTTTATATGTCCGAAAGCTAAGACATAGGCCTAAAACTTTCATGAAGAGTCCAAGATTTCAAAGCATCATTTCTGAGTTCAAATGGTAGCAACAACGGAGAAGTCGAAATCTGTCCTACAGCCCAGACACTGTTCAGTGTTTAGCCTATATCTCGAGTTCTAGAAGTCCAAATGTGCCGATTCTTGTTTTTTTGAAGAGCTGAGAAAATTTCCCAGAACATTCATGAAGACTATCTGTTCCAATTTTGATGTTAGCAATGACGTTTTGTTCAGACAAGAAGATAAGGATTGTCACCAAGTCAAGATGTGGCCACTCAACAATTAGTCATCAAATCAATAGTTCTGATAGGAGTGATAATGAGAACTTGATGTGTTATGGCGATGAGGTGTTATGGCAAAAGAAAATGAGGATTCAAAAGGAGAGGTGGTATCAAAGGGAGAGAGAAATAAAGAGATTAGTGTTCTAAAAAATGAATCCATGAGTCTATCCCGTATTCTAGGAGAGATGAAGCAAGAACTTGATGTGTTAACGACATCAGTCAATGCCCGGCAAGCTTCAGAAAGAGAGGAGAAAATACGCTGCAATAATGATATACGAAATAGAATGGCTGAAACTTTCATCCAAAGTTATTGGCGATGATTGTTGGCAAGAAAAGAACTCCAAAGGTTTCAAAACGAGGCCATGAAATTGTCCATTCAACTTGTTGGTGATTAGAGGACGAATCATCTTGAAGAGAGAGGGAATGATATGATCCAAGCAAGGTCAAATTCGGATTTTTACGTAAAAAGTGCAACTATCCAGTTTTACGACAACAGTTATAATTCTTAATCCGATCGTTGGATTGGGCTGAAATTTTACGTGGAGTCTCCTGACATGTTTTCCTACCTTGGGTTAAAAGTTCAAGTCAATCGAAGTTCGGGAAGGCATCTCAATACGGGTCAACAGAGGCTATATGAATTTTGTTATTTACTTCCTTTTGACTTGTGGACTTCCTATTTGGCTAGGATTCTTTTCATAAAAGGATGTTGCAACTTACTTGGGAATCTCCTAATTCTCCAAAGATCTTTAATGGGCTGCTGCAACATAGTTTCCATGTGTGGCAAGGATTCATAAATGTTTCAGAATCCTTTTCTTACAAGGATTCCTTATTCATCCTAGCTACAAAAAGGAAAGAAGACTTCAGAATAAATTCTACCTTCAGATCAGATTTTCTAGTCTATTTGGGACTGCTTAATGGTGAGAAATCTGATTCTAGCATATTCAGGATGGTAATTTTTGGATTTTTGTTATTTTCTTCTTAGTTTTTGGGTTATATTACTTATTTGGGTCAATTGTAAGTGGGCTTCATATAAGTCCACCTAAGGGGGGTCCATTAGGGTTTCTTTAAGTCTAGAGTCAGTATAAATAAAGGCATAACCAAACATATAAAGTTACGAAATTTTCAAATCAATAAACTTCTTTGCTGCACTTGTTGTGTGTTGGTGGGATAATCTCCCTTCCTTGGTTCTCTAAAGAACTGAAAATGACTTATCGAAGAACAACTGGCTTCGTGGCATCATCCTTATACTTCTCGTTCGTGAATCAATATTCGTTAGGTGGGGGTTTCCGTTTCCAATAGTGCTGGTGCCTAGGTACAAGTTATCTTTGTGTCACACTCCTATCAAACCTGATTTACTTGGCTTTCCAAGAATTGATGTCTTTGCATGTGGGTTGCGTGACCACGTGATCATGAGGTTCGCATCACAGAGTTTCAAGATCTATCAGGTTTGTATCCAAATCCAAATAAAAGTGACATCTTCTTGAGCGGTGCGTTAAATGCTGAGAGGGAACAAATTATTTGTATTCTTGGGTTTAGAGAGGGGTAGCTCCCTATGAAATATTTGGGAGTACCTCTTCTCTCGTCCAGACTAAAGGCTGATTATTGTAAGGGTCTCGTGGATCGAATCACCTCTAAAGTTCGACATTGGACTTGTAGAACACTCTCGTATACAGGACGAGTACAACTGATTAATTCAGTTTTATTTTCCATCCAGGTCTATTAGGCATCTCTCTTCCTCTTACCTGGGCAAGTAATAAAAAATGTGGAGCAAATTATGAAATCCTTTCTTTGGTCAGGTTCAGATATGAGAACTACTGGGGCTAAAGTGACTTGGGATCAGGTATGTCTTCCAAAAAAGGAAGGGGGGCTAGGAATAAAAAGGATAACATA
>Ga0307513_10011552_pt1 | contig 10967 bp, 6 predicted proteins | sample 15_EM_MG_FD_202174 | JGI IMG/M metagenome (GOLD analysis project Ga0307513, IMG submission 202174) | Populus trichocarpa ectomycorrhiza microbial communities from riparian zone in the Pacific Northwest, United States - 15_EM | ecosystem: Host-associated > Plants > Roots > Unclassified | place... | reverse complement strand
ACGCCTCAAAATATGAGACATGTCGATCCGCTGCGCTATGAACCTAACGGAGTAATACTAGAAGGTATCGGTAATACTCGTCAGCGCGTGCTGGCGCGACCCGCCCTCTCCATTCGCGAGCGACAACCGCCCTCGGTGAGTCCGAAGGACGGCGTATGCCATTGCCGAAACGTCCGGCTTTGGCGGAGAAGCCGAATAGCGCAATGCAAATCAATCCAATGAAAAGTACGGTAGCAGTCTTCATATGAGTTCACCTGTCTTCCCGCCGGACCATGTAGCCTTTATTTGTTAATCGTGAAAGTCCTGGGTGAAAAATTGGGTTCGTCAATTTCAAATGTATAAGGGCCGCTGTCTTTAAAGAGGCTGGTTGGAACGTTGATGATAATAAATCTTCTTCGCTTCCTGCCTTTACTAAATACGAGCTTGACTGCTTGTTTGTCTTCACCGTTTTTCAGCTTGATTGGATCTGCGTATCTATTTTTGATTGTGACGTTGAATAGCTCTCTCTCGCGAACATCTTCGAGCAGTTCATATCTCAATTTCAGATGCGTCGTCTTTTTGTCGAGAGTGATGGGGATCGGATCGCTCCCGCTTCTCTCGGCGCTTCGTTGATCCTGGCAAAAGAGGCAGAAGTCCTGTGTATACCCCTTTGGGTTGTTTCTCGCAATCTCAACCCTTGAATCCCCCGTCACTTTTTGCGTAGACGATAACACCGGCGGTTTCTGCCGCGGGGTCGGGGCATTGACGGGTACCGAACTGTTCGACGGGGTGTTGGTGGCTATATTCACATTGCTCGGAACAGTCGGAGGAGAGTTTGCCACGACTGTATTTGAGTTTGCCGCGAGGCGTTGATTGAGATAGACCCCGTACAGCCCGGCGAAGGTTAAAAAGAGGGCTAAGGCGGTGAGGGTTAGCGCCGGAAGCGGCCTTTGGAATAATCCCGCTGTCCACTGTCGCCAGCCCTGCTCCCGAACAACGGTCGGCGTTACAAGCGGCTCTTTCTCGTGCAGATGTTGCAGGCTATTGTGAAACATCTGCGCGTGGTTGACCTTATCACTGTTCTCAGGAATCGCCAGAAATTTCTCTTTAAAGCGGAGGTTCTCTTCGGCGTTCATTTCATCGCGCACATAGCCGTCAATTAAGTTCATCTCGACGACTTGCACGCGATCAAACAATTCATCGTTGAGCAGCATTTCGTCTTCGAGTTCTCTACGTTCAGCTTCTGCCAGTTCGTTGAATAAATATCTGACCAAAACCTTATCTGTGTCGTTGAATGTTTCAATCATTGGCATCAGCCTCCCAAACAGTATTAGTGACTGGAAGAGGGCAAAAGTTACCAAAAGAATTGGGCGTTCCGGGCATATTTTTCTTGAACTACTGTTGGCTCAGGTAATTCAACCGTGTGTGCCACGAGCCTTTAGCTTCCACACACTTTTTTACGAACTCCTCGACGTGGATTTTCCTCAGTTTATTCACTTTGCTCTGCAAGTTATTAATTATTCTGTCTTCCTGCTCCGGCGTCTGGTTTTGTGCTCGTGTCTGCGTCATGTTCGCCTCTTCGTTCGCCAATTGCTTGCGTCTGGCGACCAGTTCCTTTGAATCAAGTTTGATGTTCGGATAGTAGGATAGGAACAAGTTTCTGCTATCACTCGGCAATCTTTTCAGACAGGCGTTGTAGCACTCTTGGACTATGTCGTTCATTATCGCTTGAATTTCGTCGCCGGTCGGTTGCGGTATTTGCAGGGTTTTTTTGTCGGAACCGTTATCGTCAATCGGCCGGTCTTGAAGCCGCTTCCTGATCTCTCGCAGTTCTTCAAGATAAACCAACTCAGTGATCTTGTATGCCATCAATTCCGGGTTTCTGATTCTTTCTCCCTTCTCGGTAATCGACTTGTTATTGACGGAGATCAAACGAAAGATGACGGTCAGAATCAGATCTTCGAGGTCGTCAATAAACATTGATCGGTAATTGATATTGATGTCTTTACTGCGGAGCTTGGCCTCGATCTTATCCCTGAGAATGTGATAGCTCTCCTCATATGATTTGTTGTAGAACCCGACCAAAAGCGGTTCGAGCATTTCATATGCTTCAGCGAACACTTTTTCATGATCTTTGAAGGTCATTTTATTCTCGGGTGTTCCGTCGGTTGAGGCGAAAATCCGGCAGACTGTCCGGCATCATCAAGATTTAGAGAGTGTTTTCAGCATGAGATTGCCGCCGTAAGAGTGGTTGGCGTGCGTGCTGTTTGCGAAGATTTATTTTGTGCCGCGCGGCATACGGAGGCGCCGAGTTTAGCTTTGCGCCGGACGGTGAAATGAGACGGAAACCGCCACATGAGGGTTTGTAAGGTAAAACAGGGAAGCAGATCGTCGGAGAGGTCGAACGGCATGCCATAAGCTCATTTTGTCTTCAGTTTGTCAGAAATCTAAACCATCTATTGCCGCATAGGTTATCACAAAACCCATTTCATTGGAGAGCATAATTCCGGTTCGTGAGGTCAAGGCCGGAGAACCGCATCCAACGTTGACCATACCTCCGGCAACCGCTGTCAATGATGAGAGCGCAGGCGTTAAGTACGCGATCACGCTTACACTGTTCGGATTGTTTTTCCGTCTATCGACCCGACCCGAATATTTATGTATGCCTTCGCCACGGTGGTTTTAGCGAAGGTGATTAAGTGGCAAATCAACGGAATGGCGCTGCATTCCACAACATTTGCCACATGAAGATTCTGATATTAGACTTAGCGGCGCGAATCACTTGGTTCTGCGTGAACGCGATACACGGCTTGGGCGAAGGGTGTGCCGGTACCTCCCGACCATTACCCTGTCTAAGTTTGACCGCGTTCGCGCACCGGACACTTCTCACCTCAACCTGCAATTTTAGGAAGCGAGCAAACCAATGCACTCACGTCATATCTCACACGGCTTTCTCACGCCTCACGACGACACCCCAACCCGAGAGCCACATCACTTTGCGTCCCATCTCCTGCTTTCGATAAACCGAGCGATCTTATTGGCCGTGATATTGATTTGGTCGGCACCGCTGCTGTGCGCGCAACCGCCGTCGCGTCTAGACACCAAGACACTGCCGACCGACATTCCGGTCGAGTCCAACCTCGGCGTCGATGATCCGCATGTCTACGAGATCGCTCTCAACTCCGACGAGTTTTTTCAGGTTCGTGTCATACAGCTCGGCGTTGACGTATTGCTGAGGCTACTTGACGCGGGCGGACGTGAAGTGGCGCAGATGAACAGCCCCAATAAATTTCAGAGCGAGGAGACGTTGACATTCGTGGCTCCGGCGTCCGGTAGTTATCGGCTGTATGTCAGCACCCTTAACGCGAAGAGCCAACCCGGTAAGTACACCATTTTGCGTGAAGCCCCGCGCACGGCCACGCTTCGTGATCACCGGAGGGTCGAAGTAGAACGCATTTTCGTTGAGGCGATGACGGCGCGGGCTCAAGACGGACATGAGCAGACCGCGATTAAGAAATTCGAGGAGGCGTTGGTTGGCTGGCAAGAGTTTGGGGACGCCCAAATGACGGATTTATCCAGGCGACTTGTCTTCAAGTCCAAAGCCTACGCCTCATTCATCAAGGCGAGGGCGCTGATCATGAAGAACGGTCAGGAGGCAATAAAACATTTCGAAGAGGCGCGCGGGTTCTATCATGAAATTGGTGAAACCACCAACGAGGGCGCGAGTTTGTTAGGTATGCACCAAGCGGCCTTGGGTTTAAATGATGAAAAGACTGGAATCGAGTTTCTTAAACAAGCATTTCCGCTTTTTATGAAACCCGAAGAAAAATCTGTCAGAGCCAACATCTTGATTGAGATCACAAAATATTACATCTACCGGGTAAAAGACGATAACTCCGCCTTAGTGTATTCTCTGCTTCTCTATCCCATCTATGTAGACATCCCCCAACTAAAAGAAGCGGCGATTACCGCTAATACTATAGGTGCGCTTTATCATCGGCTGAACGACAACGAAAAGGCATATGAATATCTGCACAAAGCCCTGCAACTCCGGAAATATTTCGGAGACACATGCAGTGAACTTGAAATGCTCACGAATCTCGGCCAGGTTTCTCTGGAATTAGGATTGAAAGCCGAGGCGCTCAGGCTTCTCAGGGATGAAGCTCCCCCGCTTTACAAAACCGCCGGGGGCTGCGCCGCCAACAGGCCGTCGGCGCTCAACAACCTTGGTAAGACTTATTACGACTTAGGCGATTTTCAACAGGCGCGCAACTCTTATCTCGAAGCATTAGAAACCGGTAGCGATGATGGCTTTAAAGCCATCGTGAATAATAACCTCGGGGCGGTTCATTACAGCATGGGGGAGTATCAGGAATCTTTAGGTTATTACGGGAAAGCGTTTACGCTTTACAAGGATGACGTAAAAGCCCAAGCCACAACGCAAACTAACTTAGGCGTCGTCAACGCGGCGCGAGGTTACTATCGGGCGGCTCTCACCACGCTTGAAGACGCGCTGAAGATGCGGCAAAAGGCCGGGGACATAAGCGGTGAAGCGATAACGCTGACACGTCTCAGCGAGGTCTATTTGAAGTTAGGCAACACGCGCGCGGCCTTGGAGCGTTCCAACCGGGCTTTGACGCTTTTCGGGGCTGTGAGTAGCCAGAGCGGTGAGGCCGTCGCCTTCGCTAACGCGATGAATGTTTCGCGCTCGCAGGGTAACAGGCGGCTGGCGATCTTCTACGGGAAGCGAGCGGTCAATAAATTTCAGGAACTACGCGGCGCGGCGCGTGGCATCGAGGGAGAACTCCAGAAAAATTATCTTCGGATTGTCAAAGGATCATATCAACGCCTCGCCGAATTGCTGGTCGAAGAAGGTCAGTTCGAGCAAGCCATCCAAGTCCTGAACTTGCATCAAGACCAGCAATTCTTTGACTTCAATATCGACCTCAGCGCGCCCGTCCAGCGTGCATACCTCTCAACCCGCGAAGCCGCTTTAGCGAACCGCCACGAAACACAAAGCAAGAAACTCAGACAGCTCCAACTGCAAATTGAAGAGCTTAAAAGGCGAATCGTGAACGGGCAAACCAATGCCTCGGCAGTCGAAAATCCCCGGAAGCTCCAAGACGAATTCGCGGCTGCGACGGCAACTTTCGCGGCCATGCTCATAGACACGGCGAAGGAACTGAGCGACCGCGCCGGGGATGAGAATAAAAACACATCTGTCGAAGAGATCACCGAAGTGCGGAAGGCTGTGGGCAACCTCGGGGCTACGCCCGGACAAAAAGCCGTAGCGCTGTACACGCTCGCCGGGGAAGATAATTTTTACGTTCTGCTTCTGACGCACGGGAGCGTAAAAGCTTTTTCTCACCCGACCAAAGCGGGCGTGATGAACGATAAGGTGAAAGAGTTTCTGACGGTTCTGCGTTGCCCTGACCTCGATCCGTTTCAAGAGAGCGCGGCGCTCTACAACATTATGTTCAAGTCCGTCTCCGCGGAAGATAAACGGACAACGCTTGAGGTGGAACTGGAGAAAGACAGACCCGATCTTTTGCTTTGGTCGCTCGGCAACCCTTTGGACAGTGTCCCGATGGCTGCGCTCTACGACGCCAGACGCAAACAGTTTTTAGTCGAGAGGTATCAGCACGCCGTCTTCACTCGCGCCCACCCCGACCGGATCGTCAGAGAGCCGAAGGCGTTGAGCAACGGCCTCGGGCTAGGAGTCTCCAAAGGCTACACAGGTTATGCGCCTTTACCCGGAGTTAAGAAATCTCTGTCCGTAATATTCGGCGATGCGGCGACAGGGCAGAAGGGCATCATGAATGGGCTGGTGTTGATGGACGATGAATTTAAAAAGTCCACATTGGAAAGTCTAAACGGGAAATGGTCCTTAGTGCATATCGCTAGCCACTTCGCCTACTATCCTGGCAATTCGGAAGACACGGCATTATTGCTCGGCAACGGCGATAAGTTTAGCCTCTCCAAAATGCGCGAGCGTAAAACCCTCTTTGCCGGTGTGGAGCTGCTGATGCTTTCGGCCTGTAAGACATCGGTCAAACAATCTAATGTGTTCGGAAAAGAGATTGATGGGTTTGCCGAACTTGCCCAACGATTGGGAGCAAATTCGGTGATTGCCACCCTCTGGAATATCTCCGATGCTGACGCTCCGGGGTATGAGATCGGTTTCTATCGTCTCTATCATCAACATCAGGACTGGGCTAAGTCGGAGCTACTGCGCCAGTCACAGTTGAATCTCCTGACGGGCAAAGTAACTCGCGAACCGGGAGTTGAACCCCGTCCGGCAGCACGTGCTAGAAGAGAGAACGAGAGGGAAGGCTGTACAGCTGCGGCAGGCAAGCCGCGAAAGCATTTCACGCCCAATCCGAAAGCCCCTCTGGCGCACCCGTACTATTGGGCTCCCTACGTTCTCTATGGCGGCTCCCGATAGGCGGGCAAGTCTCGCAAATTATTTTCTTTTTTTCGGTCAGGTTTTCGGCATTTCGTCCCTATAACTTTGAAGGCTCTTAAAGCAGCGAGCGGCGGCTGAAGCCAGCTCACAGTTAAGAGGTGGGACGAAATGCTATCGAACGGGCAAACTCAATCTTCACGTTACCGGCTCGTCCAAAAACTCGACGAAGGTGACACGGGCGAGGTTTATGAAGCCTCCCACATAAAGCTCTGTGCGCGCTTCGCCGTCAGAGAAAATCTCTCCGGCGAGAACCGCCTTCAGACGCGTTCCCACACGAATCCCAACTGCTCGCCAGCCGCAACCATCCCGCGTTCCCTCACGTCCCCGATCACTTCATCGCAGGCGATTGTTTACCCGAGATCCTTCCCCGGCACAAACAAACTCTCCTCGCGGCAGTCGTTTCGTATGGGCTGCTCAACTGTTCGACGTGTTCGGCTAACTCCGAATGAGATCTTGATGTAAGGGAGAAATATTATGAGCCTTAAAGTGTTTATCAGTTGGTCAGGCAATGAAAGTCAATTCGTTGCTTCTCACTTGCGCACGCTGCTCAAGCGGATCTGCGCTGCGACCGAACCCTGGATATCGAAGGACGACCTTCCAGCCGGCGCTTTATGGCCGTTCGAGCTAATGAAACAACTTCAATCAACCTATTTCGGGGTGATTTGCGTCAACAGAGCTAACCTGCACTCGCCGTGGCTACATTTTGAGGCGGGCGCACTTGCCAAGAGCCTCGCTTCATCCGCTGTTTTTCCTTATCTCATAGATGTGCCCTCCTCTGCCATGTCCGGCCCGCTAACTCTGTTTCAGCCCGTCAGAGCCGATAAGGCCGGGACATTTAAGCTCATCTCCGCATTAAATAAGATACTTAATGACAAACAAGAACCCTGCCAAGCGGATGACGATTTGCAAGCCCTCTTCGAGTTATTGTGGCCAGCTTATGAGCGCGAATTGGAGGAGTCTCCAAAGGTTCCGCTTGATGCGGGGCCAGAGCGGAGTAACACCGAAATCCTCGGTGAGTTGGTGACGACCGCGAGGGAGCACTCAATATTACTTGCCTCAATACTGCGCACCAATCCAACGTACCGGCCACCAATCCAACCTGCGGACCAACCTACAGCCCTCGCGGCCGAAGAGGATTACCTGAGTTTGAGCTTTCAGGAGTTGCGTTATAACGCCAAGAAGTTGCGGCTGACCGGCCAGTATGCCGCAGCCCTCGCCCTCTTGCAGAAAGCGTTGACCCTCCAAGCCAACGACCTCGAAACGTTAATTGACATCGCGGTAACGGAAACATATTTGCCGAATAGCATCTACGCGGACTCTATCAATAAACTCGAAGAGCTAGTGCAGGAGCACACCACCAAAGAGAAGACGCCCCAAGCAGAAGAGAGCATCATCGCCAAGGCTTACTACAACCTTGCCTGCATCAAGCACATGGCTCGACTCGAACAAGATGGGGACTACTCCGACGAGGAAATCCTCAACGATCTAGAGTGCGCATTCAGCCGCTATCCGGCCTACGTTAATACGGCGCTGGCCGACCACGACCTGACACGACTCAAAATCCATCTCAGATTTAAGGAGTTGGTTGAAAAATATAGGAGGGCGGAGCGATGACTGCGAAGAGAATCGGTACATTATACGTGCTTCTGAATGGGATCAACGACGCTGCGTACTTCGGCTTCCTGACGATTCAGTTTCTTCTGCTTGAGCCTACGTTGCGCGCGCTCTTGCCCGCAGGGCAATCCTCTTTTAGTGTCGGGTTATCAATGACGTTGATAACTTCGCAGTTGCTCTGGCAAGTCTGCGCGGAGGGGCCGACCGGGGCGCTCGCCGACGTGCGCGGGCGGGCGTGGGCGGTTGCCATCAGTTTCTGGTGTCGCTTGTTGGCTATCGTGCTTGTGACACTGAGCGTCATTATGAACCTGCATTCCGACTCACCTGCTTTGGCTCGACTTGCAATCGTCGTGGCTCTAATTATCGCTCAAATTCTGATGGCGACGGGGGAGGCGTTCCTTGAAGGCAGCATTGAAGCTTGGCTGCGCGACGAGTGCGAAACGGCAGACCCGGAGCGCTACAAACAGATCGTTGACAAAGCCTTCGAGTCTTCTGCAATCGTCCAAAACGTCGCTGTCCTGATCACTGTGACTACGGTTCTCGTCGTGTGGGAAACGTTGGGCAAAAATGGAGGACTTATTCTATCTGTAGTGGCGGCTTGCTTGTGTCTGGCAGGCGCATTGATGGCGCACCGACTATCCTTCCGGGAAACATTTACGGGTGTGGCTACTAGAAACGCAGATTTAGCTCAAGCCACTTTATCGAAGCGGCTTCGAGCGAAGAGCGCCATCATATTGAAACTTCGTGATGCGTTTACAACTGTTGTTAGGGCAGATGAAAGATCGGTGCGACGACTAATCACGATTCTCGTCCTCCCCTTTCCGTGCTGGATACTGCTGTCGTGGTTTTTTACCGCCCTTGTCACGTCGGATGGGTCGAGCGGCATTACAAGTCTCCCCGCGACGTTTACTTTGTCGCTCGGCGTTACCCTCGGCGTCGCGCGAGTGGTGGGCGCATTGATTGGCAAACGTCTGAGCAGTGCGGGCGATGAGAAAACATTGCAGTCGATTTTCGAGAAGGCGGTGTTCATCAATGTGTTCTTTCTATTCGGCGCGGCCATGCTGCTGGTACTTCGTCTCTCAGGTAAAGGCGGCTTTTCCTCTTCGCTCGGGATCATCCTCTTTTTGTCTGCGGTCGCGTTGGCGAAGGGGAGCGAGGAGATCATCAAGCTTTCTAAAAACAAGTTTCTGGCATCGGTGCTGCTGAACGGCGAGGTTAGGGCGACGACTCTCTCCTTCGTCTCCGTCGCCCAGAATGCATTCGGTTTTATAGCCATTTCCCTGAGCGGACTTCTTGCGTTTATGATGACGGAAAACGGCGACCGGCAAACCGTCATGGTTTTTGCCGTTTGCGCGTCGTTTGGGATCATAGGCTGGTTGATCTACCGTAGGGCTTTACCACGATTGCCTAAACGCAATCACTCTTAGTTACTCACAATAGAGTCATCGTACAAGTACAGATACCTTCCACTGACAACCAGTTGATGAGGAACTCCTATGTTTGGCAACGCAGGTCTTAAGTCGCTCGAAGAAAAGGTTGTGAAGCTTGAGGTGAAACTGGGAAGTTTGGAGAACCAATGCTTCGGCAACGAAATCGAGGGTTTAAAAAAAGCAAACCATGAGCTTGCTTTGAAGTTGAGCAATTTGAAAGGAAAAGCGGCATTGATCGGCCTCGCGTTTGGAGCGTTGACCACCCTCTTGAGCATCATTGCCATCGACAACACCCGCGTGGCCTTAAAAAACATCCACGAGTATGAAAAGTTTGAAGTGGCTCGGGATGGAGCCTACGACGTTTTGCTCGAAACGTATCAGAATAAACTCGCCGATACGATTGACCGCATCAGCCTGAATGAACCTTCTACCGAAGATCAGGCGAGGGTTAACAAGTTGAGTGAGATGCAGCGGACGTTCAGCGACTTGGGCGTCACAAGTGAGAAGTTTAAGAGCCTGTCCGGTTTGACAAATGCCCTCAAAAAAATGGTGATTGAGAATAAAAAAGAGAAGGAGGCAAGCGATGATCTAAACAAGGGCTCTCTCCCAACCAATAGTGATAACTTTGTCGCGGCGAGGGCGCTGACGTTGAAAGCTATGGCGCTGGTGCTGCCCACGCGGCAGTGTTCATGGCCTGAAGGCACAAAACCACTGGTGGAAGAGGCGCTGAAAAAGGACAGCGGAGTAGCAGCCGCATTCAACTTATTGGGGATGTGTTTGACGAAAGAGGCCGAGCAGCTGATAGAGAAGCCGCAAGGATGGGAAAAAGGCAATCAGATTATGCAAGACGCCAGAATGAACTACCATCTGGCCTATGATATTAAGCCCACCACCGGGACTAAGCTTAAATTACTCAACAACAAAGTGTGGGCTGATACGGTTTTTCTCCACGCCGCACTGGGTCAAAAGAAACTGACTGAGTCGCTGCCCCGGACGGGGTATGAAACCTTTGATAAATTCTTCGCCGGGTCATTAAAAGATTTGGTGGTGTGCCAGGATATCAGCCGGGAACAAGCTGTATACTGGGAAACCGAAGCAGAGTTGTACGGTCTTAGATACGCTTATTTTAAAGAGTATGATCACGATGATACGGAAGCTTCAAAAGCCTTGGCTAAAATGAGAGAGTCGTTTGCCAAAGCAATCAACTTAAATCTTTATAAAAGATTGAAAGGCGAACCCGAAGTGGCTATCAGTGATTTACGCACTGACAAACTGTTGCAACCGATCTGGTATGACGAGCGCATTCTGCAACTAATCAGAGATCGCGTCTCTTCCTAACCTACACGGGGTGGTTCTGGTGCAAATGCTGAGTTGAGCTGATAATCAGTGACATGAATCAGCCTCTCCCTTAGGTTGTGTTGCAGGAATTACTTGGAGGCGAGATGAAGCTCCGCGGAGCTTTCTGTTACGCGGCGACA
>Ga0307513_10011551_pt1 | contig 10969 bp, 7 predicted proteins | sample 15_EM_MG_FD_202174 | JGI IMG/M metagenome (GOLD analysis project Ga0307513, IMG submission 202174) | Populus trichocarpa ectomycorrhiza microbial communities from riparian zone in the Pacific Northwest, United States - 15_EM | ecosystem: Host-associated > Plants > Roots > Unclassified | place... | reverse complement strand
GAGGTGCATTGCAGCATACATCTAAAATAAATTCATCTTGTAGTATATTCTAAACCAAAGGCTTAAATAGTTTGGTGATTAACAGCATGATTTTAAGTCATATTCTATATAAATTGAAAGAAGGATAAAATAATTATTGAGAGTAGGTAAATAAGGTATCAAGATAAAATAAATTATATAGAATAAAGGGATGAAACGACGACAAAGAGAGAGAGAGGACCAAAGTGGCATGAATAATAAAAAGAATGATCGAATAGATAACCCGTCATGGTTTCGGGAGGCTAGATATTTTCATTCCATTGGTAATTTTGGCATTTGAGTTGAGAATAATTACGGGATTTGCCGTTGAAAATTTGATTGGTTTACACACGTTTCGCTCTATTCTCTTTAGATCGCGGCTAGATTCTTGAAAATTCAACTGCTTTTTGTCGGCTAATTACCGGGGTAACCTTAATGTTTTACTAGGTAGCTTACGGTTTTACTTTTTTTTTTTTGTTTTTTTTGTAAAACCTGATCTGGTTCCCGCCATGGATCAACACACTAGGTTGGGCCCGATTTTAAAGTTATGGGTTGGATAATTTTTTCTTTTCTTCACTCTGGGAACATTAACCCACATTTTGTTTTTGAGTTTGGGTCGTCTTTGATTTGAAAAAATATTTATATAATTTTTTTAGAATGGTAATGTATTAATAAAATAAAATAAATATTACAAAAATTATTTTAATATATTAAAAAAACAATATGCATCGCAATATATTTAATTTAATTGCTTTATTTATTATGTTTTTAAAAACTTTTACCTTTAAACCATAATTATAATATTCGACTTATTAATTGATCCAGCTTGTAGCTTGTAATAGATCAGGTGAGTTATAATAAAAAAATATTATAAATTATATTTTAAAAATTCATGTAATAATTTAAATTTTTTTAGTGAAGATGATTATTTGATATCACGTTAAGATTTTAATCATTAAATTATCACTAGTGATATGATCTCATATAAATTTCAAACTTAAATTATTTTTACTTAAAAATATATATTATAAAATAATATAAATTATATATTAAGATATCTCCTAATCGTTTAAATTTTTGGGTTTAGATATTTCTCTAGCAAGTTAATACATGCCATTTAAAAAAAAAAAGTTGATTTCTTTTTCTCAATGATTTTAAGAACCAACATCTATTATTGACTTGTGTATTGGTACAAATTTAAATATTTTTTCTTATATGTATATTCTGTGATATAAACCTTAAAAATAAATAAATAAGATATTATATAAAAAATAAAATGCATGGTATTTTAACAGTAAAGCCAGTACTTTTCATCCACGCAAAAAACCTTGCAGAAAGCATTGTGTATTTTTTGATGATTGCCTCTAATTTTATCATAATTTTATAATGTGTGATTTGATTCTGGTTGAAAGCCAATTGCTTCTTATTTTTTAGTTAATGAAGACATTCAAAGAAGTAGGACTATAATGGAAATGACGTTAAACACGGGTGACGTCTTAAAATTTTCAGGAAATATACACTTTGATCATCAAATTTTAAAAATAACATAAATTATATAATTTTGGTACCTCAGTATCTTTCCAATACAATTTTGCTACAATAATTTATTTTTGTTATTTTTTAGTTCATAGCTGAGAGGAGAGAGACAAAAGTTGTCGAATTTCAGTGGTATAGAGAAAAAATATCACTGACGTTGATCTAGGCCACACAAATGGTCGGTATTTATGTCAAATAGTTCTATTTGTCGATAGGAGGTAATATTATGTGTTTTTTTATCTTTAAAGTTCGTGAAAAAACATATATGAGTTCCGGTAGATTTTTGATTTTGGGTTGATTTCGGTTTGTGAGATTGTTTTTGGGTTTTTTAGGTCATGAATATGTTTATCACAATTCCTAAGGTATTTTTTTAGGAATGTTGGGGTAAAAAATGAGTTGAAAAATAGATTTTTAGATAAAAAATACTTTAAACTCTGATTTTTCAGCAACCAAGGTGGCTGAAGTCTGGTTGAATTCCTAATATATAACTTTTGTACGAATAAATTTTATTTTTTTGAAAATAAAAAAAAATTATTTTCAGATAATATTTCTAATATGTATAACATTATATAATATTTTTATCATTTTATTTTATTCAATCAATTTAATGTGCATGTCTATTTATATCGTTATTGAATTGAATAAAAAAATATTTTATTAAAAAAATTAGCAAACACAACCTAGTAAATGCTATGTCTTACAATTTTAAATATCTTGATTTACATATATTTCTCAATTCTTTTGTTTTGTTTTTAGTTATCAATTGTGTTATTTTTTTATTTATTAAAAGATCTAGTTTTAATTTATTTGACTACATCGATACATATACTTTTTTTATTTTCAATTAAAATTCTTCAAACTATAATAACATCTATGGAGAAACGTGGGTAAGTATCTAAAGTATTCTTAATCACTGAGCTACTGAAATACACCTTAATTTAATCATATTAATTGAGCATTAGCTTTTAAAATACACCTTATATTATTATTATTATTATTATTATTATTATTATTTTTTAATTATTATTATTATTATTATGATAGATAGCCAGATACCATGAAAGTAAGCCCACATGAATTTAGATATTTGTGAACGCAAGGGAATAAATCTCCGACAAAAGACTTGGAAACTAACGCGTGGCATCCCTGTTTGTTTATCAACTACCCTCCAATCAAAGGACACTTTCTAGTCTCTCCAGCTAACCTTCTAGCTCCTTTTCCCATGAGAATGACAAAAAAAAAAAATCTAAACGATTTGATCTTTCCCAGTCCCAATTCGTAAAGCTTTGAACATGACGGTAACAAATAATTAAAAAAAGAGGTGACGTGTAAATAATGTATTTTTTACCCATATGATGGTCAAACGTAATTTGTTTTAAATATTAGTGATTTACCTTGGATTAAATTAGTCATGCCAAGTTTTTTTAAAATTAAAATAATATTGATTTTTACTTTTTAAATAAAAATTAAAATGAATTTAATCTAAATTTTAATAAATTTAATAGAAAAATAGATTGATCAAGTTAAATTTCATCCAATTAACATAAAACCTTGTTAATAATAAATTCTGGACAGGCAAATCACCATATTAGTCTATTAAGCCGAGTCAGGATTTATAAAAATAGAAAAAATAGGTGCAAATTGTAGAAAAAATATCCTCTCTATTGAACTATTTTGGATTGACTGAAAAAACACGTGGAATTGAATAGCTTTTCACGTGATTTGTAAATAAAATCTGCTTTGTACAAGAACCCATCTGTGGTAATTTGTTACAAGAAGGTGAAGAGATGATTATAGGAATCATCATAAGCTAACACAAACTAAGGCAACACACAGAAGGCCCTTTGTGACATTTTTTACAAGAAGGGCAACTTGGAAGCTATTGTACTAAGCTAACAGACTAAAGGAGTGAGGACCCTTTATTGCATTTGTTACAATGATGGGAAAGAAAAGATTGCAAGAGAACAGGAAATCTAATGACTAACTCTCATGCACCTAGGGGAGTTTACCTCCTAAATGCCGAGAAGCTTACTACAAGCCTAGTGGTTTACATACAGAGACCTTGTGACATTCTTTTAGCTGCGACGTCCCGCATGAATGACCCCATTTTGAGGGCAGCACGGAGCTTGCACCATCTTGCTTTTGGTGCTCGAATCTGGGACACATGGACACCGAAATTTGGATGAGAAGAAAAAATGCCTACATCCCCTTCATTATCTGCAGTGAAGATGAAGGCATTGCCTGGCCCCCATGTTGAATTGCCAGGAGACCAGGTTGGTGTTTGGACATCAGACATGTCCCCAGCACTTAATTGCGTGCTTGTCAGAACTGGCCAACCATTTGGAGACCAACTGTTTTCCCCATTGTAGGGAAGGGGCAAAAAATCTGTAAACTTGAAGCTGTTCCGAAACACTTGAGGGAGTGCTTCCACTTGATGACTAGTCTGAGATACAGACACTTCTAATGGACTGCCGCTTTCTGCATATCCATATGATGTTGAACTAGGTGAGTTGTAGAAATCCATCCGCACTTGTTGCTGATCTGCACAAAACATCTTAGAAAAATGAGAAGTGTGAACTTGGAAGCACTGATTTCAGAGACAATTATGGCAATTGCAAGCTCATATACCTTGGCGTGCGACTGGGAATTCAAGTTGCTGCTGAGCTAGATTTGGATCATTAAATGGCTCAGCCTGCAGGGTTGTGAAGGACCTTGAGGGGCCAAAGAGAGCAGTAGCATCCATCTGGATGAAGTTGTCCACATTCTCATAAGCTTGCCGCTTAATGTTTTCCACCAAGACCTACCAGATTTAACAAAGAAATTGATCAATCACATGGAAAATAGAAACAATGGACATTTCAAGGAGGGACTATCTGTTCCAATCAATGAATAAATCCAGAGTGTCTAAATTGAAGGATTGCCATGAATCCCATGGTCTTATGCACCACTTACTTTTTGAGGAGGGGTGAGATTATGCAGGGGTTCGTATTTATGGCCATCAAACATTGCTCCTACAACTTGGTAGATGGAATCGAAGAGCAGGCCGATGCTTTGTCCAGCATCAAAGTAACTATAGAACTTGCTATCATCTACAACACAGGTGGTAGCATGCCTGATGATGGTATCCCATGTCCTGTTTGAGATACCAGATCCAAGTACCTGCAATCCCATGGTTGTGATGGATTCATTAGATCAAGTACTCGTAAAACCTTGAACAGCTTAATAAAAGAAATAAGGGTATGAAAAAAAGGAGATTCTCTTACATTGCGCAGCTTTGTTGGATCGATCATATACAATCGCAGAAAGTCCTGGACGGATTTAACTCCATCAATTGCCAACCGCTTATGGAGTGCACCATCTTTCGCTATCCTTTCCAATCGCCATATTTCATCACGGAAGTGTGGAGGGTGATGTTTCTGATATGCTGGATGAACAAATTAACTGTCAGTCTCCTTGTTTTATCATAGATTTTGCTAGAAACAGACAATATGTAGAGTTGAAGTTGAGTTTCCAACTTACACTCTCCGCGGTGATCCTTAACCACAAAAGCTTCGCTTCTTCCTTCTCTAATCCTCGTTTCATCAGAAACCTTTTGCACAGGTCTAGCACCTAACCTAAACTTTCTGCTTCTCTGCCAACTAGAGTTATCGGTGAACACCATATCACCTAGTTGGCCAACACCATCTCTTAATGTAATAGCGAGGTCTCCGGTCACCAAAGGCCTCCGACCTTCTCTTTCGCGAATCACCCTCGCTGCGAATTCAGACTCGGTCCAATCTTCTTGATCATCAGAGCCAAAATCAGCATCAAGGGGAACTATTTCAATCTTCAGGGAAGCTAGAGGACCAGATGTGACAATTGTGTTGGTATTGGCATCCATCAACACAATCGTGACTGGTTTGTCATCCTCAGCTTCTATCTTGCCACCAGTGAAGATGGTGGGGGGCAATTTGTTAACAAATTGCAACATCAAGCCTCTTTTTACAGATGTCTGAGGCTGATTAAGCGAGGAGCTGCAAGAAAGTGAGCAGAAAATGAATTTGTTCTGATTAGAACCACAAGGATAGCAAAGGTTATAGACTTTTTATATAAATTTTTCAAGATCAATACAAGCTGGAACCAGTCACAACAACTGTTCAATTGGATCAAGCTTAATTTGGTCTCAACCTTGCCGTGCCCAGTTACGGAGCTTTTAACATATTTTTCAAAGATAACAAGCAAAAGAAGCGATAGTTTACCTTGAGGAGGATTGAAGAACTCTTTGAACTGTTCGTTCCACCTCATCTCGGATCTAAACAATCAAGAAACAGAACAAAATTTTAAAGACTGCCCAGAAATCATTCAATACTTCCCAGTTTTAAGAATTTGAGCTATTTCAATCAGATAAATCTTTACAGGCCAATCCTTATGATAGAGTACTATATGTTTACTCATGGAAACCAAAATAGCCAACAAACACACACAAGAAGAAGAGGAAGAGGAAGAGGAAGAGGAAGAAGGTAATGACAAGAACAACTCAAAGTATAGCAGAACCTGTCACACATCCTAATCACAGATTGAACTTGAAAATTGTCAAGTTGCTGTTTTGAATGATCACAAGTTACCATTTGAACATAAAACTAAGTGAAAATGGACTTGGTTAAGAAGAACACTATTACAAATGGAAATAAAATAATGCAAGCTATATTCACTCTGTAAGAAATATAAAAGGAGAGAGAAATCTCACCACAGCTCGAAGAAATGGTTCCATTTCAGACACCAAATCAGTCACAGAAAGCCTTCCCATCACATCCCTAACAGCACTGCAAGAAGAAAACCATGAAACCCAAATTAAAAACTGTTAAACCAGCAGCTAAAATCATTAAAAATTCACAAAAAGAATGAAATAAAATCAACCCACTTCTTAAATCTCTTTGATTCTTGAGCTGCAGGGGCTCCCATCGCAATCCCATCTCCCCCATCAACAAACTGAAAATCCCTCTTCGACGACATCAGTACAGATTCCAACAACAACAAAAACACCCTTTTCAAGAAATGTACAATAACCACTTGAAACTAAAAGATTATGATAAGTACAGAGAGCAAACACTTGAACTGCGTTGGCTTAAATAGGAAGTTATTAAATTGACTTAAAATCAGTATGATATTTAATCAACAAGTAGAAGCTGCATACGAAGCTTCATTTTTATCAAATTCAAAAACATCATCTACAAAGAACACGCTATTGCTCAAAAGTCAAGGATCAATTTTTGATAAAGCTCAACAAATAAAAACAACAACAAATCCTGTTTTTGGACTCTCCAAGGTATCAAAACAAACGTTAGAATAGAGGAGATATCAAGCTGAAATTTGTTAAATAAAAAAAGACCAAGAACTTGGCGCGAATGATACCTAACCTTTTATACTACACGCACAGTCACACACACATAGACACCCTACGTGCGTTGAAATCTTGTACAAGTTAAGGAACTATCCGCGTAAATAATGATTGAAAACTACATTCCCACTAGTGCTTATTTATATTATATACGAAGAAAAAAATTTCAATCATTAAAAATAGTAATAAAGTGATGCATTGTGAATTTTTTCAGGATATTATCTTAGAATATGCTTGCAGATTCAAGATTTAGATCAAGGAAATCTATTAATAAAGTAAATTCACTTAATCATTTCATTTATTTTTTCGTAAAACTTTTTGAGATAAATATTATATATTCCAAATATAAAGCGAGTCTTCGTGTTTTATTAACAAAACTCACCTTTTGAAATTCGTTGGATTTCTATTATTTTTTCGTCTTTTTATGAAATTCAACGCGTAAAACATAGTTATTTTTAATAATAATAATAACATAATATATCGTGTTAGCTTTTCATCTATATATGATCATGGTATTTTCAGATATATTTATTAGATTCGAGATTTAAATATAAAAAGTCAAGAAATGGAGTGAAATTACTTGATTATCTCAACTAAACACGTGGCTGATTTTATATATATATTTCACTTTGGTCCCTTCAAATTTAAACTTATCAATATTAACCTCATGATTTCTCATATGTCCAATACAATTACTTTCACTTGGATAGCTAGCAGCCTAAGACGACCGGGCGACATGCTTACTTCTTCCAACCTTTTCTCTCGCCCGTATTTTCCTTCATTTTTCCCTCCCAGAACCTCATTCATGCAATGCGTTATTTTTCTACATAAATACTTAAAAATTCAAAGATACTCGATGATATATTCAAAAAGTCACCACTTTGTGGTTTCTCATATATATATATATATATATATATATATATATATATATATATATATATATATAAAACCCCACACAGGAAGTTTTTAAAACTTTCAGATTGAATTTAGAAAATCTTAAAGTATAGGGCCCTAAATGAAACATTAATGTGGAATCCATGCGACTTTAATTAGATTAATTCGAAGTTAAAAGCTTTTTCAAGCTACCACAACATATTTCTTAAAAAAAAAAAAGAGTATAGATTACTCGAGAAGAAACTTGTATCATTGAATTAATTATTTATATAATTGAATTAACTCGAATTAATTTATTTTAATTAAAATAATTGTTTTTTATTACTTTAATTGTGTTTAACTAAGTAGTCCAGATTAAATAAATTTAATTTAATTCAATTAATTAAAATTTAATTTAAGTTCAAGTTAGATTTTGAATCATGAGATCTTCGAATCAATGTTGAAATAGAATCAAAAGATTTGCATAAGGGAGTGGTTTTTTTAATTATTTGGAAATATAATTAAGAAAACACTGTAGCTTGACGCGTCACTAATGTTGGAATAGAAGGTCGCTGGAAGATAGTGTCCGGAACTTCTATGCCACGCGTTATAGATTTGGGAAGTGACGGCTTTGAAATAGACCATGCCATGCATAACACACAAAACAATTTCGGGATCTTTGAATTAAAATCTGAATTTCCAATTGAATTGGTCTAAAAGAATTTGAATTTTGAATCCTGAATTCAATTCAATTCATATTCAAGATTATTAATCTGTCTAACACATTTACTTTTGTCTTAATCTATGTTCTTTCCAACGTTAACATTAAATTCTTTATATTTTGTTATTAATTTTTTTCAAAGTTATTAAACTTGGTATGATTTATTTAAATCACAGGCAACATGAGTTAATTTAAGTTAATTCAATATATTATTGTGTTAAATTGTTTTTTTTTAATAAATGATGTAATTTTAGTTTTAAAAAAATCAAAATTAAATTTAACTAGATTTATTAAGTCATGAATTGACTTATCAAATTTACTTGACATGAGACTCATCTCATTTCATTCTCATTTAATTTCAAATTCAATTTAATCTAAATTTTGATCAGCATATTTTACTTGTTGACCAAGTTTAGCAACACTAGATTTTTTTTTTATTATTATTCATCAAAAGATAATGATTTAAAACTAAAACACGTAACTAGAAATTAGGTCTCTCTACTCTCAACTCTTATGTTTTACTGCCCTTTCTATTTCCGTTTGGTTAAAAAATATCTCCGGTATGTGCTTCATTTTTTAAAAAACTAATGAGAGGCTTTTTTGGTATCATTTATGTTGTATTTTTTTAAAAAATGTTAAATAAATTATCCAATTGTCAAGATTTTCAAAAAACTTTGATAATAATTGTAGCATTCAAATTTTTTAACCTTAGACATGACAAACTGGAAAATAATTAGATAGAAGTCATTTTTTTAAAAGGATTTTAATTAGATATATATAGCATTTATGTGGTAGCATAATCAAATTAAGTTCAAAATAGTTTGTGTCTATGATAATCTTTTCACACTATATGGCATCGAGCAACAATTGTTAACGTGCTTTGAAAATTAACGTGAGTGAGTTGTATATTCTAGAGGATTGACTTGAAAATTAACATGTCACCATGGATGCTCAGGGAATTAAATAGAGGTCTACGTGCATGCATGCTGGCCCATTCAAATTAAAGCGACTAGCTACATCTCGATCATGTTATCATCACGAATATAGACCATGCATGTTCTAAAAGATCTCCTGGCCTCTTAATTAATTTCCACAGGTTTCACGCGTGTTCACCTACGTTTTGTTAGTTTCGCACAGTAGTGAGCAAAAAACAAGAGCTGTGATCGTGAAATGTTGAGGGGAAGGGGAAGAGCCTCTCGTTGGTTTCTCAAAGTCAAGCATTTCACTATATATCTTCGTCATTTTCATTATTGCATGTATGAACCATTCAATGCAACGTGGAAATGATGCTGCATAATCAACAACCTGTCGACGAGAAATCGATCTCGTGAATTAATGATACCAATGCCATGCTTGTGATCTTCTTATTCACATTCGTGAGCTTCATGTTAGGAGATTAATCAATTTTATTACATTATATATAGTGAAAAAAATTGAAGTTATTAAGACTCAAAATTTGCTATTTTAAGAAAAATAGATCCATAACCATGGCTGATCAAGCCAACTTACACCCTAACTTATTGTATTTTATATCTAATGACATGTTATCTCAAGAGCTAGGTTAACACGACGGTGAAGAAGATATGCACATTTTCTTGGCTTTTTATAGCTCAAACTTTGAGATTAATACTTAGAAATTAAATTTTGTTATATTCCTCTAAATTATATGTACTACATCCATGCAAATAGTTGCGGCTTTAAGATCATCTAGAAAGAGAATTTAGTCTAAATTATATGTACTAGATCCATGATTTATATATATATATAACCCATATATGTTTTCTGGTAATTTTCACGCGGCTTCAGATGAATTAATACTGGGGGCATCGATCGATCAAACAGCAACACATAAAACTTGAGGTCTAAAAGACATTAATTGAATATTAGTAGGCCATTGATTGATTCCACTAAGCAGAGAATGTCACTGGTGAAGTCTTGTCCTTGTCGGTCCTCCTGAGCTCATGGGACTTTGATTTGCTGTCCAGGAAGAATAAATATATAGTTCAACTATAATATTGGAGAATATTTTTAACATGCTTGATTTCGACGGTCTTGTGGGACCTATATTTGCCATGCTGGCTACCGTGGTCACTGGCACGCACATGGTGAATTTAGACCCCGAGGATGGTGTTAGCTAGGTCGACCCGCCATGCCTTTTCGGGTTTTACAAGTACTGCGGTCAATAATCAGTGGTCATGGTTTATATGAGTCAAGTGGCCGGAGATGGAGTTACCGAAGTTTCTGTGCAGTTTCTGGGTGTTATAATTTTCGCTATTGTATTTTCTAGGAAAATCCCATCATGCAGGAAAATTCTTGGAACCTGCGACTCTCTTGATACACTGCAGTTCTTCTTCTTCTTTTCCTTTTTTCCTTCTGTGTTGTTGAACTTCTGCGGGTGTTGCTCTTGATTGGTTTTCAAAAATTTTTATTTTATTGTTTTTTTT
>Ga0307513_10011550_pt1 | contig 10969 bp, 10 predicted proteins | sample 15_EM_MG_FD_202174 | JGI IMG/M metagenome (GOLD analysis project Ga0307513, IMG submission 202174) | Populus trichocarpa ectomycorrhiza microbial communities from riparian zone in the Pacific Northwest, United States - 15_EM | ecosystem: Host-associated > Plants > Roots > Unclassified | place... | reverse complement strand
CAGTAAATGATAAGGAGGCAGCAAGATTCTGTTCATCTCAAAATCAAAAAATATTGTTGCCAACAGTTGATAGGCTCAAAAAGTTCATACAAATGCTTGCAGACAACTTGCAAATTTTGGTCATTCTCGCAAGGTGGTGTCTTGCTTTCTTGGCATCGCCTGTGGGATGTAGGAATACCATGAGATCATAAGCTTTTTGCAGGCCATTTCATCAACTACAAGCCAGAGGCGTTCTCAGCAGTAAATGACAAGGAAGCAGCAAGATTCTGTTCATCTCAAAATCAAAACATTGCTGCCAGCAGTTGATAGGCTCAAGAAGTTCATATGAACACTTGCAGACAACTTGCAAAATTTTGGTCATTCTCGCAAGGTGGTGTCTTGCTTTATTGGTATTGCCTGTAGTATGTAAGAATACCATCAGATCATAAGGTTTTTGCAGGCCATTTAACCAACTACGAGCCAGGGGCATTCTCAGCAGTAAATGACAAGGAAGCAGCAAGATTCTGTTCATCTCAAAATCAAAAACATTGTTGCCAGCAGTTGATAGGCTCAAAAAGTTCATACAAATGCTCGCAGACGAAATGAATGCAGGAAATGGCTCAAAAGGGTAAATGTTATGACTAGCTAATGACTAGCTAATTGCTAGAATTCATGAAAACAACTTAATGCACAACACAAAAAGTACATTTCTAACAATGGGCCCTTCTATAATCTATGAATCCTTTTATATACATATAATCTAATATGAGCTTGTTATATATATCAGGCCTGTATGATAATTACTCTTCATATGCTGTTCCAGCAACCACAGCATCGACTCTCTGTTGCAACTCGTCAGGAATGACATCCCCAATGACATAGTCATCATCTGCACCGAAAGTAGTTCGATCGGTCTTGAGGATCTTGTTGAAAGCTCTACATGTGATTGTAAATATATATATATATTCAGAAGAGATGAGAGGATATACATACTTTGCTGTCTTGAAAGCGGATCCCCCAGCAATTTTGCAAATCAGGGCAAGGCGATCATCAATGCGGTTCCAGTATTTCTCACTGCCAAAACACTCTTGATGGATCGCACGCTATTGCTTATTTCAGATGGCATTTCAGACCAAAACCAAAAACAAGGTAGGGCGTACCATGAGTGCAACTCGAGCACAAAGCTGAACCGTCACACGACAAGGAGTGGAGTGAACAATTACTTGCGAAAGGGCAAAGATGTTGGTGTTGGAGCTGATGCTCTCTTCGATCTTCAGAATGGCGAATGAGTATCACATTGAGAAAAGATTATATTCTGATGACATACTAATTTCTTGAGCTTTGCTCGGGTTTGGCTAAGTGCATAACTGACAGCCGTTGTGATCTTCTCCCAGTTAGCATAATCATGCTCGATGCCCACTGGCAAATCAAAGCGAAATCACTTAAGTATGTCCTGCTGAGATGTTAGCCGCCAAGATGACGGTTGTACTGTGAAAGAAAACAGACCAGGATGTGATTGCGAGGGATGTTGCCTTTGTAGGCGCTGATGTTGACGGAAAGAAGAATGGCTAAAGCATAGTTATTAATATTAGTCTGTTAAGAACTGTTGAACACATCCATTAAAGTTCACATCAAGACAAAACATACCTTCAGGTCTTCGGACACTTGGTAAGGTGTCGCAGCTGATCGAAACGCGTCAACCTTGTTCTCAAGTGACAAAATAGTGATGAACAATTTGGCTTGTCGGCCTGGCGCTGTGTCCTGGGCAGTGCTCAGACGAGATTCACAGACAGGGCAACTACTTACCAGCAAGAAGGTTTCAAGCTCGTCACGCTGCTCAGGATGTAGCTTCTTGTGTGTCGCATATTCCAAAGCCGCGGCAGTTACATTGCTAATGGAGGGTAAAGATGTTTGGGGCTGCATTGGTGGAAGAGTGGACGTATCTTCGTTGCCGTCGCTGCCATTGTCGTCCTCTTGATGTCGTCGCTTTCCGAGTACTGGTTCAGGTGGTGGGCTAGACCTCAATATGGCATCCTGCAAGGCTTGCTCCGCCAGCGAAAGGAGGATCATGGCTCCTTCCCTTTGAAGTGGCCGGCGTGGCTGAGGAGCGGATCGCGGTGGTAGGTCGTGACGTTGGATGGCAGCACCTGAGAAAGGAGAGGCCATTGCGAGAATGATTCCGCAAGGAGAGAAGCAGCAGCATTTTATGCGTGTGCCTCGTGTGTGACTCAAACTTGGTTATTATGACTCTGTGAACGTTCAGAAATGACTCGAAAACATGCGTCATCAAAGATTCCGACTTTGTGTTCCCTCGACTGGTGCCTCCCGGTGATCCTGGGGAGGGCCCGACCCTGAGAAGAAAGTGGCAACGAAAAACCACCAAGCCCCCGGGCCCATGAAATCGCAGATTCCAAGTCAGATCGGTTACAAATTTCATGGAAGAACACCAGATCGCATAAGCACCACAAGTGCAAAATTGCTAGGTTCAGTGTACTGAAGAACAATAGGACAATTGATACATGAGAAACCATCTGTCAACATCGACCTTACTCACGTAGAGATGAGCAACAATATTGAAGAGATTGATTGGCTTTCCTTCCTTGTCAAGCAGGCGACTGCGCCGAAGATATTCGATGCTGAAGCATACATGGTGCAGGGGTCGGTCACGACCAGTGTCCGAGTTAGAGGTGATTTGCGGAAGGCCTATTACGCTTTTAAGTGCATGCACTGCGACGTCGGCATTGTCTGATCCGTCGAGAAGGATAAACAGTCGTAAAATCATGCTCGATGTCAGCGAGAAATTCCCTCCAAGGGTAGAGTCAACGTGCCTTGCGAAGTCCTTTGTGAAACAGTTTCTAGTAAAGATATCCATTTACTGCCGACAATTGGAGCAGTCGGTACTCACGAATCTCGAAGAAATCTGTTTAAGCCCCCCGTCTCTCCCGAACAACGAGGTTGAAGGCCGGACCAGTCGATATTGCAACACGGGAGGTGGATTGTGGTATACGAAGGAAAAAGTTGTTGACCTGGGTTCACCAGGTCAACCTCCAGGATCGAGTGTGGAAGAGCAACGAACAAGGAGATCGATTGCTTGATCTGGGTTCACCAGGTCAAACTGAGCTCGAATCTAGAAAAAAAAAACGAAGGGATGGTCATGAATGCTTGACCTAGTTACCTAGGTCAAACTGGTGGACAGACGAGACGCGATGGTCAGTTTAAAACGCGAGCTTGAATACGTTTTGATCCAGGCGACCAGGTCAAAACTCGTCTGAGTGCGGTGGGTGGATGGAAGGATCAAGAAGGACGCGTGTACCATGAATACACTTTCCATCGAGTCACGTGCAATACATCAAGATATTCGCAGAGATATTCCAATTCACGTAGACAGTGGAGAACGATCTATCCCATCTGAGTCGAAAGTAGGGAGCATAGATAATCCATTGGCGCATCGCGATGCATTAAGCTTGCCAATTATCCTGTCCTCTTTCTTGGGCAACAAGCCCTCAAAGACCGGGATTGAGCACTGGCATAAAACGTGAGGAATTTATCTCGTTAAAAAGAGGGTTTCCTACCTGCAGAAGGTCCTCATAATTGCGAGCAGCAAGCTTCTTCATGGCAGAGGCATTGATGCTAAATTTCCGAATGGTGTCACGGCCAAACGGAGATATTTGGCGGAAGCTAAGCTCAAAATAAGAATTAAAGACAGAGCTAGCAGTGATCGAAACAAACCTCGAGTTCAAGTAATGAATTGTGTCATTCCCATAAGCATACAGAATCTGAATTAAATGAACAAAGACTGCTTTCCAGACGCCAAGCTCAAATTCGTGCAAGAGATCCGGAACAACCAGCTCATAAAAATTGAATTTGAATCTGTACAGGCGATTTAAAAATTCAAAAAAGGTGTTCTATTTTTTTAGCCAAAAAAAAATCGGCATAATCGCTGGAAGATAGAGAGGCACATACCTGAGTCGGCATGCCAGATGTTGCACCCAAAACCCGCTCGATATACACGCTTGTGATGTCAACTCCCTTCTCAAATAGCATCCTTCTAACCAGCTCTATATCGAAACGACGTGTTTCGCTGTCCACACGCGCAAGTTTCACTCGATTTCGCATGTCCCTTTTTGAAGCTACTTGTGATATGTTTTTCTTGAGTGAAAGGCACCGGGGACACATGCATTTTGACAGAAATTTGATGGATGAAATAAGTATTCTAAAGAAAATGTCAGCATGAATAGCACGATAAAAGCCTTCAACTTACTTTTCAGGATAATCCGCTGAATAAAATAAAAAACGAGGGAACATAGCTCGCATAATTTGATCGAAAAGTTTTATGGCTTCTCCGTCGGTATACCGGCGCATTAGGTCGTCATCGAGCAAGAGACGCCAAATGGCGTGAGCTTGCCCACACCGCAAATGGGCGAGAATGCCAGCCGTGGCGACCTTTCCAAAAATTTCCTGGTAAAACTCTTGGATCTCGTCTCCTAGCTTTACTTTCTGTTAGACAAAGAAGAGACGGCAAGGTTTTGAAATACCTTTGAAATATAAGTAATGTGATGAGCCGTAAATTCCGATGGTTTTGTGCGAGTATACTGAGACTGGTCACCAACATACATATATACATTGGGTATAATGACGCAGTACCAAAACTCGTAAGATGCGTCGCATCTGAATAAAAAATGATACCAGCGATGAAAGGTTCCAGCTTGGCATTAGGACCTTCTCGAAGTGTTGCCCTTAGTGCTTCATATTCATCATTAAAAACGTCGCCGGCGAAAGTTTCGGGGTATATTCGCTCTTCCGGCTCGTCTTCGGATGGCTTCCAATACTCCTTGAATGAAGTGGTGGGAGTGGTACCTACCACTTTTATGATAAAACCCAAGCAGTTGCCTGCACACCCATGTATTTATTGCCAACTGAAATTATGATATGAAATGCTTTGGCAAGTGGAATGAAATGCATTTCATTCTTTTGCCAAGCTATTTCATTCTTTTGCCTGTACTTTTTCATAACTTATTATTTCATTCTTTGCCAGGCTTATTTCATTTCATTATTTTGCCAGAGCTATTTCATTATTTTGCCAGGCTTATTTCATTATTTTGCCAGTCTTATTTCATTATTTTGCCAGAGCTTATTTCATTTCATTTCTTGCTAGGAGGTATTTCATTGTTTTGCCAGAGCTTATTGGTATCTTTAGGGTTAGGGTTAGACTTTTTTTTTTTTTTTGACAAAGTTCATTTCATTATGTCCCCAAAGGTTTTTCATAACTAAACATATTTGTAAATAATAAATAATGGTATATTTATCTTTAAGTTTGGCCTATTATATGTGCTTACTAAGCCCCCAGCTTCTGATCTTTATATTTGTTTGTATTTGAGGTCATAATATAAATTAATCAAACAATAAGCATGTAAATTGAGGCAAATACAAGGTCACATGTCTCAGAGTTTGATCCCATCATAGCTAAACAAATACATATAAATGAAATGAAATGAAATAAGCTCTGGCAAAATAATGAAATAAGACTGGCAAAATAATGAAATAAGCCTGGCAAAATAATGAAATAGCTCTGGCAAAATAATGAAATGAAATAAGCCTGGCAAAGAATGAAATAATAAGTTATGAAAAAGCACAGGCAAAAGAATGAAATAGCCTGGCAAAAGAATGAAATGCATTTCATTCCACTTGCCAAAGCATTTCATATCATAATTTCAGTTGGCAATAAATACATGGGTGTGCAGGCAACTGCTTGGGTTTTATCATAAGGGGTGGTTGGTACTAGTGAGTGGTGTGAAAATTTTCAGCGGCGGGCTCGGTGAACGCCCTTTTAAGGATTTCAAGAGGTCGTCGATACCAGATTCCGTCAACTACAAATCGTGGCGCGTCTGCTTCTGAGCGTAATTTGCATCCATCGCACGGTACAGGTATTGATACGCTGCCCTTGATCCATCCGCCTTCAGGTCTGAATGGGAAAGAATCAGAGTTGGCGGACGACGTTGATGGCTGTTTTTTTGACACTGATGGCTGGTTTTTCGACGTTGATGGCTGGTTTATGGACGTTGATGGCTGGTTCTTGTCCATCCGCTCCGCTTCGCGAGCGGTTGAAAACGTTGGCCTGAAGTCGGACGCTTTGAAATCCTCATGCCGAATGACGTCGTGGATCAGCTTGTCGACATCTGTGTAAGATTTGATACTGGATCCGTTGAAGTGCCAGGACATGAGCAAGAATGTCGACGGATTAAAAAATGGGGCAAAGTAATCTGGAGCCCCATTTTCCATGGATTCTAGACTCGATGAGCCAAACGATGACCACCATGAAGCATTTGAATCACGAGCTATAGAAATTGAGTCAGACACAGAGGAGAGTGAAAATAATTCGTCAGGAGTAATGGTCGGCGGTCCAAGCGCATATATGCGGTAAACTCCAAAGCTATTCATCTCTGTACAAAATACAGTGGATTTAGGTAGTTCCCTCGACTCGGGAGATGCACGACCGGGGGATTCTACAGGTTCCTCCTCGGGCTCGGGAACCGCAAAGATTGGTGGATTTGAATTAGGTGGTAAGTCATCTCGATAGCGACGGGGTAGGCGAATTCGTCGATTAGGTCTGCCAGACGGTCTTGGAGGTGGTGAGGGTGATTTTTGGGGAAGGAGGATATTGACATCAACATCCATGGCCTGAGTATCTGGCAATGCTTCAACTGGCGTCTCTCAGATCTGGTTCCCTTCCATCACTAACTCTCTGCATGTGGCAATATCCCTCCTTTTCGCGCCTGACTTTTTTGCGGAATTAGTTTTATGTTTCTTCAGGGCCGTATCCGCTGCCGAACCGAGGGGCCTGCACAACACATGGTGCGCAGAATAAGGTCGGCCATTCCCAAATTTCGGTTTGCAGCCCGGGCACTAACTTTGCTTGGCCATGACGAAATTAACAGATTGATCCAGTTTAACCAGGTCAATCAGATAAAGGGAGTGAGACCACGACACGAGCCAAAGGTCGGGTGCACCAAAGATCAAAGCGCAAAGTGGATCATGGAATATGTAGGAAAGATCTGTTGACCTAGGTACACCAGGTCAAGCTCCGGGATCGAGTTTGAAAGAGCAACGAACGAGATCGATCTGGGTTCACCAGGTCAAACTGGGGGCTCGACTCTAGAAAAAAAACGAACGAATGAGTGCTTGACCTAGTTGCCCAGGTCAAACTGGTAGACAGACGCGATGCTCAGTTTAAACCGCGAGCTCGAATACGTATTGATCTAGGTGACCAGGTCAATACATGTCGAGTGTGGTGGGTGGAAAAAAAGATCAAGTTGAAGTCGCCCGAAATTCAAATACCTTCAATCGATTGAGTCACGTGTGAAATTACCTGAAAAATAATCACGTGCCATATTTTCGCAAGACTTACTACACCGCCATTTGTGCCAAACGTGTCTGTGCTGTGACGTTTACACGAAGCTGAGGTATTTTTGGAATGTTGACTTGACATGCTAAGGATAGAAGAAACCCAGTCATATAAGACAGGTAATCACTGGGAGGATGAGGTAGCTGCACAGGGCAGAATCATAGATTATTTCATTACAAATATAGTATACAAAACAATCATGGAGGCATGCCAAGCTCGAGGCTTACTGATATTCAACAGGTTTATCAAGTTTCTCAAGCTGTGATCAAAATGGGGAGGTCAGGAAAAAAATTCAAGCAAAACATGCAACATACAGTTATAACATCGCACTCCGGTTTGTTTGCACTGCCCCCATTTGGCATTTCCCTGCTGCCAACAGACACTGCATCTGAACCTGTGGAGTAGCTATGGGGGCGAATTGTTTCTGCCCTGTTGAGAAGTTGAACAATCTCACTTCTCAACTGGGTTCCAAACTTCATGTTCATCGAATCAATAACAGTCGATGGAAGCCCAAGGGGTAGGCTGCATGCCGAGACAATCTTGTGAGAGCCTTTCGAGAGAAATGGGAGGCCGTATCTTCCCGCCTTCAATTCACACAGGAGTTCCTTGCATACAGGACAGTGCTCCTTAGAAACGGCAATGATTCTCGTGAAATCCTAACATCAATGTGAGTAAGAGTTATACGATAGAACTAGATAACCTACCTGCACTTGCTCCGATTTCTCGTCACGAGGATCACGAGGATCTGGGAGAGAGAGACCACGAGGATCTGGGAGAGAGAGATCACGAGGATCTGGGAGAGAGAGATAGTTTGCAAGGTTAGCCTCACAATGAACGGTGCCTGAAAACCGCGCCGGATTTTCAAACTGGGAAAATATGTAGCACATGTCAAGCATGGAGTCGATTTGGTCATTGATTTGGCCGGCGAGGACCATGGATACCTGAAGTGAAGGGTTTGGGTTGTGTGCACTGCTATTTTCAAGCCATTGCGCGAAGTTCCTCTTGATGTCTCCTAGAGTCGCTTGACAGCCTGGCACAAGGAACTTCTCTACCTTGCAAAACTGTTTGTTGAGGTAGCTTGCAATTTCCTCCTTTTCATCCTTGGTTTTGGGGGCCTTGATTTTTTCCTGCCAATAAACCTGAATGTCTTCAAGGAGAGACCCCAGCTCGTAAGGTTTTCCAGAGATGGCCCGTTCCAAGGAAGATATGATATTTGCATTGTCCCTGTCACGGCCGGGCAGAACAGACTCCCGAGGGAAATATTTGGGATTTTTGAGGAGGTCCTTCCATGGCATGAAGGAGCGTGCGCCGGGTGGGTTCCGTAGTATCCTGGCAGAAATGGTGGGGAAGGCAGGCACAGCGATATGTCCCACAAGCGTGTTTGCTGCATCAAATTGGGCTATGAGTAGCTTGAGCCACTTAAGGCATATCAGCCATGGAACCTGATGTTCTGCGGCCGATTCCTCAGACTCCTCGTTAACCTTGAAACTTCCTTCATCTATTTCTAAGTCCTCACCATCCGCATCCACATCCGCATCCGCATCCGTATCCGCATCCGAGACCACCGCATCAAATCCACCATCCGACCCCGCTTTGAACGAACGTCTCCTTCTAGGAGCAGGTAGGAGTAGGTGGGTAAGTAAATGGTTGATATTTCGCAGGTGCGTTCGGAGAGCAGCACCTCCACACAGCCTCCGAAGCAAATGGCCATACCAATTGACAGATTTGACTATCAAGGGTATATCGCCCAGAATTGGCTTGTTATCGCGCAATTCTTCTCTATAAAAATTCAACTTTTCTAGTTCACGCTGAAAGCCCTTGATGATTGATCCCACCACTACATGGAACTCGCAGAATGTGGCCTTGTTATAGAGTTTGAACGATTGTTCGTTCTTGCTCGTCGCTAGGTCGTGGAGGTTTGGGAATTCGTTTTGAGGCCATCTTCCGAGAGTCTTCGAGAAAAGGTCCAGGAACTCCATGTCGAGTTGGATCTCCAGTGCTGTTGCTTTTGGCTCTTTGGATTTGGATCTGATGAAAGTGATGTTGCTGAGTTTGACGTTGTTAAACACCTTGAGATAGAATTGGGACCGGGGATGATTGATGCGCCTCAACATCTTGGGAAAGGATGCCATAGTAACATACGGCATGAGCCGGGGGTTGAGATCGTCTGGTGTTTTCCAAGTATTGAAGATCTTCAGTAGCATCCAAATGTGCTCTTCCAGGGTAGGATTGGCTCTGTTTTGGCCATGTAAGAATAGGACGTGCGTCGGTACAAGCGGTACTAACCTCGTCATGTTGAGTGAAGTAATATAGTGGTGGAGGACATTGGGTGTGCAATTCTCCTCCCTCTTAGCGAACTCTTTCAAGCCAGTCGGTATTTGTGGTTCGATCGTGAGCTGGTCTTCTGTGAGCTTGTTCAATCGCTTGGATTCTTGACGACAAGGATTCTTGTTGACTAACAGGTTGAGCTGCTCCGGAGGGCTGGCAGAGATAATGACATTGACTGAGGCCAGTTGATAACCCACTCCGATGGCAATGACTTCATGTTGAATGACTGCGAGGACAGCGAGCGAATTGCATATCTTGAGAATCAGTCTCTCATCAGAAGTTGAGTCTGGTTTTGGTCCACCTGTGTTGGAATGGCGGAGGTCTGGCCATGTCTGGGTGAGGGCAAGGAGATTGGTGATAGTCCGAAAGGCTTCATAATCTAGTTCCAAAGCTTCGTCCCTGCCTTTTTTCAGACCTTCGTCCGACGAGCTAAGGGCAAATAGTAGACCATCATCGGAATCGCTTCCATCCGGACCTTCCAGACTGTCGTCCAACAAGCTCTGGGTTGTGCTTTCTTGGATTGTGCTTTCCTGATCTTCGTCCGTCGAGCCTTGGGCTTGACCTCCCGTATCTTCGTCCGACAGGCTTTCGGTTTGACCTTCCGTAGTATCTTCAAAGAACAGGTTTCGGGCTTGATTTTCTAACATCGCATCAGCTGGCAGGTCCCTGGTCCGGATACCTGGTTCGGTTCCAAGCAAAATGATGACGAGATGATGATTGAACTGGACGTATTGCGGTGAGGGCTTATTATCAATATAACGCAGAGAGGTTGGCATTCACGAATCACGGATATGAAGCAGACTCACGATAGTACTATATATATGCGTTCACTGAGACCTGGAGAGTGGAAAGGTTCGTGGTCCGTGGAGACCCAGGTTCACCGCCTAATCATACATGATTTCGTAATTCACACACGAGACCCCCGTGACACGATTGATATATAGGCAGGGTTTTGCCATATAGTGCCAAAAGATTACAAGCCAGATGCTTCTGCATTGTTGCGTTTTCCTACTGAACATACATATATATAATATGTACATGGTTGGGCGCCTTTAAAGCTTTGACATCAAATATGGCTCACTGATTCCCATTATAACGCCTCAAGTCGATGGTTGATTGATAAAATACGAATAGATGTGAATATGCGACACGGAGTGATCTATGACACAGAGTCAAAACGAGCACGTTTACGAGGGTCTCTGTGATGATCAGGTTGTGCCTTGATAATTCGGGATTGAAGAGACCTATCACTATCCTTGA
>Ga0307513_10011549_pt1 | contig 10970 bp, 10 predicted proteins | sample 15_EM_MG_FD_202174 | JGI IMG/M metagenome (GOLD analysis project Ga0307513, IMG submission 202174) | Populus trichocarpa ectomycorrhiza microbial communities from riparian zone in the Pacific Northwest, United States - 15_EM | ecosystem: Host-associated > Plants > Roots > Unclassified | place... | reverse complement strand
CCATGAATTTCTCGCGGTTGTAGAGCCTAGGAAACACTTGTGCAAAGAACCCATGGAAGAGACGCCAGACTCACGTCCATATTCGGGTGAAGAGAACGGCCTCAATCGTTGCGAAGTTGATCTGGTACAAATGTTAAGGAACCTTGCATGTCGCCTCGGAGGCCCAGACGAACTACTGTGCTCCATGAGGTAAAACCAAGTCCAATGTTACATCTACATTCGATATGTTTTTATCTCGTTCCTCGGTGCGACCAAAGAGGACTGACAACTGTGGAATTAAGGATGAGGATGGTTGCTCGATGACCGATAGAGGGCGTACCTTTTCCGTGGGGACCTCAATGCTGAAAATATAGACACGTACAAGATGCGTGATTATAGGGTAATACCGATTCTAGCAGAAATCCAATACCCAATCGACTATGAGATTAGCAATGCGTTGGGTTCAAGGAAGTACTTACGAGACCGAAAAGGAGTTTGGCAGCACTGACCCATGGCCCTTGTCTCCATACAAAGGCCCACTCCTCTTCTCTGTTAACCCGGGAGCATCAATCGGGAGGTAACAAGAAAGCCGGCCACAAGAAGTGAATACACACAGCGTAAGAAAATAGTCATACACGAGTAGCGTCGTACAAGCAAGAAGGAGCTACAAAACTAGTCAGCGAGCCAGATCGTCGGTCGCCCTCGTAATTGGGGAGTCGTGCAAACAGCTCGACTTCTTGTATTCAAAAAGCGCACATGGTACCCTTCACGATGCTTCTTCGTATAGAACAGGATATCTTCCACTCCTCTGGTTGATTGGTCCTCAAAGGGAGCCGCAGCGGCGCCGATCATCTCAGGTAAGCGTGATCGCTGACTGGCGTCGCGCCTGAGGCCTAGCAGATAACCCAACAGGAAGTGGAGAGGAAGGGGAAAGGAGTAAGGAGTGCGGTTACTGGACGCACAGCAACTCTACATTTTCTACCACGACCAGGCGCCGAGCGCGAGAATGTCAAGAGTAGTTGGGAATTGCATTGGAGATTCCACGTGGACGGTCATTACGTGCGGCCGGCGAGATGCCTGTTTACCACACTCTCATGGCTCACCCAAGCATAGCATTGACTTTGCCTGCTCGAAAGCCCATCTCTTGAAGCTATGAAAAGGTGAAACTCAGACGTGTTGGGGACAAATGTCTGACTAGTATGTACCTATAAAAGGTGAAACTAATATACACAAGCAGCGAGTCATAGCGGAGAAGACTTGAACATATCTCAGACGTGTTGGGGACAAAAGCCTGAGGCTGAGAAACCTGACAGCGGCAAAACTCGTTGTAGTCGTGAGTTGTGTCAAGGCTTGGAAAGATTATCAACTTCTGACAAAAACACCACCAGTTCCCCTTCGAGAGCTACACCACGCGAGACGTGTCATAAATTTCTATATAGACCCAGTTGCCCATCTTGTTCTACACGAGTCCATTTAGCGGCAAGCCTATGCGTAGCCGGCCTGAGGGGCTTCCTCACTACCCGAGAAACCAAAATCTTCACCACTCACAAATGCGCGGGTGCATTGTGCCATAGTGACGGACCTGCGGTAACATGTGAGCCCAAGCCGTCGTAAGTTCGCAATCAAGGCCACTTACGCTCTCGAGATTGGATCGGTTTGATAAAAGTTGGAGATAGGCTTCTTAAGGGGCGTGCCAGAAATGGTGACATCGGAGGTCTTAGTGCCAAGGGGAGCGAGTCCGGCAAGTGTAACTTCGGGTGAGACCTTCTCCGCAGTACTATAGCGCACGAGTGTTGGTGATATTTCCCACATGCGGTCACGGAGCGAAAGCACATCGTCATACGGCAACGGGACGCCCACGACTTCCGAGAGTGCACTGTTGACAGAAATAGCAGCATTAGTTGCCAGCCATTGATAGAGTGGATAAGGCCACCTACCGGATGATCTTCCAATCTTCCCTTGAAGCACCAGGAGCGGAAACTGCTGCACGACCGAGCTGCGTCCTTCCTTCAGTGTTGACCCAAGTGCTCCCCTTCTCGGAATATGCAACACCGGGCAAGCACACGTCAGCTAGCTGCGCGCCGAGGTCGCCGTGATGACCTTGATAGACTACGAACGCGTCTTTTGGCACCGAGGCGGGGTTGACGTCGTCTGCATTCAAAAGATAAATAAATTTGGGTTTCGTGGTAGCAGCCTTCTTTGATGCAACGAAGCCGATGTCGTAAGCAGCGGAGTGGGAAGCGGTCTGGGAAAAATAATACCCACGTCAGTAGAGATGATCGGAAAAAGGAATACAATGAATTTACCCGCTGCAAAACATTATAACCGTTCCAATCGGGAGTGCAAAGAGTGCCCTTGTGGCTCTGGACAAACTTGGAGAGCGCCTTGAACATGGCGCCGCCATCGGGATGTTCGGCCACAGCGCTGCCAACAATTACCATAGGCTTCTTGGCCGCCTTGAACCTCTCAGTGAATGGAACTTTGCCGGCCACAAAGTCCAATACAGATTGAGCCGTGGTGCCAATGTGCTCATATCCGTACGCCATGTCGGCAGCTTCACCGATCAGACCAACATCGAGGCGGGTATGAATCCAGCTCCGTCGTATACGAGAGTTCATAACGGCGGCTTCGTGTCGGGGGTTGGTCCCGATGAGGAGAATGGCATCCGCTTCGTCGAGGCCGGGTATGGTGGAGTTGAATAGATAGTTGGAACGAATATCAATGCCATGCACAGGAGTAGCATCACCGCGAGGGTGGTCGAGCGCGAGGTTGTCAGAGCCCAGCCGGTTGGCGAACTCTTTCAAGGCGACAAGCGATTCGGTGTCAGCGAGACTCCCAGCGATAACCTTGATCTCATCCCCTTTGGCACCGCTTGAGGCGAGACCCTGGGCGACAGCAACCAGCGCATCTTCCCAGTTTGCAGGAACGAACCGATCACCTTCCTTGATGAGAGGAGTCGTCAATCGTTGGAAGCGGAGACCGTCGTACGCGTAGCGAGTTTTGTCACTGATCCACTCCTCGTTGACATCGTCATTTGTCCGTGGTTGTACGCGCATTACGATAGTTCCGCGAGAGTCAATCCGGATGTTGGACCCGACACCATCCAATACATCTACGGATTCGGTATTCTTCAGCTCCCAAGGTCGAGCGTGGAAAGCATATGGTTTTGAGGTGAGAGCACCAACAGGGCACAGGTCGACGACGTTGCCGGAAAGTTCAGAGTCCATCACCTTCTCGACGTACATGCCAATTTGCATGTCGTTGCCTCGACCGGTGGTTCCGAGTTCTTCTACACCCGCGACTTCGTTTGCGAAACGAACACATCGAGTACATTGAATGCAGCGGTTCATACTTGTCTTGACAAGTGGACCAAGGTCCTTGTTCTCAACAGCACGCTTTCCAGCTATTTCATGGAAGCGTGTTCGATCGGAACCGTAGCGCATGGATTGGTCTTGCAGGTCGCATTCGCCTCCTTGATCACAGATGGGGCAGTCGAGGGGATGGTTGGCGAGAAGGAACTCCATCACACCCTCACTAGTTGTAGGTCAAGGTTTGCTGTATCTGGTGCAATAACAGTTTAACTTACCGGGCTTCATGGACGAGAGGGGTATTTGTGAAAACAACCTGGCCAGGCATCGCAGGCATTGCACTGAGTACATTATTAGTGATGAGAACATAACAATTGAACCTGTATGTACCATGATGCGACGGGTTTGGGTGAACGAGCAACTTCTACGAGGCACATTCTAGAGTTCGCTCAGCACCTGGGTTGTCCAAAGAGGTGAAGTAGGCATACCGGCAATTTCCAGCGATAGCTAGCCGATCATGATAACAAAACCTAAGGAGAAATAATATTGAAGGTGTGGTTTCAATAAAATGAGGTCGAAACAGACCTCGGAATTGGGGAGCCAGCCTTCTCACATGCCTGGATGAGCGCAACGCCTGTGCAATAAGAGGTGTAGGCACCATGAAGCCATTTATAGTACCCGCATAACTAACCAGCTGGGACCGTGACTTCCTTCCCATCGACAGTCAAAGTAATGTCAGGAGCCGCTCTGCGCGATGCAGAACTCGAGAACAATCGCTTTCCTGCTTTAGTATGTTACTCCAATCAGCTTAGCAGTCCTCCCGACCTGTATTCGCCAGACGGCGTACCGTTCGACGGTAAGTTCGACGATGAGCCGGTGCTTTTCGAGGCACCAGCGATGGCTTTGCGCCTTGTGACTGTTGATGTTGCTCCCGAGATGACTCGGAGCATTTTAGATGCGTTTATTGGGCGAGTCGGGGGCCAAAGTTGATGGACCAATCGGAAGTCAGTGTTTAGGTTGGGTGTCTGGAAAAAATTCTAAGTATATATGCAAAAACCATCCAGAATCCGTGGATGACGAATGTACAATTCCGAGTTTACAACTTAATAACAGGGCAGTCGGCACATCAAGGAGGGTATCAAAATCCCATCAAACCAGGTCGACGTGTCGGTGGGTATAGGGGTGGGGGGTGCGCCTGCGCGCGATACGTTTATCACGTCCCTGATCAAGAGAGGAAGATACGAGAAGGTTGTTTCGAATTGCCAGTATTCACAAAAACCGCGAGACGATTGGGACCTCCGCAGTTCTTGTACACTGTCGTACTGCATCAGAGACTGCTCCCACAAGCAATTCCGTGGTTTACTGTTCCTAGCACAAGTGCTATATTGTACTTCGTCTCGGGCTGGAAATCCACATTAGTGCCATTCATCGAAGCATTACCACAAGAACATTCTCGAGCTATTATTACATTTACATATTGACCCACACTGTAGTCAAAGGGGACAAGGAGCGGAACGTACCATACTCAACACCAGCAAAATTCCACCGCTCAGCGGCGCACAAACCAATACACACCTCCCACGTCACCCTGTCGTCCCCAATGTTCTGACCAATGAGCGCCCTTCCCCTCGTTCTCCCGACGATCCCCTTGACCGGACAGCGCTGCCGCGAGTCGAGCTGCTCGACAGATGTATGCGCTGAAGCATCCAGAAAATTGTCCACAGCAACGATGATAGTTCACTAGTTCACGAGTACATTTACCAGCTTATAATCCTCCACTGACTTTATTAAAGACGGGGTAAGAAAGAGTGACCATTCGAAATCCCTTTGACATATTCTTAGCTAAGCAGTGAATTACATAGACAACCGTCGGGACAAGAAAAGAAATATACAACAGAAGCTATGCTAGGGGATCTGCGTCTGAGCACATATGAAGTGCAGCAAACGGCTCCCCCATCAACCTGAAACTCTTCAATCGGGCAGCGTGTGAGACAAACAGACCTCGAGCAAATACCTGTTCAATCACCTATTACACGAGATAAGTTCACTAACGGGACCACGAATAATACTGAGATATTGACCAGTATTATTTCAACTAACAGGCCAGGATATTCGCCCCCTCTCTTGGCGTAAACACAACAGGAATACGGACGGGCTTGATAACGAATCGCGTCTTCGGCGCCAAAACTCGCATTTTGCGCTCATCTGCCGTTTCGTGGGCGTACTGAGGCTCTTCTAGGATGGTGATCCTATAATGGAGTATGATGACGGAGAGGACCGCAATCTGCTCGATTTCAGAGAACCTAAGAAAGTAGCACTTCGTCAGCACTGTCTCTTTATCAGTGGAGGAGTTATGTACCTCCGACCAATGCATCCCCTTGCACCAGCTGAGAAAGGGATGAATGCATCCTTGTTATAGTCTCCCAGGAAACGACTCGGGCGGAATTCATCAGGGTCAGGCCAGTACTTCGCTGCGGCACATATCACGATATTGCTGTAGATCAAGTGACAATTTCACGTACGGTTATGGTGCATTGCATGGATCATGGGCGTTAACATTGTCCCTCTGGGAACCGGGATCGTTTCCCCCGAATCCGTCGGGATCACACAGTCCTCGGCTGCTTCCTTCATCACCATGGTTGCCTGACAGTCATTGTGTTCACCCCTTGAGCACAATACTGAATTGATGCATCAAACGGGACTCACTGGAGGGAAAAGGCGTAGTGTCTCATTGATGACCGCGAGAACTCGTGTGAGTCGCGGAATGTCATGATACGTCTAATAGGATAGAGTGAGCAGAAATCATGGCAATTGCCTCGACATACAGGAAGACGCCCATCAGGGATCACAGCTCGAACATGTTTATATAGCTCCTCCTGCTCCTCTTGATGCGTTGCCAGAAGACCTATGGCAAACGATAGAACGCTCGCTGTGGTTTCGTGACCTTGAGCATTGCTCAATGGAAACATCTCCAGTATGGGAAGTGGAAGAGCTTACCGGCAAGCAAAAAGACAAAAATGTTCCCAAGCAAGTCGCGATGCGTGAACTCGAAGTCCTTTTCAGAATCGCTCTTCTCCATTGAGGCTCGAATAAGATTGGACAGCAAGTCCCGTCTCTCCTCTACGACCGTAGAACCTTTGCGATCGTCGATCATTTCCAACATGTATTTCTGTATTCAGGTTTTGAGGTTAGGTCATTGATAGAGTGTACGAGAATGACCGACCTCCAGTTCATTATATCCACAGACAGCCTCTCGACCCTGCTTGGTGAGAGAGAGGAGCAATCTCGGAAGCGCCAAGCGAATGATCATTCCGTCTGTGGCGGTGGACAACGCCTGAATAAAAGGCATAGTGTGCCCCTTCGGGATTTCGTTCTTGTCCCAATCCCAGCTTACATTGATACCGAAGCCTGAAGTCACTTTCAGTCAGCAAGCATTGTGGACAACTTGCCTACCCACCCGCGGTCGAGAAAACCATAAAGGCTATCTGGGTGGTCACCTCCATAAAGTCAGACACCTTGACAATGCTCCCCTTCCCATCTCGATTCCACTTGGAGAAATAGCCAAGGATAATCTCGATTGATGACTCCCAAACAAGGGCGTTATTGCTCTCGGTGAAGCTGGGCCCTGCGATTCGCCGGTGCCTCCTCCACTCATCGTGCTCAGTGGTAGCAATACTTGGCCCGTATGCGACCTTCTGTCCGTCTTTAATGTTTCGAGTAACCTTAGGAAATGCTATGCGATTGTGGAAGAGAGCCTAAACAGATAATTGGGCACGAGAACCACTATCTAGAAACTTATCTTACCTTAGCAGCTGTAGCGTCGGCGACTAGCAGTTGAGGGGTACCGCACGGGAAAATCGATCGCAGTTGAACAACGTCGGACCTGGATTTTGCGAAGACACCTGGACGTATATGGACCGTGAGCAGGGTAGGACGGCCGTACTCTGGGAAGAGTCTGACGTTCATACACATTCTCCCAACTGAAGTCCGTTCCATCTGAGATGGGTGGAATGCGAGGAATGACGCGACTGATGACTTCGAGAGGAGAAACGACTCTAGAGTAGGCTGGAAGGTCTCCAAACGCTTGCCAGACCTGCTTAACCCGCAGAATACGATGAAGGAGGAATACACAAAGCAATAGAGACCCAAAGAGAAGAACTGGGTGATCGGCCACCATGGTACAATGATGGGAAATCATGGACGTGAGTATTCTCCTTATATACCAGATTTTCTCTCGGCGCTAATGTGCACATGGAGTCGGGTGGTGGATCAGAATACGAGCTCCCCGCGTTTGCACAGCCTGGAGTGCAGCCGAGAGGCTATGTTTTTGTATTGCTCGGTGGTTGTAGTTCTCAAGCCTGACGCAGCGAATGCATGTCGAAGCCCGAAAGGCAAGGGTCGATTAGAGGCGATGTACGCTGCTAGTCCGTGCTTTCCGGTCGTGCAAATAGTTGGTCGTAAGGAGAGAGGCCCAGAGAGTTGTCGCGTCGCTCGCGTGCCGACCACGATATGATATTTTATTCGGTATAATCGTGAAAAATATTAGTGCGACATCCCTTTCGTCATCGGTCAGCCTTTAGAGCTCTCGGTCGTAACGTTATTGCCCGGTAAGACCTTGCAAGGTTTAGCGCGCGAGGGTATCAATCAGCAATCAGCTGTCGTCGTGGTGTTTCCCCGAAGGGCCCGAAGCACCCCGAAGCATACTTAGGTTCCACGTATGCCAATCCGTGATGACCCCAGCCCACACTCTCTGTCAACTTCGGGCTCACGGTTAAATTGCATTTCTATTACTAGGACCTCTTGGTCCCGACTTCATCCGTCCTTAGCGCCAGACGTTTCAAGTGGTAACGAAAAATAACGTTAGACACCCTCAAATACCATATGCTCAACCTGGGCTAGTTTTGTAACCTGGTCTTCCGAGACCCTACACCAGTTCTACCCACTCATCGGCCAATGCCTTCTACATTTGATTATCAATCGTGAACGTCCTTCCTGTACCAACTCTTGGTCCCCAACGGCGAGCCTCGGGCATCCCTGGACGAGTCTTCCCCAAATCATCTACAACCCGAGCCCAGTTACGCGTTACCTACTACCTCTTGGGCGGTCTGTGTGCCATTGCGCAGTTTTGGGCTTGTTCGTCGATATATGATGCTAGAGCTGGACGATCCTAGATAGACTCCTGGGTGTCTTGACAGCGGTTGGTAAAGTCCTGGGGGTTTGGGGGCCATTTTGAGGGACTCTTGGCATTGTTACAGCAAAAATGGAAGAAAGAAAAATTAGTTGACGGGTGAATGTGGTAAGGTAGCAGGACTTGAGAGAAGAGAAAACCTCAAAAAGGTAATAAGCATGGGGCCTGGCCCATGGAGCGCTACTTGGGCCCTGCCGTATCCGAAACTAGGAATTCCAGGAATTTCTGTTTGCTTGAATATTCACATCGACCATTGGATTAGACCCCTTAAGACCGCTTTTTTGTTGCAATCCAGAACGCTGCGTTATATACATACGACAGCATGGACGACGAGTCACTACTATACTGAGATTTAACATATCTTTCGTCCTATAAATGAAGTGAGACTAGTAAACTGCCAGGGTGGAGAATGCCAGCGTACTGAAAGTTCGAACCCCACACCCCGGGCCAGCTCTTTGACCTCATCCAGCGTAAGCTCTATAGATAGCTCATCGGAATTCTCCCAGTGCCAGAGAAGTGGGCCAAGGTTGATCCACACCCCGCCTGGTGTAAGAATTCGGTGAATGATCCTGAGGTAGTTCACGAAATTCCTTGCCTGAAGTCCGTGGTTGAGTATCGCAAAGGAGCGTGGGGAAGGTGTACATACAGTATCGATGAAGAAACAGGTCAATACTGCATCCCAAGCTTCTGTGTGATCCTCGTTCGCGTTGGGGCCAAAAATACCCTCGAAATCACCTGTAGGCTGATAATGAGAACCACGGGGGGGAACTTTCAGTGTAACTTACCTGCTAACATCGAGAATTGTGAGCCCAACGGGAGAGATGAAGGATTGACGTCTGGGAATTGCACCGGTCGTAGGAACTCAGCGGAAGTGGAATGATTGGAGAAAGAATGAATATATGGATAAATCGTCAGCTCGTTGAGTGATTTCATCCTGTGTTGGAGTATTGGAAGCTGAGGAACATGAACCACATCGAACGAACCTATTCAGGACATAGAAGGAAGGTAATAACATGAAGTGTGAGTATTCATTACAAGTGCTAATGAACCCTTTCTGTATGGTTAGCAATAACATGGTACGAAAGACACCAAACATACCGAGATTCGCAACCTCCCAGCCCAATCTCGCGAGACCGGCACCTGGTACAAGAACGCGTGTATTTCCTCTTTGAGACTCATCGGGAAAATAAGCAAGCAATGTGTCGATCAGAGGCTTGTAGCAAGCATCGCGCTCTGGCTTTCCCTATCAAATTTCAGGCGACTCATCAAGTGGTATCTGGGACAACTGACGTCCTCGCTCCAGTCTCGAACCAACTGCTTGAGCGTGCTCCGAATTTTCTCCATGTCGGTCGCATTTGCAGGAGTGGTCCGTCGGTGAGAATCGTCATGTAGATTAGGGTGAGGACGAGCATTGGGATGGCCATGCGAGTGGTTGGGAGAATTCTCATGACTATGTCCATGACCCATATGCACATCTTCGCTATATTCGCCTGCTGAGCTTTCTCCAGTCAGTCTGCGGGTCCAGTCTGGGTTCGACTAACCATCATCCGCATATATCATGTCCTCTTCGTCCATAAAAATCTCGGGGTTCTCTACGAATGCCCGCAACACCCCTGCATTCACGGCGATGCACTCATCGACTGTATCGAGGCGGGCTTTCCATCCTAATGCCCCGAGAAGCTTTCGATCATCTTCAGGAAGCTTGAAGAAGTCCCGACGCCTCTTGTTGTTCGCCGTGATTGAGTACGCTTCATACTGACGAAACGCGGAAATGATTTTGAGGAAATGCTGGACCTTGCACAGGACGACGGGTCAATATGTGCTATGAAGTCTCAAGCTAAGTGGGTGCCACTACCTCTTCGCGCTTTTCCTCCTCCGATGACATTTTGACCTGGATCGGTCAAGCTCAAAGTTTGATTTCGACCACGACAGAGACCGCCCCCCTTGGCAGCGACGTACACTAGGCAAGTCTATTCAAAAATCTTCAATACATCTCTACCACTACCCAACCTACTCTAAATCTGTCTGCAACCCCTTTTCGCGCGCGTTCGAAATAGTAGATGCCACAAGGGAGGAACGTTTTCCAATAATCCACTGATATATCGACTCCATAGTCACGTCCGGAGCTTCTCCATGGCTCTTCATAGGGTCAACGTCCGCCGAGGTCGAACCTGCCTCGCTGGTTGCGGTCCAAATCGAGGGGTTTTGACGCGCCATTACAAGCCCTTTACCTCAAGTGCGCCTACCAGTGACTACTATTTGGCATGAAAGTTCTCCCAGTGCGCAAAATACGGTCGGCCCTCGTCGAGCAGCAGATTTGAGCAAGACCCTCCTATGAAACCGTCCAACGTACAAGCCGAAGTATTTGTTTAGCTCGTGGTGTCGATGCTTCACTCATCCCCGAATCGTTTCAACCCTACTTCCATACAACCTTCACGCAACAACCTTAGGTGTGGTAGGAGGCAAGGTCATCGAGCTCTGGAAAAGAGCTCGAA
>Ga0307513_10011547_pt1 | contig 10970 bp, 10 predicted proteins | sample 15_EM_MG_FD_202174 | JGI IMG/M metagenome (GOLD analysis project Ga0307513, IMG submission 202174) | Populus trichocarpa ectomycorrhiza microbial communities from riparian zone in the Pacific Northwest, United States - 15_EM | ecosystem: Host-associated > Plants > Roots > Unclassified | place... | reverse complement strand
CACCGAGGGAATTTTGAAACTCCGAAGCATCTGCCGGTTAGGACCTTAGATAGCGTTAGGTTAGCGTTAGGTTAGTGTTAGCGTTAGTGTTAGGTTAGTGTTAGGTTAGTGTTAAGGTTAGTGTTAGAGTTAGGGGGATATGTTTTTTTTCGCGCAGTAGCGCGCTCTTGAGTGAGGTTAGGGGAGTTAAAGCTCTGCCTGCCGGGAGGCAGCCGAAGCACTGTGTGTCGCATCTCCCATCTGTGTAGGTGTGTTGACTCTTGTACATCCTCATTTTTGCCTTATCAATGGGTGTTAGCTGTCGTGTGAACTTTGGGTGATGGTATGCGGCTCCTCCGGCACACTATTTTAGGGTGATTTCAACTTCAAACAGGGCTAAATAACCTTCCTAAAAGAGCAGTAACACACCTATTGATTGATCATATTGTCGAAAATCCAAATTTTGCTAGTCTTCTGCCATTTTTTCATCCTCCAAGCACTTGCGGTTCGAACCTGTTCAAACTGTGGCCTCAATTGTCGAACCCTGAACCGGACCTGGGGTTCAGTTCAGCCATTTTGGAGAACCTTGAACTGAACTTCAGGTTCAGTTCTGGGAGGTTCGGGTTCGAACCACAGTTCAGAACCGAACTTGTCCATCACTAGTTCTGGCCCTGTGCCAGCTGTGTTATAGTCACATGCAACATTTGTAATGGTTATTTCGGGACCAAAATTGGACTAATAGTATTAGAATGGAGTGAAAATGGAGCGTAAATCTCATTCCTTAGCTACTTATAGAAATAAAATCTGGACTGACAATGCATTTTGCTCAAAGAAAGCAGTCAGAAAGCAGGCACAGGTACACCCGTATATATGGCCATCGACAGCCGTCTCCTTACGGCTGTTTATGTTGGTCTTCAAATCCACGACGGTACAGTACAGGTACCCATATAACATTACCGTATGAACCGTATTATACGGTTACGGTCCACAGCCCTAATGTTACATATCCCCGAAACAGAAGAGAGGACTCACGTGCTCGTCAAGTACATAATCCCTATGACATAATCTGTCATCGTCCTGCTTTTTTGCTCGGTCCACTCTGCAAGGGTGTTGGACCAACCCTCGCCCATTCCTTGAGCGCGGGATCATGCCACCTGTCAGCACCAACAACAGCCTTATCAACGTGTGCTTTTCCTCCCTTCCCAGCTATCCACCTTATTCCATACTCTCGTTTATCCCTCCTTTTCTCTCGTTTTGCCGTAACTTTAAATTCCTGTCTGTTTCCCAGTTAATAGCTAACGAGGTCGCTAAGGTAGGGGGCACCAGGAACCGGCTACCTTATGTAAGCCAAAAACACGCTCAATGGCGAGCTCAATAACATCCACGACATATAACTCTTTTGCAATTTAGTACCTAGGGATTATAGAGAACATGTACTTCTTCAAATCTATGGTTTTATTTTCCAAAAATTTGCTCTCTAAAGCTGGATATATCCCACAGAATATTTTCCCTAGAAAAACATCCCAAATGCTCTCCAAACACGATTGACGATGGGAGGAAAAAAGTTTGAATTTTGGTACATTTTGCCGCTTATATAATGGTAGCACGTGACCTACCCATGCAAGCAAAGGAGCCCTCCCTGCCACGAAAAACCTTGAAAATCTAGCTAAAAACTGCGTCAAGACCACATAAAACTATGGGGCGACGATCCAAAGCAACAGTGGCCCGACTTAACAACTTAATGAAGCTTGCAAACCCTCAAAATCCAACAGTTGAAGAGGTTTTCGATGAAGAAGATGCAGATTTTGAAGCCAAGGATTTCCTGGAGCAGGGCTTTTTTTTCCTGGATGAAGAACACCCACCTGAGGATGAATCAGATGGCTCTGACAGCGATGATGGAAAAGTAGATGAAGACGAGCTTACTGGGCTGCAAAACGAGGCGGACATTGAGCATTTCAATGCTGTTCTTGCCCAGGCCCAGGCAATAGCAGACTGCAGTGAAGGCCGAACGTGAGGCTGCTGGTGAAAAGCCAAAGCGCAAATGACACTACACCAGCAATTCAGCTCGCGCCAAACGATACCATGCTCAAAAGTGTTGGATATCTGTAGCCACTATCTTATCGACTTGGTAGCTCAATGGTTTAGAGCACCAGCGTATATAGTCAGAGGTCGTTGGTTCGATTCCAGCCCCTGTCACTTATCTTTTCCCAAGGTCACCTCAGAACAGTTTCCAACATGGTGTCAACGTGAATATAGTTTCACCTGGGTTTCACCGAATCAATATATAATTAGGTTATTCCACTTGTTCATTGGGAGGTTACTAAATAGCAGTTATCCTATATTCTCCTATATTCGAGTAGAAGTATGACGACTGTCTACAGGAATTTGTTGTGCAGGACTATAGGGTCTCTGTGTTTAATCCAAAGGCAAGGTTATGTCTAAGGATCAAAGGTTGAATGGGGAGGAAAGTGATTACCTGTAATCAAAAAAAAGGAGGGGTGTAGTTAGTTGTTCAAGGAAGAAAGGTTAGAAGAACGTACTCTGGGTAGTCCTGAGAGAAGGCGTAAGTGTAGACTTCTATCAATATGATAGAGTCAGAGTCGTAAGATATATCTGTAAGATATAAAGTGTTAGTAAGTAAGCATGATTACCTGTCAGAGGTATGTTGTGAGAGTATCTGTGTAAGTAAGCGTGAGTATGTAAGTGTGTTTTACCTATCTGAGGTAAAGGGGAGACATCGTCGGGGTGTCTTTAGCATCATATAACGTGATGAAGAATATGCATGATAACCTACTGAGGTTATATAGACATCATCAGAGCATCTGGTTGAATCTGTAAACAATTGACTGATTAGTATTAGTGTTTGAAGGTCCGGTCCGGTCCAGTCTTTCACCCACGAGAGGGTTGGACCGAGACTGAGACTGGTCCACATATTTCCCGAACCCACAAAAGACCGGACTGAACTGCAACAGACCAGTCTTCAGCAGTCTTACACGGTTTTTTGCGGTTACAAGACCGGTCCTAACCAGTTGTGGTCTTAACCGGTTTGCAACTGGTCTGCACCGGTCTTCTGGGGTTGTATGTGGGCAGTTATGAAGTAAACATTTAAGTATCTACTGTAAATACTCTCAAGTATACAAATAAATTATCCTGTGGGTAGGAGGCGGACATGTTGATGGATAATGGTGGGTTGATGTGGCAGATAACAGCAGGTCGTCATGCAGATAACGGCGGGTCGACGTGGCAGATAATGGTGGGTCGATGTGGCAGATAATGGCAGATTGACGTGGCAGATAATGGCTGCTTGACATGGCGGATAACGGTGGGTCGACGTGGCGGATAACGGTGGATAACGGCGGGTCGACATGGCAGATAATGGTGGGTCGACATGGCGGATAATGGCGGGTTGACGTGGCAGATAATGGCAGGTTGACGTGGCAGATAATGGCGGATTGATGTGGCGGATAACGGCAGGTCGATATGGCAGACAACACGGGGTTGACAACGGACGTGGCAGACAACGATGTCTCAACATGGCAGATAATGGCGGGTCGATGGGTGGACACGTCTGGTGCTAGAGTCTAGCCTGGTAGCTCTATCCTAGCATAGTGGTGTTGAGCCAAGATGAGACATTGCTCGATGATCTGTTCGTCAGCCTGTGGATGGGTGAGCCAGGGAATACCAATTCAACCTGCTCTGTGATGTACCTCATGGGTCTCCCTCTTTCAGGGCCTCCCCTTTGTTGCTTTGACCCCTCTAGTACCACCTACACCTGATTTGAGGGAAGGGCTGCCAGTGGCCGATGCAACTGTGGAAGGATGGTGACCATGGTGGTGGTTGAATTTTATGATTGATGACATTTTGGGTTGATGATCGATTATCCAGCATTTTCCAACTTCACACACAAGAAGCTCGGAGACATCTGCTCGAAGCCTCAAACTTTGGGGCAAGTATTATAGAAATTTATTCTACTAAAATCAACCTGCATTTCATGCAGGAAAGACCAGTTAAGACTGGTTACAACCGGTTTTCGTCAGTCTTGAATATTTGAAAATGATGATGGACCGAAGACCAGACCGCGGTTACGGTCTTGATCGGTCTTGAGATTTCCCAGTCTTGATCAGTCCTGGTCCGGTCCAATCTCAGTCTTTTTCCAGTCTTGAGACCGGACCTTCAAACACTAATTAGTATTCACCTACTGAGGTGATTGATGGCATTGTTGGGACGGTCCCAGAAGTCGTATAGCATGGCGATGGAAGCATGATAACCTACTAAGGTTATATAGACATCGTCGGGGCGTCTAATGGAGAATGTAAACGGTTAACTGATAATTACTCACCTACTGAGGTGGAAGTTGACGTCATCGGGACGTTCCCGGAAGTCATATAGCGTAGCGTCGAAAGATTGTCCTAACCAAGGGTTGACAATGTCGAGGCAAAAGATAGATAGTAACTAGTAAGTAGCCTTGAATTGCAATGTGAGTAGGTACAAGCAAGTCCAAGTAGGGGATAAGTGAATGTGGGTGAGATCCTAAGGGGGGGAACTTAACTAATGTACAAAATTTGGCCTCCCTTTTATACTCTATGGTGGTCTTGGCATTATATAAGCTAAGTACCTAAATAAGGGCATAATGACTAGGTGTGAGTCATAATGGTCTGGCATGTGATAAAATATTTTGGCTTGTGATAAAATTTTTGGCATGTGATAAAATATTTTGACATGTGATAATGTAAATTGGCATGGGATTATTCTGCCTGTAGGTGGGCTATGGGCTATCCTGACAGTGTCCAGACATCTTGAGGGTCTGAGTAGCAAGTGTAGTGGTCAGGTGGTAAGGTGGGTAAATGGTAGGAATAGTGTTTGTAGTAATTATGTGTGAGGGCTAGGGTAAGGTGTGAAGTGAACCAATGGTAGCAGCAACCGTGTTCTTGAGTGCGTTGTCTGGCATAAGGGGGTGTGTTGGATATCTGTAGCCACTATCTTATCGACTCGGTAGCTCAATGGTTTAGAGCACCGGCATATATAGTCGGAGGTCGTTGGTTCGATTCTAGCCCCTGTCACTTATCTTTTCCCAAGGTCACCTTGGAACGGTTTCCAACATAAACTCACTACAATTGGCCAAAAACTTATCAGCTCAATGTTCACAAAAAACAGGAAAGAATCCACACTCACAGAAGGAAACAAACTGCTGCCAGATGTTATTGGAATCGCTGATGACTCAGATGGCTTGGATGAAGGCGAAGATGAGGTAGAAGCATCTTTGAAACAGTTGTTTCCTGACGAACGTGAGGTGAGTGTCCTTGGAAGGGTAAAGGCAGGAGTGAATCTTACTGAGCTCACTACAGGATCCAGAGGTAGAAGATACCACCAACACTGAAGACTTAGCTCAGGCCGCTGCTGCTGAAAAACGAGTTGAAGAATTACTTCGACAACTCCGAGAAGGTCGACACCCAAAAGATGACAGTCCTGAAACAGTTACTGATCAGTATCTGAATGGCCTGTGTTACAAAGACTTTCCAGCTCTGAGTCATGCATGAGCTAAACTTACAGTCAAAGTTAAAGACAAAAAGCTTGATGTCTTCTTTCGTGGTCGCATTACAGCCATGGTTGCTACACTAAATTTTTACCTAGACCCAGAACTGTCATACTCATGGCAAGAATCCTCGATTCTTGCAGCAAAGGCCCTGGGACGAGGAGCAAAGCATGCACGTAATCTCCGAAAATGGATTAACAATTACCTTCACTCAGAAAAACTACCTCTGCATCGTTACGGAACCTATCACTCTTCTATCCTCGAGGATAAAAACTTCTGAAGGAATATTCAGCTGCATCTCATGGAAATTGCGAAGAAAGGATATATACATGCCCAAGACATTGTTGATTATGTTGCAACACCAGAAGTCCAGCAGCAGCTGGGAACCAGGGCACATGGGATTCACATATGAACGGCACAACGGTGGCTGCACAAGCTGAGCTGGCGGTATCAACAGAAGAAGAAAAGGATGTATATTGATGGTCACGAGCGTGAGGATGTGGTGGAAGGGGTTTATTGAACGCTGGAAGGAGTACGAAAAGTGCTTCATCATTTATGACAACAATGGAAATGTTCTTTCGACACCCACTGGATTTCCTGTCCCCCAAGGTGTACGGTTTCAGCTGATTCTCATGATGCACGACGAGTCCACATTCTATGAGAATGACCGCTGCAAGACACTATGGATCAACAACAACACCAAGGCCATTGCAGAGAAGAAAGGCAAGGGCCAGTCGATTATGGCATCCGAGTTTTTAACATCAGAATGGGGTCGGCTAAAAAACAGAGATGAGTGAGAATTTTTTCATTCATTCTGACATCTGTGGGACTCACCTTCTGAAACAGTGAAGCTCACGTGTTCTTCAAGGCAGGGAAGAACAGGGATGGGTACTTTGATGCGGATGACCTCCTTCAACAAGTTGAGAATGCCATTGATATTTTCAAATCGAAGACAAACAGGTTTGCGACTGGCCTTTTCCTATTCGATAATGCTCCCAGCCACCAGAGACAAGCGCCAGATGCTCGCTCAGCACACAAAATGCCAAAAGGACCCCATGTAACTTGGTGGCACCACAAGAATGGTCCCAAAATGCGATCGACGAATTTTGGAGTTGATAACACGCCTCAAGACCTTTATTTCGCAGACGACCATCCAATGATGCCTGGATGGTTCAAAGGGATGGAGATCATTATCCGTGAACGCGGGCTCTGGCCAGAGAAGGGACTAAACGCACAATGCGAGGAATTCAAGTGTGTCATGGGGAAGACTGATTGTTGCTGTCGTCGGCTGTTATTCACACAGCCTGATTTCGCAAATCAAAAATCTCACCTGGAGGAGTACATCACTTCCCGAGGTCACATCTGTGATTACTATCCCAAGTATCACTGTGAACTCAACTTCATTGAGCAGTACTGGGGAGCTGCGAAGTTGATCTACAGAACCAGCCCAAAGACGACAGACATGAAGGAGATGGAAGAGAATGTCAAGAACTCACTCGATGATGTGCCACTTGTCCAAATTCAACGGTGAGCTTCTTTTTCTCAAACATGTCAAGCTATCTTTAGTGATCTTATCACGATCAGTTACGCAAATCGTGCCGCCTGGTTTATCAGCGCATATGGCCAAGGTTTGAGCAGTCCGGAAGCAGCCTGGGCCAACCGGAAATATCATGGCCATCGAACATTGCCACCAGAGCTCGCTAAAAAGCTGAAAAATGAGCACGAAAAAAAGTACAGTACAGCAGCTCAATGATGTATAAAATATTTAAAGTATTTTCAACTCAAATGGGCGGCCAAAACTTTTTAATTTTTTCGAAAGCCATATTTTGCCGCTCTTGGCGCTTATATAATATGATTACATAAGGTAGCCGGTTCCTGGTGCCCCCTACCTTACGGTTACCTGAATTACTTATGTAATGTAGTTAGCTAATACAACCTCCGTCACGTCATTGCTGTTCTCGCTTGACCTTCCTCCGGCCCACTTTCTTCCCCGTTATCTCCCTCGTGCTCAGATGAGAGTTCATCTTCACTTCCAACTTTATCAACTCCGCTTATCTGTCAGCTAATTGGTAGCCTTACACGTACACATCCCTTCTCTTAATATGTAGGACTTCTCTTAATATATTAAATATCGAACCACCCTACGGATTCACTGCTGCATCAGCATTTTCATATGCAGCGTACTACCGAATCTAACTATGCTCAAATCCGACCACCTTGCCATTCTCGCCACGCTTGCTCTCACTGTGTTCATCCACATCAGGACCAGAAAGCGTTCGCGCCACCCACTCCCACCTGGACCCAGAAAATTACCGCTCCTCGGGAACTAGTTTGACCTCCCTACGAGCCACGAATGGTTGATGTACGCCAAGCTCTGCAAGGATTATAGTACGTATCGGGGCCTTGAATTATTTGTACACGTGCTTATCCAACAATCCCAAAGATTCCGACATAATTCATCTCGATGCTCTAGGACTTGACATTGTGGTCTTAGATTCTTTCGAGGATGCGATCGAGCTTTTTGAGAAGAGATCATCCATTTATTCCGATCAGTCAGTCGCTTTGCGATTTTCTGCACATCTGACATATTGATAGTGGATCTAGCGCCCAGTTAACGATGTTAAATGAATTGTACGTGGCAATCATACACCACCCTCCAAGTTGTGTCCTTCTGACATCACTTCACGGTCAGGGTGGGTTGGAATGGGATCGTTCAGCTCAGGCCATATGGAGAGGCATGGAGGGAGCGTTGACGAATGCTCACACAGTATTTCTATCCAGGAAACACTGAGCACGAGGCTACCAAAATGGGGTTTGTCCATAAGATGTTACCCCAATTGCTGAAGGACCCAGAAGACTTTTTGTCTATTGCACGACAGTAGGTCCCTCAGCTTCCCATTGACTTCAACCTGAAACGATATTATTTCCAGTATGGTTGGTGGGATGGCCATAACCCTTACATATGGTCTTGACATCAAGGAGACCGACGACCCATATGTCAAGCGAGCAGAAACAGGTGTTGGGAGTATTATAACTATCACAGCTTCAGGGATGTATTGTCGATTTACTTCCCATCTTGCGACATGTCCCGAGTTGGGTCCCTGGAGCAGCATTCCAGAAACAGGCGAAGGTCTTCCAAAAAATTCAAGAGGACTTTCGCGACGTGCCGTATACCGAGACAATTAGAAATATGGTTCGTCTTCTCTGTCAAAAAATTCTCCTGATGACGGATCTGATGGAGGATAGGCCTCTGGAAGTGCTAAGCCCTCGCTTATGGTGGACGCTGTCTGCAATATCAACGAAAATAAAGATGTGGAGCATCAGAAAACCATCATCAAGGACTCCACGGCCACTGTCTACGTCGGTACGCCACCTCTTCTCGCATCCACCAGACACCCGATAGTTGTCTGAATCCTCTCTATAGCTGCTTCAGACACAACACTGTCAGCTGTACATACCATCTTTGTCGCGATGCTTTATTTCCCAGACGTACAGTCCAAGGCACAGGAAGAGCTTGATCAGGTCCTTCAAGGAAGATTACCCGAGTACGGCGACCTCAAGGATCTCCCATATGTCACTGCTCTTGTCAAAGAAGTTCTTCGGTGAGAGCAAAGATAAACAATACCGATATATGTCATTGACGACATGATAATCCAAAACTAGATGGCAGCCTGTGGCAACTATTGGTAAGGGCAGGCACTGTTGGAGCAGGGAAAACAAGTGAGATATTTTTTTTTGCAGCTCTGCCTCATTCGACCACAGAAGATGATGTTTACAAGGGTTACTTCATCCCAAAAGGAACTATTGTGATCGGGAACGCCTGGTAAGCACGTGAGCTTTTGTAGGTTGATATAACTGACTGCTAGACTTGCTGCTTTTTCAATACAGGGCGATGCTCCAAAACGAAGCTGACTATCCTGATCCAACGTCTTTCAAGCCTGAATGATATCTAAAGAATGGCCAGCTTGATCCAAGCGTCCGAGATCCTGCGTTGATGGCATTCGGGTTTGGTCGAAGGTAATGTTCCCTTATCGCCCACCTATGTCTGGAGGTTGAACCCGCGCCTTAGAGTGCGGAGTTTGAATATAGTTTATGTAATGCTCATGGCGCATCATCGTATGCCACGTAGAACAACCGTAGAATTACAATGCTTTTGGGAAACAGGTAGATGATTGAGGTAGTAGTCCAGGCTAGTGAACAACATTTTGTTTCCAGATAGTGAGCGTTTTTTTGCGGCGCCGGCCGCAACGGCTGGGGACACCCCAGACCCCTTGGGGGGGAATGCAATTCCCCCCAAACCCCCCTGCTTGCCTGCGGCGATTGAGAGCTGTGATGATGAATTTAGACGGTTTCGAAGGCTGGGACTGATGTATTTATCGAGCTGGGGTGCTGATTGGGGTGATAGGCAAAGGACAGTCTGCAGATTTTTGAGAATTCGGTCTTCGTTAACTTGAAGCTCCATCATAGCAGTAGTTATCTCATTGATGTGTTCATAGTCATGCTGACAAGTTTTATCGGGTGAGGGCGGCGTGGAAACAGCTTCAAGATTGAGGAGGATCCCACTTTCGTCGAGTGCCTTCTCTGAAGTATATGAGCTAACTGGGCTGCAAGGAGTTGAATTTTCAGGCTCGGAGGCGAGAGCTGATGCAGCCGAGTCGGGAACCCATTCATCTGATGATGTAGAGGTGTTGTAGCAATGATGGAATTGCTCGAAGAATCCTCCGAAAGATTTAGAAATCATATCCTAGACTGGATTATGCACAGGTAATTAACAGAAGAAAGTTGAGACGAACCTGGGATTCAGACCCTTTGAGGCATTCTGTGCTGTCCTCAACAACTGACATAGCTTCTTCAAGTTGATGGGAATCAACCTCGAATGGCAGTTCTTGATCATGATCAGGCTTCCTGGCTTCCAACTGATCGAAATCTTCAACATCCAATTCATAGTGATTGATGATCTCGAAGGCGTCCAAGTCGACTGCTGGTCTAGAATAATATGCAATGGTTAGTTATCAAAGTATAAGGGTGTAGATGAAAATCATGTACTCGACACTGAGAAGCCGATCCAACGAGTCGGTGGGTCAAATCCCTGTGGCAGAGTCTGAGCCTGAGGGTAGTTCTCCTTGTTCAGCTTCTTCCATGTCATTGGGGTCTTCATTTTCGAGGTCCTCTAGCCATTTCTGGAGCATTGCATCATCGTTGGAATTAGGAATAGCAGAAGCATTGGTAATATCCACAGTCAGGCTGCCTGATGAGCCCGAACGATGAGATATCCCAGCCGAAAAGGGAGAAGCAGTGTCGTGAAGAGAATGGGGGGTTGTGAGAATGTGTTGAAGAGCGTGATCTTTGCTATGGGGTAAAAAGGGCAAATGCGAGCAGATCTGGAACAAGCCAAAACCCACAAACACCAACACCAAATCAACACCAATCTCAAAAACACAAATCACACGTTCTATAG
>Ga0307513_10011546_pt1 | contig 10970 bp, 9 predicted proteins | sample 15_EM_MG_FD_202174 | JGI IMG/M metagenome (GOLD analysis project Ga0307513, IMG submission 202174) | Populus trichocarpa ectomycorrhiza microbial communities from riparian zone in the Pacific Northwest, United States - 15_EM | ecosystem: Host-associated > Plants > Roots > Unclassified | place... | reverse complement strand
TGAAGAAAAGAAAAGCTTTCACAACATATAATAATGTACAAAAAGATTTTAGGCTTGCATCTAGCAAGGTTTAACCTAAGAGTTAAACCTTGCTAGATGCAAGGTCAAAAGGGGTCACTGAAGTGACACAAAACATGTTATCATTCAACAAAAATGAAAAGAAAAGACAAAGGCAAAGGCAAAACCTCAAAACAAAGATAATGAAGATGAAAACTTGGGTTTGAATCAAGAAAACAATCTTTCAGATCAAGAAAGCAGTTTTTCAGATTTGGATTAACTAGTAAATAAAATAATAAACCATGTACCTTTTACTACTGCCAGGATGCTATCCAAATATATCTACAATATAACAATAATCACTTTAATTGTACGAAATTTAAGTAATTCCTGTCAATTTCTGCTGATTCCTATCAATTCCTGTGGATTCCAATTGAGATTCCTGTCAATTCCTGTGGATTCCTGTTGAAATTCCTGTTGATTCCTACAGAATTCACCAGAATCCGGTCTATTCCGGTGGATTCCTGTTAAGATTCCTGTTGATTCCAGTGGAATCCACTGGAATCCAGTCCATTCCAGTAGATTCCGGCAGAATAAATGGAGGAATAAAAAGTATTGCAATTTCATGCCAGTTATTATTAACAATTCTCTGGCTTTAGTAAATGATTTTATTAATGTAAATGTTCTTCAAACTATTGAGCTGGTTAAGGTTGTTAATGTGAAATTTATATTTGATTCTAAAAAAATTGAATTTGCATTTGCACTTTGCACCAAAATTATTATAAATTTTTGATTATATAAAATTTGGCATTCATGAAAACTCAAGGCTTGTTTATTATGAAGTTGAAGGACTTATAAAAATGATCAGAAAAAAAACTGGGCAAATCAACTCCCTGAGGCTCTAGAAGCTTAATAACTCATAAAGACTAATAGAAAAAGTAACCCTATTAAACAACCACAAGATAATAAATTATAGCTATTATCCTCAAACAAAGTGAAATAAATTGACTAATTTGTTCAAAATGGTTTCAAGTAATGATTGGAAATTTAAAGTATGATTGATATGCTTGAATTTGCTCATTATTCACTTGATATTTGAGATCCAACAAAACACTTACATTTGTATAAAATCCATCATAGATTTATCTGGAAAATTCACCAAATTTTGATGTTTGATGGGTTGAAAGTAAAAAAGAAGCTATATTAGAATGACAAAATAAATATAATTCAAAGAATTTGTAAAAAGCACAGAAAAGTTGCCAGCTTGGAATATATATTATGACATAAAATTAATTTTCTTTTCAATTATAAGATTAAAATTATATTAATAAAAAAGTTTATGAAAAAATATATAAAAGTTATTGAAAAATTTTAAATACTTTATAACAAATGAATAAATAAAACTATTTGGTTTTGTATTGATACTACATATTTATAACGACAAAAGACCAAGCCAAGGAATTTAAGTTGTTCATCAAAAATATAATAATAAAATATTGATTTTTGTAAGTATTCTAGGAATATTAGATCCAAGTTTATAAGGTAAAAAATGTAGAATTAAACATGTCATTTAAAAAAAGATATCAAAATGGTACTAATTTGATCAAAATTTAATTCATTAAAATGATGTTGTTAACAACTATATATTATATTAATGCCTATTTTCAAAAATCAATTTATAAGAATCAAAATTTTTTGCATAAAACAGCAAAATTTTAAATTTTGTAGATACTAAATGCATACTCAAAATATTCTACACCCCAAATAGCTTATCCAATAGCTTGAATATCACATTTTATGAAATATTTTAATTACAAATTTTTATTTATATTTTAACTATTGTATAACATTTTGGATTTAAATATTTAGGTCCCCAAATTTTTAAAAACCTTCATGTGTTTAAAGATCTAAAGAATATAGAGATTTGAATAAGTATAGCACTTGGGGTGACACTAGTATTAATTTAAAAAATGTATTTTGTTAAAATAGAGAAATACTATGAAATACTATGCCTTATTTTGCACAAGAAAGATATCCTTATATAATCAATATAGAGCGTTAAGTAGACTAAAATTGTGAATTTAACAGTACCAGAATCATATTTTTCTGAGCAGTATTCATGGAGATATAAACACTTCACCTTTTTTTATATTACAAAAAACAGATAAAATATTTATTTTTCCATCAGTTCTGCTCAGATTCACATGAAACTGGTACCATTGGATTCAGAATTTCAATTTTTTTAAAAGGACACTGGGATTACATAATCATAGCATCATTAATATAAATAATAATAAAAGACATATTTTTTGTGCAGACTTTATCTGAAGCACATTTGCTATCTGCTAAAGTGTAAAAGAGTTCTTTGAATTACAAAAAGTATAAACTAGAAAATAGTAGTATTACTATAATTTTAAAATTAAATAAATAATAAATAAATAAGTGACTGGCTTTTATTATAAGCAATTGATTTTACACTCAGTGCCATTTGTAATAATATTGACTTATATCTTTAGAGAGCTTTATTTAGTACATTTTTTTTGAAAATGTTTGAAAGTTTTTTAAAGTAATTTTACATAATTTTTGTTCTATTCCAAAAATAATAACAGTTTTCAATTTTTTCTAAAAATAAGTAATGATTAGGCATTTCAAAAATTGAATATTTTTTGACAAAATAGTCTTCCCTGCATTTAGTGACAGCCTAGTATAACCCTAATAATGCAGTCTAAAAGCCTAGCTTAGTGTGATGCTGTGCATATAAAAATCATTTATATAAGTACTTTGAATAAGCCAAAATAGTCCCTTAGATTTAGAGACCTCTGAAACTTCTAACAAACAACAAACCTATATTATAAAATACAAAATTGTTTTGACAAAACAAAAAAATGCATTTTTAAAAGTGTTTTATATAAAATGGATTATTACAAACATAATAAAATGATTTTATGGCTTCTTTTACACAGAGTTCAAAATCTCATATTTAATTTAAAATATTGAAAAAACATTTAAAAAATACTAGATTTTTTTTTTCAATGTTTTTTAAAAAAATATTAAAAAACATTCAAAAAATATATAAATATTTGTATATTTTTTATATCATTGAAAATTTGAACTCTGATAATATATTGGTTTTTTTATTTTAGACATGAATAAACAAGAATTATGTGACCAAAAAATAAAAATATTTATTAAATATTCTTCCAAAAGATAGACATCTGTGCATGTAATTCATATACAAGAATTAATGTAATTAAAATTTTAAATCTAACAGTACTAGAATCATATTTTTCAGAGCAGTATCCATGGAGATATAAATATTTTATTTGTTTTTATATTACAAAAAATAGATAAAATATTTATTCCTCCATTAGTTTTGCTTGGATTTACATAAAACTGATATCATTGAATTCAAAATTATATATTTTTTAAAAAAACACTGTATATTCATTTTTTTTCAATTATTTGGTATATCACATATAATAGTAAGGATATTTATGATTTTAGTAACTAGAGTAATAAATAAATGAAAATTTTGATTATATTTTGGATTGATAAAAAATAAGTTTTTGATAAATCAAAAAACTTATAACACTGTGAAAATTTTCAAGGTTTTTTGGAAACTCTGTAATTGAACATTAATTTTATTACAGTTGAACATTCGTTACTCATTCCACCATCACTACTATTGCCCTCCATACTTTGTTTGGCTTTTAACCACAACCAATCATCTGAATATATGCTTTTCCTTTTTTCTGAGGAATGTAGGTTGTGTCTATATTGCCTTGAGTCATTTCAAACAGAAACATCAAACACACAGTGGAACAAGGCTCAATGACCAAATTAAATGATTTTCTAAAAATGTACAATTTTTATACAAGGTTTTATTTATTTGAATAAAATATATAATTTTTGCAATTTCTAAATCACAGACAATGTTTTGTATGCACAAAGTTTGTTTTCCAAGAATAAACAATCACAAAACAAGAAACTAAAGTACTGCAAGAAACTAAAGTCCAAAGTGAATAACTGGGGACTTTTGGTAGTATTTATCAGTACTTTTTTCATGTCTAAACTAAAAAAAATAAAGCTTAAACTGCCTGGGCTACTGTAAGAAACTGCTAATTAAGACGTAATAGACCAAATTTTATATCTTGGGGTAGCCAAAAAATTTGTAGTTAATCCAAATAATAAAGGAGATTTACTCTTTGGAGATTTTAATGCAACTCAAAGAAATCATTAAATTCATTAAAATTCTGTTTATTATTTGACTGACCAGGTTCCAAGCTAAAGATCAAACTAAAAAAACTGTTTTTAACTATATTTGAATTGCATTAAAATCTCCAAAGAGTAAATCTTCTTTATTATTTGGATTGACTACAAATTTTTGGCTATCCCAAGATATAAAAGTTTGCTGGCCAAATATTATGTTGCTGAAAAAACAATAAGCCACAAGACTAAATAGTTAAAAACAGTTTTTCTAGTTTGATCTTTAGCTTGAAACCTGGTCAGTCAGATAATAAACAGGATTTTAATGAGTTTAATGATTTTATTTCTGATGAAAGTTATTTAACTTAGTGGAAATTTGCATCACAAAAAAAAAAAAATCCAAATCCAAAGCAATTTTATAAATTAGGCTTGAAACCAATAGTTTGTCTGATACACAAACATTCAATAGATTTATTATAGAAAAGATGGCCTGCTTATATTGTTAACAAATGTGTTTTTTATAATCAATATGTATTATTATACTATTGTCTAGATAAAATTTGTTTTTGAAAGTTATTGTTGTATGTGGTGATATAAGTTTTTTTTTTTTTTTTTCTACCCTTATTTTTTGCTTGGCTATCATTCATTTGTGATTTAATATTGTAAATTGGCATAAAAACTTGAAAATGATAAATTTTGAAATAGCCATAGATCTAGAAGCATATGTCTATTTGTTGGTTTTTTGCCCAATATTTTGCTAATGCAAATCTCTGGGGTTTTGATGCTATTTTAGCATTTTTTTTCTCATTGTTTTAGCCTCCATGTATATAGTTTGTGATGAAAACAAAGACTTTACATTGTTTCACATATTTTGGTTGGACTCCCCTTTGTATTCATTGCCTCCTCAAACCAGGGTGAGATAAGCTGATAAATGGAATCATCATCATCAATGTCACCTAGTAGATCTTGAAAAACCGCGACTGGCAGCGTAGCATTGTCATCATCGTCACCATCATTGCTTGAGTTGTCATCGTCTTCATCATTCTTTTCAGTGGTATAAGTCCTAATGAAATTAAATCAAAACTGATTTTCAATTTTGCCAATTTTCCACTCACCCCCCCCGTCAACTGGGCCATTCTTGGCAAGATGGACTCCAAGGTTTTCAATGCCTTTGTCCCATTTAAGTTAGTGGTAGAAACAGTATTACTACAAGCTAAATGAGGTGTTTTCAACAAAAAAGACCTATAAAATGAACCACCACCACACATTGTCCAATTGCGACACCAGATATATGTCATAGTCATCTAGTCACTTTATATTATACTGAACTAGATCCAGGAAGGTTGAAAATTTACTAAAATTCAATGAATATTGAGAAGATTGAAAAGAATTTGGTGGCACACCTCATATTTCGTTGGAGAAATGCGGGAGAATCAGTAGAGCACAGCTAAGAGACCGCCCCATCATGCCTGTATATATTTACTACCCAACAAAGCGTCCACACACCCTGTGGCCCAGGGAAATGAAACGATGACAGCTCCAGAGGCCTTTGGACACACATGGTGAAACTAGCTGGGCTAAAAACACCAACCTTCAAAAGATGCTGTGTCTCCCCATGTGATCAGAACCGCAAGATGGACCTTGGTTTTGTATATGAGGCCATGCGGGAGTCCTGATGTGCAGTGCAGTATGATGTTCAAAATTGACATGAGTTACTGATTACCAGTGATTGGGAAAGAATTGCATTGGACTGCAGTATCATCGAGATGCTTTTCATTTGCTTGCATTTGACCCAATCTGTCACCATTCCATTCTCAACAATACCCCTCTTTCCCTTTCTACAACCTTTATCAACCGTTCACTACAAACTCAGAAGAAGGGTCTGGAGTAGGTTTTACTGATATCTGCCAAAGCTGGGCGTTTTCAATGGAGGAATCCAGAATTTTGCTTCATTTTCTTGATTGCCAGTCGGTCATCATTCATTCATTCATTTTTAGCTTTGGTTCATTCCTTCCAAAACCTGCCCTAGGCTTCCTTTCACGTCACGCATAGAATTACCCACCAGCATCTCATTGTCTTCTCTGGCAGTTTGCTACTGTATTCATCAGCGAACCTGCCTCACTGTTATACCTTTCCCATTAAAAAAAACGGTGAGTACAAAGGTCTGCCTTGACATGAGTCAGTGACAGACCAGTCACCCCGGAACTTTCTTGTAATTGCTCAGCTGCCTGCTCAACCTGTGAACATGTATGTAGTTAGAGCTCACTATTTACCATTGGTGACTACATATTTTCCAACCACCAGAGCCAAATCAAGAATTTCAAAACCTCCATTCAACTGCTCCACTTGGGTTTTGTGTTCACAGAGAGTGGCAGAGGCGCAGAGACACCTGTGTTTGCATGGCACCACATTTCTTGATATTTGCTTGATATAAGTAGAATTTCCTGAACTTCCAGTTGTAGATAATCGATAACCCTTTATCTATGTTTTACCCATCAGTGCATGTGCCAGTGCTACCTTCGCGGACCCAGCCACCGCGACCACCTTCCATCATACCTTCGGATCATCGTTAGACACAGCTCGACTCTATTCATACCCAATCGCTCCACATTTGCCACAAACCACGAGAGGGACAGGGAAATATCTCCGGCCGAGGAGGACAGTATAATCAATATGAAACACAGCGAGTCCACATGTGCTTGCCTTTGGAAAGCATCGGGAATATTAGGTGAAAAGGGCAGTATCAACGATAGGGTGCTACAAGAGATACTATATACAGCAAGCCAAAGACACCCAACATTGAGAAGTAGGTTTTTACCCAAGCCCTGCCATATAATTTTCCAAATTGGTAATTACCACACAGTGCGCACGCCAACCAAAGAATCTGGGATTTGAAAACACTGGATCGTTTGCCGGTGTGTGGACAGCGGCATTACCTGAAGATGACCTAATCACTGCCTAATAGGCACCTTCACAGATGACCAATTCAGCACTGACTGCCACCCTCCCACTCTTGGTAAGTAGATAACACTCTTGGTAAATAAGGATACAGAATGAGATCCACTCATTGATGGAGAACCCTGGCTGCAATAATCTCAGAGAGAAAAAATAGATAGATCTTCATTTATCAATTTCTTTGTCCCCTGGAGAAGATTCAGGTCTCCGGCATTCATAACTGCCCAAAGATCTCAGTGGCATATATATGTAAAAGAGTCAAGGTCTGAAGAAACACACCCACATGTTTTTTTCCATGGTGACAAGAGTGCCCTTCTTTCTTACCATTGATTACTGATCCATTCAAAGGCCAATGAATCAGAGGAGAGGACTGACAAAGACAACACCTATCCTTACGACTGGTACTACCATTCTTTTTGACTTTGTTGTTCCTCTTCCAGTGCGAAGAGCACCCTTCTTTCTTGCCATTGAGTACTGACCCATTCAAAATCTAGGGAGGAAAACAGCGATGGAGAGATCAACTACAATGAAATTGACGCCCGTTCCCCACCGGTAAGTATCGTAATGCTTGAGTATGACGTTTTACTGACTTCAGCTCACAATAGTGCTTGGAAGTCCGGTCCAGTCCGGTTTTTCATTTATATTTGAAAAGACCAAGACCGAGACCGGTCTCCAGAGGTTGACGGACTACAAAAAACCGGACTGAACCGATGTGAACTGGTTCAGAGCGGTTTTAGTCGGTTTTTTACGGTTGACAGACCGGTCTTGACTGGTTACAGTCTCAACCGGTCACCAACTGGTCTGGACCGGTTTTTGTAGGTATAGGAATGTAAAAGTATTGATATATTTCTACTATATTATGTACGTTGCAGCCACGACAGTGTACTCTACACTAAGGCCCGCCGTGCACGAATGACAGCTGTCATATGGATAGTCGACATGGTTAGTCGAAGTGGGGGTATCGATGCGGGTGGATGAAGTGGGGTTGTCAACGTGGTTGTTGAAGTGGGGCCGCATTGACGTGGGTAGTTGAAGTGGGATTGTCGACACGGGTGGTTGAAGTGGTATTGTCGATGCAGGTAGACGAGCGTGTAGGCATCGACATGCTAGTCGACGTACTAGGATTGACGTGTGTTGCATCGAGCTGGATGTTTATGTCAATGTGCATTAGCTGGTCCTGGTGTCGACGTGGCATTCATAGGTCTGGCGTCGATGTGGCATCAGCCTCATGGGACGTCAATGGCGTGATATGCTGACGTGGCTGGGGCGTCGTGGGCGTCGAGCTCGGCGTTACTGTCGAGGCGGCTGGATGGCTGGGTGCCAATGTGGTTGAAGTGCTCTTCATTGTCGTGGCCGCAGGTCGTTAATCGTTTCTGTCTTGTAAGTTGGTGGTTAGCCTTCGTGAGTCATTTAGTTTGAGGGACATCTTCATCGGTTGATAGCGCACCTTGTGGGTCTCCCTATCCAAGGGTCTCCCCTTGAATGGGTTCTGCTACCCATCGCACCCCATCTGTTGCGTCCAAAGGTTGCCGGCCCTTGACGAGAAAACCAGGAGGTGATGTGGCAAGCTTCGTTTGAGCCCCAACGAACCTAATTCCACATAAAATTGTTAGGTTACAATATATCAACAAATAGAAACAACTTACAAGATTGCTTGAGGATTTTGGCTGTCCAAAATGGCGAGGGAGGGGAGGGAGGGAGATTGTAGTGGTGGGAGACAATGATCAACGATGTTGTTTGTTGTTGATGTCCTTATCTGGCATGCGACGAATTTTCGAACGCAAATATGCTGCTTCAATACAATAATTACTAGTTGAAATTGACTAAAATTTACTGAAATTCTGACCTTATCTACACTTGCCTCTGGGGGTGCAAAGACCAGTTGAGACCAGTCTAACCGGTCTTTTCTCGGTCTTGACATTTCCAAAATTGGCAAAGACCGAAGACCGGACCGCAGTTGTGGTCTTTATCAGTCCTCAGAATTTCCGGTCTTGACTGGTCTGGGTCCGGTCCAGTCTCAGTTTTTTTGCAGTCTCAAGACTGGACTTCCAAGCACTAGCTCACAAGGTTTCAATGAAAAAAAGGGTATGTATCTCAAAGCTCTTTCACATACTCTAAGGCACTCATTGCTGACTCAGCTTTGTCCATTTTTTTAGAAGAAATTCAAGTTCATCAAGAACTCAACCAGACATGTGGGAAAATATGTCACAGAGAGGGAATCAATGCTCAGAGAAGTTTGAAGAATGTATCTTTCGCACTGCTAATTGGGATACAGGTCAAGCTGACTCTGGAATTCGATGATAAAACCACATACAAGGTTGAATGCGTCTTGTAAGTATTCCATTGCAAACTTGTGTTAATGGGCCATTGCATGCGCATGGCAGTTACGAGTCTAAATGCTTTGTCCAATTTCAATAATTATATTTTGTTAATTCATTATAAAATATTTAAATATTTAAACAGCATAAATTACACTTACATATACTTTATTACCTCGATTAATTAAAGACTCTTCAGAAAAGTCAATTAAATGTCCTTCACGGAAGCATTGTCGCTTTGTTTCGATACCATCATGATACCATACTTCACCTATTGGTGAAACTATTCGGGATACAAAATGTGCTCCTCCATAATATATTGCTCCACGAATATTCAGTGTTGTTGGACCACTTTCTGACTCCAATGTTATTGATTTAACATTTTTTGGTCTTTCTAGCAATAGCATCAATATGTTCTTTTATAGAGGGATATTTTTTCACAGAAATTGTAAACAGAGTTGTAACTTTGATTGCAGAAGTTGTAGATGCACCATAGTTTGTACAATTATACAATATTTTACCTATGCCTTTACTAGCAAATATATAGAGGAGAAGGTCAGATATGTCAACACCAGAAGTACCATATGGAAATGCAGCAGGATCTTTTTTATGTAGAAATTTTCGAACTATATTTCTAATATCCTCAAGATTTTTTTCTTTTGCTGAAACCTTTTGAAAACCTAAAGCAAGTTTACTTGCAAACGATGAGGTTAAACCAAACTCACGAGACCACATTGTTGGATCATAAACCCAGATGTCACCTAACACAGTGAATACTGAATCATATGCACAACTATAGTCATTAGAGTCCCATATCAAACCAACTGGATTTTCATTTTGTATTTCTACATCTAACTTGGTCTTTGGTCTTTTATTTTTAGGTGAACTTATTTGATCATGATCATCTGCCTTTCGTTTAAGTAAATTTGTATTGTCAAGAGCCACTGTACCTGACGCAGGTGTGTATTTAGTTGATTTTTCTTTCAATTTTTCAATTAATTGCCAGGGTGTATCAGTTTGGACTTTTAGAATATTCATAGGATCTGTTTTCGACCATTTTAATTGATCTGGTACTATTTTTGGTACATAAGATTCACCTTTGAGAATTTGATATTGTCTTATAAGGGCATTTCATACATGACCATTGATAGAAAGTGGAAGTTTATCATAAAATTTGAGTTGAGTAATTTCATCCATAAGCTCAAGCTCACGAAACTCTTGTCTTAAAGATCCATGAGCACCACAAGTTATTTTACTTGGATTGAAACCTTGGATGATTACAGTACCTTCAGCAGTTGAGCTTCTTGATAATGCTGTATAATATGAAAGATGATCACGGCAACTATTCAATATCATTACACTGTCACTGCAAAATTTGGTAAAACATGCACTTGAGATCGACGGATAGGAACTGAAACACCATTAGCAAAAGTGCAATTGACAGATTTTTTAATTCTCATTAGTGGAACAACATTTTTTGGCAAACCTTCAATA
>Ga0307513_10011545_pt1 | contig 10971 bp, 10 predicted proteins | sample 15_EM_MG_FD_202174 | JGI IMG/M metagenome (GOLD analysis project Ga0307513, IMG submission 202174) | Populus trichocarpa ectomycorrhiza microbial communities from riparian zone in the Pacific Northwest, United States - 15_EM | ecosystem: Host-associated > Plants > Roots > Unclassified | place... | reverse complement strand
GTGGTGGCTCGGCCGGTGCCGCTGCAACAGGCTCCGCTGGCGCGGCTCGTGACGAAGGCCGAGAAGCCCGGTAACGAAGTGACGAAGCTTGTAACAAACTAGTTCCGGTCGGCGTGTGCGGCTCGTGTCACCCCGAGGTGCGCCGGTTAAGATCGTCCGGCTGTTAGAAAGATCATGTTGACGGGGTGAACCATTCCGATGAACGACGCAGGCAACAAGCAGCCGATGTCCGCCGACGCCCACGAGAGTACGGGCCACGGCAAACACCGGGGACCGGTCTCGGTCCAGAACGACGAGGCGACCCCGAACGGCCGTCACCGCAAGCCGTCCGAGCAGGCCGAGAACAGGGCCTGACGGTACGTCGAGCGACGGTACACAAGCTGTACACGGCTCCGCCCTTCTCGTATGGGCGGAGCCGTTGCCGTTTCCGTAAGTCGCTTGCTACTGCCCGCGTTTACTGCCCGCGTTTGAGTCCGAGCACCTCCGCCGCCGCGAACGTCTCCCCCGTGGGCCGCTGCGCGTAGTGCGGGGTGAGGAGCGCGTCCAGTTCGTCGTAGGTGAAGGTGTCCTGCTTGCTGTCGAACTTGGCGGCCACCCGCGGGCGTTCGACGACGGCGACCATTCCGCCGTGGACGACGAGCAGCTGTCCGTTGACGTGTGCGGCGGCCGGCGAGGCCAAGTAGCCGACGAGCGGGGCGACATGCTCGGGGGCGAGCGGGTCCAGGCCCACCTCGGGTTGGCCGAAGCCCTGAAAGACGTCCTCGGTCATACGGGTCCTGGCGCGGGGGCAGATCGCGTTCGCCGTGACGCCGTACTTGGCGAGGGCGAGGGCCGTGGAGGTGGTCAGCCCGACGATTCCGCCTTTCGCGGCGGCGTAGTTGGGCTGTCCGGCCGAACCGGCGAGGAACGCCTCCGAGGACGTGTTCACGATCCGCCCGTACACCGGAGCGCCGGTCACCTTGGACCGCTCGCGCCAGTACGCGGCAGCGAAGTGGGTCGTGTTGAAGTGGCCCTTGAGGTGAACGCGTATGACGGAGTCCCACTCCTCCTCCGTCATGGAGAAGACCATGCGGTCGCGCAGGATGCCCGCGTTGTTGACGAGGACATCCAGTTTGCCGAACTCGGCGATCGCCAACTCGACCAGTTCACGGGCCTGTTGGTGGTCGGCGACGTCTCCGGTGTGGGCGACCGCCGTGCCGCCCGCCGCGCGGATCTCGGCGGCGGCCTCCTCGGCGGGGGTGGCGGACGCCTCGCCGGAGCCGTCCCGGCCGGGCTGCCCGTAGTCGTTGACGACGACGGCCGCGCCGAGCCGGGCCAGTTCCAGCGCCTCGACCCGGCCGAGACCGCGCCCGGCGCCCGTGACGATCGCGGCGAGTCCCTCAAGGGGCAGTGACATCCTCAACCCTCCACCCTTTCACCGTGAACTGTCAGATCTCGATGCACGTACGCAGCGCGGTTCCCGTACGCATCTGGTCGAGGGCCTCGTTGATGCCGGAGAGCGGTACGCGGTGGGTGATGAGGCCTTCGAGGTCGACGCGTCCGGCGCGCCAGAGGGCGATCGTGCGCTCGTAGGACCGCAGGACGTCGCCGCCGCCGTACATGGACGGCAGGATGCGCTTCTCGTCGAAGAACAGCTCGAACATGTTGAGTTGGAGGTTGTCGTCCATGGCGCCCGCGCCGACGACGACCATGGTGCCGCCGCGCCGGGTGGTGTCGTAGGCGGTGCGGGCGGTGGCGGAGCGGCCGACGACCTCGAAGACGTAGTCGAACCCCTCGCCGCCGGTGACCTGTTGCTTGGCGTCGGCCAGCTCGTCCGGCGAAACCGCCTTCGTGGCGCCGAACTTGAGCGCGGACTCCCGGCGCGAGACGACCGGGTCGACGGCGACGATCTCGGCGGCGCCCTGGAGCCGGGCGCCCTGTATCGCGGAGATGCCGACGCCTCCGCAGCCGATGACGGCGACCGACGAACCGGCCGCCACATTCGCGGTGTTGATGGCGGCGCCGAGTCCGGTGGTCACCCCGCAGCCGATGAGGGCGGCGATGTCGAAGGGCACGTCGTCGGGGATGGGCACGGCACAGCCGGCGTCGACGACGACCTCCTCGGTGAAGGTGCCGGTGCCAGCCATGCCGAAGACATCGCCGCCGGGGCGGCGGAAGTTGGGGGTGCCCGCGTTCATGAACCCGGAGAGGCACAGTTCGCTCTGCCCGCGCTTGCAGGCGGGACACGCCCCGCAGGCGGGCAGCCAGCAGACGACGACCCGGTCACCGGCCTTCAAGTGCCCGACTCCGTCCCCGACTTCGAGGATCTCGCCGGCGCCCTCGTGGCCGGGGACGAAGGGCGCGGGCTGAGGCAGCACGCCGTTCATCGCGGAGAGGTCCGAGTGGCACAGCCCGGTGGCCCGTACCCGGATCCTCACCTTGCCGGGACCGAAGCCCACGGCCTCGACGTCGTCGAGGACATCGAGCTTGTCCTGCCCGATCTCGTGCAGTACGGCTGCGCGCATGATGCGGCTCCCCTCAGGAATGTGCTCGGCTCAACTCACGGGCGTAAGGCTCACTGGCGTACGGCTCATGCGGAGTGTTCGACGAGGGTGTCGGCCAGTACCGGCGCGTCGTCCCGTTCGACGGCGGTGACCGACACCTGGACGCGGTCCGGTTCGGGCGTCCACATCCGGATGCGCAGGGTTTCGCCGGGGAACACGACCCCGGCGAAGCGGGTGCGGTACGCGCGGACCCGGCCGACGTCCCCGCCGAGCACCGTGTCGACGACCGCCTTGAGGGTCATGCCGTAGGTGCACAGCCCGTGCAGGATGGGCCGTTCGAAGCCGGCGCGGGCGGCGAACTCGGGGTCGGCGTGCAGGGGGTTCCAGTCGCCGGAGAGGCGGTAGAGCAGCGCCTGGTCCTCGCGGACGGTCCGCTCGACGACCTTCGCGGGTTCACCGTCGGGCACCGGAAGCCGGTTCGAGGGCCCCCGGTCGCCGCCCCAGCCGCCCTCCCCGCGTACGAAGATCTGCGCGTCGCTCGTCCACAACGGCCCGTCGGCGTCGGCGACTTCGGTGCGCATGACGAGGATCGCGGCGCTGCCCTTGTCGTACACGGCGGCGATGCTCCCGGTGGCGAGCGCCCTGCCCTCGACCGGGATCGGGCGGTGGACCTCGATGCTCTGGCCGCCGTGCAGGACGTGAGCGAGGTCGACGTCGACGCCGGGCATGGAGAGGCCGCTGATCACGTCCGGGGAGTCGTTGCCGGCGACGGTGGCGAAGCTGGGCAGGACGTGCAGCCGGGATTCGAGGGTGTAGCGGAGTTCGCCGGGGTCGGTCGCGGGGACGCCGGCGCCGATGCCGAGGTGGTAGAGCTGGACGTCCTTGCGGCCCCAGGCGATCTCTGCGGACCGGGGTTCGGCGGCGACGGCCTTGGCGGCGTCAATGGGCATGGGACTCCTGATCAACTGATGGAACGGACATCGCACCAATACGCACGCACATCTCGCGGAACTGAGACCTCGGTACGGTCGTCCGCACCGTCGGCCGCACCGAGGTCGATACGGGCCGTTCTAGAACGCGTTCCAGTCCGGCGCCTTCTGTTGTATAGCCGAGCGGTCCTGAGTTGTGAAGGCTCCTGACACTCCGTCAGCTGTGTGCATGATTCACGGGACCGGGACATTTGTCCTGCCGGAGTCCGTACATCGGCATCTGCCCGGTGGGACGATCGCTTCGTACGCTGTTGTCCATGTTCAGGATGCGAGGGGCCGTCCGGCAGGCCGGCGAGTGGCGGGCCAGGAAAACGCACCGACGGACGCGCCGACAGGCTGAGCCGGAGAACCCGGGCCCGCCGCCGACCGGCTTCGCCCTGCTGCCCTGGCTGCTGATGGGTCTGGGCTCCTTCTCCAACCTCCTCCAGGGCCGCACCCCGCTGCCCTGGATCGGCGCCCTGGGCCTGCTCACGTTCAACTCCCTCTACGTCTACGTCACGTTCCGCGCCTTCGTGAAGGAGACGCGGGACGCCAGGTCGACGCGGGTCGCGCTGGCCCTGATGGGCGTGGTGACCTGCGCGCTGGCGATCGTGTACGGCGGCAGCTGGCTGTACTTCTTCCCGCTGCTCGGGCTGGCCACGGGCGCGGTGATGCGGGGCCCGTGGCTGGGCCGCGCCGGACTCGCGCTCACCGCCCTCGCGGCGGCCGTCTCCGCGGTACGGGACGGCTGGGACGCGCTCAACGTCGCGTACGGGACGTTCCTGTCGACGATGGTGACGGCGGCGATCCTGTCCCTGACCGAGGCGGTACGCGAACTGCGGGCGGCACGCGAGGAGTTGGCGCGCCGCGCGGTCGAGGAGGAACGGCTGCGCTTCTCCCGCGACCTGCACGATCTACTGGGCCACACCCTGTCGGTGATCGTGGTGAAGTCCGAGGCCGCCCGACGCCTCGCGCCCCGGAACATGGACGCGGCCCTGCTCCAGATCACGGACATCGAGTCGGTGGGCCGCCAGGCCCTGACGGAGATCCGCGAGGCGGTGACGGGCTACCGGCAGGGCAGCCTGGCCACGGAACTGGACCGCGCGGACTCGGTCCTGACCGCGGCGGACATCACTCCGGTGACCCACCGCTCGGGCCCACCCCTGCCCGCGTCGGCCGAGGCACTCCTGGGCTGGGTGGTACGGGAGGCGGTCACGAACGTCGTACGGCACAGCGGCGCCACCCGCTGCGAGATCAGGGTGGAGGGCGCGGGCGAACGGGTGCGCCTGAGCGTCGCGGACGACGGCACCGGCGTACAGCCGCCCGAAGGGTCCACGCGTCCGGGTGTCGGCGGCACCGGGCTGAAGGGCCTCAAGGAACGCCTGGCGGCGGCGGGCGGCTCGCTGGAGGCGGGCCCGACACCCCGGGGCGGCTTCCTGGTGACGGCCGAACTCCCCACGGAGTCACTCACGGGACCCCCCACAGAGGTGCCCGCAGAAGTTCCCGGAGAAGTTCCCGCAGAGGTGCCCTCGGAGCTGCCCACGGAGACGCAGGAGTCGCCGTCTCCCTCCCAGCTCAGCCCCCACCCCCGCCCTACCCTTACCCCGTGAACGAGATGCCCCGGGACCACCGTCCCGCGAAGTCCGTCAGAGTCCTGCTCGCCGAGGACCAGGGAATGATGCGAGGCGCTCTCGCCCTGCTGCTCGGGATGGAGCCGGACATCGAGGTCGTCGCCCAGGTCGGGGCCGGGGACGCGATCGTCGACGCGGCCCTCCTGCACCGCCCGGACGTGGCGCTCCTCGACATCGAACTGCCCGGCATGAGCGGCCTGGACGCCGCCGCCCGGCTCCGCGACGAGGCCCCGGACTGCCGCGTACTGATCCTGACCACCTTCGGCCGCCCCGGCTATCTGCGCCGGGCCATGGAGGCGGGCGCCGCCGGTTTCCTCGTCAAGGACGGTCCCGTGGAGGAGCTGGCGGCGTCGATCCGCCGCGTACTGACCGGCGAGACGGTCATCGACCCGGCCCTCGCCGCCGCCGCGCTCAGCGCCGGCCCCAACCCGCTCACGGCCCGCGAGGGCGACGTCCTCAAGGCCTCGGCGGACGGCGCGCCGGTCGCCGACATCGCCGCCAGACTCCACCTCTCGGAGTCGACGGTCCGCAACCACCTCTCGGCCGCGATCGGCAAGACGGGCACCCGCAACCGGACGGCGGCGGTACGGGAGGCGCGCCAGCAGGGGTGGCTGTAGCCCCCTCCCCCGGCACGCACACACGCACGCACGCCACGGCGATACCCATGAGCAGGTCAAGAACCAGCAAGAACTAGTTAGTACGCCAAAACATCGGAATAGTTGCCCAGGCACACAGGTTCATCTCACACGTACCCCCGTCCCCACGGCGAAACGCCACGATCACCGCCCTGCCTGGAGGCCCCACCCCATGACGCACACGACGACCGACCGGCCCACCGGGGAAACCGGTGACACCGGCAGAACGGGCGGGGCCATAGTCCCGGTGCTCGCCTTCGCGGGCATTGTTGTCGCGGTCATGCAGACCCTGCTCGTCCCCGTCATCAAGGACCTGCCCCAACTGCTGAGCACCTCGCCCAGCAACGCCACCTGGGTGCTGACCTCGACGCTCCTCTCCGGAGCCGTGGCCACGCCGATCATGGGCCGGCTCGGTGACCTGTACGGCAAGCGGCGCCTGCTGATCGCCAGCCTCTCCGTGATGGTGGTCGGCGCCCTGGTCAGCGCGCTCACCAGCGACCTGCTGACCATGATCGTGGGACGTACGCTCCAGGGCTTCGCCATGGGTGCCATCCCCCTCGGCATCGGCCTGATGCGCGACATGCTGCCCCGCGAGAAGCTCCCCTCGGCGATGGCCCTGATGAGTTCCTCCATAGGCGTCGGCGGCGGCCTCGCGCTCCCCCTCGCCGCGCTGATCGCCCAGAACTCCGACTGGCACGCCCTCTTCTACGGGGCCGCCGGCCTCGGCGCTCTCGCCATCGCCCTCACCCTGTTCGTCGTACCGGAGTCCCGGATGCGCGCCGAGGGCACCTTCGACGTGCTCGGCGCCATCGGACTCTCCATCGGTCTCGTCCTCTTCCTCCTTCCCATCACCAAGGGCAGCGACTGGGGCTGGACCTCCGGCACCACGCTCGGCCTGTTCGGCGCGTCCGCCCTCGTACTCCTCCTGTGGGGCGTACTGGAGCTGCGGCTGAAGGCCCCGCTGGTGGACCTGCGGACCACGGCCCGCCCGGCGGTGCTGTTCACCAACCTCGCCTCGATCATGGTCGGCGTCTCCTTCTACGTCGTCTCGCTCGTCCTGCCCCAGCTCCTCCAGCTGCCCACCTCCACCGGCTACGGCCTCGGCCAGTCGATGGTCATGGCGGGCCTGATCGTGGCGCCGCTCGGCCTGACGATGATGTTCACGGCCCCTGTCTACGCGCGGTTGTCCGCCAAGTACGGGCCCAAGGTCACCCTGATCCTCGGCCTGCTGATCATCGCGATCGGCTACGGCGCCGGCCTCGGCCTGATGAGCGCGGCCTGGCAGTCCCTCGTCATCGCGGTGGTTCTGGGCGCCGGCATCGGGCTCGCCTACTCCTCCCTCCCCGCCCTGATCGTCGGCGCGGTCCCGGCCTCCGAGACCGGCGCGGCGAACGGCCTGAACACCCTCATGCGGTCCATCGGTACGTCCGTGTCCAGCGCCGTCATCGGCATGGTGCTCGCCAACACCGCGAACCATGTGGGCGGGGTCGCGATCCCCACGATGCACGGGTTCCGTGTCTCGTTCCTGATCGCTACGGGGGCTGTGGCCATCGGGCTGGTGCTGGCGCTGTTCCTGCCGGGGCGACGGCCCGTGAGCGGGCTGCAGCTGCGGGCCAGCAGCGAGGAGGACGCTGCGCTTGGGCGCGCGGACGCGGCGCTCGGCGCCGGGTTCCGTGGGCGGGTTCTGGGTGCGGACGGGGTTCCGGTCGCGCGGGCCAAGGTCACGTTGATCGACCGGCGTGGGCGGCAGGCCGGCGCCACCTTGTCGGAGGAGGACGGTAGCTATGCGCTCGCTGTTCCTGCTCAGGGGGCGTATGTGCTGGCCGCGCGGGCTTCTGGGTATGGGCCGCATGCGTCGTCTGCGACGCATGCGGGTGGGGTGGGGGCGGTTGACTTGGACCTTTCCTTGCCCGGGGAGACCGTCCGCGCGTAAGCGCTCCGCGCGAGCGGGAGGCGGGGGGCGGGGTTGTGTGTTGGCTGCGGGTCCGTGGGGGCTGGTCGCGCAGTTCCCCGCGCCCCTGGGTGGGGATGCGCACCCCCTGTCTTCCAGTGACCCGGGGGTGCGGCAGCATGGGGGGCCCGCACTCCCGTACGACCGAAGGGACCCCCATGCCCCCGGCGCCCACGCCCGATGTCCTGGCCGCGTTCGAGAGGGCCAAGGGGTTCATGCCCCTCGACGAAGGGCTCGCGCTGTACTCGGCCGCCGTTGAGGCGGGGGCGCTCGGGCTGCCGTTGCTCGAAGTCGGGACGTACTGCGGGCGTTCCACCATTCTGCTCGCCGATGCGGCCCGTGCCGCCGGGGTCAGCGCTGTCACCGTCGATCATCATCGGGGCAGTGAGGAGCAGCAGCCGGGGTGGGAGTACCACGACCCCGACACGGTCGACCCGGAGCTCAAGGTCATGGACACGCTTCCGCTGTTCCGGCGGGCCCTGTACCAGGCCGGTCTGGAGGACCACGTGATCGCGGTCGTCGGGCGGTCGCCGCAGGTGGCACGGATCTGGAACTCCCCGCTCGGCCTCGTCTTCATCGACGGCGGGCACACCGACGAACACGCCACCGCCGACTACGAGGGCTGGGCCCCGCATGTCGCCGAGGGCGGGCTGCTCCTCATCCACGACGTCTTCCCCGACCCCGAGGACGAGTTCACCGGCCAGGCCCCCTACCGCGTCTACCTCCGCGCCCTTGCCTCCGGCGCCTTCACGGAGGTCTCCGCGACCCGCTCGCTGCGCGTACTGCGGCGAACGGGGGGCGGGGTCTGAGGGCCGGTTAGAGTCGCAGACGTGTCCTACGCAGGCCCCGGCTTCGAGCCGCCCCAGCCCCCTCGTTCCTTCGTGCGCCGTCCCCTGGCCGTCGCCCTCGCCGTGCTGGTGCTGGGTGGGGCGGGCGGGTGGTTCGTCTGGGGGGCCGTCGCCGATGACGGTGGTGGCGGGGAGGGGGATGCGCTGTCCAGCGGTGACTACGCGCCCCTCTCTCCGATCGGGACGCCCGGCATCAGCGTCCCCAGCGAAAGCGAATCCACCGGTCCCCTCACGGGCAAGGTCGTCGTCGTCGATCCCGGGCACAATCCCGGGAACTTCACGCACACCGCCGAGATCAACCGCAAGGTGGACATCGGTACGAACTCCAAGGAGTGCGACACCACCGGTACCGCCACCAACAGCGGTTATACGGAGGCCGAGTTCACCCTCGATGTCGCGCGGCGGCTGCGGACGGTGCTCGAACAGCAGGGCGCCAAGGTCAAGTTCACGCAGGACGGCGACCTGGCCTTCGGGCCCTGCGTCGACGAGCGGGCCCGGATCGGGAACGCCGCGCGCGCCGACGCCGTCGTCTCCATCCATGCGGATGGGAGTTCGGCCGGTAATCGGGGGTTCCATGTGATCCTGCCGGGGGCCGTGCACGAGGGGGACGCCGACACCCGGCCGATCGTCGCCTCCTCCAAGCTGCTCGGGGAGGACATCAAGGACGGGTTCGTCCGCGAGACCGGCTCCGCGCCCTCCAACTACATCGGTGACGGCACCGGTCTCGACACGCGTACGGATCTCGGCGGTCTCAATCTGTCAACGGTTCCGAAGGTGTTCATCGAGTGCGGCAACATGCGCGACAGCGCGGACGCGGCCCTGCTGACCAGCGGGACCTGGCGGGAGAAAGCCGCCCAAGGGATCTCTGAAGGAATCGTGAGTTTCCTGCGCGGTTCGTGATCAACGCGTGCATCCCGGCGGACAGCCCGCTCGGACGGACGATAATGTCGTGCCCCTACGAACGATCGATTGACGACGACACGACCTACGAAGGACCTGAGGACCTGAAGTGAATATCCGCTCCCTCACTCGAGGCGACGGCGTGGTGATCGGAGCAGCGGTGTTGCTGTTCATCGCGTCGTTCCTCGACATCTACTCCGTCGACGGTGCCACGGGCCTCGACATGCCGAGCGCCTGGGCCAGTGGACCGGTCCTGCTGGGCGTCGTCCTCGCCGGTCTCGCACGGTCTGCCGCAGGTGCCCAAGGTCGCGGGCATCGACCTCGGCCAGTTCGGTGTCGCCTTCACCGTCTTCGCCGCCTGGAGCGCGCTCGGCAACGTCTTCGACCCGGCGGGCGGCGCCAACAACGTCGGTGAAAGCGCCAGTTCGGGCCCGGACGCCGGCACCGGTCTGATCCTCTCCCTCGTCGCCACGGTCGTCATGGCGGCTGCCGCCGTCGCCACCCCGCTGGTCCCGGCCCTCAAGGGCGCCCTGGTCGGCGCCCCCAAGCCGCCCGCCCCGCAGCCCTACGGCGGCCAGCCCTACCCCGGCGGCCAGCCCCAGGGCGGCTACGGCTACCCGGGCGCCGGTGCGCCGCAGCAGCCGTACGGCAGCCAGCCGCAGGCCGGTCAGCCCTTCGGCGCCGGTGCGGGTGCCGGTGCGGGCGCGGGAGCCGGTCAGCAGCAGGCGCAGGCCCCCGCCGCCGACTTCTCCCCGTTCTGGTTCGCCGTGCCGGTGCCGCGTCCGCTGTTCGCGGAGGACGGTTCGCCGACGCCGATCGCCGAACTGGCCCCCGGTACCTGGTACCTGGCCGTCGAGCAGCGCGGCCAGGGCCTGATCGCCCAGACGCAGGACGGCCGCCGTGGCGTACTCCAGGACACCTCCGGCATCCAGCGCGGATAACACCGGCGCACGCACTCAGCATCGGCCACGGCCCCTTGCCCTTCCGGGTGAGGGGCCGTTGTCGTACAGTCGCCGCCGGCATTCTCTTGTCTGACGTACCGTCAGGAGGCAGGCATGCGGCTCGGTCTCGCGCTCGGCTACTGGGGGCGCGGCCCCTCCCCGGACCATGTTCCGCTCGCCCAGGAGGCCGAACGGCTCGGCTACGACTCCGTGTGGACGGCCGAGTCCTGGGGCTCGGACGCGTTCACCCCGCTGACCTGGATCGCGGCGCAGACCTCAAGGATCAAGCTGGGTACGGCGGTTGCGCAGATGGCGGCCCGCTCGCCGACGACCACCGCCATGCACGCCCTCACCCTCGACCACCTCTCCGGCGGACGCGTCCTCCTCGGGCTGGGTCTCTCCGGCCCGCAGGTCGTCGAGGGCTGGTACGGGCGCCCGTTCCCGAAGTCGCCGCTCACCGCGACCCGGGAGTACGTGGATGTCGTACGCCAAGTCCTCAGGCGCGAGGCCCCGGTTGAGGTGTCGGGGCGCTTCCACTCCCTCCCCTACGACGGGCCGGACGGGACCGGTATCGGCAAGGCCCTCAAGTCCATCACCCATCCCCTGCGCGCCGA
>Ga0307513_10011544_pt1 | contig 10971 bp, 12 predicted proteins | sample 15_EM_MG_FD_202174 | JGI IMG/M metagenome (GOLD analysis project Ga0307513, IMG submission 202174) | Populus trichocarpa ectomycorrhiza microbial communities from riparian zone in the Pacific Northwest, United States - 15_EM | ecosystem: Host-associated > Plants > Roots > Unclassified | place... | reverse complement strand
AAGGGACCGAGCCCATTGCAAGGCCAAGCTTTAGCATATATTAGACATAGGTGAGTGTATTGATAGGTGATACCACGTACAGGGACGCCCTGAATGAGATCTGGATATGGTCGAAATCAACTGGATGTGATACAAGTACTATGAGAAACGGGCGCACATAGTATAATCAATAGAACCATGGCTTTCTTGTCCTTCATAGACAGAGGAGCCTTCAGTTTCTCCCGGACGTCCTCCACGTCTGCGCTGTCGTCTCCAAGCGCAGCTTGTCGTCGTTCCTGCTCACCAAGAAGACTGAGTTCAACTCCGTCTTCGTCTTCTCGATCGTAGTTATGGCCATTTGCCGAATGCAAAGGGCGGATACTGGCTTGGTTCCGTTGTAAAGAGGACGAACGAGTGTGTGGTCTGTCAGAGTTTGTGGCCATATTACGCGCAGAGGTTTTGGGTGATCCTTGCTGACGCCTTCTTGCTGAACCCTGCGGTTCCGACGAGCTCATTGACGCAGTTGGATCTTGAGATTTAAACGTGGCAAACTCGGCAGCCGAGATTCTCCCGACCTCCACAGCCCCGAATATCATTGACTGGAGATGACAATGGGTACAGTAGGACATAAACAATATTTCGACCCATTCTCAACCATTTTCGGTCACTCCAAATAATTTTCTTGCTTAGGAAGCATGGCCCACTAGGCGCCTTTCACCGAGATGTTGACGTGTAAACACTGTATTCCACCTTTCAAGAGGCCCACATTCACCACAGCGAGCAATGGATTTCCTCAAGCGCAAGAACACCCTTGGGTCTCGCTCAATCTCAAGTCTAACGCGCCAGGCAAGCACAAGCTCCAAGCTCTCGCGATCGGCATCTCTATCGAACCCCCCAGACGAATGTGAGCCACACGCTCTCCAGCACAACCCTCGCATTGATTAGTCGATCTCATACTGACCGTCTCACATATAGTTATCGTAGTTGAAAGCTCCTCCCAAGCCAGCACGGATTCGGTCCCTCTTCCACGCGCACCGAGTCTCGTGTCGCTCCACGTCGCCCCGGTCCCAAATTGCGAAGGCAACAGCTCACAACAGCATGAAGCGCTGCGCGATGAGCTTGCCCTATGGAAGGCCAAAGTAGAAACGTTTGAAGCACGCATGCAGGATGCCCTCGCCCGTGCAGAGCAGGCAGACGCGCGGCTGGAGAGAATCGCAGCAGAATGTCACCGAGACAAGGACGTGATGCACAAACAAATCACTGCACTCGAAGTCGCGAAGGAGACGGCGTGCACGCGTGAGCAGGAGGCCATTCGTCGTGCGGAAGAGGCAGAGGTAAGGAACGCGCACCTAGTAGAGGCGCTTTCTGTTTTCCAGGGCGAGGTGGCTGCGCTCAAGGAGCGAGCGGAGAGCGTGCATGTGCATGTTTCCCTTGGAGAGGAGATCGCCGCTGAGGAACGGGCGAGTGATTATTTGAAGAAGAGGGAGGGGGAGATATACATGATCAAAAGTGTCATGACCGGAACGGTGGCCAAGGTCAGTGGGATCGGACAGTGTTTGTGGGCTGGTCGACCTTCCGGTGGCGACGACGAGAAGGTATGTCATCCCATTGTTGCATTCATAGGTGTATCTTCTCATCGTTCGTGGGCCGTAGTGGATGGTTGTTTCTGTTTTCCGCGGCGGGGTCACACTCAAGAACGTAGCCCGCCAGGCATATGCGGCTATAGCCACCCCAGACCGTTGGGGCAACTGTAACATCATACTATCCGAGATGGCGACTATATGGGCGCTGTCCGAGCAACCAGCGGAAAGAGAAGGCATTCCTTATCAGTATGTAGACAACACTCTTTTCTTCTGGTCTTCACAGGAGCTTGCTCTAGAATCATTCCTACTTCGTATCGCAACCTTGTTTGGGACTTGAACGGTGGAAGGCCCCAGAACGGCACCCAGGTTGGAAACACGCATGCCATTGCATTATGACAGACCATGCTGACCCCTTCGACCCCCGCAGATATCTGCATACATCAATGGCCAAAAAAGCAAGAACCAGGTGTGGTACTTGGTCGAGGTGTGAAGAGCTTGCTTGTGATAACCTATTGGTGCTCCTGCTCCTGAGATGGGAAGCCACTGGTCGTCTTGCTTTCTGTATCTATGTCAGTACGTCTCGAATGACACTTTGATGGGGCTGCAAAGTAGCTCCAGGTAGAATGCGGGGCTCAACTGGGAACGGATCCATTTCTCATTGTCATTTGTCGGTTCGATGACGTATAGCATTGGACGGACATGTGCGTGGCCCTTTGAACCTTGGAAGAAGACGGAGGACTTGCAAATACGCCTCTGGGTGGATCGAAGGGTGGGTATGTGATATATCGTCTGTTTCAATGACTCAAACGTGTTTCTGGTGGCTGACAACTGCCTGAACCCGCCAGAGTAGAGTCCGTCTAAGTAGGCCCGTCCATGACGTCAACTGTTTGTCGCGCTGCCCAGTACATCCTTGGCCTCCCTCCTTTCATTTTTCATCCAGACCCGAGCTATGCTCCCCAGTCCGACACGGCACCAACTGCCTCTGCCGGCGTCTCCAGCAGACTCTGGCTTTCTTCCCCGTCGCGAATTCGCGACATCAAACCGACCGCCAAATTCCTTCTGTCTCGTCACGTTTACGCAAGCGTCAGCGGTACGACTAGCTGCATTTCCAGACGACGTAGTCACCAGCTTCCGCAAATTCCTCGAAGAGCAGGAGCTCATGCGCTTGTTCAGAGAGAATCGAGATGAGGAAGTCGTAGAATTCGTGCTTAGTACCAAATTCTGGCAAAATCCAAAGAACATCGAGACAGAACAGCTACTGCTCCACATCATGACCTTCTTCAACCTCCAGGGCTACACTTTCCTCTCCACCATCGACTATGGCCGCGATTCGGGTGATAAGCTTACACTCGCCTTTACGAGACCACAAATCACCCCTCCAGCAGTCCAGCAGCTCGTGTTCGCAGTCTCCTTCAACGCGCCGACCTTCCTCCGCGTCCTCAATCCGCCCTTGCAGTCCACACCAGGCATCCTTGCAGCCGTGCGTACAGCCTGGCCTCGTGGTATCGTCTCGGAGAACAAGGCCGCGATCACCTGCTACGAGTTCAAGCTCAAAGGTTACTCTTGTAAGTGTTAATCTCCCTTCCGCCTTGCTGGCAGCTCATGGCACCCACCAGTCTTCGATGAGGACACCTTCCAATCGGATGCGCTCAAGCACATTCTCAGCCTTCTCAGGTCCTTTGACAAATATGGCTTCACTCTTCTCACAAGCCTGTGTTTGTCAAATACACGCTCGCGTGTCAAAGACCTTTGGATATTCTCGACCCCAGAGGTCGATTCGGATACCATATTACCGTCTTCCATCCTCACTCCCGGAGGTGGCTACACCCCTGGAAATACAGTAAAGCTTCCGGGCAGCCAGACCTCATTGCTTCGACCCCCCGGCCACCTGCGTAGCACATCCGAGCAGCCTGGTAATGCGATATTCTCACCGTTACATACGCGCAATGCATCCGTTCCGCCGCTTAACACGACACCCAAGAGCGGAAATACACTCCTCAAGAAGTCTCCGCGACCCGGGGCAGACAAGCTTCCTCCTGTCTCGGACAACCCCCCTCCCATCCCCCCTCCTAGCTCAGCGCCCTACTATGGAACGGTCTCTAAGAGCACACTACCGAAGCCGCTTGCCCCTCCGCTACGGACGAACATCCCTCCGCAGATCCTGTATGCAACGCCGACACCAGCCAGTGAGACGGCTGGTGGCCCTCCTCCCGAGTTGTTCTATTCGTCTTCGCCTTCACACCCACCACCACCTCTCCCACGAGTACCACTTTACGTGGCCAACGGGGCTCCAGACGAAACGGATTCGGTCACATCCCCGCCGCCACCGCTCTTGTCTGCAAATGCATTCCGCGACACCTCAATTGGCGGGTGTAGCCAGGGAGATGGAGATGGGGTCCGAGAATCTGAATTCTCCACTCTAAGCGAGAATTCGATGGATATTCCTCTAGCATGGACTGGCGGCTTGCCAACAACTATGGAAGAGGAAGATCCCAGCAGCGGGAGGGATAGTGCTGACCAGTCATATGCTCAGACGCATAGGGAAACACCTTCAACCCCAGAAACAAACCCAGAGGACAGGGCTCTCAGTCCGAACCCCACGGTTCCCGGAAGCTGGGTCGACTATGAGAGCCCAAAAGAACGTTTGCAAGGGCGCCCAGCCCAGCAACGAACTAGCCTCCCACCCCCACAACCTATTAGTCTGCCCACCAAGATTGAACAGAACACTGCCCCTGTGCATCCTCCTAAGGTGGTCGGCGACAGCAGGATGCAAAGTGTGCCTCAGAAGAACCGTCTAACTATGACCCGCGACAGCGCGGATGCAGACTTGACAAGAGGGTGGGTACTAGTCAATGTAACTGCATCACCTGGATTTGATTCCCGGCGGTTTGATGATGGGCGTTCCGCGACGGACCCCATGCCTTCTATGCATGCGCTTCCGACGCCGGGGGTAGAGACGCCCCATAGCAATGGTAGACCAATTGCTCCTCCTGTAGCACCGAAGCCGAAGCCAAAGTCGCGCCCGCCTGCACAGAATAAGTTTAGTACGAGCGGGAGCGGGGGCGGTGGAGGCGAAGGGAGCGGGAGCGAGTTTGGCGTTTTATCGAATGAAGGACAGCAGTCTGCACTTCTGGGTGGCTCAGTAGGTCGCTCATACGGAGCGCGCAGCGGAGATGGCACAGGCAGACCTGGAGGGCCGGACCGGCCACCAGTGATACCGGCTCCTATGCCTGTCTCGAAAGGAGGCTTCAAAAAGATGTTCACGAGGAGTAACAGTCAGCGTAGCCAGAAGCGCGGGCAGGGCTTTAACGATGAAAAGGTAAATATTGCGCGAGGGGTGACGATGCTCGAGGGGTCTGCTCCTGTAAGCCTCGTGTGGAAGAAGGGGGTAAACAAAAGCGTGTCGCAACTAGCGACGTACAGTGCGGCCGATCTGCTTGGCCCGCCCCATATTCTGCTTCCCTCCCCTCCTCCGTCCCTCCCTATGCCTTCGGGTTCCGAACCCGACCTCCTCGAGCTGGATCTCTTCTCGCCTCCCTCTTCTTCCTCGTCTCCACCCCCGAGCCTGAGTTCCAATTTCTTGACTATGTCTAATTTATCGCCTCCACAGGGCGGTGGGCTTGCGGCTGGCACCGGACACTGGGTACCTGGGTCGACATTAGCGACGTACCCTGCACCGTATCATGGGAATGCGTCGTTTTGAGTTTCTTTTTCCTCTGTAATGACGAGTCGGACTGACGTTATTTACCCTTTCCATGGGATTATTCTCTTTTTACAGGATTGAGGATATTTAAACCTGTATCCATCAACTGCTGTACACCTCTCTCCACAATCTTACCTTCTAAGCGAATCAAATCGGTTGTTTTTGGTGTGCAAGAATCCTATGCCAGCTCGGTAACTCGGCAACAATATCACAAAGCAAAGATCCGGACACTTTACCTCGTTCACTTTCCACGTTGGGCACAGCTTCACATCCTGGAGGGGCACCTTTTCTCCATGTATCACACACGCACTCCCCATCTTGTATCCTCCTTCTCTCGTGATATCCTGATACTCCTTCTCTCCCTCTTTCCCTTGATACGGCGCAGGACTGCACATTCATCCTCCGTTCTTATGCACGCTCCGTTTTTTGCCTTCTGTACTAGCTGAGTTAATCCTGTTGTGTGTTTTCCATGGGCCCTCGTTTGTTTCTATCGATGCTGGATAATTTTGGAGGTTGCTTAATTTTTGAGCCTGGTCATTTAGAGCTTCGCCGCGTTGGCACAGACAATTGATACGTAACATGCTGAGAGGCGCAAATCAATTTTAAAACTAAAACATCCGTGACAGGTGTTCGAAGGTATTGGCTATACACCTTGGCTCTGACTCCCGACGCATCTCAGGCGGGCAGTTGACCGTTCATCTTTAATGTCCTGTATCACTTTCTTCTTCAGAGAGCAGCTAGGTCCATCCTCCGCACTTTGTGGACTGTTCTTCGATTGTGAACTCGATCCCATATCCGGTGTGTCAGGCACATGCTCAAGTTTACATCCGTCCCCCACAGGTTTCGAGGTCATGGCCCTGAGCTTCTCTCGCATCGCCGCAAGGTTCTGAATTTCGGCTTCACCTTTGAAACCGAGGTGTCGTGCCTTCCTTTCGAGCTTGGAAGAGACACAAACGCTAGGCGAGGAACTCGTGTTGGGAGAGGGTTTTTGGGGCTGTCTGGGTCGTTTTTGAGAAATTGACGAAGACGATTTGAGCGATGTTATTGTCGAGACCGATGCAGCCGAGGAAGAGAATTCTTCTTCATACGCCGCAGAAGCCTTACGACGTTTCAGGGGTAGACCCGGAGGCTCTGGATCTCGGAGTCGTTTCTTCGATGATAAGGACGCACCCGGAGCGCGTCCCTGATCTTCCTTTACGGCGGGCTGCCTTGGTGGGGAACAAGACTCGAATCGGGGGCTAAAAATAGGAACGGCTCCATCAAGAGCAGGGTGTGGAGGTGCTACGGCTGCGCTACCGTCAGACCCGCCGTTGGGAGCTGAGACACTGACGGTGGACTCGGCGACTACCGTCCCTTCAGATACTAAGATCGTACTTGATACATCGACCTCGTCGTGTGTGGATAAGCCAAGAAGTGGCTGATGTGCCGCTTCTGGCAAGAAATGGGCTGCCAGCCAAGAATCGTCTTGACTCTCCCCATCAGCGGTCTGAGAAGAGTTTTCTCCCCACATATCTACTCGCATTGGTGCATCCCTGACCGCTCTTTCGTATCGTGCTTTGATTTCAGGAAGATTGGCCCGTAGCTGGCTCGCTAATTCGGCCGGGAGATGGGTAAGAATCGGACCAAGGAGACCGTCATCGCCTTTAAACACGTCCATATCAGGTTTCTTGAGTACGTCTTCTGACTGGGATTGTTTCCATAACCGGACCAGCTCTTCTGCACCTTTTCCAGAAACGTGTTCCGCCTGCACGTCCTTGATCTCTAAAACAAGCTTGTCCCATAGGTCTGGTTTCAATATTCCAACCGTGCGGATATCTTCACGCATGAGTTCCGCCCCGCCAGGTTGTAGGTAGGGTCCAAACATGGCGGGCATGCAAGCGTAGTCGAGTCCGAACAGGGATGGGAAAAGTTGGTTGGGGACTACTCGTTTTGGGCGAAAGAGTGCCACGAGGGACTTCAGTTCTGGGAGCGAAGAATGACGGGCCAGAGGCACTAGCTGTTGGAAGAGGACATCATTAGGGCCTATCATGACTAATTTAGTATATGACATAAGCACCAGATTCGGAACCCGTTCTCCTTTCATTAACCTCTTCTTAGTCTCAGAGGAATATATTTCCCACCTCACTCGGCCCATATCAATCGGGTTGATGTACACCACATCTTCCTTGCAGTTTTCAATTTCAGAGCAACTGTTCCATCGTTCGCACGCGTGAAAGCGCGTTCGAGTCTCTTGAGTCGCAAGAGACGCGAGAAACGGGTCGCAGACTCGGTTATAAATATTGTACTTGTAGCGGTCGACGTGTATCTATAGGAACCTTTAGTGGAACGAACTATCAATAGGATATAGGCGACCTTTGAACTAAAATTTCGAGCAATCGCCTTGAGGACGTCTTCATATCCCCATGTCCATGCATTGATGAAGAATTTGGTGGTATCGGGAAAGTGCTCCATGAGTTCTATTACATTCGTGGATGCCTCTTCTTTGCTGAGCACTTCGGTAGCTTGCATCATCGCGGCAGTATCGATGTAGATAGTCTCCAGGGTCTTAAGAGGGGAACCCTCTTCGGTAGGCACCGTATGTCGAGGGAAAGGGTCGGGAATGTACTTTTGGATGAGAGGATTTCGAGCCAATTGCTCGAGCATGGCGGGTTCGGCACGGACGTCGCCAGTGTGGAGAGCTGCACCTTCTGGTCCCTCGACGAGATACCTACTCAATTATGAGATTAGACACAATCACGGACGATTTGGGCTCACATTACGGCTCCAAGACAATGGTTAGCGTCCAACGCGGTGATCGTGACAGTCAATGAGGCCGAAAGTTCCACCTCGGTAGGGGTGTTCAAGGGTATTGGGCGCTGCGTAATGCGTTACAAGGGTATACAGTCCAATGGCACTACTGACCAATAAGTCTCTTGCATAAGTGTAGTCCAACTTGCCGTCTTTGGACTTGATCGGATCAATCCTGAGGTTCACATACGGCCTGAAACGATCTCGTCGTAGTCCCTTGTCATAGGCAATTCTTTCGTGTATAGGTTCGAGGTTTAGTAGCATTTCCTTTGCTGCAGGCGAACAAAAGACGAGGGCGCCGAACGAGTTGGACGAGAGACCAACAAGATGATCGGTGTGTGTATGGGTGAGTAGATGGAGACATGGGACTTGATAGTCTAAGGCGTGGGCAGGGGTGGCAAACGCGTCTACCCGAATGGGATAAGGGCGGATGAAGCTGTAAAAGGGAGCCCCGGCAGGCATTGTCGTGCGCACAGGACGTGTTCCCTTAGCTCAGGGGTAGGAGGAGTGGCCCAGACTGGGAGTGAATGAGAACTCGCTTTGTGCCTTGCCTGTCGCTCGTTCTTCACTCTCCTCCTCGCTCTCCTCACGGTCCCAGTGAACCGTGAGCCGTACTGGGTCCAATGCGGATTGCCAGGAAGATCGCGATCGCTGCCCCCCTCATCAGTGCTGTGGTGCGCGCAGAACTAAACGTAAACATACTTGGGCGCACTGCGCCTGCCTCGTCCCCTTCCCCGACGTCTCTAATCTTATCCGACACTATCTACGAGAGATATCTTCGCTCTGCTCAGGATTCAGCCCCTGGCCTGTTCCCATCCGTCACAGATCCCGCAGGTCGATGGTCGTCTCTTCCTGCAGACTCGTGGACTTCTGGGTTTTACTCCGGCGTGCTATACATGCTGCATGAACGCCAGAGTTTATGCCCTAGTGCTAGTCCTGCTGCCAAAAACACCGATTGGCTTAGTTTGGCACGGCGATGGAGGCGAGTCAGTGGCAGCGGGCTCTGTGTGCGCTTTATTAATGGTCGTATCATGAAGTGCGAGCCTACAACCATTGGCAACAGCCAATAATCAAGGGCACGACCAGGGCTTTCTCGCCATACCTTTCGTTGAGGAATTGAGGATGTGGGGCCATTGTGTTATTACTAGCGAATGGGCTTGACTAGCCGCGCAGAAATCCGGGAAACAAGGCAGCAAATAACACACTGACAAGCTTCGCCTATCTTTTGGCTGATCGATATTCGGATACCGTACGGGCCACACGGAGTTGGGAGAGCGGGCCTAACGACTTCCTGGTACGTGAAGTCCGTAATCAGTGTTCGACCAACTGAACAGATGCCAATTAGGTGGTGATAGACAATATGATGAATCTCGAGCTCCTATTTAAAGCTGCTGAGGCCAATCCTAATAGGTTCCCCTCCATTGCTGAGAATCACGCCAAGACGACATTGGAACACCATTTAAGAGACGACGGTGTGCTTCGCTCTGCTAACATATAACGAAGGGTTACTGAAGCGCCGTAGGTTCTTCCTTTCACACCGTAAACTTCAGGCCTCGCGATGTCAGTGGACAACTTGGGCTGGAAATGCAGTGGGTTTAGGAAATGGTTTAGGGGCACGTGCAATCACGATACACAACCCAAGGCTATGCGGACTGGAGCACATGGACTAGAGGCCAGGGTTGGGGGATATACGGGTTCGCCAAAAGTGGGTTCCCCGTGCTCTTTGCTCTCTTCGCCCGCACCAACCATATACACTCCAGTGTATCAATACACACAACATCGGTCCTTCTTGGACACATCGCTGAAGATGGCCCGTCTCTTCATCAACCGACTTGCGTCCTCTCCAAATACAATCGACGGTGTACCAGCTTGGGACTTTGACGCACCACCACCTACCTCAGCGGACACGAGTGCGGCGAGCCTGACTGCCGCGGGTTTCATGCACCTTGCCGACGGTTTGGAGAACGCCGATGAAGCTTCCGAAGCGCGGTTTTGGAGAGATCAGTCCCTCAAAGTAAGTTGGTTCCTGGGAATTTATATACATGAGACGACATCATGCATAGCTCCTTTCGGATACCGCTCGTAAATTTTTCGTCCCTCACAACTCGGATTGGCAATCGATCCTCACAAACGGTACCTCGTTTTATTTCAAAGGCGAGAAGGACCAGGGATTGATCTACGGTGCGCAATATAATATTACCTTTAGCCGGTGCCAACCGATTTTCGTTATATGGGCGAACAGGCGACTATTACTTTGTGGAGACAGGAAACCTCCTCCTCAAGCAAGGCCTGATCAACTGCCCAACCCTTATTGAGAATTGACCTCGCGTATCTCAGCGAACATACATTCTCAAGTCACCTTGTGCTTGTTCTCTCATGCAATGTGTTTACCGCTGCCCTGCTGAATATAGACGTATTTAATTCTTTCTTTGGTTTGAGCGAGCGAAGGGACCTCTTGGCTAAAATTTGGCTAAAAGCCACATCGCCCAGGCCGTAAGAAAAGAAAGACAGTGAATCCCCAAACGAGAGCGGGGCCGATGTGTGTGAGAAATCGAGGTGAAAATACTGGCTGTACAACCCTCCTTGATGTGGCCGGGAATAACAGAAAAACCAGCAACGCATGGAATCGGACTGCCACCCAGTCTCTGGGTCAAATAAGCACATGGACCGGAGGCCATACACACGGTACGGACGGCGAGGAACACGAGTCATTGCTTCCTGACAATGTGCTAATGGCCAATACTTAAAGTTGACAGGGGAAGACGGTACATTTCGAACGAGCAATGGTTGACCCTGAACATTTGTTGGAATTTTTGGGTCCTCCGACAACAAGTTTGCATACTATCGACCATCCGGACCACTCTTGGCCTTGGGCCGTCTTCAGGGGTTAGAATGGACTTTACCTAGCTCGGATCGTTG
>Ga0307513_10011543_pt1 | contig 10971 bp, 8 predicted proteins | sample 15_EM_MG_FD_202174 | JGI IMG/M metagenome (GOLD analysis project Ga0307513, IMG submission 202174) | Populus trichocarpa ectomycorrhiza microbial communities from riparian zone in the Pacific Northwest, United States - 15_EM | ecosystem: Host-associated > Plants > Roots > Unclassified | place... | reverse complement strand
TTCATCAAGCTGATCAAGATGATCATCGCGCCCATCATCTTCTGCACGGTGGTGGTCGGCATCGCCGGCATGGAAGACATGAAGAAGGTCGGCAAGACCGGCGGCCTGGCCCTGATGTACTTCGAGATCGTCAGCAGCATCGCGCTGGTGGTCGGCCTGGTGATCATCAACCTGGTGAAGCCCGGCGTCGGCATGAACATCGACGCCACCACGCTCGACACCAAGTCCATCGCCGCCTACACCGGGCCGGGCAAGATGACCTCGACCACCGACTTCCTGCTCAACGTGATCCCGAGCACCGTGGTCGACGCCTTCGCCAAGGGCGAGATCCTGCAGGTGCTGCTGTTCGCGGTGATGTTCGGCTTTGCGCTGCACAAGTTCGGCGGGCGCGGCACCCTGGTGTTCGACTTCATCGAGAAGTTCTCGCACGTGCTGTTCTCCATCGTCGGCTACATCATGAAGGTGGCCCCCATCGGTGCCTTCGGTGCCATGGCCTTCACCATCGGCAAATACGGCGTCGGTTCGCTGCTGCAGCTGGGGCAGCTGATGGCCACCTTCTACATGACCTGCCTGTTCTTCATCTTCGTCGTGCTCGGCACCATTGCGCGTTTCCACGGCTTCAGCATCTGGAAGTTCATCAAGTACATCAAGGAAGAGTTGCTGATCGTGCTGGGCACCTCGTCGAGCGAGGCCGCCCTGCCGCGCATGATGGTCAAGATGGAGAACCTCGGCGCCAAGAAATCGGTGGTCGGGCTGGTGATTCCCACCGGCTACTCGTTCAACCTGGACGGCACCTCGATCTACCTCACCATGGCCGCGGTGTTCATCGCCCAGGCCACCAACACGCCGCTGGACATCACGCACCAGATCACGCTGCTGCTGGTGCTGCTGCTCACCTCCAAGGGCGCGGCCGGCGTGACCGGCAGCGGCTTCATCGTGCTGGCGGCCACGCTGTCGGCCGTGGGCCATGTGCCGGTGGCCGGCCTGGCGCTGATCCTGGGCATCGACCGCTTCATGTCCGAAGCCCGCGCGTTGACCAACCTGATCGGCAACGGCGTGGCCACACTGGTGGTCGCCAAGTGGACCGGTGACCTCGACACGGAGCGCATGCACCGCCACCTTGACCAGGGCGCCGCCGCCGAAGCCGATGAACCCGAAGCGGTGCTCGACGTTGCCGAGACCCACATGCCCGTCGGCCAGGCACGCTGACCCACGGCGGCCAACGGCATCCGCACCATCCGCACCATGAACACCCCTGTGCCGAAACACCGCATCGTCATCGTTGGTGGCGGTGCCGGCGGGCTTGAGCTGGCCACCCGGCTCGGCGACTCGCTGGGCAAACGCGGCAGCGCCGAGATCACGCTGATCGACAAGAACCGCACCCATGTCTGGAAGCCCAAGCTGCATGAGATCGCCTCGGGCAGCATGGACATGAGCGCGCACGAGGTGGACTACCTCGCCCAGGCGCATTGGCATCACTTCCGCTTCCGCATCGGCGAGATGACCGGGCTGGACCGGGCGCAGCGCGAGGTGCATGTGGCGCCCTACCTGGACGACGAGGGCCGGACGGTCACCTCCGCCCGCGTCTTCGGCTACGACACCCTGGTGATGGCGCTCGGCAGCCTGAGCAACGACTTCGGCACGCCGGGCGTGCGTGCCCATGCGCTGAAGCTGGAGTCCAAGCTCGACGCGCAGCGCTTTCATGCGCGCATGGTCAACGCCTGCATCCGCGCGCATGCACAGGCCGGGCCGTTGCGGCCCGAGCAGTTGCATGTGGCCATCATCGGTGCCGGCGCCACCGGCGTGGAGCTGGCCGCCGAACTGCACCGCACCACGCGCGAGGTGGTGGCCTACGGGCTGGACCGCGTCGATGCCGAGCGCGACATCCAGGTGAGTGTCATCGAGGCCGCCGAGCGGGTGCTGCCGGCGCTGCCGCCGCGCTTGTCGCAGGCCACCGAAGAGCTGCTGCGCAAGCTCGGCGTCGACGTGCACACCTCCGCCAAGGTGGCCGAGGTGCTGCCCGACGGCGTGCTGCTCGCCGACGGCCGCACGCTGCCGGCCGAACTGGTGGTCTGGGCGGCGGGCGTCAAGGCGCCGGACTTCATGAAGGACCTGGCCGGCCTGGAGACCAACCGCATCAACCAGCTGGTGGTGTTGCCGACGCTGCAGACCTCGCGCGACGAGAACATCTTTGCCATCGGCGACTGTTCGGCCTGTGCCTGGCCCGAGGCCAATGGCGGCAAGGGCGGCCTGGTGCCGCCGCGCGCGCAGGCCGCGCACCAGCAGGCCTCGCACATGGCCTTGCAGATCCGCCGCCGCATGGCCGGCAAACCGCTCGCGCCCTACCGCTACCGCGACTTCGGCTCGCTGGTGTCGCTTGGCGAATTCAGCACGGTGGGCAACATGATGGGCGGCCTGATCGGCGGCAGCCTGATGATCGAAGGTGTCTTTGCGCGGCTGATGTACCTGTCGCTCTACAAGATGCATGAGCTGGCGCTGCACGGCTTCTTCAAGGTGGCGCTGGACACGCTGGCCCGCCTGATCACGCGGCGCACCGAACCCCACGTCAAGCTGCATTAAAGACCGCAAGGCCTTCCGCATTTTTTCCGGTTTTTTCGCACGTCAACAAGGAGACATTCATGAACGACATCGTCATCGTGGCCGCACAACGCACGGCCGTGGGCAAATTCGGCGGCTCGCTCGCCAAGACGGCGGCACCCGATCTCGGTGCCCATGTGGTCAAGGGGCTGCTGGCCAAGGCCGGGGTGCCGGGCGACGCCATCTCGGAAGTCATCATGGGCCAGGTGCTGGCGGCCGGCTCGGGCCAGAACCCCGCGCGCCAGACGGTGATCAAGGCCGGCCTGCCCCAGGGCGTGCCCGGCATGACCATCAACAAGGTCTGCGGCTCGGGCCTGAAGGCGGTGATGCTGGCGGCCCAGGCGGTGAAATGCGGTGACGCCGAGATCGTGGTGGCCGGCGGCCAGGAAAACATGAGCGCCGCGCCCCATGTGCTGCCGGGCTCGCGCGACGGCCAGCGCATGGGCGACTGGAAGCTGGTCGACACCATGATCACCGACGGCCTGTGGGACGTGTACAACCAATACCACATGGGCACCACGGCCGAGAACGTGGCGAAGAAGTACGGCATCAGCCGCGAGACGCAGGACGCGTTTGCCCTGGCGTCCCAGCTCAAGGCCTTGGCCGCGCAGGATGCGGGCCGCTTCAACGACGAGATCCTGCCGTTCAGCATTGCCCAGAAAAAGGGTGACCCCATCGTTTTTTCGGCCGACGAGTTCGTCAACCGCAAGACCAGCGCCGAGGCCTTGTCCGGCCTGCGCCCCGCGTTCGACAAGGCCGGCTCGGTGACGGCGGGCAATGCCTCCGGCCTGAACGACGGCGCGGCGGCGGTGCTGGTGATGTCGGCGCAGCGTGCCGCCGCACTCGGCCTGCAGCCGCTGGCGGTGATCCGCGCCTATGCCAGCGCCGGGCTGGACCCGACACTCATGGGCATGGGCCCGGTGCCGGCTTCGACGTTGTGCCTGCAGAAGGCCGGCTGGAAGGCGCAGGACCTGGACCTGATGGAGATCAACGAAGCCTTTGCGGCCCAGGCCTGTGCGGTCAACCAGGAAATGGGCTGGGACACCAGCAAGATCAACGTCAACGGTGGCGCCATCGCCATCGGCCATCCGATCGGCGCCTCGGGCTGCCGCATCCTGGTGACGCTGCTGCACGAGATGCGTCGCCGCGGCGCGAACAAGGGCCTGGCTTCGCTGTGCATCGGCGGCGGCATGGGCGTGGCACTGGCCGTGGAACTCGCCTGACTTTCAATTTCAACCCACAAAAGGAGCAGACAAAATGAACCAAACACGCGTAGTGCTGGTGACCGGCGGCATGGGCGGCCTGGGCGAGACGATCTCCACCAAGATGGTGGACGCGGGCTACAAGCTGGCCGTGACCTATTCCCCAGGCAACAAGACACACGCCCAATGGGTGGCGCAGATGAAGGAACGCGGCTACGACATCTTGGCCGTGCCCTGCGATGTGGCCGACTACGAGTCCTGCACGGCGGCCGTGGCCTCGGTGCAGTCCAAACTCGGTCCGGTGGACGTGCTGGTCAACAACGCCGGCATCACCCGCGACATGACCTTCAAGAAGATGGACAAGGTCAACTGGGACGCGGTGATGCGCACCAACCTCGACAGCCTGTTCAACATGAGCAAGCAGGTGGCCGACGGCATGGTCGAACGCGGCTGGGGCCGGATCATCAACGTCTCCTCGGTCAACGGCTCCAAGGGCGCGTTCGGCCAGACCAACTATTCGGCCGCCAAGGCCGGCGTGCACGGCTTCACCAAGGCGCTGGCGCTCGAGGTGGCGAAGAAGAATGTGACGGTCAACACCATCTCGCCGGGCTATATCGGCACCAAGATGGTCACGGCGATCCCGAAGGAAGTGCTGGACAGCAAGATCCTGCCGCACATCCCGGTCGGCCGCCTGGGCAAGCCCGAGGAAGTGGCCGGCCTGATCATCTACCTGGCCTCGGAAGAAGCCGCGTTCGTGACCGGTGCCAACATCGCCATCAACGGCGGCCAGCACATGCAGTAAGGAGATTCACATGATCAAACACGGCATCGATCAGGACGCACTGATCACCCAGTTCTCCGAGGCCACCGCGAAGCAGGGCGAAGCCCTGCGCAAGGCGGTGACCGAGGCCACGCTGAAGGCCCTGCAAGGCCGCGAGCTGACCCTTGCCCACATCAAGCAGGTGCTGCAGACCGTGGCCAAGGCGGCTTCGACGGGCGCGGCCAACAACCCGCTCGGCGCGGTCGATACCGAGGCCCTGCTCGGCAAGGCCGTGGCCGGCATGGACGGTGCGCTGGAGAAGGCGGTACAGGCCAACCGGCGCGCGCTGCAGCAGATGCTGGACCAGGGCGCCAGTCTGCGCGAGACCCAGCTCAAGAAGGCCCTGGCCGACACCGAGAAGATGGAAGACGCGCTGTTTTCCTCGCTGCGCAAGGCCGCGGAAGGGGCGGGCACGCAGCTTGAGCGCTCATGGGGCGAGGTGCTCAAGGCGGCGCAGAGCAAGGGCACCTTCACCGGCGCGCAGGCCACGGCGTCGGTCGAACAGCTCATGGACGGCGCGCGGCAGAACCTGCGCGATGGCCGGGCCCTGGGCCTGCGCGCCTCGCAGGCCATGCTGGACAGTTATGCGACCCTGGTCAGCGGCGTGTTGATCGGCATGTCCGATGCGTTGCAGCGCGGGGCGGCCTCGGCCACTGAAGCCGTGGCAGCCAAGGCGCCCGCCGCGGCGCGTTCGCGCAAGAAGTAAGGGTTGAACGTGCGGGACTGTGCCAGACTGTCGGTGGTTGGCCCCGCGCGCTCCTCGGGTTCCCACCGTTGTGAGCCCTTTCGCCTTGTGACATACCCTGTTCATGCCCGAGCCAGAGTCCGTTTTCAGTTCCCTTCATTACGATTCCAGGGACCCACGCCGATGGCGTGGCAGGCTGCGCTGGTGCGGCGCGCTGGCCCTGGTGGCGGCGGCGGTTTTGGTGGGGTATCAGGCGGCCTTGCATGCCGGCGTGGCCCGGCTGCGAGAGGCGGCGGAGCACCGGCTCGACATGCTGGCCACGGGGCTGGACGCCGACCTGGCCCGGTTCGACTACCTGCCGGCCCTGCTGGAGATGACGCCGGTGGTGCCGGCACTGCTCCAGGCGCCTGGGCAGGCCGTATTGCGCGACAACGCCAACCGCTACCTCGCCGGGGTGAATGCCACCGCCGGTGCCGAAATGCTCTATGTGCTCGATGCGGCGGGCACCTCGCTGGCCGCCTCCGACTGGGGGCGGCCCGGCACCACCATCGGGCAAGACCTGTCGTTCCGGCCCTATGTGGTCGATGCGCTGAAGCAGGGCCGGGGCCGTTTCTACGGCGTGGGCATCACCAGCAAGAAGCCGGGCTACTACCTCTCGTATGCGCTGCGCCGCGACCAGCATCTGCTTGGCGTGGCGGCGGTCAAGGTCAACATCGAGGCCTCCGAACTCGCCTGGCGCAAGCTGCCTGGCGACGTGCTGCTGGTCGACGAACTGGGCGTGGTCATTCTCTCCACCCGCAGCGAGCTGAAGTTCCGCCCGCTGGCGCCGCTGGACGCCGCGCGGCAGGCCGAGCTCCAGCATTCCCGGCCCTATGGCGATGCGGGCCTGCAGCCACTGCGCTGGACCGAGACCGAGTCGCTTGGCGGCAATGCCCAGGCCATCGCGCTCGATGGCCTACCGCAGCTGGCGTCGACGCGTATGCTGCAGCGGGCGCCCTGGCGGCTGATCGTGTTGGAGGATCTGGCGCCGGTGCGGCTGGCCGCGCGGTATGCCGCGGTCACCGCCGGCCTGGCGATGGCGGTGTTGTTGCTGCTGGCCGTGACCCAGTGGCAACGCCGGCGCGCCGTGCGCCAGAAGCTGGCCAGCCAGGCCGCGCTGCAGGCCGCACACGACAACCTGGAGACCACCGTGGTGGCCCGGACCGAGCAGTTGCGCGCCGCGCAGAGCGACCTGGTGCACGCCGGCAAGATGGCTGCGCTGGGCCAGATGTCGGCGGGCATGGTGCATGAATTGAACCAGCCGCTGACGGCCCTGCGCACCTTGTCGGACAGTGCCAGGATCCTGCTCGACCAGCAGCGGCTGGAAGAGGTGCGCGGCAACCTCGGCCGGATCGCCAGCATGGTCGACCGCCTGGCCCGGCTGACCTCGCAGCTCAAGAATTTTTCGCACAAGAGCGCGCTGCCGGTGGTGCCGGTGCTGCTGCTGCGCAGCCTGGCCGATGCCCGGTCGGTGGTGGACGAGGTCTTCCAGGCGCAGGGCATCGAGGTCCTGGTCGACGTGCAGCCCGCGGGCCTGTGTGTGCTGGCCGAGGAGGCCGCGCTCGGCGGGGTCTTCGTCAACCTGATGCGCAACGCCGCCGATGCCATGCGCGAGGCGCCGACGTGCCGGCTGCGCGTCGAGGCCCGAGCCCGCGAGGGCCGGGTGATGCTGCGCTTCAGCGACACCGGCCCCGGCATCCGCGCCGACATCCTGCCGCGCCTGTTCGAGCCTTTCGTCAGCAGCAAGCCCGCGGGGGCCGGGCTGGGTTTGGGCCTGGTCATCTCGGCACAATTGGTGCGTGCGCTCGGCGGTATGCTGCACGGCGCCAACCTCGAGACGGGCGGCGCATGTTTCACCATCGAGCTGCCCATGGCGACAACAAGGGAGTGAACCGCAAAGTGAGTGAAGCCATTTCCATCCGTGTGCTGCTGATCGAAGACGACGAAGACGTCCGCCTCAGCACCACCCAGGCGCTGACCTTGGCCGGCCTGGAAGTCGAGTCCTTCGCCAGCGTCGAGCGCGCCCGGCCGCATGTCGGTTTCGGTACCCCCGCGGTTGTGGTCTGCGACGTCTGCCTGCCGGGCCTGAGCGGTACCCAGTGGTTGTCGGAGATCCGTGCCATCGACGCCGAGATGCCGGTGATCCTGGTCACCGGCCAGGGCCATATCGCCATGGCGGTGCAGGCCATGCGCGAAGGGGCTTACGACTTCATCGAGAAGCCCTTCATGTCCGAGCGGCTGGTGGCCACCGTGCGCCATGCGATCGAGCGCCGGCAGCTGACGCTGCAGGTGCGCACCCTGCGTGATGCGCTGGAGAACTGGCACGGCATCCAGGGCGTGTTGATCGGCCGCTCCGCGCAGATGCAGCAGGTGCGGCGCACGGTGAAGACCCTGGCCGAAACCTCGGCCGACGTGTTGATCTACGGCGAGACCGGCACCGGCAAGGAGCTGGTGGCCCGCTGCCTGCATGACTACAGCGAGCGCCGGCGCCATAACTTCGTGCCGCTCAATTGCGGCGGACTGCCCGAGAACCTGGCCGAGAGCGAACTCTTCGGCCATGAAGCCGGCGCCTTCACCAGCGCCAACCGGCAGCGGGTGGGCAAGTTCGAATACGCGCACGGCGGCACCCTGTTCCTCGACGAGATCGAGAGCATGCCGATGGCGGTGCAGATCAAGCTGCTGCGCGCACTGCAGGAGCGCTGCATCGAACGCATCGGCTCCAACAAGCCGATTCCGTTCGACTGCCGCATCGTGGCCGCCAGCAAGGACGACCTCAAGTCATTGAGCGACCAGCAGAAGTTCCGGGCCGACCTGTACTACCGCATCGGCGTGGCATTCATCGAACTGCCGCCGCTGCGCGAGCGGCGCGAGGACATTCCGCTGCTGTTCGAGCACTTCACGCTGCTGGCCGCCAGCCGTTACGAACGGGCCGCGCCGGTGCTGAGCAGCGCACAGCTGGCCGACCTGATGGCCTATGCCTGGCCGGGCAATGTGCGTGAACTGCGCAATGTGGCCGATCGTTTTGTGCTGGGCCTGCTGGGTGAGCGTTTGACGCAGGCGCGCGGGGTGCCGGAGCCCTTGCCCGGCCTGCCCGAAGGCCTGCCGCACCAGGTCGAAGCCTTCGAGCGGGCGCTGATCGTCGAAGCCCTGCGCCGCCACCATGGCGACCAGCCGGCCACCGCCACCGCGCTGGCCATTCCGCGCCAGACCCTGCACGACAAGGTGCGCAAGCTCGGCATCGCGGCGGCGGAGTTCCGGGCTGCGGTCTAGGAGTCTGGGTCAACAGGCCCTGGCACTTTCCGCCGGGAATCTCCTGATCACGGGGTTTGCAACGTGCCGTCCATCAAGCGCGTCTGGGTCCAGGTCGTAACCGTGTTCTCGCACGGGTATTTGGCCGCCTCGCGCTCATCGAGGTCGACACCCAGGCCGGGTTTGTCATTGGCATAGACAAAGCCTTTGCGGAACTCGGGCAAGCCGGGAAACACATCGAGCAAGGCTTCCTTCGGCCCTTTGAGGTCCTGGATGACAAAATTCGGTGGCTCGGTACCCGACCATTCCTGCACACCGAAATTGCGCGCGGCCAGGTCGATGTGGATGTTGGCCGCATGCGCCAGGGGAGACATGTCGCCCGGGCCGTGCCAGGCGGTGCGCACACCGTACTGCTCTGCAAACAGCTGCAGTTTGCGGCCAGGGGTGATGCCACCGACCTGGCTCAAGTGCACGCGGATGTAGTCGATCAGCCGCTCGGCGATCAGCGTGCGCCATTCAAGCGGGTGGTTGAACAGCTCGCCCTGTGCCAGCGGCGTGCTCGTCTTGGCGCGCATCTGCCGCAGCCAGGCGCCTTCTTCCAAGGAGATCGCGTCTTCCAGGAAGAATAATTCGTAGGGCTCGAGCTCACAGGCGAAACGGATGGCGTCGATGGGTTTCAGCCGCTCGTGTACGTCGTGGCACAACTCGATGTCGAAGCCCAGCCGGCTGCGCAAGGCGTCGAACATCTTGAGCGTTTCCCGCATGTACTTGCGGCTGTCCAGGTAGATCCCGTCGAGAGAGCCCTGGGGCGCCAGAGCAGGTGCCGCGCCGTATTTCCCGCCGCCATAACCGCCGCTCTGGCAGCGGATGTGCGTGATCCCTTGTGCCCGGTACTTCTCGATGTTGTCGCACAGTTCGTCGATGTCCCCGCCGTCCGCATGGCGGTAGATCGGCACGCCCGTGCGGCAGGCGCCACCAAACAGCTGGTAGAGGGGCATGTTGGCCTGTTTGCCCTTGATGTCCCACAGGGCCATGTCGACGCCCGAGATGGCATTGTTCTCGATTGGCCCGTTGCGCCAGTAGGCGTTCTGGTGCATGAGCTGCCACAGCTCCTCGATCGCATCCACGTTACGGCCGATCAACAGCGGGCGCAGGTATTCCTCGATCAGGCATTTGACAGCAAGGTGCCGGTAGGCGAAGGTGCCGCAGCCCAGGCCGACCAGGCCGGGCTGGTTGGTGACCACCTTGACCACCAGCAGATTGATGCCTTCCGGCGCGGTGAGTATGACTTGGACGTCGGCGATGAGTGTGGCCATGGGAGCGCTGCTGGTGAATCGGTTGGAGAGGCTTATTTCTGGATGTTGACGCTGCCCAGAAGCTTCTGGAAGTACGCCGACTGGCTGTTCATGAAGGCTTGAAATTCTTCACCGGGCATGTAGGCCGGCTGCAGGTTGGCACGGATCAGCGACGCGTTGAATTCGGGGTCCGCAACGGTCTTGCCGATCACGTCACGCAGATAGCTGACGATGGCCGGCGGCGTATTCAGCGGCACGCCCAGGCCGCGCCACGTGCCCACCACCAGGTCCACGCCTTTTTCCTTGAAGGTCTGCACCTCGGCATAGGGCGCAGGCAAACGCTGCTCAGCCATGGCGGCCAATACGCGAATCTGTTTGGCCTGCACGAAAGAGCCGATTTCCGCCGGGCTGACGACAATTGCCTGCACATGCCCGCCGACCAGGGCCATGACACTCGGCGCCGCCCCTTGGTATGGCACGTGGTTGAAGCGCACGCCAGCCTTGTCTTCCAGCGCCGCTGCCGCCAGATGCCAGATCGTTCCGGTACCGGCGTTGCCCATGGAGACCTCGCCGGGCTGCCGGCGGGCCAACGCCAACAAGTCCTCGATCGACTTGATCGGTGAATCCGCGTGCACCGCCACCAGTCCCGGATCTCCATTGAGCCTGGCCAGCGGGATGAAGTCACGCGTGGTGACCTTGGTCATGCCCAGGTGTGGAATGATGGCCAATTCCGAGATCAGCACACCGATCTTGTAGCCATCGGGTGCGGCGCGCTGCACCTCCGTCATGCCGATGCCGCCGCTCGCGCCCGGCTTGTTGTTCACGATGAAACTCTGCGGGCAATATTTTCTGGCGATGTCTGCGAAGCGGCGAGCCATTACATCCGTGCCGCCGCCCGGGGATGACGGCACCAGGATTTCGATCGCCCGGCTGGGGTAGTCGCTTGCATGGGCCAGGGTGCCTGCGGTGCTTGCGGCCAAAAGGGCCAGCGTCATGAATTCACGTCGATTTTGCATGTCTGTCTCCGGATGTGATGGGTTGGTTTTTCTGAGCGCCATTTGGTTTGAGAGAGGCGTCTTGGGG
>Ga0307513_10011542_pt1 | contig 10972 bp, 5 predicted proteins | sample 15_EM_MG_FD_202174 | JGI IMG/M metagenome (GOLD analysis project Ga0307513, IMG submission 202174) | Populus trichocarpa ectomycorrhiza microbial communities from riparian zone in the Pacific Northwest, United States - 15_EM | ecosystem: Host-associated > Plants > Roots > Unclassified | place... | reverse complement strand
TTCCCCGGCGAAAGGCTCTCCCGTGCTTCGCCGAAGGTCCCGGGGTTCAGGCGGACACCGCGAACAGCGACCGGTATTGATCGAGCACATCGGGATTCTCGATCGTCGGCGGTGTCTCCACCGCTTCGCCATTGGCGATTTTCCGCAGCGTTGCGCGCAGGATCTTGCCCGATCGCGTCTTGGGCAGGGCATCGACGATATGCACGTCGCGCAACGCCGCGACCGGGCCGAGTTCGTCGCGCACGGCCGCGACGATCTCATGCGTCAGCGCGGAACCGCCCTGGGCGCCGGCCTTCGCCACCGCGAAGGCCATCGGGATCATGCCCTTCAGCGCGTCATCGACCCCGATCACGGCGCATTCGGCGACGGCGGGATGACGCGCGACGATCTGTTCCATCTGCCCGGTCGACAGGCGGTGGCCGGCGACGTTGATGATGTCGTCGGTGCGGCCCATGATGTGAACGAAGCCGACGTCATCAATGTGCCCGGCGTCGCCGGTCTCGTAATGGCCGGGAAAGGCTTCGAAGGATTTCGCATAGCCGGTCGCGTTGTTCCACAGGCTCGAATAGCAACCGGGCGCCAGCGGCGTCGCGATCACGACATTGCCGGTCTCCCCCGGGGCGACCGCCCTGCCCTGCTCGTCGAGCACGGCGAAGGCGAAGCCGGGCACGGGAAAGCCGGCGCTCCCCGCCTGTCGCCGCGCATCGCCGAGTCCGAGGCAGGACGCGACGGCCGGCCAGCCGAGTTCGGTCTGCCACCAGTGATCGATCACCGGCATTTTCAACTGCGCCTCGGCCCAGTGGAGCGTGTCGGGATCGGCGCGCTCGCCCGCGAGGAACATCGCGCGCAGGCGGCCGGTGCCGATCGCGGCAATGAAGGCGCCTTCGGGATCCTCCTTGCGGATCGCGCGGATCGCGGTGGGGGCGGTGAAGAAGATGTCGACATTATTCGTCGCGATCGTGCGCCAGAAGGTGCCCGCATCGGGCGTGCCGACGGGCTTGCCCTCGAACAGCACTGTCGTGCATCCGGCGATCAGCGGGCCATAGGCAATGTAGCTGTGGCCGACGACCCAGCCCACGTCCGAAGCCGCCCAGAACACTTCGCCCGGCTTCGCGCCATAGATATTCGCCATGCTCCAGGCGAGCGCGACCGCATGGCCGCCATTTTGTCGGACGACGCCCTTTGGCGTGCCGGTGGTGCCGGAGGTATACAGGATGTAGAGCGGGTCGGTCGCGGCGACGGGCACGCAGGCGACCGGTTCGGCACGGGCAAGGCGTTCGGACCAGTCGATATCGCGCACGGCGGTCATCGCCGCCGCGACCTGCGGACGCTGCAGGACGACGACATGCTCGACGTCATGCCGCGCGAGTTCGAGCGCGTGGTCGACGAGCGGCTTGTAGGCGATGATGCGCTGCCCCTCGATTCCGCAGGAGGCGGTCAGCAGCAATCTCGGCGTGGCATCGTCGATCCGCTTGGCGAGTTCGGGCGCCGCGAATCCGCCGAACACGACCGAATGGACGGCACCGATCCGCGCGCAGGCGAGCATCGCGAACAGGGTTTCGGGGATCATCGGCATGTAGATGACGACACGATCGCCTTTGGCGACGCCGAGTGCTGCGAGCATGCCCGCCGTGCGCGACACGCGGTCGAGCAGTTCGCGATAGCTGAAGCTCTGCCGGCTGGCCGTCGCCGGGCTGTCGTAGATGATAGCCGGCTGATCGCCGCGGCCCGCGGCGACATGGCGGTCGATGGCGTTGTGGCAGGTGTTGATCATCCCGTCGGCGAACCAGCCCGCGCCTTCGGTCCAGCCCGTCGCGGGCGCGCGGTTCCAGTCGATCGCGGCGGCGGCCGCCAGCCAGAACGCCGCGCCATCGGCCATGCTGGCGTCATAGGCACTGGTATAGGCTTCGGACATCGTCGCTCTCCCGCGGCCGGAGTCGTGCGTCGCATCCGGTGCGGCCAACCTGCCCGAACGCGGCGCGCGCAGCCATTAGACGATGGTCGAGACATGCCGAAAGGGGCGGGGGCATCGCTGCCACCGCCCCCGTTCGACCGGACCGTCGGTTCAATCGTCGATGTTGCGCCGAAAGGTTTCGGGCAGGAACATGAGGCCGAGAACGACCGTCGCGCCCGCGATGACGACCGGGTACCAGAGGCCATAATAGATATTGCCGGTGGCGGCGACCATCGCGAACGCGGTCGTCGGCAGGAAGCCGCCGAACCAGCCATTGCCGATATGATAGGGCAACGACATCGAGGTGTAGCGGATGCGGCTCGGGAACAATTCGACCAGCAGCGCCGCGATCGGACCATAGACCATCGTCACCAGCAGGACGAGCGCGAACAGGATTGCGACGACCATCGGCTTATCGATCTTCGCGGGATCGGCCTTCGCCGGATAGCCCGCCGTCGCCAGACCGACCTTGAGCTGATCCTGGTAAGCGGTGATCGCGGTCTTGCGATCGGCGCCGGTGACCAGCTTGGGATCGGGTGCCGCGAAGCTCGTCTCGCCGACCCTGATCACGGCGATCGATCCGGCTGGCGCCGCGACATTGGTGTAGCTGATGCCGGTCTTCGCCATATAGGATTTGGCGATGTCGCAGCTCTTGGCGTCGAACTTGTTCTTGCCGACCGGATCGAACTGGAACGAGCATTCATCCTGGTGGGCAACGATCGTGACGGGTGCGGAAAGCTGCGCCCGGGCGAGATCGGGATTGGCCGCGTCGGTCAGCATCCCGAACAGCGGAAAATAGGTCAGCGAGGCGATCGCGCAGCCGGTGAGGATGATCGGCTTGCGGCCGATCTTGTCGGAGAGCCAGCCGAAGAAGACGAAGAACGGCGTGCCCAGCGCAAGCGCGATGGCGATCAGGATGTTCGCGGTGGCGCCATCGACCTTCATGGTCTTTTCGAGGAAGAACAGCGCGTAGAACTGGCCCGTGTACCAGACCACGGCCTGCCCCGCGACCGCGCCGACCAGCGCGACGATCACCCATTGCAGATTGCCCCATTTGGCGAATGCCTCGGTGAGCGGCGCCTTCGAGGTCGTGCCTTCGTCCTTCATCTTCTGGAACACGGGGCTTTCGGAGAGCTGCATGCGGATCCACATCGATACGCCCAGCAGCACGATCGAGATCAGGAACGGCAGGCGCCAGCCCCATGCGGCGAACGCCTCCTCGCCGATCACCAGCCGCGTGCCGATGACCACGAGCAACGCCGCGAACAGGCCGAGCGTCGCGGTCGTCTGGATCCAGCTGGTATAGAGGCCGCGTTTGCCATGCGGCGCATGCTCCGCGACATAGGTCGCGGCACCGCCATATTCGCCGCCGAGCGCGAGGCCCTGGGCGAGACGCATGACGACGAGGATGATCGGCGCGGCAACACCGATGCTGGCATAGGAGGGCAACAGGCCGACCGAGAAGGTCGCGAGACCCATGATCCCCATGGTGACGAGAAACGTGTTCTTGCGGCCGACGAGGTCACCGATCCGCCCGAAGAAGAGCGCACCGAACGGCCGCACCGCGAAGCCTGCGGCGAACGCCGCCAGCGCGAAGATGAACCCGGTCGTTTCATTCACGCCCGAGAAAAACTGCGCCGAAATATAGGTCGCAAGCAGACCGTAGAGATAGAAATCATACCATTCGAACACCGTGCCGAGCGATGATGCGGCAATGACGAGCCGCTCGCTCTGCGTTGCCTTATGATGTTTTGGAAGACTGCCTTCCAATATTGTCGCCATGTCCACTTCCCTTCGTTAAATCGTCAGAAACTATATTTTGTTGCGAATTCGACGCGGTCGATCTGGCCTTTCAGGCCGCTCACGATCTCGCGTTGGCCATGGCGAAGCTCGATACCGATGTCGAAACCCTTGACCGGAGACCAGAACATATTGCCCGCCACACTCCATGCGGCGCGATTGGCGGCACCCGGGACCAGGATCGCATCGGCATAATCGGCATGCTGATAGCTGCCGATCAGGCTCGACCGGATCGTCTTCGTCCAGCCGAGCCTGAGCGCGGCGAAGGCGGCGAAATTTCTCACCGTCCCGGGCTTGCCGCCCGCCGTACCGGCAAAGACGAAGTCTGGCGCAAGGTTGAGTCCGACATAGCGGCCGATGCCGTCGCCATAGGTGGCCATGAAGCGCAGGTCGTGCCGCTTGTCGGGGCCGAATGGTATCTTGCCGGCGGCGCTTGCGCCCCAGCCCGTCGCCCGGCCCCGAATCGCGCCATTATCCACCGACAATTGCCGGACCACACCGGCCAGCGACAATTCGCCGAAACCCGCCGCATAGTTCAGCCGCGCGGTCAAATCGGGCATCCGATCATCGTCATTCTCGATCATCGTCGCCGATGTCGAGGTAATCGACGAGGTTTCGGGGTTTTCGATCGCGACCGTCAGCGTCATCTGCTTGCTCAGCGGAAAGGCATAGCGAAGCTGCATCGCGCGAACGAACACCGTGCCCTCGGTCGCGCCGACGAAGTCGGTCGATTCGGGCAATGCGGCGACATATTGGAAGTTGGTCCATTCCTGACCCGCGAGAAAGCGGTCGTAAGTGAAAAAGCCCCGGCGCAGCGCGAGGTCATAGCCGTTGGTGGTGCGCTGGGACCCCTGGGTGCCCGCCGCGGTCTGAAAATCGACCTCGACCAGGCCCTTCAGCAGATGTTTGCCGATCGGCGTCGCAGTGGTGAGCTGGAAGCGCGATTGCTTGGCGTGGCCGGTAAAGTCGTTGCTCTCGCGCAGCCCGCCGATCGGAATCGTCTGCGGCAGATAGAAATCCTTGCCCAGCGAGCCGGTCGCCACGTCGCCATCGTCGTAACGGCTGTAGCTGGCCACGGCCTTGATGAAGCCGCCCAGTTTGAACGTGGTGCCGCCGACGTTGAACCCTTCGGCGGGGGCGGTCGGGCGTTTATCGATCGCCGCGATCTGCTCTGTCGCCCGCGAGGCAGCAGCGTCGGCCGAGGCGGCTTGGGTCGCGATCGTCGCCTGCTGCGCCTTGCTCGCCTGGAGCTGGCCGCGCAGATCGGCCACGGCCGTCTCGAGCTGCGCAAGCCGTGCTTCGAGATCGGCTTCATGCTGGCTCTGCGGCGGCGCCGCCATCGCCGGCTGCGCCAGCATCGCGATGCATGCGATGGCCGCAGCCGTGTTCACCTTCGCCCGGCAGTTGTAACTCGACATCGCGCTCTCCCGGCTTCCGCGCGCCGCTCGACATGGCGACAGCATGGGATTGCCTGCGGTCGATCTTCGCGGCGGGCAGGCTTCGGAACCAGCGCGACCATGGTCGTAGCGGGATTGGACCATCGTCGAGGGTCAATGACCGGCGATCGCGCGATACTGTTCGGCAAAACGGTCCAAGGAGAGCGCGATGTCCGACATGATCTATCCGGTGGTGCAAGCGGTCGCGGGCGCGGCGCTGATCGATGCGGAGCGCGCCGCGGCCATGCACCGGCGCGTGGATGAGGACGCCTCCGGCTTCTGGCGCGACGAAGCGCAGCGGCTCGACTGGATCAAGCCGTTCACCATCGTCGACCGCAGCAGCTTCGACGAGGCCGATTTCGGCATCCGCTGGTTCGAAGATGGCCAGCTCAACGTTTCGGCTAACTGCATCGACCGGCATCTGGCGGCGCGCGGTGACCAGGCGGCGATCATCTGGGAAGGTGACACACCCGGCGAGCAGCGCGTGATCAGCTACCGCGCGCTTCACGAGGAAGTCTGCCGCTTCGCCAATGTGCTCAAGGCCAATGGCGTGGCGCGGGGCGACCGCGTGACGCTCTATTTGCCGATGATCCCGGAGGCGGCGTTCGCGATGCTCGCCTGTACGCGCATCGGGGCGATCCATTCGATCGTGTTCGGCGGCTTTTCGTCGGACAGCCTGGCGAGCCGGATCCGCGATTGCGATTCGCGCCTGATCGTCACCGCCGACGAGGGGTTGCGCGGCGGCAAGCGGGTACCCCTCAAGGCCAATGTCGACGAGGCGCTGGCGCAATGCCCGTCGGTCACGCGCGTGATCGTCGTCCGCCGCACCGGCGGCGACGTCGCGATGACGCCCGGACGCGACGTCTGGTACGAGGATCTGCGTGCCGAAGCGTCGGCCGAGTGCCCGGCCGAGGCGATGAACGCGGAGGATCCGCTGTTCATTCTCTATACGTCGGGTTCGACCGGCACGCCCAAGGGCGTGCTGCACAGCACGGGCGGCTATCTGCTGTGGGCGGCGATGACGCACGCTTATGTGTTCGATTACCGCCCGGGCGAGGTCTATTGGTGCACCGCCGACATCGGCTGGGTCACCGGCCACAGCTATGTCGTCTATGGGCCGCTCGCCAACGGCGCCACAACCTTGATGTTCGAGGGCGTGCCCAATTTTCCCGATTTCAGCCGCTTCTGGCAGATTTGCGACAAATGGAACGTGGCGATCTTCTACACCGCGCCGACCGCGCTGCGATCACTGATGCGTGAAGGCGACGCCTATGTCACCGCCGCGTCGCGCGCATCGCTGCGCATCCTCGGCAGTGTCGGCGAACCGATCAATCCCGAAGCGTGGGAATGGTATCACCGCGTGGTCGGGGAGCGCCGCTGCCCGATCGTCGACACCTGGTGGCAGACCGAGACCGGCGGCGTGCTGATCTCGCCGCTGCCCGGCGCGACCGCGCTCAAGCCGGGATCTGCGTCACTGCCGCTGTTCGGCGTCCATCCCGAACTGGTCGATGCCGATGGCGTGGTCCAGACTGGCGCGGCGCGGGGCAATCTGGTGATCGCGAAGAGCTGGCCGGGCCAGATGCGATCGGTCTATGGCGATCACGGGCGCTTCTTCGAGACCTATTTCACCACATATCGCGGCAAATATTTCACCGGCGACGGCGCGCGGCGCGATGCCGACGGCTATTACTGGATAACCGGACGGGTCGACGACGTCATCAACGTCTCCGGACATCGGATGGGCACCGCCGAGGTCGAGAGCGCGCTCGTCGCCCACGCCAGGGTTGCCGAGGCCGCGGTGGTGGGTATGCCGCACGCGATCAAGGGCCAGGGCATCTATGCCTATGTGACGCTCAATGCCGGCGAGGAGGGTGACGACGCGCTGCGCCGCGAACTGTCGGGATGGGTGCGGCACGAGATCGGCCCGATCGCGACGCCCGACGCGATCCAGTTCGCGCCCGGGCTGCCGAAGACCCGCAGCGGCAAGATCATGCGGCGGATCCTGCGCAAGATCGCCGAGGGTGACACAGCCGCGCTCGGCGACATCTCGACGCTGGCCGATCCGTCGGTGGTCGATCGGCTGATCGCCGACAGCCTGCTTGTCAGCAGCTGAACGCAGGCGCAAGGACGAGGCATGGAACAGGATAAGCGCGCAGGCACGATCCTGATCGCCGACGATCATCCGCTGTTTCGCCAGGCGATGGCGATGGCGGCGCAGGCCGTGTGCCCCGCCGGCACGGTGATCGAGGCGGCGACGGTCGATGCTGCAATCGCCGCGGCCGCGGCCGCGAGCGATCTCCTGCTCATCCTGCTCGACCTGAAGATGCCGGGGGTCGCCGGCTTTTCGGGCGTCGCGATGCTGCACGCCGAACGGCCGTCGGTGCCGATCCTCGTCGTATCGAGCGCCGATGCAGGGATTGCCGCGCCCGAGGCCCTCCGCTTCGGCGCGGTCGGCTTCATCGGCAAGGGTGAGGATCTCGACACCATCGAGGCGGCCATCGCCGCCGCGCTGTCGGGCGCGCCGATCGAGCTGCCGCAGCCACCGGCCGGCGAGGTCGACGACATGGCGAAGAAGGTCGCCACGCTGACGCCCACCCAGTTGCGCGTACTGCTGGGTGTGCTCGAAGGCCGCCTCAACAAGCAGATCGCGTTCGATCTCGTCATCACCGAGGCGACGGTGAAGGCGCACATGACGGCAGTTCTCGCGAAACTGGGGGTGCAGAACCGGACCCAGGCGGCGCTGGCGGCACGCGCGCTCGGGATCGGCATGCGGCATTAGCCGTCGATCGACGCGGCTCCCTGGCGATCGAGCCAGTCGGCTAGGACCGTGGATGCGAGCGGCTTGTCCAGTACGTCGATACCGCGCGCGGCCGCGCGGCGCTTCATCTCATGGCCGCCTTCCGCGGTGATGAGCGCGGCGGCAAGCCGCGGCTGCCGCATGCGCAGGCGATCGATCACGTCGATCCCGTCGATCGTCTCGCCCAGCTGGAAGTCGATCAGCGCCGCGTCGAACGGTCCCGCCATGGCCAGCGCCGTCGCGCTGTCCGCGGCTGCAACCGCGCGATGCCCCTTGCTGGCCAACAGCGCGACCATGGCTTCACAGATCGCCGGCTCGTCATCGAGCACCAATATGGTTTTCGCCGGCTGGATGGCACGGCCCGAAGCCTTCCGGTCCTCCGGCGGAGCGACCGCGTCGCGCACGAGCGGCAGCACGATCGCGAAACGGCTGCCTCTTCCCTGTTCGGATGCGAGATCGACATGGACGGCAAGCAAGCGCGCGGTTCGCTCGACGATCGCAAGTCCAAGGCCGATGCCCGCCTCACCGCCCGTGCCGAGCCGTTCGAACTCACGGAAGATCAGACTATGCTTGTCGGGCGGGATACCGGGACCGGTGTCATAAACTTCGATCCGAACCTGATCTCCTCGCCTGCGCACGCCCACCAGAATGCCGCCATGCAGCGTGTAGCGCACGGCGTTCGACAGAAAATTCTGGACGATCGAGCGCAGCAAGGTGCGATCGGTTTCGACGACGGCATCGCCATCGCCGAGCCTGAGCGTCAGGCTTCGTTCGGCGGCCAGCGGTTCGAAGCTCTCGATCAGTTCCGCAAGCATGGCGCGAACCGCGAATCGGGTGGGGTGCGGGACGACTCCGCCGGCGTCGAGCCTGGAAATGTCGAGCAGGGCACGCAGCAGATCGTTGGCCGACGCGATCGATCGGTCGATCCGTTCGAGCGTGTGCCGGGCATCGTCCGGAACCTGACGCCTGAGCGCCGCGGCGAACAGGCGGGCGGCATGGAGCGGCTGGAGGAGATCGTGGCTCGCCGCCGCGAGGAACCGCGTCTTGTCGGCGATCGCGCGTCCCAGCTGCGCATTGGCCTCGGACAATTCGATCGTCCGCTCCTCGACCCGCTGTGCCAGTTCGGTGCGTGCGCGTTCGAGTGCCGCCCGTGCGCCGGCCTCGGCCGTGATGTCGGTGAAGCACATCACATAGCCGCCATCGGGCATCGGTCCACCGACCGTCTTGATGACCTGACCGTTGGGGCGGCGGCGTTCGAAACTGTGGGCACGGCCTTCGCGCATGTGGCCGACGCGTCGCGCCACATGGCTGTCGATCTCGCCGGGACCGCATTCGCCGGCTTCCGAATTGAACCGGATCAGTTCGGCGACGGGAACGCCGACGCGCATCATCCCGGCGGGATAGTTGAACAGATCGAGATATTGGCTGTTCCATGCGATCAGCCGGAGGTTGCGATCGGCCACGCTGACGCCGGGCTCGATATTCTCGAGCGTCGCCGCCAGCAGTCCCTGCGAAAAGTGCAGGCTCTGCCCGGATGCATCGAGCATCAGGGCGACGTCGTCGACACCGAGGCTGGCACCCGACAGAGCCGAAGCCATCAGGGCGCGGGCCGACGAGACGCCGACGACGCTCGCGATCAGCCGTTCGGCGTTGCGGGCGGCGCGGCGATCGACACGGGCATCCGGATCCGCGCCGAACAGATCCGCCGGCGCGTCGACCGGCGCGAAGCGCGCGACCATCTCGGCGAGTTGCCCGATCGTCGTAATCCGGGCGACGTTGCGTTGCCGCCGGATCTCGATCGGAAAATCCTGCCGGCGGACTCGCCGTGCCGCGACCAGGCCGAAGACGAGGAGGTTGCCGCCAAGGCTCCACATGACACCATGGACGATCGGACTGAGCCCGGACAGCCCCAGCAGTCCGGTCGGGTCGAGCACGCTGCCGTGAAGTCCCGGCGGCAGCGCGCCGATCGAAGGCAGGAAAAGGGTGTAGCACCACAGGATGTAGCCGGTGGCCAGTCCCGCCTTCGCGGCGAGTGCGTCATTGCCGGGGCGCAAAACCGCCATGACCAGCGCGGGACCGGATTGGGCGACCGCGACGAAGGCGATCAGCCCGACCGACGCCAGCTGGGCGCCGCTCGGGATCAGCAACGCATAGGCGGCCGCCGCCGTCATCAGCGCCACGATCGCGGCACGCCGGACCCACAACATGATGCGGCCGACATTGGCGCCTTCGCCAACGCGGCTGCGGAGGAGAAAGGGGCCGACGAGATCGTTCGAGACCATCGTCGAGAGCGCGATCGCCTCGGTTACCCCCATTGCCACCGCCGCCGACAGCCCGCCGAGAAACACGATGAACGCGATCGTCTGCCGACCCGCCGCCATCGGCAAGCCCATCACGAAGAAATCCGGCGGCGATCCGGCCGGCAGGATGGCGAATCCCGCAACCGCGATCGGCAGCACGGCCGCAACCGTCAGCGCGAGATAGGCGACGAACGGCCAGCGCGCCCGCACGATGTCGTCCGGCGCGCTCGCGCCCATCACGCCGGTATAGAATTGGCGCGGCAGGCACAGGAACGCCATCATCGACACCGCGGTCACCACCGGAAAATCGACCGTCAGGCGCGACGGCGCGAAATTCGCCTGCATGTGGCGCCAGCCGATCGCGCCGATCTCCAGCGGCGACCGATACAGGACATAGCCCGCGAAGACGGCCACGCCGAGCAGCGCCAGCAGCTTGAAGATCGATTCCGCGGCGACGACATAGAGCACCGCCTCGTTACGCGCCGCGACGTCATAGCGCCGGACGCCGAACATGATGGCAAAGCCCGCAAGCAGGGTCGCCGCACAGACGATCGCCACGGCGCTGCTTTCCCGATCGGCGATCACCGAATAGCTGATGCCCACCGACCGGAGCTGGAGCGCGAGATAGGGGATCGTCCCGAACAGCGCGAGGATCGTGACGAGCGCCGCGACGCCACGGTTTTTG
>Ga0307513_10011540_pt1 | contig 10972 bp, 11 predicted proteins | sample 15_EM_MG_FD_202174 | JGI IMG/M metagenome (GOLD analysis project Ga0307513, IMG submission 202174) | Populus trichocarpa ectomycorrhiza microbial communities from riparian zone in the Pacific Northwest, United States - 15_EM | ecosystem: Host-associated > Plants > Roots > Unclassified | place... | reverse complement strand
ACATAGTTCTATTCAATAACTGTTGTATCTCCTGGCTCTCAAAGAAACAAGCCTCTGTCGCCAAATCAACAACCGAAGCAGAATTCGTTGCTATGTCATACGGTACTCGCCATATTCGATGGCTTCTGAAAGGCCTTGCTGACCTTCGCCTCCATGTTCCAATCGCCATGCATGCCGATAACACCGGTGCAAATTTCTTAGCCGTCAACCCCCAGATTAACGTTCGAACAAAACATATCGCTGTCGACTACTTCATCACACGTGAAGCACTAGAAGACAACTTGTTCGTTCTCCTTAAGGTTGAATCGGTTAACAATCTTGCCGATATATGCACCAAAGTCTTGGCAAAACCGGCGCATCAGCGAATGGTTGGTTTATTGGGCTGTAGATAATGTGGGGAAGTGTTGAAATTCCATTATATTTCCTATGTGCATTTCATAACACTACCGTGTATTCTTTCACTTAGTTTGTGTTTCGGCTCCACCTGTACACCGCTTACATTACTACAGCTAAGATATATATTATGGTGTTTTATTGATCGTTTTAGGATAATATTTGGGGATTTAACATGTGCTTTTCTATCCGGTGTTAATGATTTTATGCATCTCTTATGCACTATTATTGGTCATGATATTTCTAATATTCACATCACACCCTCATAGTTTCACGCACATTGTTTAGGATTACTTGGCAGGATTTCAGGGTCAAACATGTTCGCACTTATGTTTCTTACATAGTTTTCCCTATATTTCTTTCATACATATGGGCGCACACTTTTGTATAAATATGCTTGCTACCGCCCACCTGTTTTGGAATAATTAAGAACCAGAACTCCTACCAAATCTGCTCTCTACTTCTCACCAAGCGTGCCTCGCAACCCCCCTCGCACTTGCGCAGTTTTATCCACATAGAATAGATTGTGCCCCTGGCGTTCACATTTTGAACAGCCATTTGCCTAAACCACCGCTGTCACATGTGTCTCAATAGACTTAGAAAGACCCAGTGTGCTTTAACTAATTGGGGGCTGAGAAAAAATCGAATTAACCCTTCTTGCACTAGAACTGATGTATCCAAACTGAAGAAGTAGCTAATGGTCGCAGGAAACCCAACATGGAATGTCCAATAGTAGCCCGAACAACAAAACAGATACTACTAAGAGATGCCAACCGCCTCCAATCAACTTGTCTGTTAGGCATTCGAGGCAAGGTTGGAGTTGCAGAACAGTGCGAATAGCCTTCGCCAAGTAATAGCGACCAGGACGGTCCAAACTATTTGCGGTACTTGCAACAGGAACGAATATCACTACCAGAACAGGTTCAGCGATGGTAGGCAGGTTTGAGGCCGGAAGGGTAAGTGGCCTGCCTAAAATGGGAGAGTCGTTCGCCACTGAACGGCACGCACTTCACTACCTGCCTCAAAATGGGATTCATCGGTGGCAACGATCTCAAGCGACAAGGGCAGCGACATCTCCCCCCAATGCCTCCGCCAGTGGACTTACAGTTGAAGGATGATTGATGGAATGGACTGCTCGGATAGTTTTGGTTTCTTGTTTCTCCGTACCCGTTAGGTTTTCATTCTCGTATATTGGCTACCATCGTAATGTATTGGATTGGGTTTGGAAAATTGGGTATGTACTAGGAAGCGTTGTCGTACTCAAAGACGTACAGAGTGCATATCCGATCGGGGCCCTCATTTGGATTAGCTAACATTACCCTCGGTACTGCAATCACCAACGATTGTAGCTGAGGCAATGCATCTCTCTAGTAACAAAATCTGGGGAGAAATGGGCAGTGTTTGACAAAGAGGTATGCGACAGAACAAAAGGTATCAAAGCCAGACTAATATATCGGTGACCTACAGCTCCTACAACTATGGGCGGACGGCGCCCTTAAATACCGATGATGGAGACTCTTCTTGGAGTCTCTTGACAATTATCACACCATTTCTGCCATATCCCACCCCATCTTCTTCGCTTCCCCACTTTCTCTCCTTCATCGCTTTCCTTCTCCGCTTTCCCCGCGGGGTGAGCATTCGGCTCCACCTCTCGCATCCTTCACCAAGTCACCAACTGTCCTACGGGGAACTCTCCGACACCCATCTAGTATCTTCTAACAGGATAGGTTGTTCGGTGACCACGGAGTGAGTACCGGTGATTCACACTATCTAGAGCAAAATATTAGCAATAGATACCAAGAAATAAAATATAAAAAGGGGTTTAGAGGATAGACGAACATAGAACTCCTATCTTGACTCCACGGCTTCTCCTTCCACCGCTAGTGCCTTCCTTCAATCTCCTTCTTCTCCTTGAATATCTCTTCCTCACATCCCATCTCTTTTACAATTTCAGAAATGCTTCTTACTCACGCCACAAATTCCGCATCGCCAATCCAGATCCTGCTCCCCTAGAAAATAAATCTCTAGCCTCCTTGATAGTTGTCCGGACCCCACCACCACCTTCTGCTCAGGTAAATTGTCACCATTCTCCTCCCATCAATACTTTCGGGTAGGCTTCTTATCGCCATCAGAAGAGGAGGGAGGGGTATACAAGGACAAATTATTGTTCTTTTAATAATATTATTGTTTCCCTTCTTTCCCTTCAACATCCCTGGGAGATGGTGGAGGTAAATCGGCAGGAGTAGCAACGTGAACTCCCTTGTTCAAGATAGATCCTAAATTCTTACCACCAACCTTTCCCCCCCAACAGCACACCTCCATTTCCACCCCTCCGGCTTGTCGTAGTGTTAATATCAGAAGACGGTAAAAGCCAGGTTGCAGCTAATTCAAAAGTAAGGACAGCTTTTGGGGGATCGTATGCCTGATATTTGGCCATAACGTCTTTCCTAAACACATGATACTCTAACTGTGACGCTGTGCCCTGCCCATCTCTGTGTCACGCCCGCTAGTTGGGGTACATATATCTTAACTTTTGCGCGATGTCCACCAATCTCGCCAAAAACAAGTAGCATAGTTTTTCATGTGAGAAGGTGTACGTTTATAAGTGGTGGGTCCACACTGTCCTCCCATCGCAAACCACCCAAAGTCTTTACCAGGAATCCGAAAAATCACTCCTATGGCAAATCGGCACCCCCATGATATGGTGGCTTGCTTTGTTGGTCCATTCCTTATAATGCTCCATCTGCATCTCTGAAGTATTTTCATGTGCAGGGCCCGGCATCAATCGAATAACTAATGCCTTGAAAAGTTGCTCTGAGGTCAATCTCATGCTACCACAAATCCCGAGCTTAATCAATGCCTAGTATCAAAGAACGGACACATCTGTGAGCATCCCACTCACCTTTCTGATTGATTGCATTGATGAATTCTGGTCACAATTTGGTTGGCGAGATGAGCTGCACCGGAAAATAGAAGCCTAGTGCCTGCCTGAATAGGGGAAGCCAGGTTGGTAAACAGGATGTTTAGATTAGTAGAGTTTAATATGCTTTGTATCGACACCACTCCGGTTTTACGAAGAGCTATTTGTAGGAGTCGGAGTCGGAGCGGTGATGGGTGTGGAGGATTTTTAGTGCATCAGGACTAGTGGTAGGAATCGCGGAGGTTAAAGGTGGGAAGGTTGCCTAGAAAGGCCCGAACAAGGTTGTTGGTATCATAATTCGTTGTGCAGGGGCGCCAGGACCCCTCATCTTCTAGCTAGGAAATAGGACTGTCCTCTAAGAAATTATGATGTGACTCCCTAAACTGATATAGCAAGTGCTGTTACCCAGATAGAGGCCGTCGGGTTATCATGAAAATTAGAGCCGCGCAACCATCCTATTCGAGGGCCCCGAAACCAACACCTGCGATCCTGCCACCATATGTTGGGTTGAGGGAACCCTTAACCAATTCGGCAAAGCTGATGGCACATGCCGCGGGGGAAGAGAGGGTCTCGGAGGTTGATCGGAAAAAGGTATAGAAAGGCTCAAGCTTAGCGCGGGGTCATAACTATGGCACGATGGGTCTGTGGACCCCCCACAACATATAGCACCCCCAAATCCCCCGAACACGAGCTCATCAAGCTCGCCACAGCTCGCTACATCTCGCGTTTTTTGTTTCCCACCCGCCACCCCTTGGACAGCAGCACGCGCCCCTCGTGTCAGCATGGGATAGACCGGTGCCAACAATCTCCAGCGACAAGGGCAGCAGCATTCACCCCAATGCCTCCGACAGTGGAATGACACTACGAACGACACTGAAGGAATCATGGATTGGCTGGTACTGTTTTTCTCATGTGTTTTGTCCTAACCGTATTTCCTTGTTCATGTTTCCTGTTTTTCAATATTCATTAGTCAATACACATTCTTAGCTTTGGAAAATTGGGTTACACAGCGACATCATAATATCAACCTCCGACTTTATGCAGGGTAACACTAACGCTGATTCCGGAGGCGGTGGTAGTGGAGGCGGTTGAGGTGACACCCCTATTGTGTGCCGTCAGGATCGGCAGCAAACTATGCAAACAAAGTTCGTATCAACACCTAGAAAATGAAAGAGGAGGAGCTGTCCTAGTGATAGGAACGATCAAATCATAATCAAGTTTTGCTCGACTATATTCTCCTCAATCTCTTCGATCATAGGGGTACCTCGATCACATCATGATCGAGCAGAGCATCCGTGATCTGATCGATTTGCTCGATAATGGGCCCTGCTCAATCATGTTCGTCCATCATCGAGTATACTCGAGTATCTGGAGTCATGACTGATCACTCACTAATCCTCTTGACTAGGTGATACGATAAACTTATATAAAGGGAGTATGCCCGCACACTATGGCCCAATTCTTCCGACCAGACCCCACGCTATCAGCCATTCAACGGCCGTTAAGGATAGGAAAGCCCGGACGGGGGTCATCTTTTCTATCTATAATCTATAAGCAGATAGTTTAAGACATTTCTCACTTTAAAGCCTTCTGATTGGCTGAGTTTCAGATTTGCTTTTGAGAACTAGGTATTGGCCAAATCCTAGGACTCTGATTGGTTGAATGGTTGCATGATAGATCATATGTGATATCAATATGGAGAGAGGTCAATGATATCATACATGGTATCATACTAGATCTTATCGAAAGGTCAATGATATCATACATACTACTATATCATATCGAAAGGCCAGTGATATCATATATAGTACTATATTTTATCAAAAGGTCAATGATATCATACATAGTACTATATCTTATTGAAAGGTCTGAGTCAATCATATCATGTATAGTACTATGGCTTATTGAAAGGTCTCAGTCAATTATATCAAACATAGTACTATATCGTATCGGAAGGGTAATGACATCATATATGGCACTAGATCTTACGGAAGGGTTGATAATAGGATAGATAGTACTATATCTTATTGAAAGATCTGAGTCAATCATATCATACATAGTACTATGGTTAATCGAAAGGGTAATAACATCTTATATGATACTATATCTTACAAAAAGGTTAATAATAGCATACATAGTACTATATCTTATTGAAAGGTCTGAGTCAATTATATCATACATAGTACTATATCTTATCAAAAGGGTAATGACATCATATATGGTACTATATATTACAGAAGGGTTGATAATATGATACATAGTACTATATCTTATTGAAATGTCTGAGTCAATCATATCATACATAGTACTATGGCTTATCGAAAGGGTAATGACGTTATATATGATACTATATCTTACAAAAAGGTTAATAATACCATACATAGTACTATATCTTATTGAACGGTCTGGGTCAATTATATTATATATAGTGCTATATCTTATCGAAAGATCAAAGATACTATAGATAGTATTGTATCTGATTGAAAGATCATGATATCAGACATGGCACTATATCTTATTAAAAGGTTTGAGTCAATGATATCATACATGGCCCGGGTACTATATCTTATTAAGAGGTTTGAGTCAATGATACCATACAGAATACAATCTCTTATAGAAAGGTGAATAATACTTTACATAGTACTATATCTTATCGAAAGGTCAATAATACAATAGTTGGTACAATATCTGATCGGATGATCAAAGATATCAGACATGGTACTATATGTTATTAAAAGGTCTGAGTCAATAATATCATACAGGATACCATATCTTATAGAAAGTTTAATAATACTTTACATAGTACTATATCTTATCGAAAGGTCAATGGTACAATAGTTGGTACAATATCTGTTCGCAAGATCAATGATATGATACATGGCACTATATCTTTTTAAAAGGTCTTAGTTGATGATATCATACAGAGTACCATATCCTATTGAAAGGTCAATACTTGCATATATAGTACTATATCTTATAGAAAGATCAATGATATCATAGTATTACAATTGAGTTTACAACAGAGATCAATGATATCACATAGTACGATTGATAGCCTGAGTACAAGCCTCTTTATGATATCATTCCTCAGACTAATGAATTGATTCAGATAGGTAGTCAATATACTTAAAATATTTACTTTTTAACTAATATATATAGGACTAATCTTCCCATCAGGTCTTCAGAGGTATCAGACTCTTTTGTGCTATCTTTCTCGATCAAAACTACAACAATCCTATTAGAAGATTTCTATATTCAACTTCCGAGTTCATTTCACTACCCAATTCTTTCCAACTTTTCAGATATTCTTCACAATTCTCTTCTCTCTCTCTATGGCTTTCAATTATCGTGAGAATAATATTGCTCATATTTCCTGTCTGCTGGAGCTTACTCACAAAAATAATATGACCAACTTTCGTAAGGTTTTTACATTCTCTCTTAGTTGCATTGACTCTCAGTTCTCAGTATCCGAGGAGATTGTTGATATAGATGATCTACCATGCGAGTTGGTTTGCAATATTGGTGATTTGCTTCCAGAGCCAACTGAAGGGTCGGTTGGAATATGTACTGGATCATTCTGTGATTTCGGAGCCAGTATTGGTCTAAAGGTTACTGTCACCAATATCAATGAGTAAGTGCAAATATTTTTCTTTGTTTCTTAAATAAATAATATAAATCTACAACTATTATCTTCAAACAAGTCTTGATTATAATCCTATCAAGTTATTTTGATATTTAAGATCTAATTAAAATATACAAATTCTCTGGAAATTCAACTCAGCCTGAGTTTGACGACCATGCACCTCCGATTGTATCAGCAAATATATTTTTTGTCGGAAGAATAGTACAAACCTATAGGGTACCAGCAGCTGCTAGTTGTTCAGATATTGTTGGCTGGCGACTCTTTGATGTGAGAACGGATTTTATGATTTAGAATCACGAGTACGAAAGATGTTTACAATGAGATGGTTCTTGAAGGATCACCCCCGATGGCAACGATTCACACTTCCTATCACCTATGACTTGGTTCAAGTTCAGGGCCGACTAGTGGGATGACTGAAAGAGAAGGATTCTCGGTTTCAGTATTTATGTTGTCGAATCGAAGACTTTACTCTCTTTGGTTCCCAACCTAAATCTGAAAAACCTACCTTACCAGGTAGTGCTCAGTATGGAAGCACTTCGGATAAGCCTGGAATGCCGAATAGCTCTACTCAATCTGCCCAATTGAAAAGCTGGACTGCAAGATCAACATCTCAAATTTTACAGCAAGACCTACATTCAAGATCTAACACCTTAGACGATACTACTGCTATATCACCCCTCCCACTAGAGTTCGTTACGGGGCGGTCGGGGCCCCGGAAAACCCGGGCCCCCGGCCCTTTTCCCCGACCTGCCCCGCTCAACCGCCTGGGGCTGGGTGTCTTTTTCGGCATTCCCTGCCCCTGTCCCCACTCAGGCCCCCGCCCCACCCATAGCCCGGACGGGTCCGCGCTAAAAATGGGTGGTAACAAACGGGGCCCCGTCTACGGAATGAGTGCGGGTGGGCCCCGGGCGGGGGCGGGGCGGGGATTACCCTACAAATACCCCCCCCGGCCCCATGTAAGGGCGGGGCCTGGCGAGTGAAAACCCCCCCCGCCCCACCCCGTAACGAACCCTACCTCCCACCAGTTACTTCTTCAATATGAACTGGTCCCAAAACTAAGGGAGTGTTTGGCACGCTGTGTGTTCAAATAACCGTTATTTCAAAACGCGTTTTGCAGATTAGATTGAGATTAGATTTTCAACAGCCCAATCAAAAGAGATGAAAAGGTATTACATCATCAGAAAATGTCCTTACATAATCCCTTTGTGTGCGCTATGATTGGTCTGTTTGGAATCTGATCTAAATCTAATCTGCAAAACGCGTTTTGAAATAACGGTTATTTGAACACACGGCGTGCCAAACACCCCCTAAGCTTCCCAAGCCACCAAAACGATGACATACACAAGCCTTCAACGCCAATCCTGACTCTCAAAATGTAGATAATTCTTCTACTTCTTCCTCTCTTCGTCCTTCGAATGCACAGTTTCCCACTCCAACTTCCTCAAGTCAACATGAATCACCTCTTTCTTCTCCCGAAATTATTTCCGATAACGACAATATTCCTGCAACTCAACCCCGGCAATCTGAAGAAGCTCCACGACAATCAATTCGCTCTCGCAAACCCAACTCTCGGTTTATTTACTAGGCTTTCCTTTCTTCATTTATTAATTATCAATTCTTAATCTGTTCAAATATTTGTTTCTTAGCTATTTGATTTTCATCTATTTCCTTTATCATAGTATATCACCTATGTTTTAGTTATATACTCTTAATTCAGCATCAGTCATGTTGGTTTTCTTCATGTTTCTCAACTATTGTATATATTTTTTCCTAAAACAATATTTTCATTAGATTTTAATTCTGCTTAGAAATTATTCCCTTTTCAGAATCATGATAAACTTGAATACTTTTTAAACTATTAACTCTTGATACTAAATTTATTAATACTACTACTATATTTTCTAAATATATAACATATTTTTATTGATTCCAAATTAACAATATATTTCAAGATGAGATTCTACAGGTTATAAGTTCGATTGAGAAAACGATTGATTGTGTGAATGCAGTAAGAATCATATGCATAGAATAACGCTTTTACTTTAACCTTAAATAATTAAAATATAATAATATAATAAGTGTAAATTATGATATAGTAGATGAGAGATATGAGAAGCAGGATTCCAACCTTCAAGTTTTTTTGAAAGGATAGGTTGTACTTCTAATCTATCTCAACACCTGCCCTCCGAAATTCTTGAATAATAATTCTTATAAAACACCTATTGGTATTTAATTAATTATTTCAACTTATTCCCCTGCATATAAAATTGAACAAGATTTAATCTAACAATCAAGAACGATATTTAATCGATTAGCACTATGCCACCAACACGAAATAGTCGGACCCGAGCTGAAATAGCTGAAGCCAACAAGGCATTAATAGCTCGACGAAGACAGCAACTTCAGGAACTTCCAAATCCCACTCAAGACTCAGAACCCCGTGATCGTATCTCTCATCAAAGTAAACATCTTTCTGGTTTTTTCTTTTTTCTATAACGAAATTTTGCTTTTATTAATACTAATTAATAACGAGTATTCAAGTTAGGATTAGAATGGTGGGATATATTGTCTCTCATATCGGTTCAACAATTGTCGAATAATGGGAGCCATTCATGTTCATGGTATGATGTCGACCTCTTGACTACGGAGGCAAATGGTTGGTGTTGTACTAAGGGAAAATATATTGTTCCACAATTACCATCCTATTCCTTAAACCTTTCGAATATGATAGAATCCTGCGAGTCTTCACTTGGATGACAATCCCGACGCTGGAATAACCTCTTCGCATTTACATCAATTGGGGTTTCAGGAGGATTTCGACAACTCCCACTTCCATCCAATGTTACCATTACTGGTCGTGTATACCTTCAGTTACATGATGTTACTGAGGGAAGTCAATCCTTGAAATGGTTTCTATATGACGAGCAAGGTCATGATAGAGAGGGAGCTCAGCAAGGAATTCATCGAGGGCTAGTCAGTATGTTTCGCCAGGAGCTAGTGACCAAGAATCCTTTGATTTTTTACCTTCGACATTCGATTGAGTTTCCCTCTACGAAATCAATGACCCTCGAATTACGAGCAACAACAACTGGTGGTGACATTGCAGCTCTCATTCATGGGAATAATCTTCACCAAGTACATCCCCAAAGTATTTTAATTCAGTATAATGGATGCTTAACACGGAAAAAAATCGATATTCTTTCCCCCTTCTATACGCCTTTACAATATCCAATATTATTTCCTGCAGGTACATTAGGCTGGTCACCTGAACCTCTGATGAGTCAAATCAGATGGTATAGAGGGCTTTTAACAACTGAAAGAAGATTTCTGCAGTTTGGAAGATTAACAGGAGAATATTTGGTTGATATGTATTCTCGAGTTGAAGATGCGCGATTGGCTTATATTCGACGAGCCTTACAACAACAAATGAACCAAGTTGAAGATTTTCAGCATATAAATTCTGAACACCCGCAGATTTCTTTACAAGCTGAATCCTATTCCAATCGTGGAATTGTTCTTCCAGCCTCATTTCTCAGTTCAAGAGCTTGGGCAGCCTCCGAAGTCGCCGATGCCTTAGCACTTTGTCGGTCTAAAGGGAAACCATCATTCTTTATTACGATTACGACAAATCCAAATTGGCCTAAAATGAAGGTAAGGCATGCTTCAGGTCAGACAGCTTCAGATATCGCAGTGGTAGATTGTTATGTTTTTAAAGCACGATTGGAGATGGCTATTAGGACTATGCGCAAAAATTTGGGTAAAATTGTATATCTTATTCGAGTTATTGAGTTTCAAAAAAGAGGTCTTCCTCATGCTCATCGCGTCATCAAGGTAGGATGAATTCAAAATTATTAAAAAACTTCTTCTCACCAATCTCTTATTAAATATATACATCAGCAAAAACGGATCCTGCGTCTGATCCGTCGGCGTTGCGTCCTGACGCAAGCGACGTATTTTCTGCGTCCCCTGCGTCCTGTGCGTCCTGACTTGCGTTCCAACGTTCCTTGCGTCCTGAC
>Ga0307513_10011539_pt1 | contig 10973 bp, 10 predicted proteins | sample 15_EM_MG_FD_202174 | JGI IMG/M metagenome (GOLD analysis project Ga0307513, IMG submission 202174) | Populus trichocarpa ectomycorrhiza microbial communities from riparian zone in the Pacific Northwest, United States - 15_EM | ecosystem: Host-associated > Plants > Roots > Unclassified | place... | reverse complement strand
GGTGTGACGAGAGCACCCATATCCCAACACTGATTGGAGCAGAAGCCCAATGAGTGGAATGAGAGGGCACCAAGAAGGTCAAGCAGTTCTCGATTGCTGGTTTTAGTCTCAGTGGTAAAACTAGGCGATCGCCGTGCTCACCCCCCGGGTTAAAAAATATATGGCGTACATCTCAAACATTAGAAATGCCCACGCACCTATCATTTGCTTTGCCAAGATAAATATCAGAAAGTCGCGCACCACAAGGGAGAGGGCGTGCTTAAACATTGGTCAATCACTTTGCATTGAAGTGGTTTATCATGTCTATATAAACGCTTTACAGTAGTTTACATATGACAAAACCACTATTCTCTTTATACATCACTACTTCATATCAGGAGATTTCCCATTTCTTTAAGGATTGATGGATTTCGGAGTCTGGGGAGTACTTAGCATTTTAAAGCGCAAGGGAACAACCCAAGGTGCGTACCTATTCGTGCGCGTCTCATAGGGTAGTTTGTAGTTTCGCCCGTTGGCTGAGCCACTGAGAAGCTACCAAGTCCAGTGCGTCATCACATCTGATGAGCCTGGGTGATGATGAAAGCACTGCATAGAAAGGCTGGTGACAGCCATGAGGTGGGCACGCGTCTTCCCAATATGGAAGGTAGGTGGCACAGAGGTCCTATTGTCCCGACATGTTCTTACAGTTGAATGGTCAAATGGTTCGGCACCGAATGATAAATGATCAGGAGACGGTTCCAGATATGGCAAATTTACTTTGGCAACATTGAATTGTGGCGTGTTATTTGTGCCAAACCATAGGAGGGTTGTGTTGCCTGGAGCAAACAGACCGGGACGTCGAACGCGGATATGATCAATCAATATATCCACCAGCGGAGGAACCTTGTACTCATACCGGACGCCTGCTCAATAGCCCCGTGCTTCCGCGATCCACCACTCCCAACCTCACATCTCACATCAGATCAATGTCGACAGCGTGGACTATTAGCGAAACCGGTGTGGTCGGCTTCCCGTCCAGCCCAGTGAATGACATCGACCTCAGCGTTCTGGACACACGCGTGCGTATAAGGCAATTCTCGATGATTTATGGGCCGTAGCCGACATCGGTGCCATTTAACAGGTTCTAGGACGTCCCATTCAGCCCTGGTTCTTCTTTCCAATAGATCCCCGGGAGGGCATGCTCGCCATTTTGAACGGCCCGATTGCGTTCTCACCCGGCAAGGCGCCAATAGAACCACACTTACTGCTACTGCCCCCACCCGCTCTTCCGGACTTCGGACCCGGGGCTGTGTCCCCCGGTGCGGGTGGTAGCTGACGCCGGCCATGAAGAACCGATCGTAGGCTCGATCGGTACGTCATGCGTCTGCTTGTTGCACGTCCCGCGCGGAGTACGCTGACTATTCCATGAACCCTCTGCAATACAGGTATCGCAGAGCCCGAGGCGCGTGCATCGGGCAGCGGTATCATCCAGCCCCCAGACTTAAATGAGACGTTTGAGCCAGAGGCGGCAACGACATCTGGTCGGACGGTTCATATGAATCCAAGGGCGGGTGGTAAGGTTGCCTCAAGGGCGCGAAAACCATACACCCGACGCTTGCCTAAGGACACCGGGGTCCTTTCGTTCCAGTACACGCCTATCACGGGTACCCCCACTGATGGGGTCAAGGTAGCGTTCTTTGAAGACTACCTCAAGGTACTTCTATTGGAAGCACCCCAGCACATTCCGATAGACAAGGTAAACAAAATAATAGCAGAGTGCTGGGGTATAGAGATGCTCAATCCGACAACCAAAGTATGTACAGAACTCTTTATAGTGATTGGTTCACTAATACTCTCACAGAACCTGATCTCCCAAGCTTTGACCCAGGGCAAGGACACGTTCTGGGTCAAGCTTCAGGACGGTAACGAGAGGATAAGCGGCTACCGTTGGTGGCACATGAGTAAGTGGTAGTAGTTCTTATGCATTGCTATAAGCTGACTATCCTGCCTCTAGCCCACATCCTCGACTGTACCCCCGCGGAGGTCCCTCTGCGGACCGGCGGGTCTAACGCTATTCCAAATCACAATATACGCCCACAACCCACCAGTTCATGGGCGACTTTGCATTGGTCGCAGCGTTCGACGCCTCGCACCACGCACTGTTTTTCGGCTTCTGGTTCCGATCTGCCATGTGCGGCCTTTTGATCCTGAAGATCAAGCCAGTGTAATGCATTTGTAGATGTACTACGTCTTGTTCTTTTCCCTCGTCTCGGTGGTTTCATCCCTCAGCCAGCTTTTACTTTCACGCACCAGTCCTCATGTACTCACTCCACTATGTTTCTGGTCTAATGGATGCCTTGATCGTTTCTTGCATCGATTCGAACCACAAACGTTAAAGAGAGAGTCAAGCTTTGAGGCAGATTGACCAAACATGAGTCCAAGCTGAGGAAGCGCTAGCCAATAGCCAATCCCGGAAAAAAATTCTGAACACGATATCGATTCGTCAAGATTTGCGAATGTCTGATGAAGAACCAAGGCGTTACACAAGGATCTACGCAGAGGCTAATAGCGGCACCGAGGATCGGGAGACTTCGTGCTTTGTTTTCGCCCTCTCAAAGACTCTTGGTATTATACTCGGATCTCGTATAATAATTAACGTATTTAATCAGCGATTTTGGACGGCAGTTTCCATGAGAGGCAGATCGGATCGACTAAGTTGAACTGGGATGACATTCTACGTACATAAGGAGAACCGCGTCAGTCCACGAACTGCGTCTCGTCGCTGAACAAAACACGAGAGATTTTGGAACACGTAGCTCTGCGACGCATGTACTCAGCGGGGGCCCTATCCTCGCCACCATATGTAAGTTTATTGGACTCAGGTGCCCATGTTTGTCATGTCCATATAGACGCTTTACAGATGACAAAACCACTAACCTCTTTATACATCACTACTTCATATCAGGAGATTTCCATGTCTTTAAGGATCGATGGATTTCGGAGTATGGGGAGGTACTTAGCAATTTGAAGCGCAAGGGAACAACCCAAGGTGCATATCTATTCGTGCGCGTCCCATAGGAGCAGTTCCCCGCAGCCGCCTTGTAGTTTTGCGCGTAGCTGAGTCACTGAGAAGCTACCAAGCCCAGTGCGTTATCACATCTAATGAGCCTGGGTGATGATGAACGCACTGCATAGACAGGCTGGTGACAGCCATGAGGTAGGCACGCGTCTTCCCAATATGGAAGGTCTGTGGCACAGAGGTCCTATTGTCCTCCGACATGTTCTTTCAGATGAAGGGTCAAAGGGATCGGCACCGAATGACAGATGATCAGGAGACGGTTCCAGATATGGCAAATTTACTTTGGCAACATTGAATTGTGGTGTATTATTGTTCCAAACCATAGGAGGGTTGTGTTGCTTGGAGCAAACAGACCGGGACGGCGAACGCATATATGACCAATCAATATATCCGCCAGCGGAGGAAGCCTGTACTCATACCGGACACCTGCTCAATAGCCCCGTACTACCGCGATCCTCCACTCCCAACCTCGCTTCTCATACCAGATCAATGTCGTCAGCATGGACAATCAGCGAAAACGGTGTGGTGGGCTTCCCATCCAGCCCAGTGAGTGACATTGACCTCAGCGTTCTGGACACACCGGTGAGTATACGGCAATTCTCGAAGGTTTTATGGGCCGTAGTTGACATCGGTGCCATTTAACAGGTCGGAGGACGCCCCATTCAGCCTCGGTACTTCTTTCCAATAGATCCCCGGGAGGGCATGCTCGCGATTACACACGACCCGATTGTATTCTCACCCGGCAAGGCGCCAATCGACCCACAACTACTGCTACTGCCTCCACCCGCTCTTCCGGACTTTGGGCCCGGGACTGTGGCCCCTGTGCGGGCCGAAACCGACGCCGGCCACGAAGAACCAATCGGGTCTCCGATTGGTACGTCATTACGTCTGCTTGTTGCACATCCTGCGCGGAGTACGCTAACTATTCAATGAACCTCTGTAATACAGGTATCCCAGAGCCCGAGGCGCATGCATCGGGCAGTGGTACCGTCCAGCCCTCGGTTTCGAAGGGGAGGGCGGGTGGTAAGGTGGCCTCAAGGGCGCGAACACAGTACACCCGACTCTTGCCTAAGAACACGGGGGTCCCCTCGTTCCAGTACACGCCCATCATGGGCACCCCCACCGATGGAGTCAAGGTGGCGTACTTTGAGGATTATCTCAAGACGCTTCTATTGGAAGCACCCCAACCCATTCCGATAGATAAGATAAACAAGATAATCGCAGAGTGCTGGGGTATACAGAAACTCAGCCCGGTAACAAAAGTATGTACAGAACTATTTATAGTGATTGATTCACTAATACTCTCACAGAACCTGATCTCCCAAGCTTTGACCCAGGGCAAGGACACGTTCTGGGTCAAGCTTCAGGACGGCAACGAGAGGATAGGCGGCCACCGTTGGTGGCACATGAGTAAGTGGTAGTAGTTCTTATGCATTGCTATAAGCTGACTATCCTGCCTCTAGCCCACATCCTCGACTGTACCCCCGTGGAGGTCCCTCTGCGGACCGGCGGTTGGAAGCGGGTCTAACGCCAAATCCAAACCACATTTACGCCCACAACCCACTCGGTTCATGGCGACTTTGCGTTGGTTGCGGCGTTCGACGTCTCGCACCACGCGCGGTATTTCGACTTCTGGTTCTGTTCCGCCATTTACGGCCTCGATCCTGAAGATCAAGCCACTGTAATACTTTTGTAGATGTACTACGTCTCGTTTCCCTTCCCTCGTCTCGGTGGTTTCATCCCTCCATCCCGCTTTTACTTTCACGCATCACAGTCCTCATGTACTCACTCCTCTATGTTTCTGGTCCAATGGATACCTTGATCATTTCTTGCATCGATTCGAACCACAAACTTTAGAGAGAGTCAAGCTTTGAGACAGGCCGACCAAACATGAGTCCAAGCTGAGGAAGCGCTAGCAAATAGCCAATTCCAGAAAAAAAATCTGAACACGATATTCGATTCGTTCAGATCTGCGAATTCCTGATGAAGAACCAAGGGGTTACACAAGGATCTACGCAGAGGTTAATAGCGGCACCAAGGATCGGGAGACGTCGTGTTTTGTTTCCCCCCCTCAAAGACTCCTGGTATTATACTCGGATCTCGTATAATAATTAACGTATTTAATCAGCGATTTTGGACGGCAGTTTCCATGAGAGGCAGATCGGATCGACTAAGTTGAACTGGAATGACATTCTACATACATGAGGAGAACCGTGTCGGTCCATGAACTACGTCTGGCCGCTGAACAAAAACACGAGAGATTCTGGAACACGCAGCCCTGGGTGCGGCGGATCGACGTATGGACTCAGCGGGCGCTCTATCCTCAAATGCTTCACATGTTCGCCACCATAGCAAGTCCATTGGACTCAGGTGCCCATATGTGCTGTCGTCCTTGACCAACCCACAATCATACGAACTGAACTCCCCATCCAACAGGGGCGTTACACAAACCATCCATTCAACTCAGGAATATTCCTCGCACCTTCTACCTGGTACTTCACCGTCATTACTTCGGCCGCAAGTAGGTGTGCCGGGCATCTCCGAATGCATTCGAGGGACACGACGTTCCGGGGCAAGCGCCATTTGTTCAAGTTCTCGCTTGCTTTGAAAACCAAAGAAATCGGAGCAAGAGCACGAGCTATTCCAAGTCTACTGCCTTCAGCTTGGTTGCATCAGGAGGCGGGAGCGAAGGTGCATTTGATGTTGACACGAAGAAATCAAAAACGAGGTGGCAGGAATCACCAAAGATGTCCTTAGTGCGTGGAGATGAGAAAAGGCGCAAGTGGGACGCGATCAGGACGGAGCATTTTAGCATTTCTGCTTGGACGATCTGGTCGGGCGGTCGAGTGGGTTTGTCCTGTGTCCAGCTGGTGATCAATCGCCTTCTGGCATGCGCCAGTCAGACCTGGAAGAGAAGGAGTTTGATCTAAGGATTGATTAAAGGAAATTATTGCTTTCAACCCACGGTGTACACTCCGTCAACCAATTTGGTTGCATAGAGCCCAAACCTCTTGCCGCTAGGCTCTTGGAGAGACTCTCTGGAGGTGATGATATGCAGTGTGTACGTTTGCATGTGGGTCAGAGACATGCATCGACGCGATTCACGGCGCTAGTCGTGGAGAGCGACCAGCACAGACGTCGTCTCATGCAGCTGTTGAAATTGTAAGGATATGAGAGAACGAGAGAGTGAGTGCGCGCATTGAGGCGCTAAATGTGGATTACTTCGTTCAGCGGACCTCGGAGCCAACCCTTGGAATGGGAAAATTCGAGAGCCCAAATGCTGAAGATGATCTAACGTTGGATATATCACTACATTCGACTCACCAAGTTCCCCCCATGGGATGGCTAAACATATTTTCAATAACCATTGACCAGAAGTTGCCACTCCGTTGTGACGACGGATTACCGCGCTCATCTCCATTGCGAGGGGTTCATAAAGGCCACGGGGTGGTCCTTGTTGCATCCTACGATTTACTTCAAATTTTCCGAGAGAATTCACTGACGAAATGACATCCAAGGCTGAGCCACAACTTGAACCCGTTACGCCTCCGCTTATGACCTCTCGGCCGGACTCGCCGTCGTCATCAAAGCCCATCAAAGATGCACTCCAGCCTATTATTGTACCTCAGGCCCCCAGCGCGCTTTCCACGTTTGGCCAGGCCATAGTCGCGCCTTTCACGCACCACCGCGGCGATTCGTCCGCTAAAATATTCTCTGAGCGTATGCAAATATTCCAAATACTATTTTCCTCCCCCTTCTCACTTTTTCTCGAATTTTGCAGTCGCACCGCATATGATGACCCCAAGAATCGTCCATCACGCAACGACCCGGTCGCGGCGCGGAGAGCCGTCGGGTATTGCTTCGAAATATGATTTCGCAACTATTGGGCGTGCTCCACTACATCTAGGGCTCCGCCGACACGTTACTTCGCGCGACCTGCAGATCGAAGAATCGGCTCCTGACCTCCTGAACGCGGATATTCCAGAGCCAGACGGGATTGCCCAGGACGTCAGCTTGTTTCAAGGGTTTCAGGCGACAATACCGAGTTCGGAGAGAAACAAGGCGAGGCGTAGAAGGATGCGAAATGTGGCATTGGAGGGCGACGAGGAACTAGGACTCAAAAGGCTGGGAAAGGAGGCAAGGGGACTCCTGACGAACGACACTACCGACGTTGGAGGAAGAATGGCCAAGAGGAAAGGCAAGAAGACGACAAGGGAGCCTCTGAGTGCGTCAAGGGTACTCGGCAAGGGGGAACTGGGTCGACAGAGGAAGGAAATTTTGCAGGACAAGGAGAACCTGCACGTTCGGCGCGTATGTCTTCCGTTCCTGCCCCGCGATTTTCCGGTCTAAGCTTCGCCAACACAGAAACTTATTCAATCCGATATAGCAGAGATCTCGCATAAAGTTCGCTTGTTAGAAGGCATGCGATCACAGCTGGAACAAGATTTACTAAAACTTCAAGAGGACGAATTAGAACTTGACGACGAGCGTGCGTGTGTGCTATTGTACCTCTCCAAAACTTGCGCTTATGTCCCATTAGTACAAGGAGTGGAAGAGCGAGAGGTATTTGAATCTAGTGGAGACCCCAACGCCTCTGAATCATTTCGACCCTCCCGACGAAGGAAAGGTCCTGCATTCCTGCCCTCTGAACATGACGACCTACCGCACGGAGTAGCATTTATGACATTAGAAGCACATAGCGCTCCTATCACCGCACTCGACTTTTCCGAGCCCTATGGCATGCTCGTCACTGCCTCTCAAGACGAGAGTACTCGGCTCTGGGATTTGAGGTCCGGAGAAGCGATCGGCTTCTTGAGGGGCCATTCTGGTACTGACACGTTACGCAAGCCTTCTGATTAAGGCACTGACACAATCATTACAGGTACGGTTCGATGTCTACAGGTCGAACAAAATACTTGCGTTACTGGCGGCACGGATGGTACAATCAAGTTATGGAATTTACAAGCCGTCGAGGATGAGGAAGAGGCTCTCGTCAGTTTTGCTGGTAGTCCACGATCCACGATCCCATCCATTCCAGACGATGATCAGGAGGCAGCGGTCTTAGTCGAACGCCCCTCCATGTCTTCTGTTCCCCGTGGTTGCTTACGGACGTTCGAGGGACATACGAAAGGAGTTTCGGCTGTGTATTTTGAAGAGTCATGTCTGGTCAGCGGCGCTTCAGACAAGACTCTTCGGCAATGGGATATCAACACCGGACAATGCGTTATGACTATGGATATTTTATGGGCTATTTCGCATCCGCCAACTGCAAACCCTCGCCAGTCGAGAGTTAGTACATTCGGGTTGCCTGGAGCATCGCTGTTGAGTGCTGCTAGTAGCTCTTTTGCGGTTCCAAGTCCTCCGAATGCGGATGGTAGCTGGGATATGTACCAGGATTTTGTCGGTGGCGTCCAGTTCTGGGGGTATGCCCTCGTCAGTGGAAGTGGCGATGGCGCTGTACGTATGTGGGATAGTAAGTGGCCATTCTACATTAGGCTTGGCTCATACTAACAAATACAGTGCGGACTGGACAGGCTCACCGTACCCTGGTAGGTCATACCGCCCCTGTAACATGCCTACAGTTCGACGAGCTCCATATCGTGAGCGGAAGTCTGGATAAGACTGTCAGGGTACGTCCTAAAGTTCCTTCGCTGTGTTCAAGGCCATACTAAGAACATTTTGCGCAGATATGGGACCTGCGAACAGGCGGCATCTCAGAAACCTTACGTTATGACCACCCCATTACCTCTCTCCAGTTCGACAGTCGCAAGGTTGTATCATGTACTGGTGAAAATGGTATTAAGGTGGGCACTGATATTCTGTTCTCGGTGTTCAGATCTGATCAATCCTCGGTAGATTTACAACCGAACAACGATGCAACACTCAACACTGACGACTAACGGGCACACCAAGCCTGTCGAGAAGCTGCGATATATGGACCGTTATCTGGTATCAGGCGCGCGAGACGCGACAGTCAAGGTTTGGGCACTATGATCTCCAGGATCACGGACAATACAAGACACGCATCCTTGCACGCATGTTCGCGCACGATCATTGGTACATTACTGTTAGCTCGAATAGAATACAAGGAGAGATTAGAAGTTACGAACGCGGGAATAAGCAGAGGAACATGGCATGGGTTGCTGAAAATCAGCTTTGGTCAATGTCCCCGTAAACTGTCTGCAGGATGTCGGTCACTGCTGGCGGAACGATTCGTGGTCGTTTCTGTACTGGGAGTAACGCGTCGTCGACTCGTTCTCCTGCTTTGCGTTTCTTCTCAAGGGCAAGGTAGTAGAGATAATCGAGGCTGTATCTTGGTGCCGGTGTTCGCGCTACGTCCAAGGGGGGCCCAGAAAACCAGAGCAATTCGTTGGTGGTCGTATCGCGGTCGAACAGTTGGGCTAGGAAATCGAGGGCGTTAGTATTCACAATCCAAATAGGAATACACAATACGCGTACTCGTCTCCAATGGCAGCTTCTCCACAATTGCGGTGCCCATGCCTGTTCCACCAGCCATGGTGAATACAGTCCGATCCGGTCCGGTGGCACTAGGGGCTGGTCTTGCAGATACGCTGCCGTTTGCATTCCCTTGCACATTCTTATTCCCTGCACTAGTCCCGCCGCCACGCTTCGGACGTCTCCTCCCGTCTACAATTTCCATCCTCTCAGTACTCCCGGCATCTTCCGCTCTCCCCGGACCTTTAATACCCCACAGGAAAGGAGACACCACGCGCGCCGGGTAGACAAGTTTCTCAAAGCCGTAGATGGAGGACAGCTCACGCTGGGCTTTGGGTGGAACGCAGGAGAGGTAGTTCATGATCTTCGTGAATACGTGAGTATCGTCGTTGTATTTGCATTCGCAGATGTACAGCGGCCAGGATGGATACCAGTAGGGGGGCCGTGGCCGGCCTTGAATATACTTCCTCGCGAATTGGACAGTGACTTTTTCAAGGATGTCTTCCTTTGCATGGTCGACAAAATGGGCTGTGGGTATTGGTTAGGTTGAATGACAAATGGATGGTTGAGGCATACATGATTTGAAGACTTCATTTGCGTAAAACATGCGCTCGCTTGGGTGGACGGTTTGTTCAGCACGGTAGTACCAGCATACTGTAATAGATCTAGGTGGATCGTGAGTAGTGCACTTAGAGCGCCTTAATGGGCGACTCACTCGACACCATTCTTCGTCCAGCACTCCCAGATTTGGGCAACAATCGGTTTAGACGAGTCATCTGGATTCACAAGGTGCACATAGTTGCCCACTCGATACTCCATACCCTTGTACCAAAGGCTGTCCACGGCCGTGCGGCCCTTTGGTTCAATCGAGGTAGAAGTAACACTTTTGGCATTGCGGTTGAGAGGACCAGCAAGTACAGAAGGAAATGCCATAGATGCCGGTGTGGGGGATGTCAAGGCTTGCCAGAGACGCTGCCACCACGATCAGTCCACTTCTGACCCCACATGCGGCGACCTCACCTGGATCACCAACACGCGGCCATGATGCTGTGACCCTTCCGAATAGCATCTTCTTGCTTTGACAAAGAATCGCGCCATATCAAGATCAAAATCCTCTGCAGTTGTGTAAGCCCGCGAGCTGACATGAGCGACCAATCTGTCGAATGTAAGAGATTCCTGTGGGTCTAGATTAGACATTGAATCTGTGTAGGTCCAGGCAGTGGCTAACAATATCGGTCGCTAGCCTTGCATTGGTTCCTTGGGGCACTTCCTCCACGGCATTCAAGGAACGGTATCTAGAAAAATATGAAAATAGAATCTTTTGAACATGGAGGTACCATGCCCATTGTCACGGAAGTCTCTCAATGTTCTGATGATTTCTTCCAACTTTGCCTGCACGTCTGGGGGCTCTTGCATCCAGCCCTTCTCGCCAACGGGGCCTTCCCACGCCGGGAGACTG
>Ga0307513_10011538_pt1 | contig 10973 bp, 12 predicted proteins | sample 15_EM_MG_FD_202174 | JGI IMG/M metagenome (GOLD analysis project Ga0307513, IMG submission 202174) | Populus trichocarpa ectomycorrhiza microbial communities from riparian zone in the Pacific Northwest, United States - 15_EM | ecosystem: Host-associated > Plants > Roots > Unclassified | place... | reverse complement strand
TTATGTAACCGGTTTTAACCGGTTACGGTTACAACCAGTTAGTAACTGGTTGTAACCGGTTAATTAGGTGTAGAATACTAACTAAACAATCTAATTATGATACAAAATAAATTGCCTCACTGTGGTTCGGGGCCTTCTTGATACAAGAGGCAGCATGTTGGGTGAAACACTGCCTCATGAGTCAGATACGCCCACTAGATACACCCGCTGTCGATACGCCCGCCATCGATACGCGATATGTCCACCGTCGATAACCCACCATCAATAACCCACCGTCGATACGCCCACCATTGATACACCCGCCATCGATAGCCCGCCCGCCATTGATACGCCTGCCGTTGATAGCCCGCCATTGACACGCCCGCCGTCAATAGCCCGCCGTTGATAGCCCACCGTCGATACCGTTGATACACCCGCCGTTGATACACCCGCCGTTGATACGCCGGCCGTTGATATGCCCGCCATTGATACGCCTGCCGTTGATATGCCCGCCGTTGATACATCCGCCGTTGATCCACCCGCTGTCAATACGCCTGCTGTCGATAGCCCACCGTCAATGGAGATGACGTGGCAGAGGCCGCGAATGCCCACATCCCTCAACGAGGGGAGGGGCAAAGAGAGGTGGCGATGGTGGTGTCAACTTGCCTGGCTTGACCCGAAGTGGGTATTTGCCATGGGCACGACAGTGTGGAGAGGGGACTTGAGGTTGAGAGTGGTGGTGGGAATGAGAAGAGGTGATGTGGCAGTTTCCAACTGGATCATCACATGGGTGACTGGAGTCATCATAAGTCACACGTCTTTGAATTAGCTATAAGTCTTTTAATTCTGTACCAAAAATTATGTTTTTAGAGTCGTTAAAAAGCTCGTAAATAGGGGAAAATTTTGATATAAATTTAGTATCGAAAGACCAGTTAGGACTGGTCAGGACCGGTCTTTGTCGGTTAGTCATATCTAAATTTGGAACTAACCGCTAACTGGACCGCGGTTACAGTTAGGATCGGTTAGGTAATTCTTGCGGTTATGATCGGTTACGGTTCGGTCCGGTCTCGGTTATTTTGCAGTTAACTAACCTAACTTTCAAATACTACAAAAGATCCTATTACTAATCCTAACCACCCCCGGCACCCATGGCAATATGGATTTTTTTGGGTGGTGGGGTTTGTCCCATATGCATTTATGAAGTGACTTGGGTAAGACCCTAGTATTGATACATAATAGTGGCATATACAGGTGTGCCTCTAGTGAGCACCTCTGGCCGCTCTGGAATGGTCTCGTTGATCCGCTGACAGATGCCCCTACCAGAGTGTTCGGGCCCAGTCGGGGGGGCCCATGGTTTTTCAGAGTTGGCTTGTGGCCTACCTGAAGAAGGGCCACCTGCAGCCCAAAGGTGGTTGTTCCTTTCTTCCCTGAGACTGAGCTGGTACTCTTTCTCCATCAAATCCTTAATGTTCCGGTCTATTGCCTCATAGCCCATTTGCTCCCGACTGATGCCCTTCATGAGCTGTGCTTGCTGGCTCGCTTGATTGCTCTGAATTGGAGATTCGAACTTCTTCATAATTCTTCCCTTCAGCTGGCGCTTCCACACGTCATCTGGCTCAAAATCGGAGGCGCCATCACGATTTGGGGATGGAATGATTGGGGGGCCATGGGAGGTCAATGCAGGCATTGAGTACAGACCAGTTTGTGTGGTAGAGATCAGTGGTGATCCATGGCGGGGAATAGGTATGGGGGGTATAGGAAGTGTGGGTACAGTACCAAGAGGGCTCAGGTCAAACCACATTGAACTAGATTGAACTCGAGCCAATCTGATTATCTGAATTCGTAGCATGGGAAACTTGAGCCTCAAAACACGAGGGCATCTGGGATATGGGAATTCCGAGTGTCCGGTGGAGTGGCGGACTCCAGGAGTTTTCACAATCACGCCTTTGCCAAACAAACCAAGGTGTGTTGCCAAACATGTAAACCCTGCTCATTCATGTCGTAGCATAAAGAGATTCATGTAAAAAAAAGCTGTAAATGTGCATTATAAGTTGAGGAACCAAAGAAGTTGCCTCACCTGTGCAAAAAAAATAAAGGTAAACAACCCGCCGTGCATTGCTCAAAGCCACGAGTTCTGCTAAATCACATCATAGCATGGCCACAACCTACAACAACCCGCCGTGCATTGCTCAAAGCCACGAGTTCTGCTAAATCACATCATAGCATGGCCAGCACTCAAATGGCTTGGTTATTCATTATTTTACCAAAAAGGAGATGACATCGATGATTGAGAGGTGGCTGTGCAATAACAGCATTTCTCTCGAAAATGGCTTCGGAAGGTGAGGTAATGAAACCCTGCCATTATACACCTATATATCACTTAACTATATTTACAGAGGATCGAAATAAATTCACAAGGATTCGCAACATGCCCCAATTGTGGAATGACAATCAACTGTGGTACAGGGGGAATCCAAAACCTGAATAAACAGCACCAGGGAGGGAAATCATGTCACGAAGCAAAGGTCAAAAGGGACAGATGCGAAGAAGATGAAGGATGGATCCCTGCTGTCGTTCTTGAAGCTGAAGGCCATTCCAGTGCCATCGACGGTGTGAGATGCAGGTCCAGCCATGATATGTGCTTCTGATCACATCCACCCTACTCTCGTGAGTATGGCCTCTTGCCAACTGTCATCGTCCCTATCGCATGTGGGGGCAGAGCATGGCCTCCCTGCACCATCCCTTGGGATACAGAAAACTGGAAGCAGGTTTATCAAAAGATTCGAAGAGATTGTTCAATGCTTACCAGAGAATATCCCAATCGGCTCTGGAAACGACAAGTTAGCAGCCTTCAATGTCAAGCCAGCATTACTCGATGATCCGAAAATCGATCCTGAGGACTTGTGGGAGGTTGTAATCAATGGGTTTTTGAAGGAGCACTTGGGATGGGGGGAGGAAGTGGATATGGGTGAATTGATTCGTCGCGGAGAGCAGGGGATGGAGGGAGTGCTCCGGTTTTCCAAATACTTCATTGAAAAGTGTGGCGTTAGCGTGGATTTGTTCAAAGGAAAGCTCTCGCACCTTCTACATGCAGCTGAAGCCTTGTGCATAAAATTCTGTCATTAAAAACCGTGCTAATTGATGGATTTATAGAATTACGCACCAAATTCCGAGGCCACAGATGGCCGCATCATTTGGTAACTTCCACAACACAGGATCTGGTCAAACTCTACCATCACCTGGGGGAAACCTGCACAAAATCATCGATGTTGATTTGCTCGAGACGGATTTGCCTGAGAATGGTGCTCCTCTACCCCAATCTCAATCACAGTGCGGCGGCTACATATTAGAGTTCACAAAGGGGCAGTCCCCTCACACCGACTATCCTTTTGGATTGCACAATTTGACCTCGCTTTCCTGGGACTACTCCGTTCGTAATGGGGTCATGATCTTACATGCTCGCAGCTGCAATGGAGTTGGACCTGCAACAGGGGGTACACAATCTTGCTGAGCATGTCAGGATCTACAAAACAATACACATTTAAAAGGAATACGTACGAGGATGGACGAGGGTATTCATGAAAACGCAACGTTTGCCTACCATAGCTTCAATGGGCTTATCAAGATCCTGGACTGCAAATCGAAAAAGCTCGAGTTCGTTCAGCTTTGTGGGCTGAACCAGGCGCGAAAGCTCCTCATAAAAGCTGGGGAACTTTCCGAATACAAGCGGTTTTCACTGGTGATATCAAGTGGAAAGGTGGAGCAGGTTGATTGGGTTATCGCGCAGGGCTTGGCACAGAAGAAAGGGATACGGGGAATAATGGCGTCCCTAGAAGCAGCGGCACAAGGGATTTACCATCCAAAAAACTTCACAGAAGAGGAGGCAATGCATGCTCTCCTTGCATGGAGACTGGGGGGAAACCGCTTGGCTCATATCAATCATCGTTCGCGAGATGATCTGAGCCTCACATACCTGTGGAGGATATCCTTCACGCCACCCATAATCCCTTCCCATGCACAACCAACTGTCCTCGAGGTTCCCACCAATGTCAGCACCACATTTTCAAACGTCTTGGAGATTATTCAAAGCTGGATCCCCGTTCTTCACACAGTGGTTGCATTCGATGAGGTTGCAACAGAGAAGAGGGCAAGGTGGGACCCAAAGGCCAACTTTTTCCTTGGTATTTGTCGCGAACATGGCCATCGCACCTCCCTCGAGTTCAACAATGAAGGTGACATGCAGGAGGTTTTTCGTTGCTTGGATGATGGTGAGATTCACTATGCAGCAGAGGTGCAGGAACTTTCTCACATACGAATTTGCTTCCGTTTCGAGGACCTTACAGTATTTGACCGGTCATGTGCACACCATGGGTCATCTGTACAGTATGCAGTTGTCAAGGCATTTCTTAATGGATCAGTGAGATTCTTTTTGTGGATTATATAGAATGTAAGTGGGTCCATGAATATATAATTTTTGAAGCCAAATTATTTCTTCATAAATTGCTGTGGGCGGAGTACCTAAGGATCACTTAAAAGCCCAATTTTAAATCTGCTACTAGAATTTTTGCATGCAACAATTCTTTTCCAAAAACATCACAGAAGTATTCCTCCATATTAATTGCACATGCTAGTGAGATAATCACAATTTTTTGTCTTGTAACCATTAAAAACCATGCAGATTATAGATTTTGAAGGGCTACTCAGGGGTATAAAGGCCAGATACGTTGTCAAGACAGTCCCTACATGAAATAGACTCAAGTTCCAAGGGTAACCATTATTTCAACATTTAAAGCCTTCCTAATTGCCTTCACATTATCATTGCGAGATGCACAATAAGCCAGAATAAGTATATTGTCACACTGGTGTACAACTTTGAACTCAGATGTTTTGCTGTTCCCACGGGTCATTCTCATAGATGGGCTCTGTATAAATGAATTCTTTATAGGAACTCACAAAAATTTCTGAGTATTATCTCTATGTACTATTCTATTGAGGAAAAATAATATTTTTTGAACCCATCGACATCTAGTGTTGCAGTGGCTGATACAACATTTGACCGTACACGTGACCAGTCAAATACTGTATCTATTTTTAGGCCATGATTGCAGCTCTTGGCATGCTTACCAATGACCATCGCATTTACCCAGCTCATGCTATCCTGTCATCTGGGGACTGCAAACGAGAATCTGGGATAGAGCATGCAAGGCTCATTCAGACAGTTATGGATGGAATAAATGCTCAACATGCAACAACTAAACTCCGGATTGTATTGATTGCCTCCGATGGAGAGTCTCGTCGAGGATCCGCTTTTGCATTCTTAACATTTAAAAAAAAACTATTGCCACAATCTCCTATCTACCCTCTCTTATCACCCCTCATATTCATGGACCTTCATGTTGGAGAGGATGATATCACCTGCGATAAAGACTGGAAACATATTTTCAAGTGCTTCCAGAATTTATTGCTATGGCCGCGAGGAGTCGTTGTCAATGGATTTCGAATTAAACCTGATGTTATCTGCGATCACTTTCGATCCAAGGAACTCACTGCCGACCATATCAACTCACTCATGTGTTGGAAAACAAGGCAGGGATGTGAGGGCAGAAGGGTAAATGAGTGATATTGGTGGTGGTACAGGGTCAAGAAGCGTATATGGGAAGGAAAAAATGGGGGTGCCAAAGAAGCCCCCAATGTATCTACACATACAAACAGCAGGTGGTGCACACTGAGTTGGCTACAACAACATGAAATGTCAACACACCCCCTCAACGAGGTATGCGACAAGAGAAAAGAAAAAATATAACATATAACAAGCAAAGGGATAAAACACTCCATAAGAAAGTGACCGTGATGAGAGCAAAAGCAGTAACATAGAAGGGATGAACAATAAAATTATAAACACCCCCTGCAAAGAATAATGAGACACAAAATAAAACAATAACATACAATGAACAAGAAAATAAAGACGAGTAAAATAATTATGGTGGGTTACGAACAACAGGTGTATGAGGGAGCAGTTCCCCTTGACCATCCATGCCACCCCCTCATGAAAAACAGTGGTTGTGATCATGAGAGGTGAGGTGACAATTGGAACAACGAACACCAAGGGGGTTCTTGGCATGCTTGCAGATATTAGTTGGAGTGGAAACAAGAGCAGATTGTTGATGAGCAGGCATAGAAGCTGGAAGACGATGACAAGTTTCAAGATGAGAACTTTCAAGATGGTTGCATTCAATGGAGATACGTGTGATGATAATGTTGAGAAGGGTATCAGGAGGGGGAGGAGGGTCAAGATTGGCAGAACAATTGAGATGGTCCTGGGCACATTGGGTAAGTAACTGCTTGAAATTCGGCCAGACTCCATCCAATGGAAGATTCCGGATGAGGAGGTGGACCATCTCGCCTTCTTCAAAGGCAACTCCCATGGTGATAAAACGAGATCAGGCAATCTTGAATTCGCCAATATATTTATCAAGACCTGTAAAATCCTCCAACTTCACGTCGGAGATATAGGCATGGAGGTCAAATTGGGCCGCAATGTCAACACGACCATAGAGGGTCTTGAGAGTGGTCCAGATGTCACAGGCGGTGGTTGTTTTGGTGCAAGGGATGATGGTGGAGACAACGGGGGAAATACAGCACTCGATGATGTCCTTAACCTTTGTGTCCTTCTGCCACCATTCATGATGGGCTTTGAGGGTGGCAGCATTAGCTCCAGTGGTGACAACAGGTGTAGGTACAATAGGAAAGGGGGAGAGAGGGTCCTCGGAACCTTCGATGAAACCCCAGAAGCCTTTGCCTTGCAGGGTATGCATGATGGATTTGCTCCAGGAAGGGTAGTCAGCTGTACCATCGAGGGTGGGGATGTGGTTGAGTTTTAATGTCATGAGGGAATATATGCATCGTAAAATGGGCGAGGACGTGAACTGAGTGCAAAATAATAGAACCATATGCAAACGGCAGGAACTGGGATGAAACCGACGAGGAGCTGCATGCAAGCAGCAGGAACCAGGATGAAACCAGTGAACTGGGGTGAAACCAGTGATGAACCATATGCAAACAGCGAACCAAGGTGGAATTGGCGAGGAACCGTATGAAAACGGTGAACCGGAATTGAAACCAGCAAGAAACCATATGCAAACGGCAGGAACCGGGATGAAACCAGCAGTAGCTGTACGTGAACAGCAGGAACCGGGGTGAAACCGGCGAACTGGGATGAAACCAGCAATGAATGAGGCAAGACGAGTGGCAAGAGGTCACATGATGGTTAAAGGAATGTGTGGAGGGTTCTTGAGTTCAGTGAGAGTGGGTGCGAGTTTTTGAAGTTTTACGAGGTTGAAAAAATTCCTGGCACCCCAGAAAATTCTTGTGCTTGAAAAAGGGGCTCGAAAAAAGGAGTGACGGTTGCATGAGGGCTCGAAAAGGTCGATGTCGACGTCCGAGGAATGGATCAGGGAGCGCCGGGGCCCATAACCTGTTGGAAAATGAGGTGGGGACGCAAGGGCAGAAGGGCAAACGAGTGATATTGGTGGTGGTACAGGGTCAAGAAGCGTATATGGGAAGGAAAAAATGGGGGCGCCAAAGAAGCCCCCAATGTATCTATGCATACAAACAGCGGGTTGCACACACCGAGTTGGCTACAACAACATGAAATGTCAACATCATGAATCCCAAAGATCAACAGGACATCAAGATGGCCTTTGATATGCTGAAGGTGATTTGGAATTTACCTCGAGAATCAAGCAACAAGAACCCAGGGTTTCAACAGGCTCATGAAGCACTTTGGATCTTGGGGAAACTCCTCTTTCACCTCATATATCCATTTCTATGTGTCAATCTCTCTCTCTCAGAGCAGCTGGAACATCTAAGTGCTGCAGCCCATCTTGCACTCACCCTTTACTCTAGTGTTTGAAGGTTAGGTTAGTTAACTGGAAAATAACTGAGACTGGACCAGACTCTAACCAATTAGGACTGCAAAATATGCTAACCGATGCTAACTGTAACCGCAGTCTGGTCCTCGGTTAGCTCTAATTTTAGATTTATGAATAACTGACTAAAACCGGTCCTAACAGGTCTTCGTGTCCTTATATTATATATACATATACCCCTAATTTAGATCTTTCTAACAACCCTAAAATCATAATTTTTGGTCCGATATTAGGGGAGTTATAACTAAACTAAGGATTTGTGATGTATAATTTAACCTAGTCTCTCCTAGACAGACTGCAATATATGTGATGTACCCTACGGCTCACGATATATGAAGTCTGTTTATTACCACGCCCTCCGAACCGTGTCAGAAAGTTATGTAATCTTCGGAGATTGAAAATTCAGTCGAGCTCACTTAACAAGATGAGGGGAACCCTTTTGGAGATATTTTGGAGAGAAAGATATTTAAATAAATAAATTGAACCTTGTTTTACAATTTGAGGATGCGCCGAGGCGAGATGGGCAAGTTAGGGAACTAGTTGTGCACAAGGCTGAAGATCATGTGATGTCGTTCTGCTCTCAAACCGACTAATACGAAAAGGACAACGAAATCCCCTCTTCACATTATAAATTTTTTTAATTAGTTCTCCTTGAACTAAATATATATACTTTGTCTCTAAGAAATATGCAAAGACTTACTTCATCGTGTCAATTGGACGCAACGATAATTGGAACTCCGAAGATTACATAACAATTTTCTGACGCGGTTTGAGGGGCATGGTAAAAAAAGGACTAAATTTAACCCCAGTCACCAAGTGACACACAGCGCTTGTGAGTTGCCACATCACCATCTCCACCACCCATCCTCTCGTCTCCACTCCCCCCACAATTGTCGAACACATAGCAAATGCCCACACAGGGCCAAGCCAAAGCAGGTGCACCATTTTTTTGAAGTAGGAGATGGGAGGTGTTGAAGGACAAGTGTTAAAAAGGCCTGGGATTAACAAGGTTCGTTTGCACCCATTTTTTGATTGTTCTCAGCGTTTGGGGGTGCGTTTGGAGGCTAAAAATCGCCATTTTCAGGATTAGGTTTTACCTCGACGATTGGTTTAGTTTTCGTTTCACTGTAACCAACGCAGGAGGAGGTGTTAGGGTTTAGAGGAGAACCTTTTTGAGCAGGTTCGTTCTCATCCATTTTTGGGTCATTCTCGATGTTTGAGGGTGCGTTCGAAAGCTAATAAGCACCCCTTTCAGGATCTGGTTTTACCTCGTTGATTGGTTCGGTTTACGCCCCGAACGAGGTGTTGCATCATCCTCATGCCCCTCCCCTTGTACAGGATTTTGAGTAGGTTCGTTCTCAGCCATTTTGGGGTCATTCTCGATGTTTAAGGATGCATTCGAAAGCTAATAAACACCCCTTTCAGGATCTGGTTTTACTTCGTCGATTGGTTCGGTTTACGCCTTGAACGACGTGTTGCATCATCCTCATGCCCCTCCCCTTGTACAGGGATGTGGGCATAGCCTCTCGCGCTTTTTCTATCTGTTGAATGGGACCTAAACCTCTAGCGAAGTTGAAGTTTGACTCGGTCCTCATAGAATACTGTATTAGCTACATATGTCAAGTATTTTATGCATGCATAACCGGTCCTAACCAGTTCTAACCGATCCTAACTGGTCCTAACCAAGACCAGTTATAACCGGTTATATAACCGCAAAAAACCATAATTAACTGGTCTGCACCGGTTCGGTTAGGTTATTTTGAGTTTTTGAAATAAAACAGACTGGTCTTGGTCTCAGTTAGGCACCCTGGGACCAAAAAACGGACCAGACCAGACTTTTAAACACTACTTAAAACTACCCTGATAATCATTTATTTCCATCAGTTAGTACCTCTGTAACTCTGTTTTACATTTCAATCAACTAATTCTATCATATACCATAAATACAGCTGTATGACCATAATTCCTCCCATACCATACCATTTGACCATTTGACTTTAACTTGTACAGTATGGATGACTTGTGGAAGAGCCTGTATAAGCCCATAATATGTATGGTGTGAAGCCCTAGGTCACCAGCAGCAATGAGCTTTGAGCCATAGAAGCTTTCGATGGCTACCATGTACTTATAATAATAAAGTTATACAGGAGTTGAACATGAGAAGGGTGTCATGTTTGCTAACAAATATAGCTATCCCAGTGAAAAGTTCCCAGTACTACCTGCTATCCATTGTCCTAATCCCACTGATGAATGCTTCTTCATCTGTCAATGAATATTGTATGTTGGCATATGCCATATCCCTGTTGGACCTTGAGTTCCAATCAACATCAGCAAGGCTGAGCATAGAACCATACAGTTCTCATCCACGCTAAATTCATGATGCACTCAGACATCCAATTTGAGAAGCAGTCTGAAAGGTCCAAATGTGCCTGATTGATCCCACCATATGTTATAAATAAAAAATATTGCGCTCGATTGAAGCTCATTTCCCACTTGGAAATTGGAATTTTCCTGCTCTCCTCTTGTCGTCCTCAGGGGTGTCATTAATAAGGTAAGCACTTGTTGTTCTTGTTCTCAAATGTCAGAGTTCTTGCTATGTTGACAAAGCATCTTGCCGCCATTATATCCAATGGCAAGAAAAGATGAGATAGTCAGCCAATGTTTCATATGCGCTGTGACAGCTCCTCTAGTGCCCACCATTTCATTTCTCGAGTGCTATATGCTTCCTACTGATTGTCAAATTCCCATACGACGAGGCCAATATACAAGTCCAGCATATATGACAAGTCTCTCTTGTTTCAAACTCCTAGCGGATAGTGATGATAATAATGACATTGAGGACGGGTCCTTGCCCGAAGAGACATATGGCAGTTTAGTCAGATTTTTGTAGCAAAAATGCCTTTGTCAACATTTTGTCAACTTTACCCAAATTAGGTGCTTACTCAAATTTCCAGACAAGATTAAAGACTGCCTGCAGAACACTGGTTTTTATTCAATTGAATCACTCTCTTGCTCTATGTTACTAGCAGCACCAATATTGAGAAGGTCATAGAGCCAGCTAATATA
>Ga0307513_10011537_pt1 | contig 10975 bp, 16 predicted proteins | sample 15_EM_MG_FD_202174 | JGI IMG/M metagenome (GOLD analysis project Ga0307513, IMG submission 202174) | Populus trichocarpa ectomycorrhiza microbial communities from riparian zone in the Pacific Northwest, United States - 15_EM | ecosystem: Host-associated > Plants > Roots > Unclassified | place... | reverse complement strand
GATTGCTCACTGATATCACTGACCATATCCAGTTCTCTCCTTCTCCATAATGGATAGATGATGCTTTACCGCCTCCTGCGAGGGCAGGACATTACTAACCTTGTTCCTGTGCGACACTATTTTCACTCCCATGTCTATGCGCTTCTTGTTCTGTACGCATCTCCACCACATGTGCTGCTCTTTGTTATTTGGGTTTGTGGGTATGCCCTCTGATTTTCTTGTTTATGTGCTAATGGGCAAAGGGCCAAGCCCAACACTGTTTGTACAAAGCCTTCAATCAATGAACTGTTATACAGCAGAAAGTGTTCATAGTGAATATGAATCATATTGACACCACACCAAGCTGGCATGCTCATTCCCAGTCACCGAACCGGTCAGGCATCACGAGAGGCGCAAGCAGGCTCCACCCGTACAGTACGATGCAGATCCAACTCGATACTACACGCATCCACATCGCCATCTCCGACCGCCCGATGCAGATATCGTAATCTGGCTCCGCCCCAGCCTCCGAGTCCGGTGTTGTCCGGAGAATCTTCCAGTCGACGAGGAGTATGGCAATGTACATCGAAGCCATAGCGAATATGATGTGGAACCACGAGTACTGCGCGATTCATCAGTACTACGTAGAACAACAAAATGGGAGGAGAGACGCACATTGTACCGCGTTCCCGTCCGTTCGTCATCTCACCCTTCACCCAACATGGTATCCTCTTCTTTGTCTTCGTCCATCTCATGCAGTGCACTAGCAGGGATCGCCCCCGCCTCGACGGCGGCGAGAAGCGCCTGGTACCGTGGCGAATCCTTCTTCGACGGCTGCGTGGTAACCATCGCGCTCGCTCCAAGATCGTCCTCTCCAGCCAGCGCAATCCCGCTCTTCTTGTCTTTCCCTACTAGCGCACGGCCTTGCGTGGCTGCGCGAGTCGTCGAATATGCAATGACAATAAACGTCAACAGGCCGCCGAGGACAACCGTGCCCGTTCGTGCACCGGCGTATTTCGTGAGCGGGTTGCATGTCGCGTGTGTGTGGTTCCCCACTGCAGACATGATCAGGTACGTGCAGTAGAGTGCGACCATACTCGATTGTGCCAACCCAGAGCGTGGGTTAGCCTCTTGGGTGGACGCAGAGGATGGTAATAATGATGCAAAGGATGAGATTGAATGTAATGAAGAACTGGTTGAGCGTGCACGACTGGCCCGCGAAGAAGCCATACATCAGTCCCGTGAGTGTGATGGTGAGCGCATACATGCCCGCGGTCGATCCGACGAGGACCCACTACCAGAGATTCGAGTCTGAGTTTTCCCAGTTTTTGAGACAGGTTTCCGTCGACGAGTGGGCAAAATCGACGAGGACGAGACCGATGAAAATGAAGACGGTGGCTCCGAGGGGTAAAGAAACCGTTCGGGGTGAACCAGGAGATGAGGACGAGTAGCTGGGCGACAACCTTAGGGCCCCAACACGCAGGAGTGTCAGTGGATGTGTATCTGGACGGATAGTGACAGTTACGCGTACCGGCGGCGCGCTTAGACTTCGTGTTCTCAATGCCATGAGGAATGAGCTGCAGATGAGGTGGAATAGAGCCAGGGTAAATCAGACACGATGCACCGCGAGTACTCCGTAGCACTTTCCACCGGCACAGTCGACCTGGATGTAGCCTGCGCTGATCTTCTCAATCTGTTTGACGGCCCAAGGATGGCGGAGAAGCCATGAAAGTGAGGAGTTTAATGCAAAGATCAACTAGAGTCGAATTGAGGGTTTAGCAAAGGCTTCTCGAACGAGAAATTGGAACATCGTACTGAGAGACCAACACGGGTGGCTATGGACGAGTTGCAGTTGCATTATTTGAACGTTAATGAAGCTGAATAGTGGAAGTAAGTGCATGAACAAGAAGTGGGCCAGAAATTATTCTTCACTGGCATTCGAGGTAAAGCAGAACACGCAGCCGGCAAGGGCTGACATCGCGACTGATCCCAGCAAGCCAGCAATGGGGATAGAAAGTAGTGCGCCCATCTTATTGATTTGTAGTGGTTGGGTGAGCTCTCCCAGGCGGAGCTCGGGGTCAAAGAGGTGCTTTGTTTGAACGGCCAACAGCGAAGATGTCCTCTAACGTCAATGGCACGAGAAGAGAGAGAGAGAGATCTATATTATCCTGTGGTCATAGGTACACGTTACGGGACCAAGACGCTACCCGACTAAGTCCGTGCGCAGGGGCAGGAGGTAGATAGAAGTGAAAGGAGACCACCAAGTGGCTATCCGTCAATGAAGAGAATGGAGAGCCAACAAACCAGGTGGCCACTGCATCACCACAAAGGGAGGTGAGCTCTGTATTACTGTCAGGAGTGACTGTCTCTAGAGAGTAATACAGTAGTGTATCCATACAGTACTCTGTACTGTATTACTCTCCAGAGACAGTCCCCTCTATTACTATATGGAGAGTACTGTCTCCGGAGAGTAATACGGTAGCTGAGTACTCTCAATACAGTACTCTCCACACAGTGCCCTCCACACAGTGCCCTCCACACAGTACCCTCCACACAGTGCCCTCCACACAGTACCCTCCGGAGAGTAATACAGCCACAGAGAACTCCCGAGATCGGTGTACTGTATTGACTGCACGTCCGTCATGAAGCGGAGCCACCGGAGACCAACATTAAGCACAATACCACTCAAGCGTGACACGAGGTCCATAGAATATCTATAAATCTCCCGTCCTGATCTCCTGATCTCCCAACGTTTCCTCAACGACCTCTTGTGAATCCCATACGCGGTTGTCTAGCCCTCGTCCTCTCATCATTAGTTTCCACTAGTTGCCATAAGCACTCGGTTTGACTCCCGTAGCACGTTCAAGTACCCCAATATTACTTTCGACGTGGTCAGTGGAACGTTCTAACCTTCAGGCCCAGTCTCACCGGAATCAGTTTTTGTAGCATTAGTGACATGTACCCTTGTGGCGTCCCCTTCTGTCGGTGTTCAGGAGCTACCCTCTCTAGTCCTCTTCTCCGTGACGAGGCAAAAACTGTCAGCAATATCCCTTCTTACTCTCCACTCGCGCCAAGCCCCACGTCTGGAGGACAATTGTTAGATCTATCGTTCAGAGGCGCAGAGTATTCCGACTGTACACAGCAACCTCCCAACGACGTGATCGACTACTGGTTTCACCGGCTTGGACTCTCAGTCCAGACTACGGCCACGGACACTCTTTCCAATTTAGCCACTTTGCCACCCCCACTTCCAGTCTTCGATAAGACCAGCTCTCATGTAAGTTCAAGATTCATAATATCATACTGGATGTGTTTCGTTTTTCAGATGTTTTGAGGGCGCACCCCTGACCAGCTTCCACTAGGCCCATCTTGGAACCTTGCATATTGGACCAACTCCTCAAGAGGACCATTCGACTTCCAGTGGCGACCAAACAACTCATAAAAGTCTCCCGTCTCCCATTGACCAAGTCGAACGTCAGCCGCCACAATCGCGCAGGGCAGTGCGCCATCAATCTCGGGTTGCCCCTACACGTCAGCGTCAGGAAAAGAGAGTCTATGATAGGCCTGGAAAGAAGCCAGGGGCCAAGTACGAGCCTGATCCTATCAAGTTACAAACTTCGTGCCGGCTTCTTGGTGGTACCGACTATGCGTGTCAGTGGATTACCACAATCTTCAGTAACCCCGTCACCCTGGGCGCCCTTGTTCGTCCACTCGAGCTCATGGAAATCGTAAGCATGAACTTTCCGGGCGGCTTTGAGCCCTTTCTGGCCTACCACGGGTTTATACAAACATCTTCCGATGGATTTGAGTGCTGCCTGTGCATGGATGGGAAGAGGACTTGGTGGAAGAACAAGAAGGATGCGGTGCGCCACTTGCGTAAATTCCACTTTGGGTTGGCGGATCGATGTGACAGTTGGTGCGTCCTTTGGATCGGCTAGACCTCCGGGGGTGTCTCTGACTCGCATATCCCCTTCGGTGGTAGCACCCGGCCCATTTATTCGAAAGGGGAGATGACTAGCCATCGTTGTGTCCCTCCGAAGAGAATCACACCTATCATTGAATCAGGCTCAGGTACTCTCAATGTACTCGGAAATCCTTCGAGCGGGAGGTCGGGTGGGAAAACTAAGTGGTGCGCCATCAAAAATTAATTTCTGATTGCTCACTGATATCACTGACCATAGCCGGTTCTCTCCTTCTCCATAATGGATAGATGATGCTTTACCGCCTCCTGCGAGGGCAGGAGGTTACCAACCTTGTTCTTGTGCGACACTATTTTCACTCCCATGTCTATGTGCTTCTTGTTTTTGTACGCATCTCCACCACATACGCTGCTCTCTGTTATTCGGGTTTGTGGGTATGCACTCTGATTTCCTTGTTCGTGTGTCAGTGGGAAAAGAAGCCCAACGCTGTTTGTACAAATGCTTCAATTCATGAGCTGTTATACAGCAAAAGGTGTTCATAGTGAATATGAATCATGTTGACACCACATCAAGCTGGCATGCTCATTCCCAGTCATCGAACCGGTCAGGCATCACGAGAGGCGCAGGCAGGCTCCATCCGTACAGCACGATGCAGATCCAACTCGATACTACACGCATCCACATCGCCATCTCCGACCGGCCAATGTAAATATCGTAATCTGGCACATCCCCAGCCTCCGAGTCCGGTGTTGTCCGGAGAATCTTCCAGTCGACGAGGAGCATGGCGATGCACATCGAAGCCATAGTGAATATGATGTGGAACCACGAGGACTGCGCGATTCGTCAGTACTACGTACAGCAACAAAATGGGAGGAGAGACGTACATTGTATCGCGTTCCCCGTCCGTTCGTCATCTCGCTCTTCACCCACTATAGCATCCTCTTCTTCGTCACCGTCCATCCCGTACAGTGCACTGGCAGGGATCGCCCCTGCCTCGACGACGGCGAGAAGCGCCTGGTACCGTGGCGAATCCTTCTTCGACGGCTGCGTGGTGACCATCGTCCTCTCCAGCCAGCGCAATCCCGCTCTTCTTGTCTTTCCCTACCAGCGCACGGCCTTGCGTGGCTGCGCGAGTCGTCGAATCCGTAATGGCAATAAACGTAAACAGGCCGCCGAGGATGACCGTGCCCGTTCGCGCACCGGCGTATTTCGTGAGCGGGTTGCATGTCGCGTGTGTGTGGTTCCCCACTGCAGACATGATCAGATACGTGCAGTAGAGTGCGACCATACTCGATTGTGCCAACCCAGAGCGTGGGTTCGCCTCTTGGACAGCTGGGTAGAAGCAGAGGACGGTAATAATGATGAAGAGGACGAGATTGAATGTAATGAAGAACTGGTCGAGCGTGCACGACTGGCCCGCGAAGAAGCCATACATCAGTCCCGTGAGCGCAGACATGCCCGCGGTCGATCCGACGAAGACCCACTGCCAGAGATTCGAGTCGGAGTTTTCCCAGTTTTCGAGACAGGTTTTCGTCCACAAGTAGGCAAAGTCGACGAGAAGGACCAGACCGATGAGAAGGAAGACGGTGGCTCCGAGGGGTGCGACCCAGTTGTCCCAGAGGATGAAGAAGCCGATCGGGATGAACCAGGAGATGACAGGCGACAGCCTTAGGGCCCCACCACCTACAAGTGGATGTGCATCTGGACGGACAGAGTGACAGTTACGCTTACCTGTTCTCGATGCCGATGAGGAATGGGCTGCAGATAAGGTAGAAGTGGAATAGACACGATGCACTGCGAGTACTCCGTAGCACTTTCCGCCGGCACAGTCGACCTGGAGGTAGCCTGAGCTGATCTTCTCAATCTGTTTGATGGCCCAAGGCTGGCGGAGAAGCCATGAAAGTGAAGAATTTAATTCAAAGATGAGCTAGAGTCGAATTGAAAGGCTTCTCGAACGAGAAATTGGAACATCGTACTGATAAGCCAACACGGGTGGCTATGGACGAATTGCAGTTGCATTATTTGAACGCTAATGAAGCTGAATAGTGGAAGTAAGTGCATGAGCAAGAAGTGGGCCAGAAATTATTCTTCACTGGCAGGGCTGACGTCGCGACGGATCCCAGCGAGCCAGCAATGGGGCTAGAAAGGTGCCCATCTTATTGATTTGTAACAGTTGCGTAAGTTGGTTTGACAAATTTCCGAGGCGGAGCTCAAGTCCAAAGAGGTGCTTTGTTTGAGGGCCAAACGGCAGCGACGATGTCCTCTAAAGTCAATGCCACGAGAAGAAATGCCACGAGAAGAGAGAGAGATCTATCCCTGTGCATCTCCAGCCCACGTTGGGTGAGCTGCCCTGGTCTCGACATAAGTTACCTCTGGTGCGTGCGTCAGGCAGTGCGCTCTAGAGACCAACCTGTAAACCACCTGTAAACTATGTCGTAGATACGTCCCCTCTTGTCATATCCCCTGCCCACGGATTCGTTGGCTGGCCAGGTGGTGTCTCGGTCCCGAAAAGAGGGTGCCCAATTCCAGTCGTGCCCAATTCCAGTCGTGCTTCCTTTGTCCTAGCCCCATCGGGCAGCTAGGTAATCTGAGATGCCACTCAAGCGTGATACGAGGTGCATAGAGTGTTTATAAATCCCCCATCCTGATCTCCTGATCTCCTCCCAACGTTTCCCCCCCCCGACCTCTTGTGACGATTCAGATATCCCGTACGCGGTTCATCTCCTCATCCACTAGCTGCCATAAGCACTCCTTTTGACTCCCGTAGTACTTTCAAGGACCCCAATATTACCTTCGACGCCGTTGAAAGCGGGACACCCAGCCTCATAAGCGGGACACCCAGCCTCATAAGCAGGACACCCAGCCTCAGAAGCGGGACACCCAGCCCCACAGGTGTCAGTTTACTATGTGCACTGGTGACAGTCCTTGTGGCGTCCCCTTCTGTCGGTGTTCAGGGGCTCCCCTTTTTAGTCCTTTTCTCCGTGCCGAGGCAAAAACTGTCAGCAATATCGACATATCCGCCACTTCTTACTCTCCTGTTGTCGTCGCGCCAAACCCCACGTCTGGAGGACAACAGCCCCCCAATGATGTGATCGACTTCGACTACTGGATTCGCCGACTGACTACGCCCGCGGAGACTCTGTCCAATTCAGCCACTTTGCCGCCCCCGCTTCCAGTCTTCGATAACACTAGCTCTCATGTAAGTCCAAGGTCCATAATACCATACTGGATGTGTTTCGTTTTTCAGATGTATTTAAGTTTTGAGAGCGGACCCCTGACCGGCTTCCATTAGGCCCATCATGGAATCTTCGATATTAGACCAACTTCTCAAGAAGACCCTTCGACTTCCAGTGGGGACCAAACAACTCATAAAAGTCTCCCGTCTCCCATTGACCAAGTCGAGCGTCAGCCACCGCAATCGCGCACAGCAGCACGCCATCAATCTCGGGTTGCCCCCATACGTCAGCGGCGGAACAAGAAGGTCTATGACAGGCCTGGAAAGAAGCCAGGGGCCAAGTACGAGCCTGATCCTATCAGGTTGCAAGCTTTGTGCCGGCTTCTTGGTGGTACCGACTATGCGTGTCAGTGGATTACTGCAATCTTCAGTAACCCCATCACCCTGGCCGCCCTTGTTCGTCCACTCGAGCTCACGGAGATCGCAAGCATGAACTTTCCGGGCGGCTTTGAGCCTTTTCTGGCTTACCACGGTTTTATACAAGCGTCCTCCGGTGGCTTTGAGTGCTGCCTATGCATGGATGGGAAGAGGACTTGGTGGAAGCACAAAAAGGATGCGGTGCGCCACTTGCGCAAATTCCACTTTGGGTTGGCGGATCGATGTGACAGTTGGTGCGTCCTTTGGGTCGGATAGACCCTCCAGGAGTGTCTCTGACTCGCATACCCCTTCTGTGGTAGCACCCGGCCCATTTACTCGAAAGGGGAGATGACAAGCCACCGTTGCGTCCCTCCGCAAAACTTTGCCACCCCAAGCACCTCCATGAGGTCGGAGACCAGCGCTGACGTTCCTTTTGATAGTACTCCAATCTGAGGTGGGAGAATGGAAGGGCACCGGATCGAAAGACAAGGGGATCCGAAGACATCTGGTCGCCGTCTGTGTCACTAACGGTGCTAATTTTTTCACCAACCTGATATTGGACGAATTGCACTTCTCCTCGTCCTGCGAGGGCAGGACGTTACTAACCTTCCCCCTGTGCAACGCTATTTTCACTCTCATATCTATACGCTTCATGTTTTTGTACGCATCTCCACCACATATGCTGCTCTCTCTTATTCAAACTTGTGGGTATGCCCTCTGATTTCCTTGCTTATGTGCCGATGGGCAAAGGGCCAAACCCAACACTGTTTGTACAAAGCCTTCGATCCATGAACTGTTATACAGCTGAAGTGTTCATAATGAATACGAATCATATTGACACCGCATCAAGCTGGCATGCTCATTCCCAGTCACCGAACCGGTCAGGCATCACGAGAGGCGCAAGCAGGCTCCATCCGTACAGCACAATGCAGATCCAACTCGATACTACACGCATCCACATCGCCATCTCCGACCGCCCGATGTAAATATCGTAATCTGGCTCGTCCCCAGCCTCCGAGTCCGGTGTTGTCCGGAGAACCTTCCAGTCGACGAGGAGCATGGCGATGTACATCGAAGCCATAGCGAATATGATGTGGAACCACGAGTACTGCGCGATTCGTCAGTACTACGTACGACAACAAAATGGGAGGAGAGACGCACATTGTATCGTGTTCCCGTCCGTTCGTCATCTCGCTCTTCACCCACTATGGTATCCTCTTCTTCGTCTTCGTCCATCTCATGCAGTGCACTGGCAGGGATCGCCCCCGCCTCGACGGCAGCGAGAAGCGCCTGGTACCGTGGCGAATCCTTCTTCGACGGCTGCGTGGTAACCATCGCGCTCGCTCCGATATCGTCCTCTCCAGCCAGCGCAATCCCGCTCTTCTTGTCTTTCCCTACCAGCGCACGGCCTTGCGTGGCCGCGCGAGTCGTCGAATACGCAATGGCAATAAATGTAAACAGACCGCCGAGGACGACCGTGCCCGTTCGTGCACCGGCGTATTTCGTGAGCGGATTGCATGTCGCGTGCGTGTGGTTCCCCACTGCAGACATGATCAGGTACGTGCAGTAGAGTGCAACCATACTCGATTGTGCCAACCCAGAGCGTGGGTTAGCCTCTTGGACAGCTGGATGGACGCAGAGGACGGTAATAATGATGCAAAGAATGAGATTGAATGTAATGAAGAACTGGTTGAGCGTGCACGACTGGCCAGCGAAGAAGCCATACATCAGTCCCGTGAGTGTGATGGTGAGTGCATACATGCCCGCGGTCGATCCGACGAGGACCCACTGCCACAGATTCGAGTCGGAGTTTTCCCAGTTTTCGAGACAGGTTTCCGTCCACGAGTGGGCAAAGTCGACGAGAAGGACGAGACCGATGAGAATGAATACGGTGGCGCCGAGGGGTGCGACCCAGTTTCCCCAGAAGATGAAGAAGCCGTTCGGGATGAACCAGGAGATGAGGATGAGGAGTAGCCAGGCGACAACCTTAGGGCCCCACCACCTACAAAGTATCAGTGGATATGCACCTAGGACGGATAGAGTGACAGTTACGCTTACCCGTTCTGGATGGCGGCACGCTTAGTCTTCGTGTTCTCAATGCCGATGAGGAATGAACTGAGGATGAGGTGGAATAGAGCCAGAGCAAAGCAGACACGATGGACTGCGAGTACTCCGTAGCACTTTCCGCCGGCACAGTCGACCTGGATGTAGCCTGCGCTAATCTTCTCAATCTGTTTGATGGCCCAAGGCTGGCGGAGAAGCCATGAAAGTGATGAGTTTACTGCAAAGATGAGCTAGAGTCGAATTGGAGGTTTAGCAAGGGTCTCTGGAACGAGGAATTGGAACATCGTACTGAGAAACCGACACGAGTAGCGATGGACGAGTTGCAGTTGCACGATTTGAACGCTAATGAAGCTGAATAGTGAAATTAAGTGTATGACCAAGAAGTGGACCAGGGAGTGTTCTTCACCGGCGCTCGAGGTAAAGCAGAACGCGCAGCCAGCAAGGGCTGACGTCGCGACGGATCCCAGCGAGCCAGCAATGGGGATAGAAAGTAGTGCGCCCATCTTATTGATTTGTAACAGTTGGGTAAGTTGGTTTGACAAATTTCCGGCGGAGCCCGGGTCCAAAGAAGTGCTTTGTTTGAACGGCAGGAAGGCGTCCCCTAACGTCAATGGCACGAGAAGAGAGAGAGAGATCTATATTATTCCGTGGTCACAGGTATACGTTACGGGACCAAGGCACTACCTGACCAGCGGCCTACGAGTCCGTGCGCAGGGGAATGAGGGACATAGGCATAATGGGAATATGGGGTTACAAGTATGGTCTGTAGGTGTAGGGTGCGCCGCCCGGTGCGGTTGAGGTTAGATGCTAATGTGTCTACGCGGGTTCGTGGGTGGTTGGGTGACTCAGGTGGTGTTGTGTGAATGGAACAAAGGGAGGTGAGGCGCGCAAAGCGAGACAAAACGCCAGCGCTTCCACGCCAACGCCAGCGCTTCCACGCTTGGAAGCGAGACGGGAGGAGACTTGCATGGAATAGATTTACGGGCATCTCGCAATAAACTTGCGTCTCGCATCAGTGTCTCCCACCGATCTCCGGAGTACTGTGGAGAATGTGAGTACTGTACCTGTACGGCGAGTACTGTATTAGCTGCATGAGTACTATCTCGCAATAGTCTATTGCACATTGATGCGAGTCCTGCTGCCCGTAAATCTATTCCATGCGAGTCTCTCGCTTCCAAGCGTGGAAGCGCTGGCGTTTTGTCTCGCTTTGCGCGCCTCACCTCCCTTTGTTCCATTCATACAACACCACCTGAGTCACCCAACCACGCGTAGACGTTACCCATTGTGCACCCTAGCATTAGATACATATCATCTAACCTCAACCGCACCGGGCGGCGCACCCTACACCTACAGACCATACTTGTAACCCCATATTCCCATTATGCCTATGTCCCTCATTCCCCTGCGCACGGACTCGTAG
>Ga0307513_10011535_pt1 | contig 10977 bp, 5 predicted proteins | sample 15_EM_MG_FD_202174 | JGI IMG/M metagenome (GOLD analysis project Ga0307513, IMG submission 202174) | Populus trichocarpa ectomycorrhiza microbial communities from riparian zone in the Pacific Northwest, United States - 15_EM | ecosystem: Host-associated > Plants > Roots > Unclassified | place... | reverse complement strand
GCTTTGATCACTATGGCGTGTCCTAGGTGCGGACGAAGACGGCGACGCTGCGGGGCGGCACCGTGAAGGTGCCGGTGCCCCGGTCGTACGAGGCGGTCCGCAGCACCGGGTCCGCCGACTGCCGCAGGATCGGGTGCAGGGCGGCGGGCACGCCGCGCATGCCGGGGACGGTCGGGCTGACCGTGGCCTTCGTGGCGTTGAAGACCACCGTCACCGCGCCGCCGCCGAGCTGCATGGTGATCACGCCGGGCGTCTCCCCCGGCCCGGAGAGCGGGAACGCCAGACGCTTCTGCACCTCGGCCGCCGTGCCCAGCGAGAAGAGCGGCGACGAGGCGCGGATCCGGAGCAGCTCCGCGTAACGCGCCCCGGTCAGTCCGATCGCCGCGCAGCCCGGTACCAGAGCCGCGTCGGCGAGCAGCGGGCGCGCGTACTCCCACTTGTCCTGGTTGTCCGGCGCCGGTGGGAGCCCCGCGCCGAAGCCGTTGCCGTCCGCGCAGTCCCACCGGATCTGGTTGAACCAGTCCCCGGAGTTGTAGGAGTTGCGATCCAGCGACTTCGACCGCAGCCGCTCGGAGCCGGCGGTGACGAAGCCGATGCCCTGGCCGAGTACGACGGTGGAGAGCGCCAGCACCTGCATGCGCGCCCGGTCGGTGGGGTCCGTCGACTGTGGAAGCTTGTACGCCAGCGCGTCGTACAGGATCTCGTTGTCGTGCGCGTCGACGTACGTGACCGCCTCGCCCGGCGCCGCCGTGTACCCGGCGGGCGAGCCGTTGTAGTCCACCTGCGCGCCGGTGACCTGCCTCCCGGCGGTGTCGGTGAACCGGTAGCCGGCCAGGTTGCCGGCCAGCCCCACCTTGATCTGGTCGTGCTGGTGCAGCAGCCAGCCGCGCTGCTCGTCGGGCGTGCCGTTGACCGGGTCGCCGTTCGGGTCGGTGAAGAGCCCGGAGGCGAAGCCCTGCTGCCGCGGGTTGGCGTCGAACGGGCCGCCGCCGCGCACCGCGTCCCGCAGCCGGTCGTTGAAGGTGGCGATCCCGGTGCCGGCCATGTTGGCCTGGGTCGCCTGGACGAACCGCGCTCCCCCGGCCACCTCGCCGAAGTCCCAGCCCTCGCCGTAGAGCAGGATCGCCTTGCCGTCGACGCCGTCCTTCCTGACCGACAGGCGGTCCAGCGCGGCGCGCACGTCCAGCATGTTGCTGCGAGGATGGTGGCCCATCAGGTCGAAGCGGAAACCGTCCACCTTGTACTGCCGGGCCCAGGTGACCACCGAGTCGACCACCAGCTTGCCCATCATCGCGTGCTCCGGCGCGGTGTTGCTGCAGCAGGTGGAGTTGGCGACCGCCCCGTCCGCCAGCAGCCGGTGGTAGTAGCCGGGCACGATCTGGTCGAGCACCGAGCGATCGTCCACACCGGACGCCGAGGTGTGGTTGTAGACGACGTCCAGCACGACGCGCAGGCCGCTGCCGTTGAGCGCGGAGACCATCTGCCTGAACTCGAGGGTCCGGGAGTCGGGATCCACCGCGTACCCGCCCTCGGGCACCGTGTAGTGCAGCGGGTCGTAGCCCCAGTTGTAGCCGTCCCGCTCGGCGACCTCGGCGACGCAGGCCTGCTGCTTGTCCGAGTCCGGCGGGAGGGCGGCGAGGTCGCACGGGGGCACCGCCTGGTCGGCCCGCCGCTCGGGGATCGTGGCGAAGTCGAACGCGGGCAGCAGGTGTACGTGTGTCACCCCGGCGTCCGCGATCTCCTTGAGGTGGGTCGCGCCGGCACCGCCGGAGAACGCGGCGTACGTGCCCCGCTGGGCGGCCGGCACCGTCGCGTCCGCGATGGAGAAGTCGCGGACCGAGAGCTCGGTGATCTGGGTACGCGTGGCGGGCACCGCAGCCGGCTTGCGCAGCCGGTCCCAGCCCGCCGGACGCAGTGACGGGTCGGTCAGGTCGGCGGCGAGGCTGTGCGTCGAGTCAACGGCGAGGGCGACCGAGTACGGGTCGGTGACGCTCGCGGTGACCATCCGCTGGACGGCCGGCTGCCAGGCCTCGACGCGATACTTGTAGTACTTCCCCTTCCACGGGCCGGTCGCCGACCACACGCCGGACGTGGCGTCGCGGCGCATCGGGGTGACCGACGGGCTCCCGGACGGGCTGTCGTAGAGCTCCAGCGAGACCGAGCGGGCGGTCGGCGCCCACACCGCGAGCGTGGCCCGGTCCCCCTTGACGGTCGGGCCGAGCGCCGCCTTGGTGGCCTTGCCGGCGTAGACGTCGTCGAGCACGCCGGGGAGCTGCACGCCGGTCGCGGCGATCAGCTTGCCCTCGTGGTCCCGCTCGGCGACGACCACCTGCCCGCGCAGTGCCTCCGCGGCCCGGCGCTGGTCCTTCTTGGACAGCCCGAGCACCGCGTACTGCCACAGGTGCGGGAACCTGTCGCGCTGCTTCTCGGTCAGCCCGTCGCGCGTGGCGGTGAGCGGGATCGTCGACCCGACGCCGGCCAGCTCGCCGTCCACGATGGACATCCCGCCGGTCGCGCTGAGCGCCAGCTCGTACCGCTTGCCATCGGTCGACGGGATCTGCCAGGCGACACTCCCCTTGTCGATCCAGTGCGCCCGCGCCTTCGACAGGTCCTTGTCGCCGCCCGCGGTCACCGGTACGGGCAGCAGCCGCTGGGGGGTCGCGGCGAGCAGCCACGCCTCCCGCCCGGCACTGCCGAAGTCGAGTCGCTGGTCGTCCGGCAAGTCCTTTGTATCTCCCTTGTGGACGATGTAGCTGAGCCCCGAGGTGCCGGCGGCCAGCGGCACCCGGAAGGTCACGCCGAAGGCGTCCGTCGACGCCGGCGGCAGCGGGCTGGCCCAGTCGGTCGGGCTGGCCGCGCCGTCCCACACGTGCAGCCCCCAGCCGTCATAGTCGCCCGCCGGCCGTCTGTAGTGGAGGATCGCCACGCCGTCCTCGACCGGCGGTGACTCGTGGCTCGTGGCCACTTCCGGCTGGCCCTGCCGCACCCACACCTCGCCGTGCTTGGTGACGTCGACGAAGCGGTCCGCGTCGACGTCCTTGACGCCGGCCGAGTTGACGACGACGAAGCCGACGCTCTTGGCGCCCGGCTTGAGCTTGACCCAGGCGAACCGCCCGTACGCGTCCTCGCCGGCGAACGGCTGCCCGGCGGGCCACTGGGTCTGCCACGCGGGGTCGATGTCGCCCCAGGTGTAGAGCCCCCAGCCGGCGTAGTCGCCCGCTGGGCGGTCATAGTGCACGACCAGCCAATCCCGGCTGCCGCCCTGCGGGGGTGTGGCGACGCTCGCCCGGGACCGCACCGACGCCGTCCTCCCCCTGCTGTCGCGGACGACCGCCCGGTACTCCAGCTCGGCGCCGGCGGGGAGGCCGTCGAGGTCGTGGTGGACGCGGTACGGCGCGCGCCGGGCCGTACCGAGATCCGTCCACTCACCATCGTCCACCCGCGCGGCGAACTCGACCGTGGCCAGCGGGTCACCGGTGACCTCGGCCACCACGTCCGCGCCGCCGGCGACCGGGCCGGTGGGCGAGGTGAGCGCCACCGTCGGGCCGGCGCCGGGTGGGATCGGCGCGGCAGCGCGGAAGACCGTGGACGACAGTGGGGGCACCGTGATGGTCAGACGTCCGCCGCCCGTCGCGCTGCCCAGCCCGTACACCCGCGTGAAAGAGCTGGACCAGGTGTCCAGGGTGATCGTGCGCGCGGAGGTGGCGTTGTTGATGGCCGCTATGTATTCGACCCGCTCGCGCGGGTCGACGCGGGAGAAGGCGAAGACGCCGGCGCCGTCGTCGGCGTGGCGGGTGACCTGCACCCCGTCGCGGAGCGCGGGGTGCTCGCGGCGCAGTTCGGCCAGGTCGGCGATGGTCCGGTAGATCGGGTGGGCGGCGTCGAACTGGTCGGTGGCGTGGGTGCGCTCGGTGCCGAGGAGGTCGTCGTCGAGGTAGTCGGGCGTGCGCGAGGCGAACATGTCCTGCCGCGCGTCCCGGTCCCCGCCCGGCCCGGTGAAGCCCTGCTCGTCGCCGGAGTAGATGACCGGCTGGCCCCGGGTGAGGAACATCAGCTCGTGCGCGAGCAGGTCCCGCCGCAGGTGGGTGGCGGGGTCGGTGCCGCCGCCGGCCACGAACGAGCCGATCCGCCCCATGTCGTGGTTGCCGAGGAACGTGGGCAGCCGGGTGGCGCCGGTGTCGCGGGCGGTGTAGAGGTCGTCGGCCGCGTACAGGTCGGCGAGGGTGCGGGCCGAGGCACCCTGGGCCGCGTAGCCCCGGGCCGCCTGCTGGAACGGGAAGTCAAGGGTGGCGGGCAGCTCGCCCCGGCGCACGTACGACGAGGTGAGGGCCGGGTTGGCGTCGTAGACCTCGCCGAACATGAAGAAGTCGTCGCCGGCCACCTTGTCGATGCCTCGGGCGAACGGCGGCCAGAAGTCCATGTTGACGTGCTTGGTGGTGTCGATGCGGAAGCCGTCCACGCCCATCGAGGTCACCCAGTCGGCGTAGATCTTCGTCATGCCGCGCACGACCTCGGGGCGCTCGGTCCACAGGTCGTCGAGGCCGAAGAAGTCGCCGTACTCGCTGTTCTCGCCGGAGAAGGTCGAGTCACCGCGGTTGTGGTACATCGTCGGGTCGTTCAGCCACGCCGGCACCTTGACGCTTTCGTCGGCCTTCGTGGGAAACACCGGCGTGTAGGGGAAGGATCCCGTGTCGACCGTGGGGAAGGCGCGCGTCCCGCCGGCGTAGTTGCGGTCCTCGAACGGCCGCCCCTTCGCGTCGCGGTACGGCTCGGTGGCCTTGTCGACGTAGCCGTACTGGTTCTCCGCGTACCGGATCACGTCGGCGGTGTGGTTGGTGATGATGTCCAGGTAGACCTTGATGCCCCGGCCGTGCGCCTCGCGGATGAGCTCGCGGAGGTCTGCCTTCGTGCCGAAGTGCGGGTCGAGCTCGGTGAAGTCGGTGATCCAGTACCCGTGGTAGCCGGCCGACACGTCGGCCCCGCTGCCCTGGACGGGACGGTTCTTGAAGACCGGCGCCATCCAGATCGCCGTGGTGCCCAGCCCCTCGATGTAGTCCAGCTTGTCGATCACGCCGCGCAGGTCGCCGCCGTGGTAGAACCCCTTGTCCGCCGGGTCGTACCCGTTCGCGAGCCGGTCGCCGGCCAACCCGCCACGGTCGTTGCGCGGGTCACCGTTGGCGAAGCGGTCCGGCAGCATGAAGTAGAACTGTTCGGCTTTCGCGGTGATCTCGTGCTTGGCTGGTGGGGGTGCCTCCTCCGGCCCGGCGCTCGCCGGGGCGGAGCTGACGAGAAGTGCGGACACGGCAGCGATCGACAGCAGGACGGTGCGTTTCATCGACGGCCTTCCTGGTTCGCGGGGTGCCCGCACGCTAGCTCTTGCAGAAACCTTCTGCAAGATGTTGCAAGGAGACTTGGATGATCGGATCGGTACTGCCCGTCGCGGGCGATGTCGCCTCGGCCGCCGGGCGGATCGGGCCGTACGTGCGGCGCACGCCCGTCTATCCCGTGCTGGTGGACGGCCGGCCGGTGACCCTCAAGCTGGAGCACTTGCAGCTCACCGGCTCGTTCAAGGTCCGCGGCGCGGTGAACGCCATGCTCAGTGGCGAACCCGCCGGCGCCGTCGTGACCGCCTCGGGCGGAAACCACGGCATCGGGGTGGCGACCGCCGCGGCCCGGCTGGGCGTCCCCGCCACCATCTACGTGCCGGAGAACGTGCCGCCGGACAAGGCCGCGCGCATCGCCGCCACCGGCGCCGTCGTGGTCCGGCACGGCAGCTGGTACGCCGAGGCCGACGCCGCCGCCCGCACGTTCGCGGAGGGCGAGGGGCTGCGCTACGTCCCCGCGTACGACCACCCGGACGTCGTCGCCGGCCAGGGCACCATCGTGCTGGAGATCGCCGCCCAGGCACCCGAGTGCGACGCGATCGTGGTGGCGGTGGGCGGCGGCGGCCTCATCTCGGGCGTCGCGCTCGCCTCCCCGCCCGGCACCGCGATCGTCGGTGTGGAGCCGGAGCACTGTGCCTGCCTGCACGCCGCGATGGCCGCCGGCGAGCCGGTGGACAGCCCGGTCGACTCGGTCGCCGCGTCCGCGCTCGGCGCCACCCGGCTGGGCCAGATCCCGTACGCGATCCTCCGCGACGCCAACCTGCACCTCGCCCTGATCAGCGACGCCGAGATCCTCGCCGCGCGGGACCGCCTGTGGGACGAGCTCCGGCTGGCGGTGGAGCCCGCGGCGGCCGCGCCACTGGCGGCGTGGCTCGCCGGCAAGGTCCCCGGCGACCACCCCTGCCTCGTCCTCTGTGGAGCCAACGCCCCCTGGTCGCCCGCCTGACCCCGGCACCCCGTGGGCGGGGTGGGGCCCTAGGGTAGGCTGGGTCACGGTAACAAGACGGACGTACGGTTTCTAAGGGTTGCCTTACCACGGTGACGGGCATCCCGGTGCGAAAGACTGGCAGTTGACGAGACGGCAGGAGGGAGTACGACGTGGCTAGCCTCGACAGTTTCGGTGCCAAGAGCCAGCTCGACGTCGGCGACGCGAGCTACGAGATATTCACGGTCGACAAGGTTGAGGGGCACGAGCGCCTGCCGTACAGCCTGAAGATCCTCCTGGAAAATCTCCTGCGTACCGAGGACGGCGCCAACATCACGGCCGACCACATCCGGGCGCTCGGGAGCTGGGACCAGGACGCCGAGCCGAGCGTGGAGATCCAGTTCACGCCCAGCCGCGTGCTCATGCAGGACTTCACCGGCGTGCCCTGCGTCGTCGACCTCGCCACCATGCGCGAGGCCGTGCGCGACCTCGGCGGCGACGCCAGCAAGGTCAACCCCCTCGCCCCGGCCGAGCTCGTGATCGACCACTCGGTCATCGCGGACCTCTTCGGGCGCGCGGACGCGTTCGCCCGCAACGTCGAGCTGGAGTACGAGCGCAACCGCGAGCGCTACCAGTTCCTGCGGTGGGGGCAGACGGCCTTCAACGAGTTCAAGGTCGTGCCGCCCGGCACGGGCATCGTCCACCAGGTCAACATCGAGTACCTCGCGCGCACCGTCATGGAGCGCAACGGCCAGGCGTACCCGGACACGGTCGTCGGCACCGACTCGCACACCACGATGGTCAACGGCCTCGGCGTGCTCGGCTGGGGCGTGGGCGGCATCGAGGCCGAGGCGGCCATGCTCGGCCAGCCCGTGTCGATGCTGATCCCCCGCGTCGTCGGCTTCAAGCTGCACGGCGAGGCGCCGGCCGGCACCACCGCCACCGACCTGGTGCTCACGATCACCGAGATGCTGCGCAAGCACGGCGTGGTGGGCAAGTTCGTGGAGTTCTACGGGCCGGGCGTGGCCGCCGTGCCGCTGGCCAACCGGGCCACGATCGGCAACATGTCCCCGGAGTACGGCTCGACCGTCGCGATCTTCCCGATCGACGACGAGACGATCCGCTACCTGCGGCTGACCGGTCGCGCCGAGCAGCAGGTGGCGCTCGTCGAGGCGTACGCGAAGCGGCAGGGCATGTGGCATGACCCGGACGCCGAGCCGGACTACTCGGAGCGGCTGCAGCTCGACCTCTCCACGATCGAGCCCTCCCTCGCCGGCCCCAAGCGCCCGCAGGACCGCGTGCCGCTGGGCAGCGCGAAGACGCTCTTCCGGGCCGCGCTGAAGAACTACGTACAGGAGAACGGGTCGGCCGACGAGGCGTCCGAGGAGTCCTTCCCGGCCAGCGACTCGCCGACCTACGGGCACGCCGACGACCCCAACGACCGCCCCCGTGACCTGGTGTCCGCCGCAGCGGGTGCCAACGGGCGCACGTCGAAGCCGGTCCGGGTGACGGGGGACGACGGCGCCGAGTTCGAGCTGGACCACGGTGCCGTGGTCATCGCCGCGATCACCTCGTGCACCAACACCTCCAACCCGCAGGTGATGATCGGCGCCGCGCTGCTCGCCCGCAACGCCGTGGACAAGGGACTCTCCCGCATGCCGTGGGTGAAGACCACGCTCGCGCCGGGTTCCAAAGTCGTCATGGACTACTACGAGCGGGCCGGCCTCACGCCGTACCTGGAGAAGCTCGGCTTCCACCTCGTCGGCTACGGCTGCACCACCTGCATCGGCAACTCCGGCCCGCTGCCCGAGGCGATCTCGGCGGCCGTCGGCGAGGCCGACCTCAGCGTGGTGTCGGTGCTCTCCGGCAACCGCAACTTCGAGGGGCGCATCAACCCCGACGTGAAGATGAACTACCTCGCGTCGCCGCCGCTCGTCGTGGCCTACGCGCTGGCCGGCACGATGGACATCGACCTCGCCAACGAGCCGCTCGGCACCGGGTCGGACGGGCAGCCGGTGTTCCTCAACGACATCTGGCCCAGCCCCACCGAGATCGAGGACGTGATCGCCAAGGCGATGACGAGCGAGATGTTCACCCGCGACTACGCGGACGTCTTCACCGGCGACGAGCGGTGGCAGTCGCTGCCCACGCCGACCGGTGACACGTTCTCGTGGGAGGGCGACTCGACGTACGTGCGCAAGCCCCCGTACTTCGAGGGCATGTCGCCGGATCCGACCCCGGTGACCGACATCGGCGGCGCGCGGGTGCTGGCCCGCCTCGGCGACTCGGTCACCACCGACCACATCTCACCGGCCGGTTCGATCAAGCCGGACTCCCCCGCCGGCGAGTACCTGGCCGAGCGGGGCGTGGCGCGGCACGAGTTCAACTCGTACGGCTCGCGCCGCGGCAACCACGAGGTGATGATCCGCGGCACCTTCGCCAACATCCGGCTGCGCAACCAGCTCGTGCCCGGCGTAGAGGGCGGCTTCACGGTCAACCACCTCACCGGCGAGCAGGCCACGATCTACGACGCGTCCGTGGCGTACCAGGAGGCCGGCGTACCGCTGGTGATCCTGGCCGGCAAGGAGTACGGCTCGGGCTCGTCCCGCGACTGGGCGGCCAAGGGCACGATGCTGCTCGGCGTGCGCGCGGTGATCGCCGAGTCGTACGAGCGGATCCACCGTTCCAACCTCATCGGCATGGGCGTGCTCCCGCTGCAGTACCCGACCGGCGAGACCGCCGAGTCGCTGGGGCTGGACGGCACCGAGACGTACACGTTCACCGGGGTCGAGCGGCTCAACGAGGGCAGCACGCCGCGCACGGTGAAGGTGTCGACCGACTCCGGCGTCGAGTTCGACGCGGTGGTGCGGATCGACACCCCCGGCGAGGCCGACTACTACCGCCACGGCGGCATCCTCCAGTACGTACTCAGGAAGATGCTCGCCAGCTGATCCTCGGTCCCACGGCAGAGATCTAGGGGAGTTACGGTCGAAAGGGCCGCGACTCCCCTAGATCCAATTTGAGCTACCGCGACCGTGGCTGGGGGCGGCTCGCGCCGGTGGCGGCGGGGAAGAGCGGGAGAGCCGGCGCCGTCTCTCGTAGGCTCATGGTCATGGAAGACAAGACGATCCTGTCCGAGATTCACAAGCTGGTGGAGGAAGAGCACCAGCTCCGCTCGCAGGCGCAGCAGGGCGAGATCTCCTCCGACGACGAGCGCTCGCGGCTGCGCGAGGTCGAGGAGTCGCTCGACCAGTGCTGGGATCTGCTGCGCCGCCGCCGTGCCGCACGCGATGCGGGGCAAGACCCGGAGAGCGCGGAGTCCCGACCGAAGTCCGAAGTGGAGGGTTACCTCCAGTAGTGCGTTGGGCGCCCGGTGCCTACGCGTACCGGGCGGCCCCGGCCGCCGCGAGCACCGTGGCGACGGCGGGGATGATGCCCTCGGCCGTACGCGTGGGGCGGAAGCGGGACTCCATCCAGCTCCGCCCGCGGTGCAGCCACACACTCGGCAGCCCCATCGCGGCGGCGCCACCGATGTCGGCCTCCGGGCTGTCGCCGACCACCCAGGCGCCCTGCAGACGCATCCGCACGCGTTGTGCGGCAAGCGCGAAGATGCGCGGGTTGGGCTTACTCACGCCGGCGTCCTCGGAAATGACCCAGTCGGCCACGTAGCGGTCGAGGCCGGTACGCCGGATCTTGATGTCCTGCTGCCGCGTCGTACCGTTCGTCACCACGACCGGCACCCAGCCCGAGTCGTCGGCGATCCGCAGCGCGCAGGCCACCAGCGGGTCGAGGGTCAGCCGCTCCACCAAGCCCTCGGTCAGCTCGTCGACGAGGTCGATGGAGGAAATCCTGAGCCGGTAACGGTCGCGGATCGCGTCGGCCACATCCCACCGGTCCGTCAAACCGTCGGCGTCGATGGAGAGCAGCCACTGGAGGTCCTCCGGCGGCGCGCCGATCTCCGCCAGAAAGGCCCCCGCCCACGTGCGAAACGTCCCCGCCCGATCGAGCAGGGTGTTGTCGAGATCGAGGAGCAGGAGGGGCACTCGCGCACACTACGTGAATGAACCTTCCTCACAACAGACCCGCTTCGTAAACAAGCCGTGTAACTGACTAGCTGGTCAGCACGGCACGATCGGTGCCAAGGTCCGTGCGGTGTTCGGCGAGCATCTGGTGTGCGCCGCGCACCCGCTCGACCTCAGCCGCATCGAGCGTCGCCACCACGACGGCCTCGCCCTCGTCGCCACCGCGCACGATCGGGCGCCCTTCGGGGTCGTAGACCGCCGCGCCGCCGTTGAAGCACCATGGCGCGACACCGCCCACCGGGTTCGCGAAGGCCACATAGATGGAGTTGTCCAGCGCCCGTGCCGCGTAGTAGACGTCCCGCCGGTGCGCCGAACCCACCAGATACGCACTCGGGCACAGGTACCCGTACGCACCCGCCACCGCGGCCGCCCGCGCGTGCTCGGGAAAGCAACCGTCGTAGCAGACGCCGAGCCCAAGTCGCCATCCGTCGACGTCGATCGTCGCTCCCCGCGTACCCGGAACGAAGAGGCCCTTCTCCTCGGGCCCGCACAGGTGCTGCTTGTCGTAGGCCGCGGCCACGCGGCCGGCCCGGTCCACCACGAGCGCCGCGCAGGTGCGGCGGCCGTCCGGGTGGCGGACCGCGGC
>Ga0307513_10011534_pt1 | contig 10977 bp, 7 predicted proteins | sample 15_EM_MG_FD_202174 | JGI IMG/M metagenome (GOLD analysis project Ga0307513, IMG submission 202174) | Populus trichocarpa ectomycorrhiza microbial communities from riparian zone in the Pacific Northwest, United States - 15_EM | ecosystem: Host-associated > Plants > Roots > Unclassified | place... | reverse complement strand
TTCCGATCTGATATTGGTGTTCGGCCGTAGCTGTTGTCTGGCTTATCAGGGTTGACGTCCTCGCGCCCCAATAAGAGCTTCACCACTGCCTCATGTCCACTTTCGGCAGCCCACGATATTGGTGTTCGGCCGCCGTTGCTTGGCTTATCAGGGTTGACGTCCTCGCGCCCCAATAAGAGCTTCACCACTGCCTCATGTCCACTTTTGGCAGCCCACGATATTGGTGTTCGGCCGCTGTTGCTTGGCTTATCAGGGTTGACGTCCTCGCGCCCCAATAAAAGCTTCACCACTGCCTCATGTCCATTTTCGGCAGCCCACGATATTGGTGTTTGGCCGTAGCTGTTGTCTGGCTTATCAGGGTTGACGTCCTCGCGCCCCAATAAGAGCTTCACCACTGCCTCATGTCCATTCCCGGCAGCCCGCGATAGTGGTGTTCTGCCTGCCTTGTCTGGCCTATCGGGATCAACGTCTTCGCATCCCAGCAACAGTTTCACAACTACCTCATGCCCACTCATAGCAGCCCATAAGAGAGGAGTAACACCAGTTTCATCTGCGAAGTTTATATCGACACCAGCCATCATTGTCAAAGTCCTCACAATCTCTACAAGCCCAAATATGGAGGCACAGTGTAGTCCCGCGAATTCGTAAAAGTCCACCCTCTTGCTGAAATTATACCAGTCGCCCCTGTCTTGGATGTGTTCCAAGAGCAACTTAATCGATCTATGGCGTTGGTAGTGGCTAAAGAGTTTCAGCGCAAGCGTTTTTCCACCATCCGAGGGTTCCTTTTTCATGTGGGCTCCCCAGTATAAAGACGAATATTTGAGGAAGGGTGGGTGTTGAGCCGGCCAATCGGGAGTGCCTGAAAGGGCCATTACCTGCTGTGAATTCAGATATGTCAAGCACGTCTCCGCAATGGTCGAGTGAGGGCTCTGGAAGAAGTTGGGATGGGTTGTCAAATACTCTTGGAGCGTGTAGTGGATGAGTCGAACTGTCGATCCCTCCTTATCCACTATCACGAGCCCTTGGCAGCAGCTCAACACTGTCAACATTGAGGGAACGTCGTCCTCATTGCAATCTGCCAATCCTACTTCCACGCCCAATGCCTGACATAACTCCTCCGCTCCCATCGGCCGTTCCGAATGACATATCCACATCAAAGTCGTCATTCCGAGTTTGAATTTCCGACCACCCTGTGCCTTGATCCGGTCTAACGTTGCGCCGTAAGTATCTTGGAGGCTCGAGCCATTCGTCATTATCCGGAGCCTTTCTCGCCGCCGATAGATGGTAGTCTCCTGTAGAATTTCATCGAGGTTCAGAGAGACTAATAGAAATCTAGATATATACAGTATCTGTCAACGGATATTCGGGGCAAGATTTCCAATTCAGCCGATCGTACTCACATCTCCGAGACAGTTCCAGGAATCTTATCTACAATTTCCGCCTCCAATCTCTCATCTATCCCTCCCAACATTGTGTCTTCGGTAAGTTTCGTGTGGATATATTGGATAAGATCATCCTTTCGGGGACTTATCGATAGAACGGCTACTCCACTAGGGAGATGTCTTCCCACTTCACCACCTACATGCGGCCTCCCGGTTAAGAACAGGCGGATGGCTGGACAAACTTTCATGATGTCCTTAAGGGAAATAAGGATCTTGGTTCGATGTAGTTCTGCGCATTCGTCTAGAGCGTCCAGGCAGAAAAACGTGGGGCGCATCGACGAAAGGCTCCCCAACAACTTCACAATCTCATGCAGTTGCAGCCCCCGGCCGCCGATGACTTTCTGATGCTTCTCAAAAGCATCCCGGATTTCTTTGGGAACGTAGCCAAAACCGGCGACCACCTGCTTCAGCAGAGCACCCAACATGCCCCCCGCGGACTGCTCCTTCTGGGCCGCGAAGTCGAAATAGAAACACGCCACGGAAATATCCTCCGCAGCCTCGCCGGCCTCATCGCACAAGGTGTCTACTACAAGTGAACTAAAATTGCGCTCCGTCAATAATATCCAGCCTAGCGCCCTCTTTTCGATGTCGCCCCTCTTACCTTATGTAGGTCTTACCGACACCCGGATTGCCCGAGCAAAATATTGTCACATTTTGCGACCCACCTTGGCCACCCCAGCGCTTCCAGTTTCGAAATTCCTCTGTCTGTAAAACCCAGCCGCCCACGTTGGCAACCCGGCGTGATTCGAGGTCGGAATGGCGCAAGCGAGGCTCGAGAGGCGACAACCAAGTCAGGATTTCAGCCCTATCATCGGTGACGGAAATATTGGTGGTATTGAAAGAGCGGTTGCTGTTATTAAAAGAGTTCGTGTTGTGGTTTTGGGAGCCGGTGGTATTAAAAGAATTTGTATTTCCGGTAACGGGGACTTGATATTGGGACATTTTTCTGTTTCTCGCTCTTCAGGATGTTGTAGAAGATGGGTTGATGAAGTACGGTAGTGTTAAGTGATAGAATTCCAGAGAGTTGAAAAAAAGCGGGGTCGATCACCATTGCCCAGCCTAGGCCCTGAGCGCTTGGACTAATCAACTTTGTGAAACCAGTATCACGCCTGTGGCTAGGGCAGTGCAGGAGGTAGAAACAGCCACTCCGCCACTCCCCGGAAACTTAATAAGCGCCCATCATTCATTGTGAGCTTGCCACTGCAACGCAGCCCTCGGAGGGCGGCGGAATGCGCAGTTGGCGGGCACTTTGAATTCTTCAAACAGAGTTTGATAAAATTAATTGTCACTAACCTGTGGTTAAAGCGCTCTTGTAATCCCGAGCTGCCTTCCTTTCTACCGTAAGTTCCGCAACGATAGGAAAGGTATTCACATGTCCCTCCGATTAGGCTGTAAAGGTGTTGAATCAGTCACTTTGACCCTCATCGAGACCGCCCCGCAAACCGCCGCGCAGGCTGCGGTTTTACTACTCTCCCGGAGACTTCATATCCATAAATCGTCCGATCCTACGGATAACCTGGCTATACCGGTCTGCAATTGGTGGATCCAAGTTCCACACGGAGCTTTAAACCCTTTTGTTAACATGCTGGCAATACTGCAAACCCAATTTCCTGTATAGTACAATTGAGCTCTAAGTTTAATCAAGCCACCGTACCCGGTATACGCTTGGTTCTTTCTACCCCTGCGCACTAGCATGCTTGTGCGCCCTATGCGCTTCAATCGTGTTGGCATGCCATCACCAGATGTCACTCGCATACCTCATCCTAGATCTTCGCCTGTCAAGTATCATGCTATATAAACGAAAGTATAAACAATCAGTGGCGAAGAAAAGAGAGGATCCACGATCTAGTAGTTTGAGATATTAGTGTTATTGACGGCGCTGGGGCTTCCTGAACCAATCGCAGACCTCCTTCTTTTTTACTATGAAAGACCCACAACAAGAACGTAACCACGGATAAATGTAATAAGCCTTGCGGATGCCCATCGATTTCTGCAACCGAGTTAGATATTACAAGTCAAAACATTGTTTACAGTGAGAATGATAAAATTCCTACCCATCGACTCCTTCCCCAATTCAGGTACACTGATTATAAATATCTTAGTATCTAACGTACACCTATATGCATGGGAGGAACGAGAGGGGGAAGGGAAACAAGAAACTATCATGAATAAAGATTAAATACACGGAAAGCAAAATCCACTACAAACCGAAAACCGGGGCGGAGTTAGATAATATCATAAAAAAAGAGCGCCTAAATTCCATCCCGGAACAACGACCGTGGTGGGTATCTTACAATCACCCACTTCGACTCAGATCAGATAGGATTGGAGGGTAAAAGAGAGAATTAGGGGCCATTATTTCACGGCCCCCGTAGATAGCCAAGGGCCTCCGTAGGGTGGGAAGGCCACCGGAAGGGATATGTATTTGATGCAACCAGGGAGGTATGGGGTTGGCGCTCGAGGATGCATTATATATCTTAGGGGTTGAGCAGAGTTCAGGTCGGGCTTGAAAGTCAATTACCGACTGTGCAACAGCCTAAGCCGTCTTTTGAGTATGACGTGGGAGGTGGCAGGCCTCATACATAAGGCTTATCGGAGTTGGCGTCTTCCCGTTTGTGTAACAGCGCCACCACTGCCACATGTCCATTCACGGTAGCCAACGACATTGGTGTTCTCCCCCGCCTGTCCGGCCTCCAGGGGTTGACGTCTTTGCGTTCTAATAACAGCTTCACCACTGCCTCATGTCCGTTCCCAGCGGCCCTCAGGATAGGCGTTTGGCCATTATAATCTGGCCGATTGGGGTTGACGTCTCTCCGTCCTAGTAACAGCTTCACCACTGCCTCACGCCCACACCCAGCGGCCCACGAGATTGGTGTTCGGCTGACAAAGTCTAGCCTATCAGGGCTGACGCCTTCGCGCCTAAGTAAGAGCTTCACCACAGACTCGTGTCCATTCTCAGCAGCCCAGGAAGTTGGCGTACGATTCCACCGATCTGGTCTATCAGCTAGGACGTCTCCGTGTTCTAGTAACAGCTTCACCACTGCTTCACGCCCATTCCCGGCAGCCTGGGAGATTGGTGCTCGGCCGTACTTGTCTGGCCTGTCGGGGTTGATGTTTTTCCTTCCAAGTAACAGTTCCACCACTGCTTCATGTCCATTCCCGGCAGCCAACAATATTGGTGTTCGGTCATGCTTGTCGAGCCTGTCAGGGTTGACGTCCTTCCGCCCAAGTAACAACTTCACCACTGCCTCATGTCCGTTCTCGGCAGCCCGCAAGATTGGCGTTTGGTTCCACTTGTTTGGCCTATCGGGTTTGACGTCTTTCCGTCCAAGTAAGAGCCTCACCACTCCCTCATGTCCATTCTCAGCAGCCCGCGAGAGTGCTGTTGGGAAGATGTGGCCTGGTCTATCTGGTTTGACTTCCTTGCGTCCAAGTAATAGTTTGACTACAGCTTCATGCCCCTTCCCGGAGGCCTGCAAGATTGGGGTTAGGCCCCACATGTCTGGTTTATCGGGGTTGACGTCTTTCCGCTTAAGTAGCAGCTTCACCACCGCATCATGTCCATTCCGGGCAGCCCACAATATCGGTGTTCGGCCGCTGCCGTCCGGCTTATTAGGGTCGACGTCTCCCCGTCCTAGTAACAACTCTAATGCTTCTTCGTGTCCACTTATAGCAGTCCATAAGAACGGCGTAGAGCCAGTTTCGTCCATGATGTTTATATCGACACAATCCACCACTGTCAAAGTTCTCAGAACCTCAACAAGCCCAAATATGGACGCACAGTGTAGCCCCGTGAACTTGCGAAAGCCGACGATTGAACCGAGAGGATGTCGACCGAGTGTGTGTTCCAAGAGTAGTCTAATTGATATGTGGTATTCGTAGCGACTAAAGAGTTTCAGTGCAAGCGCTTTCCCACACTCCGTGAGTTCCTTCTTCAAGTGGACTCCCCAGTATAAAGATGAATATTCGAGGAAGGGTGAAAGATGAGCACTCTGAGCCCATAAGTTCGAAAGGGCCATTACCTGATGAGAGTTCAGATATGTCAAGCAGGTCTCCGCAATTGTCGAGTGAGTGCTCGGGAAAAAGCTACGATTACTTGTCAAATACTCTCGGAGCGTGTAGTGGATGAGCCGAACGATCGATCCCTCTTTATCCACCATCACAAACCCTTGGCAGCAGCTTAGCAATGTCTGTATTGAGGGAGCATTGTCACCATTGCAATCGGTCGATCCTATTTCCACGCCCAAGGCCTGACATAACTCCTCCGTTCTAAGTGGCCGCTCCGAATAGCATATCCACACTAGAGCAGTCATCCCGAGCCCAGATTTCTGACCGTCCTGTGCCTTGATCCGGTCTAGGGTTGTACGGTAGGCATCTCCCAGGGACAATCTATCTGTCAATACCCGGAGTCCGAGTCTTTCCCGCCGCCGATGAATGGTAGTTTCCTGCAAAATAGCATCGAGGCTTAAAGCGACTAATAGAAATCTAGATAAATATCTATCAGCGGATATCTTCGGTAGGATTTTCCATTTAGCCGATGATACTCACATCTTCGAGAAAGCCCCCAGAAGCTTTTTCACAATTTCTCCCTCCAATCTCTCATCCATTGCGTCCGAGGCTGTATCTTCCTCAAGTTTTGTGTAGATGTATTGGATGACTTCGTCCTCCTGGGGGTTTATCGACACAAGGGTTACTGCCTCAGCGAGATATTTTCCTACTTCGCTACTGACATGTGGCCTCCCGGTTAGGAACACTCGGGTGGTCGGAGACATTTCGACGATGTCCCTGAGCGAGAGAAGGATTTTAGCTCGATCTGGCGCAGCGCATTCGTCTACAGCGTCGAGGCAGAAAAATGTAGGCTGCATAGATGAAAAGATCCCCAACATCTTCACAATCTCTAGAAGTTGTAATTTCCGGCCACCGATGAATTTTTTATGCCTTTGAAACGCATCCGTTATTTCTTTGGGAATCTTCCTAAAACCACCGACAACCTGCTTTAGAAGAGCACCTAACACACTGGCCGCAGACTGTTCCTTTTGGGCCATAGAGTCGAAATAGAAACAAGCCAGGGCTATATCTCCTCCGGCCTCTCCCGCCTCATCGCACAAGGTATCTATTACTAGAGAACTAAAGTTATAACTCGTTAGGAAAAAATTCTAAGCTTCTCTCTGAGCCCGCATCTCTTACCTGATGTAGGTCTTGCCGACCCCTAGATTGCCGGAGCAAAATATGGTTGCCTTTTGCCATTCACCTTGGAAGTCGCCGCTCTGCCAGCCTCGGAATTCCTTTGTGCGCAGAAGCCAGTCACCCACTCCCTTGACGCGGCTTGTTTGAATGTCGTGGTGTCGTATGTGGGGCTCGAGAGGCGACAACCAAGTTAGGATTTCCTGCCGATCATTGCAGACTCTAATGTCGTGACAGTTAGGCATGTTGAAATAGTTGGCGTGGTGGGCAAAAAAAAAAAGCTTGTTTTATGAATTCGGGGGCCGTTGGTATTAATCGAAATATTATATCCTCGAGGATCAGGATTACGGGGGGACTCGGTAGCGGGGGTAAGACTTGGGGATGCTTTTCTGACCCTCGCGCTTCAGGATATTGTAGAGGATAGGTTGATGAGGCATGGCAGTGTTTGGGTAATAAAGTTCCTGAGGGTGTGTGGAAAGCGGGGCTATCACTACTGCCCCGGTTGGCAGATGAAGACATGGGCTATCCCTACAGCCTACAGCCTAAACTTTGTGAGTGAAACTAAAATCACTCCTGTGTCTACAGTAGGACACATGGTATATACTGTGCTAGTGGATCAGTAGAGTTAATTATTATCTTGTTTTGTGCAAACTTTTATGACCTATTCTACCACTAGCTTTCTTCAAAAGTAGCCGAACATTTGACGCAGCAACGTTCCACAAAATTATCCCAACCCCGCCCCCTCACTCCCGAACACACCAAACCCTCATCACCTCAAGAAATCTCAATAAAGCCAATACATGGTGTTAACTAGAATTATAATATATTTATTTTATTTTTAAATATTTTTTGTCGCGGTTTGGAGGTCATTTGTTGAGTTGGGTGTTGACAAAGAAGTGTGAGCCGTTGCATCACAATGTTTGGCTACCTTTCCTAAGGGACAATAGGACCATGTTTGTTTGATGCAAAGTAACTTATTAGAGTAGGGGTTTAGTATAATATGACTAGGGCCCTTTCCGACATTATTGCTACTGTGGGTGTTAAGAATAACTGGACGTTCCATGGGACTTGCGCGCGAGCTACATAATTCACGGCGCGACTAGACACGGATTTTTGGTGTTTTCCTCTCCGTCAATCAGCACTGTAACTAATTTGTGTGTAAGTAATGTCATACCCTATTTTGGTAGTGTTGTACTTGCAACGGCATGTCATCACCATCGCGAGACATCGCAAACCCCATGTTTACGCTCTAGGTCCAAATTAAAAGACTTGTAGGCAATATAATCTATTGGAATATACATTAATTATTCCGGATCGTGATGTGATGCGACTAGCCGATGCGATGTGCCGCATCATAACTGATGGGTAGCTTCTTGGTGAATTATCAGCGCCAAGACATCACAAAAAATTTCTCCGTTGCTATTATACCCTCGAATCTAAATTCACTCCCTTCACTACAAGAGGATGCGTGAACTAGGATCTAGGGTCAAGTGTTGCCAGCAGTTCGGAGGTATGGACTATTGGTACGCAGGTTCGCCCTTAACCAAGGTAAAGGCCCGTTTGCTTATACACAGCCATCTAGCATCTCTAGTCGGTGGGAGTATAATACCGCACCTTACGTGCAATTAAGGCGGGCTTGGCGGTTCGAGGTGTCTCAAGGTTTGCCAGTGTTTATCCGTGCACCCGATGTACAGTACCTGCAGTAGCGTCCGGTCTAACGTCCGGTCGAATTTGCAAACTTACTTCCAAGGCAACGTTCATGTTTTGACCATCTGGCGACAAGAAGTTTCCGGGGGCAGAAAGTTGGGTAAACACTTTAGCGCTATCTACGGGGTATCGGAAAATAATGCGGGTTGAGACGCCACCGTCTGCACGAGTGTAAGTTACTTGGGCTCCAGCACACATTGCCCTCTTCCCGCCCATCGTTTCCCTAGGGTTAGGGTTTCCTTCAATACCCCCCAGCTCCGGAAAGGGTGGGGTTGGAATTACCAGTAGATGAAATACGGTCCAGGTTATCATGCAATGGAATAGCTTCGTAAGAGAATAAATCCTTCCAGCCACATGCTCCCATTTAGAATGTTATTATTCATAATATTAATACGGCTTTTAGATACTCAGTCATTGGAGGGATCGAGCCAGATATCGCGGCTTAAAAAATTCATTATTCCGACGATGGTAAAAGCCCTCAACCACAGGGTTGTTGCCCCGCTGTAATTATGATTCCCAGGTAACCTGGTATCCAGTGTACGCCTGTCTCCGCGAGAGGGAGAGGATGGTGGTGGGGGGGGCGTTGAGCCGGGGTGGGATACCCGGAGATCAAAATCTAATGTAAACCGGAAACAGCGATAGAATTAACTATAATAAAAATTAGGCTAAATCTCCAGCAGCAACCGCAATCCTGGGGTGCGATACCCCACTTCGATGTACTCGAGTATGGGAGAAGATAGAGCTATTATCCCAATGCCCGCGTAGAGGGTGAGGGGCCTTTCCGGGAGGGGGTTAGAAATAAATTCACAAAGGACCTAGTGCGAAGAGCCGCCCGCAAATGGTGGTATCATAGTTGTGTGAGTGCCGACGAGACAGGAAGAAAGAGCGGCAAAATTAAGAAAATGCTACGATATTAGCTATCTGGGAGCCGGACAAGAGCCAAGGAACCCGGTGAGGTCACCGGGAGGGGTATGCCCTTGGTACATTCGGGAGAGGGCTCGGGGGCCGCTCGGAAGTATTATATCGCTTAGGGATTAGTGCGTGGCACGGGTAGGGCGTGGGAATCTGTTACCAATTCGCGACATCCTGATCCCTCGTCTCAGCAGATGCAGAGACGCGTTAGGCCTCACACATCGGGCCTACTGTACCAAGTTTGCTGTTCTTTCCGCGCGTGTTAGGTTGGATACCGGCATCTTATTACCCCAATCGCGGCCGGCTACTCCTCCAGACCCGCCTTTAGCCGCCAACGGGGGTGGTGTTTGACCAATTCTTTTTCCCCGCCTAAGTTATTGATGCTCACACCTTTCCGTTCGAGTAGTAGGTTTGCTATTCCCTCATGCCCTATACTGGAGACAGAGTGGAGGGGTGTCCTACTCTGTTTTGGTTGATAGAATATGTGCCTATAGGCAGTATCTACTGAATCGCGACACATTGTCCCGTATTGAGGTGAAAAGGGGGGTAAATAAATGCCTTTATTCGAGTTCTTATAGCTGAGGGCAATAAAACGTAATTCCGAAAAACAAACTCATACGGCGAGGTGTGTGGTAGGGCGATGAAGAGAGTAGGGTCTGCTTGCCCCGTAATGATCGACAGGCTGGAGGGTAGGTATCTTCGCTGCGATGGGCGAACGTGGGATTTAATTATACGTCCGTGTTCTGATGGAGATTTCAAGATACCGTAGCGGGACTGTCCCAGACAGTGCAAATCGCTTAAAACCTTCTCCTCGAAATGACCCGCGCATGAAATCGGATGGGTATCCACAAAGTCAGAATCCTCCGAAGATAAAACGACAGCAAGGTAGCTAAGACCTAGCACTAGGAACCAGCGGTTTCGTTTTTTTCTTGGAAGTGAGAATTTGGGGAGGCTATTCAATGTATTATACGCTTGAAGATTTTGGGAGAGTGTGAACAAGTCCCCGGATATTCGCAGCGTATCGTACTAGCGGCGAGAATAAGTCCTGCGACAACGGAAGCAACCCGAATTCCGCACAACACCCAACCATCACAACACCACAAGGACTGTAGTCGCTCCCTAACTTTATGGTTTAAATAAAATTATTGAACATAAGAACTCAAGTCGAGGCCACAGTCAAAACTAAAAGTCCTATTACCAGATCCCAGGCTCCTAAAGAGAGGGAGGGACACAAATGTATCGTGAATCACCGGCGCTTCGTGATATGATTGATAGAATGACCTTGGCGCATCAATAACAACGGCAACATATCAGAAATTCATTACTTTCTCGGATAAAGGACAAACAAGAATGATCCGAAAATGAGAGATTGAATTAGGAGCTGAGTGCGAATTGCAGAATTCAGGGTGAAGAGAAGCAACGCGAAGGAGAAGCGTTAGAAATGGAAGGGAGAGGAAGAGGAGGGAATGGAGGGAAAGGATCCTAGAATGTGAAGGTTTTGTTATATATTTAAGGATGCTTGTTTCCCTCCCAAGTTCGAAGATAGAACCAAGATCAAGACATCCTCCTCCGATACCAAGCGTCCTTCCACGCAGATAGTTTTTTTTTTTTTTTTTGTTAATTCCGTGGATTGTTTTTAGGTGCTACCTAAGGTACATCCGCTGCATTCGGGAAGTATCCCATGGCAAAGAAACCCTACCCCCTCCAGCCAAGGGAAAACAAGTCATCCCAG
>Ga0307513_10011533_pt1 | contig 10977 bp, 9 predicted proteins | sample 15_EM_MG_FD_202174 | JGI IMG/M metagenome (GOLD analysis project Ga0307513, IMG submission 202174) | Populus trichocarpa ectomycorrhiza microbial communities from riparian zone in the Pacific Northwest, United States - 15_EM | ecosystem: Host-associated > Plants > Roots > Unclassified | place... | reverse complement strand
TTTCCATAATCCTGACTGTCCAGTCGGTCTGATTTCCACCATTGGACTAGACTTGACTTTCGACCTGACTAGCTAGTCCAGTCCAGTCTTCCGCCGACCATTCGGAACCCTGCTCTCTTCCGGGAAGGGCCATGTCCCGTAGAAGTAGCGGCATAATTGAAACTCCGAGACGAATAATTTGGCTCCTGCGAGTAGCTCATATATCACACATCCGAGTGACCAAATGTCAACAGAATCCGTGTAGTTCGAGGTTTCACTATTGGGGTCCAATCCTAGAACCTCGGGAGCGCTGTACACAGGAGTTGACACCTGGGTGTGAAAGGTTGTGGTCGCTTCAGCCAGGATCCGCTTCGACACTCCGAAATCGCCCAGTTTAACCCACACGGGAGACATGGAAACTACGAAAATATTCTATGCATTCATCAGTGCTCCACCATGCGAAATGTTCAAGCGAGGTGTTTGGTGGCGAGGGCCATACCGCAGGCTTTAGATCCCGATGGGCTATCCCCTGTTGATGCATCACTTGGAGGCCTTCGAGTATCTGCTTAGAGATGTTTTGAACGGTTTCTTGTGATAGCGGTGTACCGCTGTACTTGGTAAGGTCGCCTTCCTCAAGATATTCCATTGCAATATATAGAGTCTCGGGCTTCTCGAACCATCCTAGGAACTCTACGAATAATGATGGACGCTAAAATAATAGACCGTTAGACAACGAGAGTATCTTGTATGAGTGGTAGATTGCCGGTGGAGTGAGTTCCCCCGGAGATGAGAACACGAACCTTTGCTAATATGGCCATCACAAGAAGCTCCCTCGAATAATGGATCTTGGGGTGTAGTCTCTTATCAATCGTCTTAACCGCGCGATAGTGACCTGTGGTTTCCTGGACCTGTTTATAGACAACCCCGAAACCTCCTCTTCCAAGTTCCCCACAATTGCTCCAATCGTCCTTGGCTTCCTCATTCCTACGTTTTGCTTTCGCTATATATCTCGTGTGTCTGACATGATGCTGAAAGAATTCTGTTTCGAGTTTATACCATACAATCAAATCCGATTGTGTCTCGTCCATATCTCGTGTTTGGAGCTTTTTGGAGCCTGAACTCTGAATTAGCCGAGAAAGTGGAAATCAGGGCTGAAATGACCGTGGCTAATAAGAAATGGGTAAAGATTTGTAAAGAGTTGCGAAGCGGAAAAAAAAATTCCAAGTTAACTGATCTCCCTGGTGGGGGATTTCTCGCAGTTATAATATTTATATTGCCCTCCAGTGCTTTAGAGCCTCGAGGTGTCGGTAGACTAGGCCAAGCGCCTTGCTCTGGAGGTCGTGAGTCTGCGAATTGCTTTTTTTGGATTCGGCATCTGAGGATCCCTGTAAACCAAACCGCCGAAGACAAGTTTAGTTTGCCAAGCTCATAAGATCAAGCAAAGGCCCACTGGGGATACTATCTCAAGAAAACACTAATCCTTCTTAGGAAAATTAGTCTCTAAATTCGGAAATCAGGGACCTAACCGAGACGGGCGAATCGCAATTGTTTTTTACCGTACTCGCGCATCGTAGTTGTTTGTACTCGGGAGTCGGAATCGAATCCGTGAACACTGGGGTAGTGATTGGCAACGAGCTTAAGAACGAGGGGTTTAACCTAGCCAGTTAGAAACTTGGAAAATCAAAATTCACCAATTATTGTCTTTAAAGTGTTCACGGAATTTATTCTCTTTTAACATACACATATCTTCGTCGCCTTTTGCGCTCGCCCCATCTCCTTCAACAATCTCCTACCACCCCATGCGCATATGACCTATAAATCTCATATCCACCCCTCCAAAATGCTGTTCACGGACCAACCCTGGCATCCGAGTACTGTACTAGTAATCTACCCCACTAGCAGAGAATTGGAATGGGAACCAGCGAACCATTTCGTTCCCACCCACTCTCCTATTCATTCACTTTTCATTCTTTCATTTTTCAACAACCATGTTTTCCCGCTCGCTTCTTGTTCCACCCTCTCGACATTTATTCTCTCTTACTAGCCCTCTCTGCTTCAGATATCGACACCTATTTTTTCCACCACTTCTTTCCCGCACTCTCGCCAACTATTCTTTCTCAATCTGTGCTTTTTCCGCCCTCTTGACTATTAGTCTTTCTTACTCGCTGCTTTGCTCATTTTCTCGACAACTATTTTCTTAGCCTTTCCTTTTTCTGCCCTCTCAACAACTATTCTTTCTCTCCATCTGCTTTTTCTGACAATAATTATTCTTTGTTACTTGCTGCTCTGTTCGAGTTACCCATAGCCACTCTCATCCTCCGCTTTTTCCACCCTCTCGACAATTATTCTTTCCCACCCGCTGCTTTGAAGTGGGGCTATTCCTACTTTTCTTTTATCTAAGTCTATTTGAGTGAGATGTGATGAGCAGGCTGAGCAACAGAGTACTCGGACTGGTATCCAATAACCTGTCGAGACATTACACACTTTTAGCGGGCTCGTTTTTTCTAGTTTGCATTTGAGTCTGAAAGATGATAGGCACAGGCGCAAGTATGCCGTACATAGGCAAGTTCCCAAGCAACACCAACTGTAAATTGAGTTAGCTTCCGAGTGCCACACTTGGGGCGGGTATTCTTGTACCGTACTATTATTTCTTGATGACCGTACTTGTATGAAGTTGTATCTCTCTTAGTATTGAGCGAATCTATTTTGTGGCACATGTAGAGCAGCCAATATGCCAAAGCTCAGAACATGTACATTAAATGATATCTATTATGGAAAGAACATGAGAAAAGCGAAAACCAAAGGAAACTCCACGATAAAAAACCTGCGCCCATTTCCGATCGTCAAGGAGGTTTGTTTCCACTGTCGGATGTGTTGGGGTGAGCGGATTGCTGCCCTTGTCGCTCGAGATCGTTGGCACCGAAATCTCCCAGCTGACAATGTTGGCGCTTCCTGTCCAGAGCGGGTGGCGGGTGGGAAAAACAAAGAAGGCGAGCTGTAGAATGATGTGAGGATCTTGTGTTGGGGGAGATCTCGTGTTTTGGGGAGCTCGTGTTTTGAGAGCTGCCATTGTCGTGGGTGGCTCACGGACCCACCATGGTTGAGCTATGGTCCCGAGCTTGACGCGCCGTCGGCCATACCTTTTTCCGCTGACCGCCGAGACACTCCTCCGTGCTTCAACTTGTCCCCAGCATCCTTTGCCCAATTGGCAATGGGTTGTCCCAACCCGTCATTACTTGGCAATGTTTGAAACCTTTCTCGGCCTTCCACCATTTTTCGAACGCGAATTCGAACTGAAAACAGAAATTTCCCGAAATGGTCTTGTGGTTGGCGTACTGTAAAAACTCTTGAAATCCGCCATTAGATTATCAGCCATGATCGGCGCGTTAGCCTAGGATAGATTTAGTCCGATAGGTTAATAGAATTGTGAATACCGGTTAGCGAGATCCAAGTTGTCCGGTGGGCCGGTCTTCTACTGGGGTACTAATCCCCCTCCGGATGCCTTGAATCAGAACCTGAAGACCAGAGAGCGGCCTGAGATGGCGGATTTCAAGAGTTTTTACAGTAGGTCACAAAAAGTTGCCCTTAGGCTATTCGTATGCCAAGGAAATTATGACAGCCCCCCTCCTGCATCTCTTCCAACTTCCACTAAACCTAGTCGGGGCCAGGACTGTTTAACACACCAACCCTGGTCACACAGTCAACGTTGATTCTGGGCAGTCCCAATCCCTGTGTGCCAAACGAGGCCTTAGTCAGCTCGAACCTGTTATCAGCCCTACAGTGACCAGGAAAACGGCGAATCTGGGGTCTCTCCACGGTCGCATTCCCCAAAACTCTACAAATTCCAATGGAGGTACGATAGAACGAATACCGGCTGATGACAAGCAGGGGTATTTGGCAGGCGAAGGCCGAATTTCTTAAAATAGGATTACAAAAAAATTACCGATCTCATCCACCAGCGGCCGGTTTTGATCACTCCGGTTGAAGATAATTTCAAGTCCCCCCGCCCTAGATACTAGATTGACACGCTAGCCTATTTGAGTAGAGGCTATCCTTTGGGGGTTGGGTTTTCACGCACCGCCGCAAGGGGTTTCCTTCGAAATACTTTGCAACATCTCTAAAGGATACCGGTACTCAAGTATCCGTAACGTCCGTTACTAGTTTCTTTCTGAGAAATTTTAAGCCGCACTTTATTTTGACCTCCTTCCGGGAAAAACAAGTTTTACCGGATTTTATTGTGCCGGGGTCTGCGCAAAACCGTCCACCCCCCCGCAACCAGGCTCCTGAAATGTGGGTTACAGTATTAACCGTACCGGCGGCAAAGCTCTGCGGTCTAGGGACTGGGTGTGTAAGGGGGGATTGTGTTGTCAAGGTTGGGGTTAAAACATTAGTGGTCGTTAATCCTTGTTCGTCACACCTGATTCCGACGGTGGAGACTGTAACTGCCTGAAAATGTCTCTAGAGGTATGGCATAGGAATATAGCACCTCGTCATAAACTTTGAAGGAAGAGATTGGTGCGGACGAGAGAAATTATTTTCTTTTTACGGGGATAAAGGTATCGGACGGATTTGACCAATAAATTTATGATGCACCCGGCCAATCTCTGTCGGCCTGCGACTCTTCAAACCCAAGTCACTCAGTGTAGAAATATAAATTCCAGAGCCGAAATATAAACATATCACTTAAGTCATACAATCCCAACCAAAGTTACAAAATTAAGACCTTGCTAAAACCTCTGCCCTACCATTACCGATGGGTAGCCTATTTCTCTCTGCCCCTCCACTTCTAGTGCTTGTATCCTTTCCTGAGTCTTGTCGGTGTTCGGCTACTGACAGTTTGGGCTTCTTCGGCGACGTCGACTCCCTCTAGCGTTTGGGCCGCCATCACCGTTAGGATGATGGTCACCATTTCGGCCGGGATTCGGAATTATCATAGCAGCTAGGTCCTCTCGTCTATTAATGTTTCGTCTAATGTTTAGATCTCGAACTAAACCGGCGGTTGCGCTGATTTGGTTTCGGCGGTCTGCCCTTCGTAGGGCGCGATGCCTCGTTCTCTGAATTGCCCGAACTGGCTGGACTGAACCTCTTCTAGTGGGTTGTGTATGTTCACCGGTGGGTAATTCTTGACATAGTTTCATGAATGGAGGTGTGGGTTTTGTGCCTTTTCTTTGAGATGTGTTCTGCGGGGCCGCTTGTTTCGGGGGTGGATTGAGAACGATTTCCAAGGTAAGGGTCTGGCCTTGGGGGATTGCTTGCGTGTGGTCTAGAATTTAGCACCCAATTCGGGTTAGTGAAATGTTTTGTAAGTAGGGTGAGAGTAGTGTGCTGGGTCATACTTTGGTGACATGTTTGTGGAGTATGACGGATCTGTTTTTTTATCATTCGCTTGGGGCTCTTGGAGTGAGTTGCCTGGGCATTATGAGACACAATTCCCTGTTTCCGGGACCCCGTCTGGACTACCAAGCTATCGGTCGGGGATGTATCCGATAGCGCCATCATTGAAGTATCTAATGAATTTTCCGGGATAGTAAGATCACCCATTTTAGATCCTGTATTGGCCCCAAAATTCGCACCCCCGGGGATGCGCTTTGTGCCCTCCGGTATGATCGCGTCTCTTTCATTTCCCCCCTCCGGTTCGTTATTCGCAGCCAGCCTCCCCCCGCGGTTCCTACTCAGGGTGCTCCTGTGGCCGCCTTGTGTCCCCTTATCTTGGTCATCTCTACTCCCTTCATCATCATTCCGAAGGCCCGTTAGCCACTGATTCCTTAGCGCGCCCGTAGCGGTAGGGCGACCCCCGGGCTGTATTGCGAGCATGGCCCTTAGTAGCGAAATTCCGGTATCGTTTGTCAGGGGTGATAGCACCCTTAGACTCTCTTCCGGGAATGGCCATGTCCCGTAGAAGTAGCGGTATAACTGAAACTCCGAGACAAACAATTTTGTCCCTACAAGTAGCTCATATATCACACATCCGAGTGACCAAATGTCAACAGAATTCGTGTAGTTCGAGGTTTCACTATTGGGGTCTAATCCTAGAACCTCAGGAGCGCTATACACAGGAGTTGACACCTGAGTGTGAAAGGTTGTGGTAGCTTCAGCCAGGATCCTCTTCGAGACTCCGAAATCACCTAGTTTAACCCACACCGGAGACATGGAAACTACAAAAATATTCTATGCATTCGTTAGTATTCTGCGATGCGATAGTTAAGCGAGGTGTTTGGTGGCTAAGTCCATACCGCAGGCTTTAGATCCCGATGGGCTATCCCTTGTTGATGCATCACTTGGAGACCTTCGAGTATCTGCTTAGAAATATTTCGAACGGTTTCTTGTGGCAGCGGGGTACCGATGTGGCTGGTAAGGTCGCCTTTCTCGAGATATTCCATTGCAATATACAGAGTCTCGGGCTCCTCGAACCATCCAAGGAACTCCACAAATAGTGATGGTCGCTAAAGGAACCGACCATTAGACAACAGTAAGAGCATCCTATACGGGTGACAGGCTGCCGGTGGAGTAAATCTTGCCGGGGGTGAGAACACGAACCTTTGCCAGTATTGCCATCACAAGAAGCTCTCTTGAATAATGCATCCTGGGGTGTAGTCTCTTATCAATCGTCTTAACCGCGCGATAGTGACCTGTGGTTTCCTGGACCTGTTTATAGACAACCCCGAAACCTCCTCTTCCAAGTTCCCCACAATTTCTCCAATCGTCCTTGGCTTCCTCATTCCTACGTTTTGCTTTCGCTATATATCTCGTGTGTCTGACATGATGCTGAAAGAATTCGGTTTCGAGTTTATACCATATAATCAAATCCGATTGTGTCTCGTCCATATCTCGTGTTTGGGGCTTTCTTGTGTCTAAAAAACGAAATTAGCTAGGAAAGTGGAAATTCAGGGCTAGAATGACCGTGGCTAATAAGAAATGGGTAGGGGATTTGTGAGGAGTCGCGAAGCGGGAAAAAAGGTTACAAGTTCTGATCTCCCTAGTTGGGGATTTCTCGCTAGGCTTTGTTGTTTTATACACTCAAAGTTCTTTACAGCCGAAGGGTGCTATGATACCGAGTTGCAGGCTTGGCGGGCTCGCTTTTTCGGTGCCATATGTGGGTGCAGGCCGTTACACAATGGTTTGGGTTCACCAATCAATACAGCTCATGTCCCCCCCCACTGGACCCCCCTGCCCCGATGCACCAATGGAGCCTGGCAAAAATTGCAACGGATGCATCCACACCATTTGGATCCTTGGGAGAGCAGGGGGGGATCTTTTCAGCAAACACCATCTTTCCACACACTACGCCTTTTTTCATCTGCTCGACAACCATTCTTTTCATCTCGCTCTTATTTCACCCTCTCGACATTCATTCTTGCTTACTTGCTGCTCTGTTCCAGTTATCGACATCTATCTTCTTCATTACTTCCTTCCTTGCACTCTCGTCAACTATTCTTTCCCACTGTTTGCTTTTTCCGCCCTCTTGCCAACCCCAATTATTCTTACTCACTACGCTCTTCAAGTTCTCCACAATAATTTCCTTAGTGACTTTTTTCCCCGCTCTCTGGACAGTTATTCTTTCTTACTCGCTTCTTTGTTCAAGTTATCGACAACTATTTTCTTATTCTCAGCTTTTCCTGGAAACTATTCTTCCTTACTCGCTGCTTTGTTCACTTTCTCGCCAGATATTTTCTTAGTCTTTGCTTTTTCTCCCCTCTCAACTACTGTTCCTTCTTTCCATCTGCTTTTTGCGCCCTCGCAATAATTATTCTTTGTTACTCGCTGCTCTGTTCAAGTTATCTATAACTATTTTCTCCGCTCTCTCCACCCTCTTGACAATTATTCTTTCCTACTCGCTGCTTTGAAGTGGGGCTATTCCTACTTTTTTTATTTATCCAAGTATATTTGGGTGAGATGTGGTGAACATGTCGAGCAACAAGTACTCGGGCCGGTATCCCATAACCTGTTGCGACATTAGACACTTTCAGCGGACCCGTTTTTTTATAGTTCGCATTCGAATCCGAAAGATGATAGGCACAAGCGCAAACATACAGTACTCGTAATTTTCTGACGTTTGCAAACACGACCGCTATTGCATACCACCAAAATCTTGAGGCTCCGGGCAATTTTTCGCCCATATGCAATAGCAGTTGCGTTCACAAACGTCAGAAAATTACGAGAGTGCGTCGGGATCGAAGATGTTCTCTGGTTCTGTGATGGAGAAAGGGACGAGGGGGCAGGAGAGTCCTTATATATGTCAGCTCTGTCACTAGTCAGTAGCGCGACCGAGCTAAGAAAATAATTTGCCGACACCATTGGAGAGGCGGGGCAGGACATGTCAACGCAGCATAATGATGATAATGGTGCTGGTGGAAGTGGTGGTGGGGGTGGTGGTGGAGGGGCGAAAAAGCGGCGATTAGACCACAAACTTGGTTTGGTAAAAACATAATCATTTCCCCAAGCATATGCAAAGATTTCTTGACTTTACTGAGAGAGGAAAGTCCAGCGACATAGCACACGGTTCAATTATTTACGTTTCTACGGTACTTGGACAAGTTTCCAAGCAGCACCAGCCGTAAATTGAGTTAGTTTCGGAGTATCACACTTGGTACGGGTATACTTGTACTAGACTCTTATTTCTTGATGACCGTATCTCTCATGGTACTGAGCGAATCTATTTTGCGGCACACGTAGAACAGTACTTGGCAATGTTTGAAACATTTCTCGGGGTGTGCACCATTTTTCGAGACCCGAATTCGAACTGGGATCTGAGATCTGCTGAAAGTGTCTAGTGGTTAGCGTAAGTCACAAAACTTTCCCCCCTGACGATTCGTATGCCAAGGAAATTATGACAACCCCCCTCCTGCATCTCTTCCAACTGCCACTAAACCTAGTCGGGGCCAGGAATGTTTGATACATGGTCAAAGTCATTGTGCCAAACGAGGCCTTAGTCAGCTCGAACCTGTTATCAGCCCTACAGCGACCAGGAAAACGGCGAATCTGGGGTCTTTCCATGGTCTCATTCCCCAAAACTCCACAGCCTCCAATCGGGGTACCTATATGACAGGACGAATATCGGCGGATGACGGATATGGGTATTTGGCAAGCGAAAGGCGAAATTTTTCAAAATAGGGTTACAAAAAAATTAGCGATCTCATCCGCGGGTGGCCGGTTTTGATTACTCCGGTTGAAGATAATTTCACGTTTCTCCACCACGGATACTGTCCAACATCGTTAGAAGGCCAAAATGAACTGTGGATCGACACGCCAGCCTATTTGAGCAGAGGGTATCCTTTGGTGGTCGGGTTTTCACGCACCGCCGCAAGGGGCTTCGTTGAAATACTTTTGCCACATCTCTAGATTTTTATGCTCAATTATCGGTAACTTCCGTGACTGGCTTCATTCTGGAAAATCTTAAGCCGCACTTTATTTTGACCTCCTACCGGGAAAAGCAAGTTTTACCTGATTTAATTGTGCCGAGGTCGGCACAAAACCGCCCACCCCCCCACCTCCCCACAAACAGGCTCCTGAAATGTGGCACAGGGGGATCGTGGGGTTGAGTTTCCGTTGCCAAGGACACTAAATTGTGTTCGCTCTGCAAATGCGGGGACCAGTCCTGACCGCACCCGCGGTAAAACTGGGCGGCCGGGGGAGTATTATACAATGTCAAGGTTAGGGGTGCAAAACATTAGTGGCTATTAATCCTTGTTCGTCACCCACCCAGTATCTTCATATGTACGGTGGAGACTACAACTACTTGAAAATGTCTCTAGAGGTAAGTGATAGGAGAGTAGTAGCTTATAGGATTTTTCGAGAGAAATATCGGTGTAGACAAAAAATGTTTCCTCTTTTACAGGTGATAAAGTCGTCACATGGCCTTGATTAATAAACATTTGATACACTTAGCCAGTATCCAGTTATCTCCAGAGCCTCAGAATAGAAGTATGATTCCACGGCCGAAGATATGACATACTCCACACGATCCTAATTAGCTGCGAAATCGGAACCCCTCCGAAATCACCTCCCCGCTCTTCCTTCCTAATGGGTGGTTTATTGCTCCGGTTTTCTATATATCCTCCACTTCTAGGATTTGTATTGGTTCTTTAGTCTTGTCCGTGTTCAGCTACCAGAAATATGAGTTCCCCCGGAGATTTCGATTTCCTCCGGTATTTGGATCCTAACCCGCACCACGATTCTGGCCAGGATCCCAGCTAGCATTAGGACTTCGCCCGGTACTTGGATCCCGTCCTGGATTCCGCCTAGTGTTCGGATCTTGCGTTGAATTCATGGTAGGACCATTTTGGTTTCGGCGGTCTACCCTGCTATGGGTATTAGGCTTGGCCATCTGAATTTCCGAACCGTCTTACCCGAGCCTGCTTTACCGGGCAGGATATGTTCACCGATGGGCAATTCTTGGAGCTTTATTAGGGATGGCGGTAGGGGCTTTCTGCATTTTCTTCGGCGTGTGCTCAGCCAAGGGATTTGTCCATGGGGTTGGCTAGTGACAATTTCGTTGGCAGGGAGTGGTCTTGAGTTGGGAGATAGCTTGTGCCGGTTCTAAGACCTGGCAACCAGTTCTGGTCAGCAACAGGTTTTATATGCAGGTTGAATTTGACATTCGGGATGCTATGATATCTCGCCAATTTTTCAAAGCGAAAGAAGTATATTGATGACAACTAAGGAAGAAAGGAAAACAAGTACCATGCAAATACCAAGTAGAAAAACAACGCCAAAAGAAACCATAAGGAAAAACGCTTCCACCGGCCTCCTGCTCTGCTGTCGAGTTGTTCCACTGACGGAGGCTTTTGGTGCAGTAGCCGCTGCCCTTGCCATGGGAGATGGTTACCGCCGATGTATCCCAAGGTGGCAATGTGGGCGCAAGGTGGTCCTGTTGGGGTGGGGGGTGGGTGATAAAGAACGCGAGGTGTAGGAAGCGGGTTGTAGGAAGTGTGATGATCCTGTAGTTGGGATACTGGAGGGTGGAGTATATGTGGGAGGTCCGTGAAGTCCGGGTCTCTG
>Ga0307513_10011532_pt1 | contig 10977 bp, 8 predicted proteins | sample 15_EM_MG_FD_202174 | JGI IMG/M metagenome (GOLD analysis project Ga0307513, IMG submission 202174) | Populus trichocarpa ectomycorrhiza microbial communities from riparian zone in the Pacific Northwest, United States - 15_EM | ecosystem: Host-associated > Plants > Roots > Unclassified | place... | reverse complement strand
TTAAGATGTTTCGTGACCTGATCGCTTTTCACCCGCCGCCACATCGATCATCCCCCTCTTCCCTGTTTTGCCACCATAAGTTTTCCGATTTTTTCGTCCCTACCCCAGTACGGTATTGAACTGAGACCTGTTCTTCCCATAACTTGGGCGCCGACTGCCGGTGAGGGACAGGCCGAAGCTAGCTCTGTGCCAGGGCCAAGGATAAAATAAGAGCAGAGGTGCATACCAACAGAAGCACAGTACTGTGCCCGATAGAAAGTTGGTGAGTAGGTATTTGGGTTAACCCGCCAAATAATCCCTATTAGGCGCGAAAATATTACCACAGCGCCTTGTAGCTAAAATACTAGCAGCAGTGGCCCCCCGACAGATTCTCTATTTCTCTTGCGTTTGAAGAGATAATCGATGGATGAGCTACCCAGCCTCTACCGTAGTTCAATACACCAATCAAAAAATAAAAAGACTTTCCTGGCTCTTGTTAAGCAATGTGGGGCTTGCGTTTCCGGAAGGGCTGGTTGCGGCGTACCGGTAGCTTACCACTTTTTTAGCCTGAGCCTCGTATCAAGCGGAGGACGGCCAAGTGGGCGAGCTGAGACTCTCGTGGCCTGTCCGCCCGTCACCGCCGCTGTGTGTGCGCTGCGAGGACAGCACCGTGGGGCTAGCACCCCCGCGGGCGCCGTGCTCGAGTTACACCCATTTCCGAGAAATTAGGTCGCTTCCCGATACCTTGAATACCATATAAACTCTTTGCAAATCGCTGTCCCCGGTATGCCTCTAACCCCCGGGTCTAGGGACAAAAGGTCGTAAGTCAATATCATATATCGGTATTATCCCAACCTACCTCTCCGGTATCAACCAGCAAGACGCTGCCGCCTCGCATCCTACCGGTATCCTCCACAAAGATCATGAGAAAGGTTACTGCTCCCCCTTGTCATGGTATGATATAAGATCAGCCTTCAGGAACTATTAGATCTCATTAACTAGTATACGCAATTCTGTCAACTTGTCAAGCTAAACCTATCTTGGGCTACCTAAGAGAGCGAATCGCAATGGTTTCGACGGTGATACCGGTACTCGGGTGTCAGGGTTAGTCCGCGAACACCAGGATTTATTCTGAACATGAGCTAAAGTGGCAAATATCCAATAGAAACCTTGAATAGATAGTTCAACCAATAGTAAAGCAGAAAGCGTTCGAGGAATTCTTCTGGTTTTCAACACACACCCCTTAGTGCGTGCGCTATTCCTAATATCGTCGTTAGCTTTGTCAGCCCTGTGTTCGCGGACTAGCCCTGGTATCCGAGTACAGTACGGCATGGTGCTTGTCACGAGTAACCAGGGTACTGCAACATTTCCATTTTGATTAGTAAGCACCTTCTGGACATTGTGGGAAAATCAATCCCAGAGGATGAAAGAAGGGGGGGATGTACTAACTTAGTACTGTACATCTCTCCTAAAATTAACTTGAAAAATATTAAGATCAAGCTGCTCGGATACTGGCCTTGTTTGATGGTCTCAGATTACCTTTTCCCCCTGCATACTCCGTTTCCTGGACCGGCAAGACATTGAAAATATTGTGCCGCCTGTCGCCTTTTGAGACAGGTTAGTAAGCGGCTCTCTTTTGTTATGTTAATACGATAGATTTCGTAAGTGTGCGGACATCTGACCATAGTTAACATTAGCTGTGATACATGACTGTTGACCCTGGTGCCACTGAGGTCGTGGTTCAAGGGTTTCTTAGTCATCCATGTCTCAAAGGTTGACATGGGCAGCAATGTCTTGCCGGCTCAGGGGAGACATTATCATGATGATATTTCCCCATTCTCCGATGCATCATCCCGATAATGCGTAGTTCGAATGATATATCATAATGAATAGCGTTCTGGGTGTCTCTTGGCACTCTCCTTCGGTGGTAAAAATTGCCCAACCTTCCGTACAAAATGCTCAGACTTTAAATCCCTATCTTCACAACTGCGCCTGACCTTCAAGATCTACTAGTAGAAAACGTCGAGTAGTGTATCGGTATGTTTCCTTTTCGAAATGAATGAATGAATGAATACAGGTCATACTTTGGTCGTGTAGTAGACCTTCAAAGTGGGAGTACCGGTACTTGTTGGGGGAAATCCACCCGGGTTACCGGTGACCGGCACTATTCTACTCCGTATCATAGAGGAGCATAAGTACCCCGGCGATCTCATGCACGCTGCAGCAGGGGCGGAGCTGCTCTTGCGCCGTCGTGGGACATCCTGCGGTGACTGCTTATGGAGAAACCCAAAACAAACACCTTGTCGGGTTCCTTGTGAAAATCCTCAAGGTAAACAAACAAGCACACAAGACGATACATTCAAAGCCACGACTAAGTCCAAGCCCCTAACGCCGGCGAACTCGGTTCGCGGAAAAGAGGCTAGAAACGGGAAAATAATTCCCCGTTCACGATATCTTGAACCGGTAGGCACTTGTATCCTAAGGAGTTTAATTCCTTCACCTAGTGTGACTCAGTAACGTTAATAGTGAGCGCTAGATTGTAGCCCACGTATTAAAGGACAAGTTGCATCGAGGGGAAGCACTCTCGTCTCTCTCTTCACCTCCACCTCACATGTGCTGTAACAACACTGCCTGTGACAAATCCTAAACTGCACAACTCTCCTCAACAAGGTATGGGCGGGGCACTCTCCTGCCAACTCATACCATGCGAGGCCAGTATACCTGTCAATTGGCCCTTTTAGCGTTACAGTACCCGCACAAGTATCATCATCCGCGATACGGTGATTACGGGTATAAATAATCTACCCTGGACCTAGCTACCGAAACAAGCTTCGCTCGTTAGGCTGACTTGAAGCCATGCTCACCTTTTATGCTCGGGTTTTCGGACTATTTATCTTACCCTCGCAATATTGCTGCGGAAGCTCCTCTTGCAGATGGGGGGTGAGTGGCGCAGCGGACACTCTTAGGTAGGCTGAACCCACGAATTCGATACAGTGAGTCAATATCCAATTCTGGGCTAGCAAACGTGCAGTAATAGAGAACTTTTCGAAATCCGTCCGAGGGAGATTATTTCTTGGATGAGAATCAAGCGTCAGACTTTCAGATATTATTCCCCGGTACCCAATCATCGCGTTGCACGGCTGAACTGAAACTTTCGTGTTACCCCCGGCCCCGTGTCACACAGGCTGTGTAACTGTGGTGTTTCTGGCCTGAAGAACGGGAGGCTTTTTTGTCAGAGCATGGCGGTTTGGGGGCGGCCGTGATTGGCTCTTTAGAGAAGTGTTGGCCGCAGGGGGGGGGGGGACCTTAAGGATTGATTCAAATAATGCGGAGGCGCCTGGTCATGAAGTATCACCCTTCCGGCGTTGGTTGAGTTCAGGTGTATGACGGGAGCCTCTGGGGGATATATGCGCCCACGCCATTATCGTGGTCGGGTAAAGGGTAATTGCTATTGCTGGTTCCTTTTTCAAACCGAATGTGACCGACTGACTTAGTTCACCCCCGGATCGAAAGTGATAGACAACAGGATCCGTAGCGGAAATGAATAAATGGATGATCGATTGAGGCTCGGGTTCAATGTATGTCTAGAACACCGGGAGGATCCGATATCTACCGGTAGTGTTACTAACAACCAAGAAGGTCTATGGATACCGGGGATTTAACTAAATTTAGTTATAAGAAGGGTAGTGGTGATAAAAAGGATAGCGGATCCCTCTCTCGACCTGATATCCACATGCTATCCACCTGACTATCAATCGCTTGATAGAATCACCGCCCCACGTCCCAAAGAGTCATCAACGATATTTTCGGGATGGTCTTCCCCTTTCCATTCGCCGACCATGCACATCAGGGATTTTATAATGTAATCGAGGAGCAGCCTGAACCTCACAGGCGGCGGTGGGACCTACAATTGGTCTAGCGATCGCTTCTCCGGTGTCGCCGAAACCAGGACACGATCATGGAAGAGATTGCAAGTGTCTTAGTATCCGTACTAGCCCAAGGCAAGACGAACGTAAGAATATTCAAGACTTGATCTTGAAAAGAGGGAGAGAGAAAAGGGTCTGTTGAAAATGTTAATCGAAGTATAGACGAGATAATGAATGGGGGGTGCGGGTGTTAGGTGGTATTACGACAGAGGGGGCGGGGACTAAGGAGAGCGGGTGTTTGTGTTGCTTATTGAAAAGGGAGGAAGAGGTTAGAGAGAGGAGAAAGAGGGAGAAAAATAAGGAGAGGAAGAAGGAGAGGGAGAGGGAGAGGGAGAGAGTAAGCAGAAGAAAGCGAGGCGTTGCGAATTATCCTTTTGGAAGAAGAGATTGTTATTGGAAAAGAAGAAAGGGAAAAAGCAGAAAGGGAGGGAGAGTCTCTATGTAAGAAAGCAAACACAAGGAAATCATATCGTGGTAGGAATGAGTACGCGGCACAACCGTGCGCATTCCAAGAACAAGCGCAAGCAACACAACGCAGCACAAAATATGATCAAGTACAGGGATCAGTCAGACGATTAAGAAGAGCCGCTTCAGATGTATATTGTAACATGAGGTCTGGAAAGTGTTAGACTTAAGTGGGGTGACGCAAGAAGTCACGGGGTGTCACTCGGAACTACAGAAATTGCAAGAGCGCAAATGCCATTTCCAACAGCGGGAGGGGAACAAGGTTTGCAAAAGAGGAATCTCAGGGCTTTCTCTAGTGCGCTTGTGTCCTCTGATTGTGCGCCACGCGATGGATATGCTTGTGCGAACCCCCCCCTCGGTCACTCCCAGACTGGGATATATCCTTGTGATCACAGAATCTCACTCGATTATCAAGCTCCATGTTGTGGGAGTCTCCCTCATCAAGGCAATGAGTTGTGAACTCTTAGATTCTTCTGAGCACTACTTGAACATCCGGCGTGTTGGGCTGCCTAGTTCCCCGGCTGGTGTTTTTGAGCTTATGGAACGAGCTCGAATCTGACTTCACTATCCTGCTACTGAACCTTGCCCGACCGTGTCAATAATCTCACCCGCTATAGGGCTACAGCGCCCCGGAACAGCGGCTTCAAGGCTTAGGCTACCACCGATGGAGTATTGCATAATCACCTTCGCATAATACTGTACTCAAGGGCGCCCTTGATTCGTCGAATGGCTGAGGATGTCGCCAGCACGTTGGAGTTGCCTCTCCCGGGGCGGTAAGGTTTGTCTTTTCTTTTTTACTTCTATCGGTGGGGGCGCCGGGTGGCCACCGACACAAGAAGATCTAGCGGCTGGGGTTTATTCGTGGCTGCTATTTGTTCAAGATGAGAGGGACTTACCACGGCACAACCGGTCACTAGGCTACCGCATCAAATTGTGCCTGGACTACCTCGAGGCGGGGGTACCTCCCCGCGTTTTTGTTCTTGTGTTTGTGGATGAATGCAATTGGGATAGATCCTAATGAAGGTCATATATTAATCCGTTGTATTGTAAATGCGGGCCGTGGTTAATTAGCTTTCATTGCGCATGTGAGTCCAGATCCTCATGTTGAGGGTAATGAATTATATTAACACACGGGGGATGGCTGGGGGTACTTTTAGTGGGGACCAAGTTACGACACGATATCAATAGGTATCGGTGATCACGTAACCTCACACCCGGGGATTGTGAATATGGCTGGCTGCGGATCTAATCAGCGGGCCCCATCGCTCGGAGACCGTAATCGCTCTGTCCGGAAGATTCGGAACTTGGACTTTAGATTTAATCGAAAAACAGTTCGGCGTCACATCATCAGACAACCCCCATCCAAAAACAAAGTGAGAGAAACCCACAAACAAAAATATTGCGTGGAGTAAACAAGAAAGCATCCCCCCTCCCCACATTTCGCCTCCAAAAGTTACAACATCACCCCCTCTCCCTGCCTCACCACAACCTTCTCCCAATCCTTGTACGTGCCAACGTGCGCCAAGCAAATCCGCACATCCCCCCGCGCCTTCGCAAACTCCACGATCTTCGAGATATTCTCCCGGGTGCGGTCCGCGTCCTTGTGCATTCCAAACCCCATCCTGCCGCCGGGCACGTACTCCTTCAAATGCGCTTCGCAGTGGCAGCTGTCTCCACCAAGTAACAAGCACCCCCCCTCGACTCGTGCGAGCGCGATCGTGTGTCCGGGCATGTGCCCAGGCGCATCAATGAGTAGAAAACTACCATCGCCAAAGAAGTCGCAGGCAGCGTCCCAGGGCGCGAGGCCCTCGGTGGGCTTGAAATCGCCCTTCGTGAGTTCTAGTGTCCGGCCCTCCGGAAATAGGCTCTCAAGAAAGCGCGACTCAGGGTTGATGGGATAGGCCGGCCGAACGTGAGCCTGGGTCCCAGCACCATATACTATCTTTGCGTTGGGAAATTTCTCGGGATCGCCGGTGTGATCGAAGTGTGCGTGCGAGCAGAATAGGTAATCGATGGACTCGGGTGTCACGCCGTTTCGGGAAAGCCCTGTCGGGGCGTCTTCGGGCACGCATGGACGCAGGAAGGCCTCGAAGGTGGCTTGCATTGAGGGTGGGTACGCGGAGGTGTCGTTGCGGATGCCGGCGTCCCACAGGATGTGCAGGCTTTTACCCGGGTGGTGGAGGTGGAAGAAATGTGCGGGGAATTTTTCTACTATGTCGGCATTTGCGGGGGTTGTGTCGTTGAAGAGGAGTTTTTTCGGGAGGAAGGCGTAGCCGGCATCTAGAGCATGGACTTCTAGGGTTGTCATTTTGTGTAGGTGCTGATGGCAGTGGTGGTGGGCTGTTGTGAGAATTGGAAATGCGAATTGAGATCGTGGGATTGATAGTTGGGGTTTCCGCACCGGCGGGGAAATTGAGTGCGGTAACCGTGACGCAAGATTGAGAAGAGGAGGGGTGGTCAATTGTTGATTGTTAAGCCGTGTGGGGGAGGCGGGGGTATTACTGTTGTCTCAAGTATCACAGCAGCGGTAATTCGGCTGCTGTTATGTTAGAAGTTGGTTCCAGTACCACACAGTTAATAAATTGCCGGTAGTTCTTGTCTTTTACGGCCATCGCCTTGATCAGCAGCCCATAACGCAAAAAGACAGTATAAAACGGAGAAATAAGCCCTCGACAAGGCCTTCGCCGGAAGGCTAATCGCTTCGCCACGGCTTCGTCTTGAAGACCGCTTTGCCTGATATTTTCAACTCCCGACTCTCTTCCGTCCTATATCTGCGATATCATATCCCCCGTTGCCTCGCCCAGTTACGCTCAGGACCGTTATATCCACCCGACCGATCGGTACTTGGAGGTTCTGTAGGCGCAAAATTCATAGTTAGCATAGGTGAGTAATTCGCGTCTATTTTCTATCGAAACATCGACTCTTGGGGTAGTGGCGCTGGGCGGGTTGTCATGCAGAGGTGCTCCGGAGGGGGGGGGGAATGGCCTCCTGTGTGGGCACACCCCGCATTTTACGGAGTTGGCTGGCGTCGGTAAGCTCCGACGACCAATCTCCGGAAGGGTTAGGTTTGAAGTAGAATTTCGGATTACTATTCTGGCTAGGGTGCCAAGGACCTCTGTGATGGTTCTGGGTCAGTGTTTTTGGAGAGCCTGGATCAGATGGGAGAGGTGCTACCTACGAGTAGTGTATTGGGCGTGATGGAGTGAGCTACATGTGGGGCGCGTTTGGACGAGGGGAAGTGGTTATGTTGGTAGTAATCACCCGTAATCACTCGGAAAATAAATAAAATGGGTTGGGAATTTGCAACAAAAATGTGAGAGCTGGCTAGCGCTACCGGAGGGGGAGATTGAGTAATTTAGAAAATGGACAACTTGGGGGCCGAAGAAAAACCCGCAAATAATGAGGCGAAGGAAGTAGTAGAGGGAAGCTCGCTGAACCTAAAGAGAGCCGTCTCCTCGATATTTTCTCCAATAGGGCGGTATTATCAGTTTCAAGGTCCGGGGACTGGATCTGAATGGGGGGGGGACTCCCGTAGAGGAGAGAGTCAACATTATTGCTCTAATTACTTCTTTCGTGTAGCTAGATGGTTCTCTACTCAAGGTGGGCCACCTTCCTCTTGGAGATGTAGCCAATCGTTTCGCTGTTCGGGAGGAGGAGGGATCTATTGCTTACTGTGGAATTTACTGGTGTCAACAGCTGAGCACCAGAGGCTTCCAAATCATAAGTCCTGGCCTAAGTTGGTTTGGAGATTGGCTGACACTTGGGGACTGAAAACTTTCTCGAGTGTGAAGTTGAGGAAGGCTACTGTGACAGTGAAAGCGGATCCGAGGTTGGCAGGAAACACAACTTAAAGTGTATTTTCAGTCTTATTTTGATCTGTTCTCATGCTTGCTTTATTTTTGCCCTTTGCCTTTCGTCTCTGCTGTTTGGTGGAGCCTTTCAGTAAATTAGATTTCTCATCGTCACTGAAAATTTCCTTCACACTGCAAGTATGGCGGGGATTTTACCCCTCCAGCCACTACTGGCTAGCATAGTATCATAGAAAGGGGAATTTTAGATAATGGACCCTTACAAGACAGTATACCAAGTCATCCATCCATACCATATACCTCCGTGAAGAGAAAGATCCCAGAAAAAAACAAACTAACAAAACAAAACAAAACAAAACATCCCACCACATCCGGTAACCTAGATCTCGAAGATTTTTCCCTCATCGGCCTTGTCAAACAAGACAAGGGCCTGTGCCTCCTAGGCATCATGGAGATTATTGATCTCTAACTTAACCCAAGCCTCGAACTCATTGTAGTCCTGGGCTCTGCCGGCCTCGCCCTGAACCATGTTGTGGACTCTCATGCTGGTGAGGCGGGTAATTTTTTCTTCGTATTTCCTCTTGGAGGCGTCATAGAGGTGGACGTATTGAGCGTATTGTCCGTCGGTGATTTTCCGGAATTGAATCCGGCTGGCGGGTGAGTAGCAGGAGAGTGGAAGAGAGTTCATCTTATCGGGGGTCTGGTCACAGTGCTGGGGGAGGAGGCGTGAGGGGGAGTTTAGGTGAATTTTGGGGGTGCTTGATTGGGGTTGAGTGATAGAGAAGGCAAGTGGTATCATAGTGAGTTTGTTGGCTAGGAACAGTGGGCTCCTGGGAGCCCGGAGCCGCAATAACTTTAATTGTGAATGCGATTTTAGCGGGTTCAGCAATCAGCCGACTTTGACACACTTCTCTTCGTAGAGCTGGGCTAACCGAAGTGTCACTTTCATAATATTATGTCACTGCTGTACAAGAATGATTGGGGAGCAAATTAGAGATTGTGACTGAGTGTGGTCGATAACAGCGCTAAAGTTTCCCCCACATCGCAAGCTTCGAAGTTTCACGACATTCCTAGGAACATGCCTAATGCTAAATTAACACCTCTGGGTGACAAATAATCGAGGGGCTCAAAAAAGTAAGGGATAATAGCTTCAGACATGACAGGGTCCAGAGGCTGTACTGATATTGGAAGCTTACACGATCGACGAGTAACGATTACATGACACATTGGGTTCCATAACCTGGTCCACCGTTAAATAGCAAAGTGAGGTAAATCGCAACACAGTAAAGGTAGGTTAGCATGCCATTTTCCTACAAAAGCGCATGACAGGTAGGTTAGATCGAGTGAGAGCAACAATTGGGGTTTCGAGAGGGTACCAGGACAAACATCGGCAACGAAAACCTAGATATCTAAACAACCCGATTGGAAGAACCCAGAGTTACTTCCTCCATCTTTTTCCACCGATTAATCGGGTGTCCATGTGGGATCCGGCCCCTCTTAACACCTCCGCTTGCTGCTTATGAAGTACCTTCGATCCGCATTGCTTGTAATAGAAAAGGAAAATTTTCGCCATCAGAATAAGAAGAGGAAAAGGAAAAGAAAATGGGTATGATCTTAAGAGCCTATTTTCTAGGCATTTTACACCATGATGCCCATCAGAAACGTCGCATCAAGAGTGGGGCCAGCACTATCTGTATGCTCTCGACAGCAAGACAAAAACCCTCGAGACGGCAGTATCTTCCAACCACCTCTTCCAGTTCGGGATAGGTAGAATAAATAGACTGTTTTCGAGCATGGGTTAACTTGTACGGTGGTACTTAAGAACAAAAGTCCAACAACGAAAATGCGTCCATGGTAACCAACATGACAACTAAATGCCAAGCTGGAAGCAATAAATTTGTTTGTACGGTGAACCACATTTTCGCTCACAATGCTGGAAGTGATTATTTTGTATGTGCAGTGATCCAGATTATTGATTCTGCCATGGAGCCAAGGCAGTAAACTACCTATAAATCTGGACAGCCAGGCTAGGCTGGGACCGCCGGGCCCTACACACTCGGCCTTGGGTAGTATGGTGAGCAACACGTGATAGCGGCTGCTAAGGGGGTGCCAGGGGAGATGGAAAGACAGCTGAGATTTTGGGGGGGACTATAGGAGGTGTCAAGAGATGGTAGGGTGTTGGCAAGGACAGTAGGGTGTAGGCAAGGAAGGTAGGGTGTAGGCAAGAATGGCAGTAGGGGGATATAGATAACAGGTTTTAGGAATGACTGCCGTGCACATGAGGATAAATATTTGAGTACAGGTAATGAGTGTAAAGAGGTCTTGGCACTGAACGTTAGTCCAAGGGATACAACTGACAGGAAGGTCATAAGTGATGACGGTCGCTTAGCGTAAATGTTTGGAGATGATGATCTCAGGTTCGTGGGTCAAGGCTGATCGTGTAATGGCAGATCAGGGTCAGGGTTCGTGGGTTCTTGGTGTGGGTTTTGGATATTAGAATAGGAGACTTTATATTCTGAAGTACAGAAGTCGTGAAAGAAATACCAGGTAGCGTAGAGAACCAACATCAGCAAAAACGGACCCTGCGTCTGATCCGTCGGCGTTGCGTCCAGACGCAAGCGACGCATCTCCTGCGTCCCATGCGTCCTGTGCGTCCTGACTTGCGTTGCAAAGCCCCGCCACATCCCACGCTTCCAGATGCTACCTGGCAACGTTCCTTGCGTCCTGACGCAACCTGGCGCCCTCCCTACGTCTGGACTACCCCAGACTCTTTCTCTCATCTCTTCTTTCTCCTGATG
>Ga0307513_10011531_pt1 | contig 10977 bp, 10 predicted proteins | sample 15_EM_MG_FD_202174 | JGI IMG/M metagenome (GOLD analysis project Ga0307513, IMG submission 202174) | Populus trichocarpa ectomycorrhiza microbial communities from riparian zone in the Pacific Northwest, United States - 15_EM | ecosystem: Host-associated > Plants > Roots > Unclassified | place... | reverse complement strand
TATCGAATCTTATGGTGTCGTACACTTAGATACCCAAGAATAATAGTGTACAGCTAAATAATTATGACTATTTCTGTGTCATGTGTGTGAAAACGAGCAAAAGGAAAAGGACCGCAACAACTGGTATTAGGGCTGCGTACTAGGTCTAGTGCGAGCAACTGGTACCAGTGATTTTCTGTGCCAGCACACGTGCTGGATTCGGGCATGTCGAGGTAGGTCCAGCTCATGCACTGGCGAGCTGGAATGACTGGACTTACTGGCTCCAGCCAGTCCAGCGACATGCTATTTTCCTGATGAGCGCGATTTTGTATTTCCTCCCAGAAAACCTCACACGAGTGGGGTTCACCGTTTCGCACTCGCTTCTGTACGCTGGCGCTTGCACGTTGGTTTACTGCGGGGGTATGATTCCGACGATGTTTTTCGTAGATACCTGGGGTCGGAGAATGCTGTTGTTGACTGGGAGTGTGGGGTTGGTGTTCGCGTTGGCGCGACTGCAGTATCACGTGAACACATTACCCGTGGGCCCTGCAAGGGATACCGACTGCCTATGGGCTATTTGCCAGTTCGTGGTTTTATTTGTTCCGTACTCGTGTTTCATCCGACTAATGTTGAGTCCGTCCATTATGACAGGCGTGTGCATCTAACTGTTCATTTTCGGTGCCACGTATGTCTATTTTTTCTCTCCCCCTCTCTCAGATAAACCGCTTACGGTTCTCTCTACCTTAGATGGGGCCCCATCCCATGGCTCCTAGGTGCTGAGATCTTCCCCCTCCGCGCACGCGCAAAAGACATGGCGCTATCCACCTCCGTCAACTGGATATCCAACTTCATCATCGCATTCATCACTCCACCCCTCTTCAAGGCAGGTAATACTTCCTTCTGGTTGGATTCACTTGTATCTCGGGCAATTTTGTGTACTTTGTGTACCCAGAGACGGCAGTTAAAATGCTCGAGGAGCTAGGGGAGGTGTTCGGTGACAAGACGGTGGACGGTCGCGCAGCGTGGGGTGGAAGGGATATGGACGACGTGGAGGTTGCGGAGAAGAGTCCCAGAGTTCCGCTGGAGTGGTTGGAGGTAATCGCAACCCCGAATGCATTTGTGGACCAGCGGGAGCGGGAGCATGACGTGGAGGCTATGCACCGCAGAGAGGAGAAGTCAGACAAAGATGACATGGTCGATGTCGATGTAAACTAGGTCGACAGGGAGGTTGAGAGATGGTGAAAGCTGGACGCCGATATCCATCGGGCCCTCCTGGAGGTGCCGAGTGAGGTACATATACGTATTCAGAACTCTATCAATCTTCCCAATGTCACTGGCTGTCAAATATGTTAGCGTCATGGGGCATCGGCAACAACCGGATCCGGGGGGAAGTCCTGACTACCCGACTAAGTAACTGTAGCTCCTTGTACGTCCAATGATGGCTCGAGCTTAGCAAGCAGGGGGTTTAGCGGCAAGAGGCGCCACCGGCGTTCGTTATCTTCACCATTCTGTTATATTATTGTTCCCGTATCACACAGTAGTACTAGTTTATACATATCTTGGTATTTAGTGTCCCGGTCATAGATTACCCCCTCAGCGAATACACTTGCATTCACTCCGTCTTTTGTGTTCGTCTCGTGTGCCGAAACTATCGTCGTGGATGGCGGACGCCTACCAGACACCGCGGCACAGCCGCTGGACTATCTATCCCATTTTCCCTAGATCATCGACAAACTGCAATTCCTTGTTCCCGAGAGCATCTCCTTGATGATGCTCGGATCACAAGTATCAAAAAACGGCTTGTTTTTTGGAAGCCTGTTCACTTTCCCTTCCATCTTATCTCGCTGACGGGCAACACGCGACCACTCTCTACATTCATCACACAGCACAACTTCCCCATCCTCCTGATGATAGACCACATTCTCATCCCCAGTTGCACCACAGCGGCAGTTCACATCGAACTCGGAGTTAGGGAGTGATTCATGAGAGTTAGGACGGCCCCAGCGCAGGCCACTCGGCGCTCGATGCGGGGGCAGTGTCTCCCCTTCTGATTCTGGACCATCCCCTGGGGCATATGTGAGAGTTGTCTGTTTATCTGGGATATATTCGTTGTTACAGCTTTTTCTTGATTCTTCATCCAAATGCGATCCTTCACCGGCATTTTTTGTAGTCCTTCGCAGTGATACGAAATGGTGGAACGTTATCGAGAGTCTTCTAGGAGAAATGGAGGTGATATTTCGATGTATATTCTTTTGTTCGCATTTCAAAAAAATTGATCTGTGCCTTCATTCCTCCTCAATGATGATGGTATGCTTGCCAATGCTTGCCAGATTGAAAAACGCTCTGGGAGTTTGATGTTATGGCCGGAGATATGGATTTGGAAGGAGGCAGCATGTTCTTCAAGCGGGTATCCTTTGTGCATTAGCCCAGCGTACGTATAGACCTTTTTCCAGATATGTATTATCGTGCGTGCCTTCGGCGTTGACAAGGGTGAATCCAACAAGGTTGTAGATGATACCAAAAATTCTTCGCGGCAGTCTTGATATCGTAATTAATAGGACAAGCAGAGGAGCATTCAGACAGAAAGATTTACAGCTGTTTGGTGGGGATTCCGCACAGAAATATGAGAGGGACAAATGCTAGCTATTGGCTAGATACGTAAGGCATAAAGAACGGTTCAAGTCAAGTTGGTCGAGAGTACGTTCAATGGACCCCAGACAAGAATTAAGCCACAAAGCTGGAAGCGAATGGCAGGAAACTTGAAAGATGATTGATAATCTACGATACCAAAGGCGGTCCTTGGAGAAACAATGTAAGTTCCTGTAATACTGGCCATCTTGGTGATAAATCCGTGGGATTAAGTGTCATTCAGGTTCAGAACAACGAAATTGGGACTTTCCTTCTCTGACTCTCTCCCCCGATTCGATTCTAGAAATATATGTCCGCCTATTTTAAATATGCATTATATGGTTTGGACCTATCCCTCCTGCGAAAAAAAAAAAAACTTCTTGAGTTTAGCGAGAGAGGAGGAAAGGGGGGACCAATTGGAAAGATTCATACTGTCCTATGGACGCGAACATCTCACTTCGTAGAAGGTAGTTAGAGTAAGTAGTCCTTCTCCATATTACATTAAAAACTGAGGTATTCAGTGATTTATTTCCAATTTTTGGGCCCAACGGGGGCCCTTTTGCTCGCGAAAGGAAAGCGCATGCGCACCGTGGTCAGGTGCCTCAAATCGCGAAACTTGTTGCGACCTGGTTACCTCTAGTAGTACGCCATACATTGTACGTTGTAGGTACTTTGTTCCAGACCTGAAAGAATGTTGCTAAGTATGCACCAAGCACTGACATTCCGTATGGAGTACAATGGAAACACCCAAGTGACCTGTCACATGGGCATGCCTTCTTGTGGACAGCGCCATCGCAATGTGTTTATCGTTTACTTACTTACTTGTACTATCACTAACACAATCATTAAATCATTCCCTTGCCCCGCCTCCATGCGCCTCGTCTCGGGCCTTTTTCCTGTTTCCCCACCCACCCACTCCTGTATTATCACCTTGCATCTTACACCCACCCAAACCCAACCCGGTAGAGGAGGATTGGTGGAAGGGGTTCATCTGCCCAGTCCATCGACCTTTGCCCCGTGGAGCAGTCGACGTCAAGTCGCTTGCTTCCATGCACCCTGTAGACTACCGGGCCAGGTTAACACTTGGTTAACACATTAGTTTTTACCTATGGCTGTTGATCTGCACAAAAATTATTCCCAGACATAGTTACACATTTTTCCTATTCCCTGATACAAGTACACTACAATCCTGATTTTACCAAGTGTAAAATGCTTGTTCCTGAGGGACAGAGGTGTATTCCCAGGTACATAAGCTGTAGTTCCCCAACATTTACTGGTGTTCCCACATACTTATGTAGTTCCCGGATAACTGGCCCTATTACCAGTATTCCCACACACTTAGCGTCTATTCCCCAGCATTCTGGATGAGTTACCAAAGACACTTCCAGTTCCCGGATATTGATGCGTTCCCAGAGCTATTGACTATGCCGAGGCTGCCGACGCACTCAAGAGGGCTCCAGCATCGAAAAAAAAGACCCAGGGTCGATTTTTTTGATAAGGCCAGTTCTGCTGGACTAACTAACTTACCTAATCAGGAACGCTTCTAAATATAGTAATATTACATCATCTGCGTTGGCGCCCATGTCGCCCGGAAGCAACCTGGATGCCTCACAAGCCACGCACACCCTATTTCATGGCTCTTGCTCAAGTTCTATGCATTTTAGATGTCGTTAGACATATAAGGTGAGTAAGAAGACGAGTCAGCACTCATAATATGATGTACTTACCCACTGAGTCTCACATCGGAACCATTTTGCCCTTTGACTGTCCCAATTCCTCGGGAATTTTGATTTCAGTAGCTTGCATCAACTGATGACACAAAAAAATTGCCCAAATATGGAAGGGCATTCAAGGTATATTTTTTTTCACTCGCTTTCTGGTGTTTTAGACCTTCGTAAAGCTGTACTACTCCCCATATCATCTATAGATACTAATAATGTGCTCTAATGTACTCAATTTGGTCTTCCGAGACCCTGTTCCGGGGGTGTCCTTTTTTTTTTTTTCGCGGCCTGTGGCTGGACTAACTAACCGGGTACCGGTATGGGATTCCCGGGCCAGCACCCCCTTGGACGCACTGTGACGATGTTACATTCAGTCATATCGGCTAAATTCAGCTAAATTGGCGGCCACAGCATAGCTCGGCACGCATCACCATGGCTTGCTGAAGATAATGCTTAACGAGCTGGCAAACACCGGTTTTTATTTTTAGCAACCCGTGTTGGGGTGAGTCAACATCAACATGTTGTCTTGCTCGCTCTGTGATCATCGATGCTGCCCTTTCTTCCCTCCTCATCCCTTCGTCATTTCTTATCACCCCAGGGTGCATAGTATTTGTGTGCTGGTAAGGTTTTTATCATTGTCTTTTAATTTCCTAATTGATCTCGTCTTTCTATGCCCCTTAGCCCTTTGCTCTGCAAACCACCACCTTCACCCTTGCCACCCCAACTCGCTTCCAGCCACATGTATCTACCTGGCAGGAGCCCCTCCCCTCCGTTGGGGGATGTGGGCCTGATCACCAACACCACCAGCAAACATAGAAGCTTGGATCACAGCCACATCCACCCCTCCCCTCTTCAGAGGGATGTGGGTGGCTACTAGTCGATTGATGGGGATGGAGAAACGCGAGGGGGGACCCTGGAGGTGGGAGGCCCATTCAGTGCATCATGAAATATGAGCCATGACAAATGTTGTGGCTTGTTTTCACCATCTATCACATCCCCACTGAGGTCACTAAGTTCACCACCAGAATGAAACAACAATGTAAAACCACAATGACACCCGAAACCACAATGACACCACCGCCTCTTCCATGTCCCTCGCGTCCAAACGCGAGCCAGAGGTGGATTTTTTTGGCGTTTTGATGCCACCACCTCCCTTCGGACAGCATGTAACTTCGCCACCTTGTTTACCACCCCCCAATAACAATGAGGGGTGGTCTCCTTGTGGTGTCGACGACAGGGCGGCATGTCGCCCTTTCTCTACCGGCCCTTACTTACACATAAATTATTTTATTATTGTTATTAGCATTATTCAAAGTTAATAAAAAAATAATTGGACTTGTCAATGCCATGCAAGGCAATAAATGGCCTTCAAGCTAAGTATCATGTCGGATAGAAGTTAAGATTTGTGTACAAACTAATCAAATGACCACAGGTACCTACAAATAATCAATATATACCCTCCTCACAATTTCTAATGAACCAATGAGCTTCAGTACAGGGAGGGTAGTAATCAAGCTGTGGTGGTGCATGCCGAGCCATGCTGCTGCTGCCAATCTTGCCGAATTTTGCCGATACTATGGGTTCCCTGAACATCGGCCAGACCCCTCAGTCGGACAGGTCACACATTTTGGCAGCAAAGTGTGACGGAGTGACTGCCAAGCTGTGCAAATAGAGCGTTCTGATTGGTTTGTCTGACTGAGGGGTCTGGCCGATGTTCAGGGAACCCATAGTATGGCTGAATGTAACAATGTCACAGTGCATCGGCAGCCTCGGCATGGTCAATATCTCTGGGAACGCATCAATATCCGGGAACTGGAGGTGTCCTTGGCAACTCATCCAGAATTTTAGGGAATAGACACTAAGTATATGGGAATTTATATTAAATACTGGTAATAGGGCCAGTTATCCGGTGGAACTACATAAGTTGTACATAAGTATGTGGGAACACCAGTAAATGTTGGGGAACTACAGCTTATGTAGCCGGGAATATGCCTCTGTCCCTCGGGAACAAGTATTTCACATGTGGTAAAGTCAGGATTGTAGTGTACTTTCATCAGGGAATACAAAAAAATGTGTATCTATTGACCAAATACACGAACTATGTATGGGAATAATTTTTGTGCAGATCAACAGCCATATTTACCTGTGATGGCACGAACATCCGCAAGATGCCAGTCCCCTGATTTCTATACGGTGTGAGAACTGACTTCGAATTTTCATCTTGTGTCATGTTGCGCCTTTGCAGGTGATTCGAGTACTTGTTAATGGCAGTTCTCGTAGTCTGTGGAGTGCAAGAGGCAGGTGACCAGAAGGCCCTGCTTCCCGGGGCAAAGGCCAATGGAGAGGGTGGATGAACCCCTCCAAAGTCCTCCTCTACTTACAAGAACTGTGGTTTGGGTGGGTGGGTTGTTGTGGTGAAATGCAGTAAGGTGAAGGCATGGGTGGGTGGTGAAAAGAGACACGGTAATGGGGCAACGTAGGTTAACTTGGGTCAAAGAGAGGTTAAGAACATAAGTAGATAAAGGAGGTGTGATCACGCAGTGCCACAAGAAGGCACGCGTGACTCTCAGTAAAAAGCGAATTCGGACTCTAGTCAGATTTCTGTAGCAAGAGTGCCCTTGTCGACATTTTGTCGACTTTTACCCGAATTAGTTGCTTACTCAATGTTCCGGCTAATATATTGGACATCTTGATTGCTAATCAAAAATTCAGGATAAAGTCGTCAAACTGTCGACAAGGGTTTTCGCTACAGAAATCTGACTAAAGTCCGAATTCGCTTTTGTGACTAGTTGACTCGTCACATGGGTGTTTCCAACCCAAAATAATATCATAGTTAATCCACTCCATTTCGACAACTATGCTCGGTATCAAGATGGGAAGGTGATGGTATGATTGGTATCCCAACTAGAGGCAAACAATGACGCCTCCATTGTATTTCAAGATGGCTAGCTAAATTCATTTTCACCTGGAATGGTCGAACGATCACCTTTTTTGAAGCCTTTCCTGCCGAAGGAATGGACTGCAATAAATTAAATGCCCATTGTAAGCTCCCATGAGTTCCATCTTATGCCTACAAATTTAGAGGTGTCAAACGACATAATGCCTATGGATTGAATTGGCGTCGAAATGATTATATTTGGATCTAGCAATTTCCAGTATTATTTTTTATACAGATGCCTTCGTGATTGATGTCTATGACAAACCCTTGGCGGCGAGAATAATCGGATATCAGTTCAGGTAAGCATAAAATTTCGTTCCAGGAGGCCAAGAGGCAGCATCATTCATAATATTATACAGCTGCATGCTACTCGTATGACCACTGTCATATCAAAGAATTGTATTCCAAGCAAGAATGAATGAATCCAGTATACATTCGCAGACACTTAGAATGAATGATAAATTACAGGTGCCAACTGAATACCTGGATGAATCCAGCAAGAGTAGAGGCAGATATAAGACTCGGATAAGCAAGGAATTGTCTCCTGTAAAAAATTTGACCACTCTCCACCCACTGGTATGGGGAATTTCTCACTATTATTCTCCAAGTCAACTCTTATTGACTTTCCTACTTGTTACAGACTATTTTTCTCATGTTTCCCAAACTATCTAAGAGTCTCATCATAGCACTTCTCAGTGCTATGGTCTGCAGTGCTGCAGCTATGGTGCAGTGGCATGAAAACAATGGAGATGAAACTTGGGGGAATACTAATGCCTAGTGCTTGGAAGTCCAGTCTCAAGACTGCAAAAAAACCGAGACCGAACCGGACCCAGACCACCCAAGACCGGAAATTCCCAGGACCGCCAAAGACCGCAACCGCGGTCTGGTCCACGGTCCATTGGCAATTTGAAGAATGGAAGACCGAGCAAAAACCAGTCTTAATCAGTCTCAACCGGTCTTAACACTCTCGAAGGTAAGCAAGCCCAAGGTCAGAACTTATTATTTTCAACTAATAATTATTGTACTTTGGTATTAAAATTCGTGTTCGAAATTTGATTTCGCACTCAGAAGTGGCTGGATATGTCCATCGACAACAAACAATGTTGTTTGTTGTCTTCAACCTCCACTTTCCTCCTTCCTCACCACTCGTATTCCCTCAACGCGAAGGGCCTCAAACACGTTTGTAAGTTATTTTATTGCTAATATATTGTATCTACTGAAATGTTTGTATTTAGGACAATTACATCTCGAGCGGTGACTGCCACGTAGCTTGCCGCTCCCCCTGTCGAGGGATGTCAGCAGACTTTCGAACAATGCAGAGGGGTGACGAGGGGTGATGGAAACCAAGGGAAGACCCTAGATAGGGAGACCCACAAGGTGTGTTACAGAACGAGATCACCTCGTTCCGCACTCACTTACCTTTCCCCACAGCTCTGCATATGACACGTCAACACCAAATGCAAAGTGAGCAACCACCACCCACCTCATCGTCAGGTGCTAGCCCCATCACCTAGTGTCCATGCCCTCACCCAATCCCAACAACGACAAGGTTGCCACGTCACCCACTGTCACACACGGTTGACAAGGCCGCCACATCACTGCCCACCCACTGTCACCCACGGTCGACAAGGCCGCCACATCACTGCACACCCACCATCACCCACGGTCGACTAGCCACTGACACGTCGACTGCCACATCACCTGCCACCTGTCAATTGCCATGTTGACTACCATGGTCGATTCGACCACAACGATGGTGGGCAGGGTACCTCATAGTAAGGCCGGATACATAGTGTATTGATGAGTACTGTAAGCTACACCGCGATTTTACTAGTAGAAGTACATTGTATCTATTGGTATATACACGTGTAAAACCAGTTGAGACTAGTTACTAACCGGTTGAGACCATGACCGGTTTAGACCAGTCTCGTAACCGCAGAAAACCGTAAAAAACCGCTGTGGACCGGTCTATGACGGTTCGGTCCAGTTTTTTTGAGTATCCTGGGCAGGGTGGACCGGTTACGGTCTCGGTCTTTTTGAATATGGACGAAAAACCGGACTGGACCGGACTTCCAAGCACTACTAACGCCGCTACCGTATGCATGGTGAGTCCTTCGTTCACCTCATGTTGATAGTGGCAGAGTCTAATCAGTTCATGTCCTTGTTTACCAGCCAGGTCAAAATGACCCACAGCTTTGTTGGAATCATGATATTCAACATCACATATTCACTGGAAACCCAGCAACCTGCTATGGAGTGCATGTCACTTCAGCAGTACAACAGGCTGTCACTGCGGGAACCATTTTTAACCCCCAAGTTCTTAATTCCGACACAATTACTGGCTTGATGAGCATGCAATGGTATGATGCTTTTGGCCAGCCGCTGGTAACTTATTCGATATCTGATTAATTATCGTGAATAATGACTTCGAAACTTGGAACAGTGCCACCACCTTGGGAAGACCATATGGAATGACATTTCACACTATCCCCTGGTGCCGAACATTCCACACTACACGGCTCAGGATGTCAAGAACATATGTGTAAACACCATAACTGCTGCTCAATGTGTGACGCCCCCACAAGGTATCGTAGCGGCTAGTGGGCACGGTGGCAAGATATGTGTAAAGGTTGTTATCCGGAACCCCCCAGGCAATAACCCTGGGGGTACCTGTTATCCTCGAGGCATCTCTGTACCAGCAGGCAACATAGGATCCCCTTGCTAGTGCTAGTGGCGTGTTGTAGATCGAGTTGTGAATGTAGTATTATAAGTATTCTAAGGATCCTGTCCGATTAGATTAGATCCGTACACGTGATCCTGTATATGCCATCTCCAACACGTTCGAGCTCTTCCCACTGCTGGGGTGGGACTATTTAGAGGGGGGGTCAAAATAGTTGGGCAGATTGTTTGAATTTTGCCGGGTCACGTGAATGGTCACGTATGCTCCTTATAAGGAAATTCACGTGACCCGGCAAAATTCAAACAATCTGCCGAAATATTTTGCCCCCCCCTCTAAATAGTCCCACCACAGCAGTGCCCTACGCCCATCGAATCGTCTCTGTCCCCTACGATGCTCAGGTCGTGAGGCCATCGTCACGTGTCATATTCGGCAGCGCCGGCTCTGTCGCCTCTTCCACTGTCCACAACTCTGTGCCATTGACGATGATGATGACGACGTCATCGATCACCGGCCACAGACGACTAGTGCAAGTCCCAGTGAACGTATTGTGCCCGGACAAGATCGAGCATATCAAGTAAGTCAGTTGCTTGTTCGCATCGTCGAAACCCCGAGCCTGATCGCACTCGCACCACAACACGAGGTGGCGAGACTCCCACCCCCGGGGTTGCCTTGCCCCCTTATCGCAAGCTCAAGTCATACCGGCACCATCAGCGCAAGGCACCGCCATTCCCGCCGTACGCAAAGCAAGTTATCAACCAACCTAATAGTTGGTCGTCAATGATACTCTAGTCAACCGTTACTGACCAAGACCTCTCCATCCTCTAGAATCACATCAACACTGGATGTGCGGCCGCGGCGGTTTGTACCATTCTTCAGCTTGAACTCGACGTCGGTGAGACTTGACATACGCGAAAGGGTGCGGATTGACGAGGAGAATTTAGGAATCGGAGATGTTTTTCTGCGCAGAATGTAAACCAGGTGAGTAAGCACGAAATATCGGGAGGTGGGGGAACTGACCTCTGAAAACGGAT
>Ga0307513_10011529_pt1 | contig 10978 bp, 12 predicted proteins | sample 15_EM_MG_FD_202174 | JGI IMG/M metagenome (GOLD analysis project Ga0307513, IMG submission 202174) | Populus trichocarpa ectomycorrhiza microbial communities from riparian zone in the Pacific Northwest, United States - 15_EM | ecosystem: Host-associated > Plants > Roots > Unclassified | place... | reverse complement strand
CACAAATCCCCGCCGAAAGGCCCGAGAGCATTGATGGAGTCATGGCCAGGCAGGAGGAATTTGAGTGGTAGTTCGACCTCAACCATTTCCGGCAACGTGTCGACGTCGACGTCCATGTCACCTAGTGCACCTCCTACCAATGCTCTCCCTGCATCCAGCGTTGTATCGCCCCCTTCGCTCTCGACGGCGCAGTATATCCCTCGTGGACTGTCTGCGACGAGAGATTTGGAGCGATGGCTGAATACGACGAAAGAGTTGGATAGGTTGATGGAGGCGCGTGAGCGGGAACGAGATCGTGAATGGGAGAGGGATCGAGATTGGGATAGAGGGATAGGTTAAGAGATCGCGATAGGGATGAGAGGGAGCGGTATGGCGATCGTGAACGCGAGCGGGATAGGGATAGGGATTACGATCAGCGGCTTATCGTGAGATCGGTAGGAGGCCTGGGTGGAGGTAGCGCTCGTTATTTTTAGTGACGGTCATCTTGGGAAGAAGAATGATAATCGCATCAGTGTTGGAGAGCGATTAGGTTCAAGATTGTCAAATGGACGAATGTGGTTCAACGGTAGCTGTTATGCGAAAGCGCGGTCCCGCTCGCTCTTCCTGACTCGGTCCTGGGATATCCACGTGTCTGTTACATTTTTGGAGGAAGTTCAAGTTGGATGGCTTGGGCTAGTCATGACATTTGCACGCTTCCCCCAACAAGCGCCTCACTGTGAGACCCTTGTGCGGTGGAAACGTACTCATGTTGGCATCCAGAAAGTGGAAATAGGTATTTGGCAGTCAACGTCATGTATTTTCTTCAAATATTTGGGGATGGAACCGAGTATTGGGTGAGTTCGTCTTTAGAGGCAGAGAAGTCCCTGACGTTATCGTAAGGAGGAACTGGTGCCCCCTACGAACGATAGGAAATGAACATAAGGTAATGCAATGGGGATGAATAAAGGGATAGAAGTGTCCGTGCCAGTAGTAAATTAGCGTACATATCAAGTTCAAGGTGCTTTTTTCCTAGACACCACAACCGGGTAACGTAGAAAACGAGTGAAGCCTCTGACAAAAATCTGACGCAATACTCTACACCGGTACCGCTTCCCGATTCAACCTAGTTCTTATCATATGTTCGCTCTGCAGTTAGGGTTGCACCCGATATGAATCGGTGAGTACCCTAGTTGTCAATACTAGTCAAATCGAGGTATAAGTTTTTTTTAGCAACGGAATCTTTATAAATAGCTGGAAGATTCCCAGAACGTAAGTACCTTGGTCCTTCAGATCTTCAGAGGTTAAGCCTAAAGTCCAGAATCCAGATCCTCATACCGACTTCGTTCACTGGTTCTACATTAAATTTGACCCCCCGCATCGACACACTGTCCCCGTTACCTAATCTAATCTGTCCACTGTGTTTGTAGTTAAGATTTGGAAACTTGGTGCCTCTTGCATCCAAACGTCACACGCTTCTTCGTCAGTTGTAATACAGTATGGCATACATTATTTGAGATAGTCCCAGCTGGACAAAATCTACGCAACACAGAGGGAAATCCAAGACGAACTGCTGACGACGTGAACATATCAGGAAGAAATGACGTACCGGACTCCTGCATACCCAATCATTGCGTATTAATGGCGATATTCCGGAGACCGTTTGCATTCATGACCATCCCCAGAATCGACCAACGTCTTTCGCCATACGACCTTGCCCCTAACGGTTCCCGCCCATCCACATTTCCCCGTCTGAAATCACTATAAATGAAGCTACTCCACTTAAAATCATGTTCCAGCCTTGAAGAAGGTTGCAACCCGACGATGTGAGGGAAAAACCTTGATTCTCGGAATTGGTAGGGACAGGGCGGGATGGGAACTGCAGGCGCACATTCAGAAAGGTACATCCAGAGTAGATACTCATTAAAGAGACACTGACTCGATCATGGACATGCCTCCCAACTTGAGGAACTTCGGTATCGGTGCACCATCTTCAAAGTTCGCTGCCGAGTCGGCAAATTGAAAGCCTTTGCCAGACAACAACCTTGCGACTTCGATCACCTTTTCCGGTGACAATCAATGTCATGTCCTCTCCCGCTCTGAATCCATATCCTTCTCGCAAGGAGGTGAAACAAGTGTGACGGGAGGTGTTTGGGCTGTGCATGAAATGTCGTTCAAAGGAGTCAAGCAATGTTCCAAGGTATGTAACATACCCAGAACATACCCACCGTCCGAGTCAAAATATTTTAACTGATCTTTCAGTGCAAATCTCCCCATTGCTCGCGCGAGGTGCGTTATCAGCCTAAGGTGGATTATATTTGCATTGAAATTTCTCAAGTGTCAAAGGAGGATTGGTGAGATTACGAACTCTTGCCATCTTGGTTTGCCTGAGGTTTTATCAAAAGATTTTCGCCACCTCCACAGGCAATCATAATAACGCCTATATATGATACCCCCATCTCATCCAGAGACAATTCATACCGCTCATACCCTGAGTCATCATCGGATTCTGATAGAGGTCCCTCGCGTCGACCCCGTGTGGTGTACGCAGACTTGGAAGGTGAAGATTACCGATCTCGACCTCGAAGTTCATTCTATGAGCCTTCGTATCGCAGTTCACCCCAGAGACACGACTATCAACGAGACTACGAGGATTCTGAAGGACGCTCGCGTTACCCTTCGTCTGACATATATTCATCGCAAGAACCTCCTCGTACATCCACTATACAGTCTGATTATAATTTATGGATACCCCTCTACCTCTCGTCATGAGCCGTCCGCGTCAATATTTAATGATTCTCATAATTTGCACCATTTGCACTGGCCGCTCGAAGCGCTGCGCGGTGAAATCCTCGATGAGGTGCAGAAGTACCTCAAAAGTCCTCCCCCCGGCCCCCGATTTCTGCTGGTCCAAGTGTAATGGACGAAAGGAAGCAGTTTGCGTGAGTGGCTCGACGTCTTAACGTAAATGTGTTTGCTTACCAAGACCCAGATTGGAATCAACGTCGGACAGAAGAACGCGCTGAAGGGGTGTAGAAATGATGCATTAAATATGTGGGATTTCATCATCAGTGCGTCCACGTGGACTCAAACCTTTGTTTCACAAACATATCATCCACTCATTTCTTCGACAGAGTACTACGGGTTCAATTTTCACGACATCCTCGTCCTGATCGACGACGGCTGCAGCAATGGCCTACAAAGAAGGAGATGTTCAACGCGATGGAATGGCTCGTCAAGGATGCACGCCCCCATGACTCGTTCTTCTTTCATTGTAAGTCCCATCGGAATTTATAATGGCCAACGTGGCATGATTCTTATCCTGCAGATTCTGGGCATGGTGGACAGACCCCGAATGATACGGTGAGGGAAAAGGACGGAATCGATGAAGGTTTGTCTCAAAAATAAATAACCCAAGATCATGCCAAGTTTATCCTGATCAAAACCCCAGTCATCTTCCCTATCGATTTCGACCAAGCTGGCGATATCATAGATGATGTAATTTTTACTTTTGGTTGACTCGGGATGGAGTAGGAACTTCATAAAGCCCTCGTTACTCCATTACCTCCTGGGTGTTGTTTGACTGTGCGTCTTGCCTCTTTCTTTTCGTGGGTGGGTTTTGCATTGACTTTGACAATCGCAGGCTATATTTGATGTTCGTCATTTTCCTCTTCAGGTCTCTGATTCAATGTTAATTATACTTGTTCCCAGGCCTGTCGTTCCGGCACGATGCTAGGTACTACTTCTTCCAATCCTTTTTGCCCTCTGTTGAATTTGAATAACTCTCCCATATCTTCCCTATTTGGTTCGTCTCTCCTCCTGGGCTATTTTTCCCCAAGGATATTCATAAACATCTGCTATCCTCCAGCACTCGGCCCATAGTCGCGGGGTTCCGAGGACTGATGTTGTAAGTCTGCCTCTCTGTTTACAGTTCCTTCCCTCCTAATCGTTCCTGTGCCTTCGCCTACATGCGAATAGATTTGTTTCTCTGCATGTAAGGACGATGAAACGAGTGCAGATACATTCACCATCAATCTTGTTTTTTCGGCGTAGGCTTTTGTACACAGCCTGGGTACGTCTTCTTTCATGTTATCATCAAATAAACTTACCAAATTTCTGTTTTAAGAACAAAACCACCATCAAATGTATGATGAACTCTTGCAACACCTTAGGTTAATTTTTTCTCTTCTCTCTCCCTCTCTCTCCCCCTGCTTCACCTCCTCCATGATGCGCTGACGACCTCTCTGGATCGATCCAGACACATCCGAATATGGACAGAAGGCACAGCTTTCGAGCACGTAGGTACGTCATCTCTTGTTCTGGAGGATGTTTTTCATATTTGCATGGCGGATTTTCTGATCATGACCACTCCCGGATTGTAGGATTTGAATCGGCAGTTTACCTTATAAGCCATAGAGCCATGGAAATAGATGAGAGATGGGTATACCTTGTACTTGTATTGATCGATACCGGTTTTTTCAATTGTAACTTACCTGAATTTGGTGATTGGAGTCGGAAGTTGACGATCACCACGGGGGTGGGGACGAAGAGGGTCGACATGCCTGATCGAAGGAAGTCTGGTTCGCAACATCGGGTTACATATGGGAATCTGAAATTATGTGGAAGCACACGTGGAAGAAACTGAAGGAAACGGAAACCCTTTACGAAGTAAGGTTGGAATCCCCTGTACTTGGAAGCAAGACTGGGAAGGTGGAGGACCAAACGTTCGAGAAACTCATCGCTTGGATCTGATACAAGTCTGGTTTGGGATTGTTAGAATGGTAGGAGGACTGGATCAGCTCTTCCAGAGGTTTATCCTTGCTAATCCTTTGTCGAAGAGGATCATAGAATTGCGTCCGCATGTAACGAGCGCTAAATAAATTCCAGGAGGGTCTAGACAGGGAATTTTATGCATTGAATAATTTCTAATAACACGCTGACTTGTCCGAAAATATCTAGTATCGCTAATGAGTCCTGATGATTGGGGGTTGAAACAATGATGAATGAATAATAACTAGAGTAAGTAGACCTTGCGTATCGTAGTGCTGCAGTCCAACTAACATGTTTCCCTTCAAAAATCATGGTGAATAGAAGTTGTATTCCTAACACTCTCAATGAACGATAACAGCCCATTATCGTTCATTAAGAGTGTTAGAAACGATCCACAAGTTCATATAGGATCAATTGGGTTCCAAGAGCTTCTATCCGCGCGGAAAACGTATAAATTCATCATCCGTCCTCGACAATTTTTTTCCTCCCTGGCCAACCGCCTCTCCAACATTGTACGCATTCTACCCTGTGTATCTATTACTCATTTCGATTACGTATCCGACATCTCGTCAATCCATTCTACACGTCCAAAGCTTCCCACTCTCATTCAATTGCTTCTGCTACTACCACCTCCACTGCGTCTGGCCTCGCGTCCATTTCCAATTTTTTACCCTCTGAAATAAAAGATGGACTCGTCACCACTGGCCTCACCAGCTGGCTCCGCCAAGAGGCAAAAAAAGCCGAATATTACAAACGGCGTGACCAGGAGCGTAAGGCGAAGGACGCAGTGACGCGCGTTGGGGGGGAGAAAAAGAGGGAGTTAGTATGGAAAGGAAAATCGGCGGCTCGTGGATTGACCAACGCTATTCCCTCGTCTACCAAAGACGTTCCCATGTCGACTCCGCCCATATCAACCCGCCGTCTACCTCGAAGACCCCAGCGCCTCGGCCTAATCATCGCGCACTCATTTCGCCGTTCCGAATCTACTCGTTTTCCCTCTAAATCTTTCGTTTACCCGAAGTTACACACTCATTGAGTTTCTCTTTTGTTATTACTCTTGTTTTCGAGTCATTATTGCACAATGCCTGGAGGGCGGGTGTAGCGATCACATTCCTTTTTGGTTATCTTTCCTTATTATTTCCGAGTCTCCACGTTATCTCTCGGGCTTAGTCCCTGGACTCCTTATCGTCATTAGTGCGTTATCCTATTGTATCCGTGTCACCTGGCACCTACGTATGTATATAGAGTGTCCCGGTCGTAGATCCCCCCTTAGCAAATATAGTTACGTAACTTACGTTTTACCTCGTCACTCGTGTTCCTCTGTGTGTCAAAACTATCCTCGCGGACACCTTCCAGCCATCGCGATCACCTTTCACCACAGATGAAGGATCCCTTGGTGCGCGCATTGTCCCCTGGGTAGGCTAAGTCTGTCGCAATCTCACAAGGTATATTTCAAGGATCCAGTGGATTTACATGGAATTAAAAACTCATTATGCGTTCGCGCCGATTGCAAGCAAAATCTTCTCAATACGTTCATGGACGAGAGGGAGTTGATTAGCATTGTAATACCCTTTATAATATCTGTCGCGCTGTTGAGGATTGAGCTGTCTTACATCCTTTACGCATGTCAGAGGTGGAAGATTGTGCTAGAAGAAAGTGCATTAGCTCGTAGCAAATGTGGGAGAAAGGCACAAACTTACTGGCTCCTTTGTTGGGTCTCGTCCATTTGTGAATGGAACAACTTCAAGCCTGGCATCATCGCCTGCGCCGGCAGACAAATTGTGGTTCTGCGAATGGGTCATTAAGGGAAGGATCGAGGGAGAACACTGAACATTAGATACCCTTGCTGCCAGTTTCCAAACTTGACCCTGCACTCTTTTTATATCCCGAATATCGTCCTTCATAACTTGAATGTCAGCTCTGATCGGAGCCAGGGTCTCGGTCAAGATGCGTTCCAGGGCTCCAGCGAACCACAGCGGCTCAGCGTCGCCTGATTCCAGTTAGGTCAATTATTGGAACAAAGTTTCAACACATGATCACGAACCGTCGTGCGTCAATAGTAATTTGTTCTTGTACTGTTCGCTATGGACTACATCTTCACCTGGAACCCTTTTCTGGGCTGTGTGACGCCAATGTTAAGGCCTACAGCACACATAGGAGAGATATTATTCCAGACATACCGTTCGCGTTCAGAAGAGTCCGAGAGTAATGCATTGCATTTGTTATGTCCGTCACAGATGGCGGATTGGATGGCGCGTTTGGGGCTCCGATTACCGCTATTGCTTGATTACTAAAAGGAGGCAAAGGAATTGCTTGCGGCATTTTTGAAAGTGCAATGAAGAGCTGAAAGACTTGACTCTGGGGAAACTATAAAGATGATTGATCGATGTTGAACGATAAACAATCCGCGTGGGAACTGTAACGAAAGTGACTCTTTATCCGTTATCTCGTTGTTCATCTTATCTTATCTTCGTCTCCTATTTTATCTTTCTATTGTGATTTCTTTTTATTCGTTATGATTCCTTTTGACTCACCTTAGTTTAACCTAGTCATTTCGTAGCATGGCTCGTTTTATAACTCGATTACTTTAGCTAGTATAAATATTGTATAAATAGCGGCTCGCTTGTACTTCCAGACCCCAGTGACACTGTGAATTACAGAGCTAACACTCTTAACGAACGATAACAGTTCATTATCGGTCATTAAGAGTATTAGGGTGAGTCGTTTCAATGGCAACTTCACTGTTACTTCACCATTCCAAGGGCTTTCCATACTAAGCGGTCAAATTTTCGGAAGGAAAACCTGGGAAAAAAGGTGCGGAGATTCTTCTGAAACCCATTGGACGAATTTTTTGCTTCGTTACTATAGCTGCTGAGACGCTTAGCAATGAAACCGGGGAGATCCTCGCCCGGTTTCCTAAGACAGTCAATTGGGATCAATCCTTTGCTTCCGCCCGACATGTCTTCATCATCTCTGCCCGAGCCCGCTGGTGGACCCTTCACGGCGTATGCCATCCATCTTCAAACGTCGTCAGAACATGGACGTATTCGCCAACACTGACCACAATCTCATCAAAACCTCATCCTCAAGGGTGTGTTGGTAGGGCTGACGAGCAACTACTTTGAGTGTCGGTGGAGCCGCAGCGCATTGGGAGTCTTCGAATAGGTTAGTGTCATCAAATGGATCTGACGAAAATGGATCGTCGCCAATGAGAGGTGCTGCCGAAGGTAGGGGCGGAACCAGAGGAAGGGAGGAAAAAACTGTTGGGTCTTCTTATAAGTTATGATCGTCCTCAATGTTCCGTGATGACTTGACGGTCGTGAATATGCAGAAGTGCGATCACCCGAAGGTGATAGTGGTTTCATGAAAGTGAAAGATTGTGAAGAAGGCGAGAATGTGTTACTTGTTGAAGGAGTGATACTGTTGTGCGATCAGGCGTTGATGTCGTTTTAAAGCCTTTGTTCAAACTCAGTCGCCGTATTGTGACTTGTCATTTCGAATAATCACACCTGGTTATTTGAAGAAGCAGAATTGAATTCACTTATTCAACCTCCATACTAGTATCCCATCACAAACGACAACGAGGCCCTCTCTCCTTGCAGCCTCCATGAATGCCCCAAGCTGTTCGATCGTGCGATCATACCCAGGAGCGAAATTCAACATTGTTTGTATATTATCCAACGGTAAAGTGCCAATACTCGTAAACATGCCCTAAAAGGAGTTACCGGGTTGGTTCAGTGACTCTCCCATAGGCTGAGAGAATGTCTTCGCACCAAGATCCTCATATGGATCTGGCCATGACTGTCGTCTCATGTTACCTATAAAAAAAAACACAAGAGAATACAAGTCAGCATTCAAGACTTGGAGTTAAGGGGAGTAGAATCGTGAGGAAATCATACCCGACGACAATGATGGCACTGACTGATCAGCGTAGAGCATCGACCGTGAAATTCCATTGCCTACCTGACTTGTCAAGGCCATACGGTTTAGAACCTTTAGAGGGCCTTGCATGCCTTCCAATTGAATATCAGATCGGGATCTTATGGATATGGAGGTGGTGGAATGGCTGTTCCGCTGAGTCGTTAGACTCCGATTCCTTTGAGAGTGTGCTATTCGCGGGATTGAGTGTTGAAAAATGATAGAGTCCATTCCAAAGGCTTCATGCAAGCTTCGTGAGCTCAAAAGTTCAGATAGAGCAAAACTAATGACCTCACCAGGAACCCCAAAGTCCCGGAGAGGGGGGAAACTTGGACGTGTCCACTCATCCCTTATACTGGCTACGCCTGGACCTTGACGTCCCAAAACCATTCAATAAACGTCCTTTGCAAAGCGGCTACATAAAAAATGCATACCAAATAATTGATTCCAACCAGCTGATGCTGCCTCCTTATTGAGCTGGGCTGGTCGGGGTATTGGCTCTCCTCGCTCTTCACTAACAATGCTTGGCATTGCAATAGCGGCAGTCGCGTTTGGTACATGGCTACGCGGCGGTCCCATCGCGGTCATATTGAGTCATGTTTGGAAGGGTCGGGGAGGAGAATCCGACCGTGCTGGGTCCTCGGGAACAATCTCGTTTTGAGGTGACATGAAGAACACAGACATGCCGTGGAGCCTGGTGCATGTGGTATGTTGTCGATGTACCTGGAGCTGACACCTGGAGAGCTCCTCGGGTTAAGCTGTGGGTGCCCTCCAACTGTTGTACTTCCGGCCCGAGGAGACTGGCGGGAAGTAGCGTTGCTGGCAGGTCTGACGGCTAGAGGATTCATGCTTATGGCATTATCAGGGGGTGTAATCATAAGGGCAAAGCGGAGCAGGAATGTAAAGTGGTGGCAGAGTCAAAGTCCAAATTGCGGAACGATTTCAAATGGAGGAAGAAACGAACAGCTAAATCGCTGTACACATCGGATGGGCTTTTTTTTAAAATGTTTGTATTGATACAAATTATATTAAGGGTTGGATTACTATGGTTAATCCCCATTTCGCCGGGCCATGCCAAGTTTTCGGCGGGGTTGCCGAAAAAAGGTTGCGTAATGTTGATATCTGCTTGGCTGCAACATGTTCGAATCATTTTCCTTTATCTGCCTGCTTTCCAGTACGAAAATCGCCTTTTCTTCGATATTCTATACCCAAAAACACACAGGAAGGGCCGATGACAGAATAATGTAGATAGGCAACGCAAAGATGGATGAGGAATGAAATGGTGACAGAGATAATGTTTGTTCCCTCAAGCCGAAGTCCCTATCGCTACCGACAGTTGTCTCGAGGAAGATCGCACCACCACCCCACCACGAATGAGAATGTGGGTATTTTGCGTTGGGTATTTCCGGCCGTTTTAGCTGAATTTGCCGACGAAGAAGCGCAACTTGAAGTGGAGAGATACGACGAGGTTGATGAGTTGCACACAAAGGAGGACAAGGGTTGTGTTCGACAACTGTATAGAAAAAAGTGGTGGAAAATGGATTGAAGGGAAGCTCTTGTCGTTGAGACAAAAATTATTGTAAATGGGGTCGCCGAGGCCTCGGTTTGGGTAGGAACAGTGGCGTCAGCTCAAGGAATCACAGAAGACGCATCCCACATTGATCACGTGGATTTCCAGTTCCACGTTCGCCCCAGAAATCCATGACAAGCAAATTCTGTTTGAGAGAGTCGCGAGCGACAGAGAGTAGGTACAGATGTAATATTATATCGACGTAAAAAGGAAATACTGATGAGTATACGAGAGTATGCGATGTATACATGCAAGGGAGTGGGTTTGGGTGATTCATGAACGAGATCTAGAGGACTGGTAAACAGTGATTAGTAAAACCATCGCGACAAGACATGAAAGAAGAAAGAAGAATCAGGTGGTGGGGTAAAAATGTTGGCCGTAGATAGCCATTCCATAAGTGATTGAAGAAAATCAATGACAGATCGCAGTGAGCAATTATAGCTTCGACACCATTTGCCCCGAAACCACCACGCAGAGTAAATTAACAACAGGCGAAAAGAAGGGAAACTAAAATAACGATGAAACAAAGGAACTCACCAAGCGAAGGAGAGCGAGGACACACAGAGAAACGAAAGAAGGAGAGAAAACGAGCCCAAAAAAACAAAAGTAACGACTTGCATCCGTAAGACGTTTATATGAATGCTTCATCATTCAATGATGGCTAACAACTAATCTAGGACTTGCCAACTGATTCCCTTCAGGTCAGGCTCGTCTGGACACCCCACAGCTGAAGTAGACTTGCTT
>Ga0307513_10011527_pt1 | contig 10979 bp, 9 predicted proteins | sample 15_EM_MG_FD_202174 | JGI IMG/M metagenome (GOLD analysis project Ga0307513, IMG submission 202174) | Populus trichocarpa ectomycorrhiza microbial communities from riparian zone in the Pacific Northwest, United States - 15_EM | ecosystem: Host-associated > Plants > Roots > Unclassified | place... | reverse complement strand
CCAAGGGCCTGCCGTCGCGGCGCGAGTATGTGCAGATGGCGCTGCTGCCCTCGATGCAGGGTCTGGCGGCCGAATCCTACATCGAGGACCTGGCGGTCAGCCGCGACGGCGACATCATCAAGTTCGCCCGGCCCGCGGGCCTGGCCCTGTCGCCAAAGTGGGCGGCCAAGGATGTGGACACCCCCGGCGCCGGCGGTCCGGCGCCGGCCGCGATGCCGGCCCTGATCGACTATGTGAACTGGCCCAAGACCGGGTCCGGAGGGTTCCTGTCGCGCTACGACGCGCTGCTCTCCGCCGCCACCGTCGAAAGCGGCAACAAGGACAAGGCCGCGCCGACCGGGGCGCGCATGGCGCTCGCCCGCTTCCTGGTGGGATCGGAGCTCAGCTTCGAGGCGATCGGGGTGCTGAACGACGCGGCGCGGGCGTGCCCCGGCCTGCTCGAGAACCCCGAGTTCCGCGGCCTGCGCGGCGTCGCGCGGGTCATGGCCCGCCGCTACAAGGAGGCCGAGGCCGACTTCTCGTCGCCGGTCCTGGTGGAGGATCCGTCGAGCGCGCTCTGGCGGTCCTATATCGCCTCGCAATTGGCGCAGTGGCCCGAGGCGCGCGCCCAGTTCACCAAGGGCGGCCAGGCCTTCGCGCAGTTCTCCCCGACCTGGAAGGCGCGCTTCGCGCGGGCTGACGCTCAGGCTGCGCTCGCCCAGGGCGACCTGCCGGGCGCCGACGCCCGTCTCCGCCTGGCCCTGATGGACCAGTCGGACGTCTGGGAGACGCTGGCCACCCGGTTGGTCCAGGCGCGGCTCATCGAGCTCCAGGGCTATCCCGATCGGGCCCTGCGGATCTATGCCGCCGTCTCGAAGGTGCCCAAGGAGTCGCTGTCGTCGCCGGCGCTGCTGCGCGCGACGCAGATCCGGCTGCAGAGCGGCAAGATCACGCCCACCCAGGCCGCGACGGTGTTCGACGGCCTGCGCTATCGCTGGCGCGGCAACGCCACCGAGCTCGAGACCATCCGGGCGCTGGGTCAGCTCTATCTGGCCCAGGGCCGCTACCGCGAGGCGCTGGAGGCGTTGCGGTCGGCCGGCGCGAAACTGCCCGACCTGCCGGAAGCCCTGCAGCTGCAGTCCGACCTCGCCGCCGCGTTCCGGGGGCTCTTCCTCGACGGCCTGGCCGACGGGCTGGAGCCGGTCCAGGCGCTGGCGCTGTTCTACGACTTCAAGGAGCTGACGCCGATCGGCTCCGACGGCGACCTCATGGTCCGCAAGCTGGTGCGCAGGCTGGTCGACGTCGACCTGCTGGACCAGGCCGCGGACCTGCTGAGCTACCAGGCCGACAACCGCCTCGACGGGGTGCCGCGCGCCCAGGTCGCGACGGACCTGGCGGTCATCTACCTGATGGACAAGCAGCCGGAGAAGGCGCTGCAGGCGATCAATTCCTCGCGGACGACCGTGCTGCCCGCCGCGCTCAACGCCGAACGCCGGTTGATCGAGTCGCGCGCCTGGGCGGGGGTCGGACGCTACGACGCGGCCCTCGAGATCATCGGGCACGACCCCACCAAGGAAGCCCAGGACCTGCGCGGCGAGATCACCTGGAAGCAGAAGGATTGGGCCAAGGCGGGTCCGACCTTCGAAAAGGCGCTCGGCGATCGCTGGAGGACCCCGAGCCCGCTGAGCAACGAGGAAGAGGGCAAGCTGCTGCGCGCCGGCGTCGCCTACAGCCTGGCGGGCGACGACGCGGCGCTGAGCCGCCTGAACGGCCAGTACCAGGGCTTCATCGAACAATCGACCAACCCCGAGGCCCTGCGCATCGCGCTGACCGGTTTGTCCGGCGGGCGGCTGAGCGTGGCCGATTTCGGCCGGGTCAGCGCCGATAACGCGGCCTTCTCCGGTTGGGTCGAGAAGATGAAGGTCCGCTTCAAGACCCGGCCCGCGCCGGTCGGTGTCGGCAAGCCCCCCGTGCGGCCTGCGGCGCCGGCAAAGCAGGCCCAGGCGGCCGCGCCGCCTTCGACCAGGGGCTAAGCCTGACCCTGGAGCCAGGGTAGGGCGGCGATACTGTCGAGCCGTCGACAGATCGCCACCGGCGGTTGTCCGGATCGCCGCCTTTTTCGTAACGACGGTACGCGTCACCTTCTCGCTCCCAAGAGGAGCGAAGCCTGTGACTTGATAGCCTAGACCCGGATCCGGCGCCGTGGTGAACGGGTGGCGCCGAGAGCACGCGCTCGGCCCGATAGGCCCCGCGCGCAACCTTCCCCCGCAATCCCTCATGCACCGACCGAGCGAAGTGGCTCGCGCGAACGCGGCCGCTTGCTCTTCCGAGCGCCTAACCCAAGGAACTGAATATGCTTTTTAGACCAATGCTTATGCTGTCCGCCGTGGCCGGGGCCGCCGCAATCACGCTGGCCAGCCCGCCCGCGCACGCGACCACGGTCACAGATCCGATCGGCGACGTGCTGAACGGCTTCGATGCCGCCGCCCACGCGGACCTCGACGTGGTGTCCGCCAGCGGGACCTACAACGCCACCCACCTGTTCCTGTCCTCGACCCAGAACGGCGCGGTCGGAACCAGTGTGGGCAACCTTTACGTGTGGGGCGTTGACCGCGGGCAGGGTCAGGACACCATCCTCGCCCATTCACTCGGCCAGCCGTCGCTCGGCAACGGCGTGAAGTTCGACGCCTTCATCACCTTCGACTCGACGGGGACCAGCGACCACCTCTTCCGGGTGACCTACAACCCGGACAAGTCGGTCGCATCCGTCACGGAGGGGCTCTTCAGCTCAAGCTGGGTGACGATCGACGGCAACACCATCAGCGTGGCGATTCCGCTGACCGAGCTGGCGAGCACGGGCTTCGACGTCGCCCACTATGGCCTCAACGTCTGGCCGCGGCTCGGCGACACGTCAACCACGGCGCACATCGTCGATTTCGCGCCGAACGCGCTGGAGCAGGACCGCTACGGCAACCCGCTCTTCAATCCGTCCGCCGTGCCGGAGCCGACGAGCTGGGCCTTGATGATCATGGGCTTCGGCCTGGCGGGGGCGACGCTGCGTCGCCGACGGACGGCCGCCTGGACGGTCTGATCGTCCCGCCGCGTCCCTTGCTCAGCGGGGCGCGGCGGCGACGAGGGGTCTTCAGGTCGCCGATTTGCAACATTGCTGCGCAGAACCGATGTTATCCGAGGCAGACTTGGAGCAGGCGGGGAGACGGTCATGAAGCCAGTCCTGATGGTCGCCGCCCTGGCGGTCGCCGGCGCAGGCCTTGTGGGCCTGGGCGTCCAGGCCGGCCACGTTGCCGACGCCGCGACGGTTGTCGCAACGCCCGAGCGCGCCGACGACTTCCAGCTCACCGATCACACCCGCCTGGCGCACCGGCTCTATTACTACAGCTACGCCCCGGCGATCGTGCTGGTGACCGGGACGCGCGACGCCGCTGCGCTCGCCAGGCTCAACGCCGCGTACAAGGGCAGGGGCGTGCTGGCGTTCATGTTGGACTCCAACCTGGACGACAGCCGCGACGCCGTTGCCGCCGAGGCCACGAAGCAGGGGATCGATATCCCCATCCTGATGGATGAGCAGCAGCTGGTCGGCGAGTCGCTCGGCGTGCAGCGCGAGGGCGAGGTCTTCGTCATCAATCCCAAGACCTGGGAGGTCGCCTATCACGGACCCTTGTCGCAGGCCGGCGCCGCGTTGGACGCCGTGCTGGCCGGCAAGCCGGTCGCCCAGCCGCGGCTGGGCGTCACCGACGGCAAATCGATCGCCTTCCCCGGCCGCGCCCACGCCGCCGACGACGCCAAGCTCTCCTATGCCAGGGACATCGCCCCGATCCTGCAGGCCAAGTGCGTCAGCTGTCATATCGCCGGCGGCATCGGGCCGTTCGCCATGGACAGCTATGAGGTGATCAAGGGCTTCTCGCCGATGATCCGCGAGACCATCCGCACCCGCCGCATGCCGCCCTATTTCGCCGACCCCCACATCGGGACGTTCCAGAACGACCAGGGCCTCACGCCGGCGCAAACCAAGACGCTGGTCCATTGGATCGAGGCGGGCGCGCCGCGCGGCACCGGCGCCGACCCCCTGCTGGCCAACGCCGGCAAGACCGCGCCCGAATGGCCGGTGGCGCTGGGCAAGCCGGACGTGATCGTCGCCCTGCCGGCCTTCAAGGTGCCGGCGAGCGGCCTCATCGACTACGAGAACGTCAACGTCCCCAACCCCTTCACGCAGGACACCTGGCTGCGCGCAATCTCGATGAAGCCGGGCGACCGGCGCGTGCTGCACCATGTGGTGTCCAACACCGTGGCGGATCCGACCCGGCCGCGTCCGGCCATTCCGGGCGGCTCGGTGGGCTCCTACACGCCAGGTGCGGAACCGCAGATCATGGCGGACAACTCCGGCGCGCCGGTCCCGGCGGGCGGCAAGCTGCATTTCCAGATGCACTACACGACCATGGGCGTCGAAACGACGGACCGGACCGAGGTCGGCTTCTACACCCTGAAGACGCCGCCCAGGTACATCAAGCGCTCGGCGGTGATCGCCGACTTCGCCCTGAGGATCCCGGCCGGCGAGGCCCGCCACAAGGAGATCGCCTACCTGACCTTCCCCGCGGACGCCTATCTCTACACGCTCTATCCGCACGCCCACTATCGCGGCATGCACGTGGAGCTGAAGGCCAAGTCGCCCGACGGCAAGGAGACCATGCTGCTCAGCCTGCCGAAGTACGACTTCAACTGGCAGCGCGACTACGACCCGGTGAAGCCGATCCTGGTGAAGGCCGGGACCAAGCTGATCGCCACCTGGGTCTACGACAATTCCGAGCACAATCCGGCCAACCCGGACCCCAAGCGCAACGTCACCTGGGGCGAGCAGACGCCCGACGAGATGATGTATTTCCGGGTGAACTACCGCTGGGCCGACGAGACCGTGACCCATGTCCGCAACGACCTGCAGGACAAGCTGTTCAGTTCGATGATGATGGGCGCGCTGGACGACAACGCCGACGACCTGATCGAGCCCTACGAACTGAGGGGTCCCATGATGGCGCTGAAGGCCCGCTTCGCCGACCTCGACAAGGATAAGAACGGCGGGCTCGACAAGTCGGAGCTGGCGGCCGTCCAGGGGCGGCGGATGGCGCGGCAGGCGGAGGTTCCTGACCTCTAGGTCCTAGTGCGGCTTCAGGTACAGCTTGCGACCGCTGACCCTGAACGACTCCAGGCGCTTGAGGAACGTCATGCCGAGCAGCGAGCTCGACATCGGCGCCTGGTTGACCAGCATCGGCATGTTCTCGAACTTGATCGTGCCGACGGCCAGGCTGTCGGCGATGAAGGGCGCGGCGTAGCCTACGCCATTGGCGGTTTCGGAGGGGTGATCGAACGCCAGTCCAGCGGTGTCGAGGCCGATGCGCCTGGCGTCGGCGGGACTGAGCACCGTCTCGCTTGCGCCGGTGTCGACCAAGAAGCGGACGACCTGACCGTTTACCTGACCCATGAGGTAGAACCCGCCGTCGGGGTCCTGGCTCACCACCAGCTCCTGGGCGTCCGTGGCGACCGGATAGGAAGATGAGAATTCGCCGCGTATCCGCTGGCCGACGCCGAGGAGTTCGTCCCGGTAGGTGACGCCCAGGACCAGGACGCCGACGATCGCGGCCCAGATCGCCGCGTGCCGCGCCTTCTCGCCCCACCTGATGGGGCCGCGGCCCAAGATGTTCACGGAGACCAGGACCACGAGGCCGATCCCCCAGGCGAACCAGGCCCAGTCCTCGCCCGACGTCAGTTGGCCCGGGAAGAGCCTGGAGAGGAGCCCGACGAGGGCCGCGACCGCCACCAGGAACCCAAGCCAGACCAGCACCCGTCCGCGCGCGACCTTCGGTTCGATGTCCTCAGCGGGTTTGTCCCGCCAAGGTCCTCCAGCGTCCGGCATTTCGTCGGCCCTCAGGCTTGAGCGGACAGCCTAGCCGCCCACGGTGGCCCAACCGTTACCGGATGTGGAGCGGGACCTCTATGTCCCGGGCGGTCCATGCTGGAAGCTCTCGACGAGGCTTCCGGCCACCAGCCGCCAGCCGTCCACAAGCACGAAGAAGATCAGCTTGAAGGGCAGGCTGACCACCACGGGCGGCAGCATCATCATGCCCATGCTCATCAGCACGCTGGCCACCACCAGGTCGATGACCAGGAAGGGCACGAAGAGCAGGAAGCCGATCTCGAACGCCCGCTTCAGCTCGGAGATCATGAAGGCCGGGGTGACCACGCGGATCGGGATGTCGGCGACGGTCGGCGGCCTCGGGATCTTCGAGAGCTTCACGAAGAGCGCCAGGTCGTCGCGGTCCACCTGGCTCAGCATGAAGGTCTTCACCGGCGCACCGGCCGCGTCGAAGGCGGCGGGAAGCTCGATCTGCTGGTCGAGCAACGGCTTGATGCCGTCGTCGTAGGACTTCTGCAGGGTCGGCCCCATGACGATGGCGGTCAGGAACAGCGAGAGCGAGATGATCACCGCGTTGGGCGGGCTCTGCTGCAGGCCGAGCGCCGTGCGCAGCAGGGAAAGCACCACCACGATCCGCACGAAGGACGTGGTCATGATCACGATGGACGGCGCCAGCGACAGCACCGTCATCAGGCCGATCAGCTGGACGACGCGCTCGGTCAGGCCCGCGCCGGTGCCGAGGTTGATGTTCACGGCCTGGGCCACGGCGGCGGCGGGGAACACCAGGCTGCCCAGCGTGATCAGGGCCGCGAGGATCGCGGCGCGCCGCCAGTCCTCCGCGGGCAGGGTGCGGATGGCGCTAAAGAGGGCCCGCATCAGGCGCGATCCTTTGAAGCCGGGGCCTTCGAAGCGGCGGCCTTCGTGGCCCCGAGCTCGCTGACCAGCCGGCCCTCGCCCAGGAGCACCAGCCGCTCCTTGCCGTCGCAGGAGACGATGACCAGGCGGCGCGCGGGATCGAGCACCAGGCTTTCCACGACGGCCAGCCGCCGCTCCTTCCTGGCGCTGGTGAACCGCGCCAGGGCGTCGGGCCCGAAGCGGCGGAGGGCCACGGCGCCAAGCCCCACCAGTCCCAGAGTGACGGCGAGCGCGAAGACGGCTCTGGCGAAGGTGGCGAAGTCCATGGGCGCTTCTGCGGCTCGTCGGGGGGTCGGGCGCATCTCGCTCCGAGTCCCTTAAGTCTGGGTTAACCCTGTTTCTTCACGATGCCGGGCCATGGAGATCCCGCTTTTCTCGATGCTGCGCGGCCGCCTCGGATACCTGTCCGATCGGCAGAAGATCATCGCCGAGAACGTCGCCAACGCCGACACGCCGCACTATCGGCCAAACGACCTGAAGCCCTTCAGCTTCGAGGCCCAGGTCAAGGCCGCGACCAGCAGCGCCGGCGTGCAGGCGGTGACCCAGCCGGGCCACATGCAGGCGCCGAACGCGCGCCGCAGCCTCTCCGGCGCCAAGCCGACGCACACCGCCGATTCCGAGACGACGCTCGATGGCAACGGCGTCGTGCTGGAGGAGGAGATGATGAAGATGACCGACGCGCGGATGAACTACGACGCCGCCATCACCTTCTACCAACGATCCATGGGCATGATCCGCACGGCGATCCGTCCGCCGGGCCGCGGCTGAGGAACGCTAGATGGCTGACGCAAAGACGACCATTAGCGGCTCCACCCAGGCGATCGCCGTCTCGGCGCTGCGCGCCCAGCAGGCGCGGATGCGCATTGTCGCCGAGAACCTGGCCAATTCGAACTCGACGTCTAAGACGGCCGGCGGCGATCCGTACCGGCGCCAGGCGCCGGTCTTCCTGCCGACCAAGGTGGCCGGCGGCACGGGCGTGAAGATGGCCCGCGTCGTACCCGACCCGACCGCCTTCAAGAGCGACTACGAGCCCGGCAATCCGTCCGCCGACGCGAAGGGCTATGTGAAGCTGCCCAATGTCGATCCGCTGATCGAGGCCATGGACATGCGCGAGGCGCAACGGGCCTACGAAGCCAACCTCAACGTCATCGAGACCTCGCGCGCCATGGACATGCGCACGCTCGATCTCCTGAAGAAGTAGGGCGGGGCTAAGCCATGATCACCGCGCTCGACGCGACCAAGGCCTACGGCGCCGCGCAGAAATCGATGGGCATCGATCCCGGGCCCGGCGGCGCCAGCGCCACACCGGGCGGCGGGTTCGGCGACATCCTGAAGTCGGCGATGACCGACGTCATGAAATCGACCAAGAACGCCGAGACCCAGATGGCCGCCCAGGTGCACGGCAAGGCCGAACTGGTCGACGTGGTCACCGCGATCTCCGCGGCGGAATCCAGCCTGGAGACCGTGATGGCGATCCGCGACCAGGTGATCAACGCCTACCAGGAAATCCTGCGGATGCCGATTTAGCGCCGTCTCGTGCTCCTCCTTGGGGGAGCTGGCGCGAAGTGACTGAGGGGGCCTTTCACCCTCCAATTCCCCCTCCGGCCCCTCGAGCCGCGTCCCCCTGGGGGCAGGGGAATCGCATGTGTGGCTAGCTGAGGTGTTGCGGCGGGTCTGGTGATGGATTCTGTAAGGGTCTTCCTGAGTGGGAGACCCCTATGCTGCTCACTGAGATCCTGGACGAAGTGCCGGACCCTCGCGGATACAACGCCGTGCATGATCTGACGGACGTGTTGTTCGTGGCGCTGGCGGCGGTGCTGTGTGGGGCGGTGCACTGCACGGAGATGGCGTTCTTCGCCAAGACGCGGCTGGAGCTGCTGCGCCAGTTCGTGCCGCTGGAGCGGGGCGCGCCCAGCCACGACACCTTCACGCGGATGTTGGGCGCCGTGGACCCGCGAGCTTTCCAGGCGGCCTTCGGGCGGTTCATGGCGGCGTTCGGCGAGCAGGCCCGGGCCGACACCCGCGGCCAGGTGGCGGTGGACGGCAAAAGCCTTCGCCGGGCCTACGACAAGGGCCGCGCCCACATGCCGCCGCTGGTGGTGACCGCCTTCGACTGCGAGACTTTCATGAGCCTGAGCCAGGTGGTGGCCCAGGCCGGCGGGGAGGCCCAGGCCGCCATCGCGGCGCTGCAGCTCTTGTCGCTGAGGGGCTGCATCGTGAGCGGCGACGCCCTGCACTGCCACCGCAGTCTGACGGCCACGGTCCGCGAGGGCGGCGGCCACTACGTCCTGGCGATCAAGGGCAACCAGGCCACGCTCGCCCGGCAGGCCAGCGCCGCCCTCGACAAGGCCCAAGCCAGCTGCCGCACGCCGATCGGCGAGACCGAGGACCAGGCCCACGGCCGTCACGAGGTCCGCCGCGCCATCGTCGTCCCCTTCGCCCAGCCCCCCGGCCGCAATGCGCTTGTCGACCTCAAGGCGGTCGCCCGCATCGAGAGCTGGCGCACGCTCGAGGGCAAGACCACTCACAACGTCAGGGACTATGCGCTCTCCCAGCGCCTGACCCCGGCCGAGGTGCTGCGCGCGGTCCGCCGCCACTGGGCCATCGAGAACGACCTGCACTGGCAGCTCGACGTCCTGATGGCCGAGGATCAGACCCGCAACCGCAAGCACAACGGCCCCGCCAATCTCGCCGCCCTCAGACGCCTCGCCCTCAACGTCCTCAGAAGCGACCCTGAGACCATCCCCCTCAGCCACAAACGACTCAAAGCCAGGTTGGCCAACGAGGACCAGCTCAAGCTGATGACGCACATGCGATAGCCCTGCCCCTGGGGGGAGGGCGAGCTACTTGATCACCGCATATGCCGCGCGCGCTAGGCTGGCACCCCGGCGACCGCCGTCTTCAGGCCCCTCTTATCCCGGTCTAGGGCATTCACCCTAGAGACCCTGGCTCTGACGGCGGCGATGCTCCGGGGGCCACGCGACTCTCTGGAGGGGCCACTGTGACGATCATCCCGACTCGCCGACTTTCGTTGCTCGCTGCCGGGGCCTCCCTGGCCATACTGGCGGCCGCCGCGCCCGCGGCGGCGCAGGAGTCGTACTGGAACGGCTGGTACATCGGCGCGAACGCCGGCGCTTCTTGGGGCGACAACAAGCTCTCCCGGGAGATACGGGGCGCGGGCGGCGCCGTGGTGATTCCGCAGGTCGACATCACGCGAATCAACGGTGGCAGCACCAACGGGTCGAACAAGACCGATTTCACCGGCGGCATAGAGGCCGGCTACAACTACGTCGGCAGCAACAACTGGCTGTTCGGCATCGAGGCCGACTGGATCTACCTCAAGAGCGACACCCGGCGGACGAACGCCTTCACATCGTCCATCACCCAGCCGATCTTCCCGCCGCCGCCGCCGGTGACCTATTCGATCAGCTCGCGGGCCGAAACGAACGACTGGATGGTCTCTCTCCGGCCGCGTCTTGGCTGGACCTCCGGACAGTGGCTGGTCTATGGCACCGGCGGCGTCGCCTGGGCCGACATCAAGTCGAGGCTCGAGTTCGCCGACACCCGCAGTGCGGCGGACGCCTTCGCGACCGAGAAGAGTAAGACCAAGACCGGCTGGATCGCCGGCGCGGGCTTCGGATACGCGATCAACCAGAATTGGTCGGTCAAGGGCGAGTGGCTCTACGCGGACTTCGGCAGCGTGCGGACCAGTGTGGTAGGCGCCAACGGTTTCGCGTCCCTGACGTCAAAAGCCGAGGTCAAGACCAACATCGCGCGCATCGGGGTCGACTACAGGTTCGCCCCGCCGCCACCGCCTCCACCGCCGCCACCTCCGCCTCCTCCGCCGCCGCCGCCTCCGCCGCCGCCGCCGCCTCCCCCGCCTCCGCCGGCGTATGAGGCCAAGCAGTTCATCGTCTACTTCCCGTTCGATCAATTCATCCTGACGCCGGAGGCCCAGTCGGTGGTTCAAGAGGCGGCCAGCTACGCTGCGGCCGGTCACGCCACCAAGGTCTCGGTCGTCGGGAACACCGACACCTCCGGTTCGCCGGCCTACAACGTTCGGCTGTCGGAACGCCGCGCCAAGGCCGTCGCTGACGCCCTGGTCGGCCTGGGCGTCGCCCAGACCGCTCTGTCGGTCGACTGGAAGGGTGAAACCGCCCCG
>Ga0307513_10011526_pt1 | contig 10979 bp, 7 predicted proteins | sample 15_EM_MG_FD_202174 | JGI IMG/M metagenome (GOLD analysis project Ga0307513, IMG submission 202174) | Populus trichocarpa ectomycorrhiza microbial communities from riparian zone in the Pacific Northwest, United States - 15_EM | ecosystem: Host-associated > Plants > Roots > Unclassified | place... | reverse complement strand
CGGTGTTGCTGCGCCATTGGCCCAAGCTGTATTGGATCCGCAGCGAACAATAAGGCTTTCCTCCACCACGACTTACCTCCACTCAACGACTCACGGGGCGGTAAAGAACAGATATTGGTCAATTTTCTCCCTTCTATATTGGGGAAGGCAACATTCGAGTTATGTTTGTTAAGTGGCTCAGTACTACCATGCGTCGTAGATGGTAATTAATTGTAACAATACACGGCCATCATGAGGAACGGATCTCTTGTGCATTGTGACCCTTGGCATTGAAATACGCTAACTTCCCACAACATATATACAGCAAACGGCCATATATGAATATCTCCCTACTCAGCTTATTGTTGGGATTGTCTCAGGTTATCCGCTCAATATACCTTTCCCATTCAGTTTCGGGGATTAATTCAACTGTATTCACAGATCGGGACCGACTCCGCGTTCAGTGGGATGTTATGCCCCAATGTATAGGGGGATGGAGGTTATAAAAGGTGGTATGATTTTCGCTATCTTCTCTCCAGAACTCGTTCTACATCACAGCAAACTCAAATGGATTCCTTCACCTACATCACTCCCACTGAAGTCCCCGCCGATCGCGATGGTGGAGGTTCCGGAGGCAATGCTTACTGCGTTGTCGCCCACACCACCACCATTGATACCCCCACCAATATGGATGGCGGAGGCTCTGGAGGCAACGCTTACTGCGTTGTTGCCTAAATGGCGCACCTCCTCTTACCACTACCCCATCATTATTGTGCGTTTTCCCCCCGTCGTGATATCTTCGATCGCTTCACTGAATTCTTTCTTCCCTTCGCAGATCATCATCTTTACGACTACATATCCTTTTCTGCTCTTCACGAGTTCGGACACTCTCCGAGTCGGGTTAACAATAACTTATGCCGGCCTTCTAGCGGCTTTCGACTTCACTCTATGTTGTTTTATTAGCGAACGGTTCACTTTTCGACAGGTAGTTTTCGGATTTGGGCGAAGGTGCGGGGGATGGGTGGTTCAAATATGATGATCTTGGAGTAATATACATATACAATTGGTTTAATAGCATCATTTTTATGAGGCTCTAATTTGGTGCGAACTTGATAGGGGAAATCAGAAAGGCAAGAGCAAACGCGGTAGAAAAGACTTGCTAGGTATGACTATTCCTCGACGCTCATTATTCCGTCTTCCTCTTCGCCTTCTTCTTGTTCGCCTTCGATGGATCATGCACTAATTTCTTGTGCCTCACCAGCGCATCCTTCCTCGTGAACAAACTCTTACACCCCGCAACGTCGCACGCATAGCTCCGGTCCTGATGGATTAGAGACTCAAGGTGGCGCATCATGTCCCCCACGGCCTTGGTTCGGAAATTCGGGCAAAGTAAGCATTCATAGGCAGCCTTCCCAGAGTGCTCGGTGACCACTTTGTAGGAAGTGGAATTGGAGTTGGGGGCACAAACGGAGGTGCTGGTAGTTATAGAGGAGGTGACAGTGGCGGTTTGATCACGCTGGCCTTGGCGTACACCTCCGCGTTTTCGTTTTCGGGTGATGGAGGATACGGGCGATGATGAGGAAGATGGGGGGTTCTTGGACGTTCGGGAAGTGGTGGGACCCAAGTCAAAAGATGGAACGTAAGCATCGTCATCTTCCTCTTCGTCGTCTTCCTCTGAGTGTGATTCTGGATAGTCATCAACGTCAAAGGTGAGTCGTTTGGGTGCTTTGCGTTGGGGCTTTTGTGAGGTTGTTCTCGGTGCAAAGATCGTTTTGCCTCCTATTGTTGGTCGTTTAATAGGGGCTGCGGGTTTTGGTTCGGGTACTCTGCTTCGGACTCCAGCAGAGCTTTTCGTCGAGACCAAGACCTCGTCACTACGAAAAAGAGTAAGCTCCAAGGCATATAAACGTGTGGAATAGAATATGACTCGCATATGCAACGGGGCAGATTTTGATCGACTTCGCCCAGTTAAGGGTCTTTCGTAGATATCGCGGTGCGTTTCTTCATTAAGAAACTCCGCGGCTCTGGGTTCTCCTGGACCCCCTACGTCGTATCCTTCATGCACCGGTATATCCTGGTGGAGAGGTTCCTCTTCACCCTCCACTTCAGAGGGGTAGTGTAATCCGCTCTCTTGATCCATGCCATCTTCGTCAACGCCTGCGTCCTCATCCTCCGCCTCAGGGTAATCAAAGAGACCAAGCTTTGGATATCGACCCGTGTATTGGGCATACCTGTGGAGAGACTCTATACTAGAGACCTTCGTCTCAGTGGCGGCAGACATCTCGGGTGGAGATGCGTCAAAGATGTTGACATTAAACACCACTGGTTGGGAGTTCGTGTGAGGAATTGGCTGCGCAGGCCGACCTGGGAAACGCGCATTGAAAGCGGACACGAGTTCGACGCCCTGAAAAGAGCGTCGACCTATGGAGCGTCGGAGTTCGGACGCGCTCAACCGGGTGGTCTCTCGGGGTGGGGCTGGAAGAGGTTGAAGGGAGGGGGGATAGTCGTCGTGTTCACTGTGATTGGTTCTCCAAAGCGCCATGATATTGCTCGGTGAGTTGAGGTTGGGGAAATAATATGGCATCCGATGTAGAATAAAGGGATGTTATAATGTGAAGTTGAAAACAAAGCGCGGTTACTTTCGTTTCTTTGTTGTCGCTCCCGTCGCCACTTCTGGAGCCAGTCCATTTGTACCTGACATGTTAATGGTGATACTTTGTTGTTTTATGTCCAATGAAGATGCCGGTCACCGCAATATCTCAAATCTGTGAGACGTTAACCCATAGTTATTATAAGTAGTTGCTTGCACAAACATCCTGACTCGACTCACTAGGGCGATGCGGCCCTTTCTTCAGAGGAATATTAATGATGTCGATTACCTTATTGGTAATTTCGAGTTCAACACGTTACCCGTAGTCCTCAGTGGTGGAAGTAGGAACGAGCGCGCCGTAGCGGCCAGCGATTGGCATTCATTGATCGAAAGCAGGTTTGTATGGAAAGCCGGAAACAAACATCATAAGTAATTACATAATTGATCGCCTTCTCACAAAGGAGTCGGGTTGTAGTCAGGACACCAAAATCTCGACCATCACCTTCACTCATCGCAAACTCGTCGATAGAGACACCGGCGAGAGGTTCTCGGCTCAGTCTGAGGAACGACTTATAAATGAATCCGTGTCGAGCTTCACCGAGGACCCCGATGTCGAATGGGTTCGGTGAGCAGTCCTCCTCGACTTCATCATCTTTTTAATCAAAAAGCTTATAGGGTCGACGATTGAATTTAAAGAGTTGCGTTCATGCTGCTTCAAGCATAAATTGAGTTGGCCCAGTGTTTGAGGCAGCATGACGGGCATACGCACCTCAGGTTCGTCAACAGCAGAATAATAGTACCCTCCTGATTCTTCGGCCTCATCCGAGTCAAAGACATCATCCACAGCTTGGGGAAGTGGAAGAGGTGGTGGCCTCCAAACCGAATTAGGATCATGGTACTGTGGAGTTTCTGCAGGCAATCGGGCCCCTCCACCACCACCACCGGTGGTTATTTGGTTCAGGCTCAGCGCATGCCTTCCAGTAGTCCTGTTTCTCTGACTTGGCGACATGTACTCGTCAAATGCCGGTTGCCACCCTGCCAACTCCTGAGAAACCTCCACACCAGCTGGCTTTTTGGATTTAGGGATCATAGGGAGTATTACAGTGGGTGGGATCGGTAAGGGGCGTCTCGCATTCTGAGATGTGTTCTGCAACTGCTCTAATGGCTTTTTCAAAGGGTCGAGACCGCCATTTCGATTGGACATTGAAGCACTGGGTTGGATGTCGTTGGTATAAGGGATTGGTCGTGCTTTACTCGACACAGTGATCGATTGAGAAGAAGCGTCTACAACGCTCCCCCCCACATATGGATCATTTCTCCTGGAACTTGTTGCCCCTTTTTTGTCACCAATGTCCGTCGCGTTAACCACGGGTCCCTCCTTCGGCGCCAGCGACATCCAATTCTGTATTAAAGGTGTTTCTCGGGATGTGGACCGGGTAAATTCGGCTATGCGGCTGGTAGGTTGAGACGAAGCTGATGGGATGGTATCTGGTGGTGAATAATTGACGAAGTTAAAGGGATCTGGAATTTGGTTTCCACTGCCAGATTCCAAAACAAAATTTGCCACATCTTTTTCACCTTCCATTCGCAAGAAAGCGACTATCATCGATTCACAGCACTGTGTTCCTAAGATGTTGAGAACATTGTCTCATACATGGGCCCAGGCAACGTACCACTCTATCAGCCAGATAGGTCTTCGAGACGGCGTTGGCGTAGCTCAAAAGGTTGTTCTTCATAAAATCCATACGATGCTCCTCCAAGTCCTGACAGCTATCACAGAATGACTTCCAATCTTGCTCCCATTTTCTGATGGTTTCCTTGAGGGCCATTGAGAAACCTGACAATTCGCGTTCATGGGTCTGGACGGATTTCTGGATACGTGCAAGTTTGACGTTAATCTTTTTGCGGCCCTTCCCCAGGACCAGGGATGCTTGAGCCTTAAACGATTTGATCCGTGCACATTCCTGTTCGTATTTTTCACGGACCTCATTGACGCATGACTCCCAAGATTGTTTTGTCTTGAAAAGCTTCTCGATACCAGCTTGATACGTCGCCTTGTGGCGAAGCAGTCGCACATGGAACGCTGTTGTCGGTATTTCCAACCCTGACCGGAACTGCTGGGCCAAATTCGAGTGAAATCTGGCTTGGGACCCCGTTTCAGCTGCCATTGTGTCCAGAGATTTCCGTAGGTCTCTATGACAGTAGATTAGATATCGGATTATTTGAGATCCAAAGATATGGAAATGGCTGAACGAATAGTCTCAAGCCAACTATGTCAGTAAGTGTGGCAGGTTATGGACTCTTCGTGTCGGCCGGACCAATGCATGGTGACCGACTGCCTTCCCCAGTTCAGGGTATAAGGACAAAAAGAGAGAACGCGTACCCAGTCTCATCTCGTCCGAGGGTCATTTGGGCCACTTTAGCCAAGCGTTTTGCGTAGTCCTCTTCGATGGATGCTCTATCGACGGGCCAGCTCAGGAACAGAGAGGCCTGAACTGGATAAGGTCGGATGCTTACCTCTCCTTCCAAAATGCATTCAGGTCCTCTGTGGTTTGTGCAGCACCTCGCATTCGCGCAAACAAAACGTCCACACCGGCATCGCCAAAACCCCAAAAGGAGTTGCAGAAATCCAAGGATCGGTTCTGAAAAATGGGGGGTTTTGTCCAAACGTATTCAGGAAGAGCAGCGGTCGATGTACGGTGCATTGCAGACATAAGTAAGCGCTAAGCAAGTAATGAGCGAGTCGCCGACGGCCGCCCATCGCTAAGTTTGGCGCTGGCCAAATCCTGACTGCCTTTTCCAGCACTCAGGGTCGACTTCGTCGCCAATGCCTTGCTGTGTTATTAGAGGAGATTTCCTTGTCACCAAATATAATTATTTGGCTACGCACACACTCCTAAACTCTCAAGTTATTTCATTAGCTCGTTTGTCGCTTCATTCCATTCCTCAGGCATCTTCATTGCTGTCCTCAACGCCTCAGATGGATGGTTTTAACGGCGAAATCTCTCATGGTGTCCCTCCCCCACTTCACGAAGGTGCTATTTCCCTTTGAGGTTGATTTTACCACTGCCATGGTCGCCGCCCCGGTTTTTATCATCGCAGTTGCTACTGCTAGGACGCTGGGGATGTGGGTGTTTCCTTTCAATTGTCATCCTCCAAGATCCCTCGCATTCGCACGCGCGAAGATGCCTTCGGCACCAGCAAATAAGGCTATGTAAAGACGTTCGCCTAGCTGGACATTGGGAGGGAGGAGGGGATCTTAAATTCTTCAACAGGGATGGGGGGGAAGCAAGGTAAAGGCGGAGGTGGGAGTGATACTGCCAGCGGAAGTGATAGCACTCTCCAGGAAATCCTTCTTCTCGACACCAAATATTTGAATATAGCGACCATGAACCCAATTTGGGTAACGAGCGCAAATAAAGTCCCTTGGCCCGCTTTCAAAGGAAGAACAATAACTTGAATAAGAACGATTTGAGGAGTGCGGAGTTGCGGTAGCGAGCATCTGAAGACAGAGCGAACGTTGTGAGTACATAACGGAGAAAGTGTCAGGATTAAGAGAGTCGAACGAGGTTTTAATTTGAGAAAAGAGAGGAACGGCGCGGTGTACCAAGGAGAGACACCTTCCCCATCACGAAATCAAGCAGAAAGTTGTCGCTACGAAGCTGGGCAAGGGCAAGACTCGGGTGTTCAGTGGAGAGCTTGACTGTGGCAAAACATATGTCGTACTCTGCTCCCCAGGGTAATGTTTGCCCAAAATTTGTAAAACAATCATTGCCGTAGAACTTTTGCGAATATTAAGCCCTTTCGCAGCAAAAGCGGCCTTCAACTCCTCCATTTTGTCCAGCGGTGGGAGAAATTTGTCGTCAGCTTCGGTCCTTTGCCCACAGAGTGGATATTTGTCGCGCCAATCGTAGGCGAAGACCAGATTGTATCGTACATCGTTTCAAGCTGTGTAAAATACCCTGGCATATTCGATGAGCCTCTGATGGTTGTCAAGTTGAGCTTCCGTATGCGGTGCAATTCTCAGAGTCTCATGAAAGCCAGAAATTATGACCTCGTTGTCGATTGGGAACCCCCACACGGCAGGGTTGGGATGGAGTGACAGGCGATCGAGGAGCTGAGCGGGAGGGCGGTTGTCTATAGTATTTCTTTGGTGAGTACAGTATAAAAAGACAGATAATTAATGGTTTCGTACTCATCGCGACCTTATTAAGCCGCTGTTTTTGTCAAACGATGATTCATCGACACAGCACGAAAACAAGTTTGTATGGAAAGCCGGAAACAAACACTATGAGTAACTACATAATTGATTGTCTTTTTACAAAGTCAGGACACCAAAATCTCGATCATCACATTTACTCATCGCAAACTCGTCGATAGAGACACCGGCGAGAAGTTCTCAGCTGATTCGAGAAACGGCTTATAAGTGAATCCGTGTCGACCTTCATCGAAGACCCAGATGTCGAATGGGTTGAGTAGGCAATCCTCCTCGCCTTCATCATCTTATTAATCACAAAGTTGATGGGGTTGACGTTTGAATTTAAAGAGTTGTGTTCATGCTGCTTCAAGAATAAATTGAATTGACCCGACGTTTGAGGCAGCATGACGGACATGTGAATCTCAGGTTCGTCGACGGCAGAATAATAGGACCCAGATTCGTCGGCCTCATCGGAGTCAAGGACATCATCCACAGCTTGGAGAAGTGGCTTGAATGGTGACCTCCAAACCAGATGACTGGGATCATGATGCTGTGGGGTTTCTGCAAGCAGTCGGGCTCCTCCACCATCACCGCCGGCGGTGGATATTTGGTTCATGCTCAGTGCATGCCTTCCAGTGGTCCTGTTTCTCTGACTTGGCGACATGTGTTCTTCAAACGCTGGTTGCCAGTCTGCCAACTCCTGCCCTACGCCAGCTGGATGTGTGGATTTAGGGACCATAGATACTAGTACACTGGGCGGGATCGGCAAGGGTCGGATTACATTCTGAGATGTGGAGATAGTGTTTTGCAACTGCTCTAATGGCGTTGTTGTGAAAGGATTGGGACCACCATTCTGATTGGTCATTGAAGCGGTGAGTTGGATGTCGTTGGTATAAGGAATTGATCTCGACACAGTGATCAGATGAGAAGAAGCGCCTACAACGCTTCCGCCCACATCTGGATCATTTGTTGCCTCTTTTCCGTCACCGATATTCGCGGCGCTAACCACAGGTCCCTCCTTTGGTGCCAAAGGCATCGAATTCTGTATTGAAGGTAGTTCTCGCGATGTAGACCGAGTAAATTTCGCTATGCGGCTGGTAGGTCGAGCCGAAGCTGATGGGATGGTACCTGGTGAATAATTGACGAAATCAAATGGATCTGGAATTTGGTTTCCACTGCCAGATTCCAAAACAAAAGTTGCCAGATCTTTTTCACCTGCCATTCTGTCGAAAGAGACTCTCATTGATTCATAGCACTGCATTCCTAAGATGTTGAGAATAATATCTCATACGTAGGTTCAGGAAACGTACCGCGTCATCAGCCATATGATAGACCTCCCAGAGAGCGTTGGCGTAGCTCAAAAGTTTGTTTTCAATAAAATTCATACGATGCTCCTCCAAGTCCTGACAGCTATCACAGAATGACTTCCAACCTTGCTCCCATTTTATGACGGTTTGCTTCAGGGCCATTGAGATATTTGACAATTCGCGTTCATGGAACTCGATGGTTTTCTGGGTACGTTCAAGTTCGACGTTAATCTTCTCGCGGTCCTTCCCCAGGACCAGGGATGCTTGAGCCTCGAGCGAATCGATCCGTGCATATGCCTGTTTGTATTTTTCACGGACTTCAATGACGTAGGACTCCCAAGATTGTTTTGTCTTGAAAAGCTTCTCGATACCAGCTTGATGCGTCGTTTTGTGGTGAAGCAGTCGTACATGCAACGCAGTTGTCGGTATTTCCAGCCCTGACCGGAATTGCCGGGACAAACCCAAGTGAAATTTGGCTTGGGACTCAGTTTCGGCTGCCATAGTGTTCAGAGATTTTCGCAGGTCTCTATGGGATAGGATAAGATATCGATTCATTTTAGATCCAAAGATATGGAATGGCTAAACGAATAGTCCCAAGCCAACCATGTCAATGACTGTGGCAGGTTATGGACTCTTCGTGTCGGCCAGACCAATACATGGTGACCGACTGCCTTCCTCAGTTCAAGGAATAAGGAGTTGGGAAGAAACTAAGGGAGAACGCGTACCCAGTTTCATCTCGTCCGAGGGTCATTTGGGCCAGCTTAGCCAGCCGTTTTGCGTAGTCCTCCTCAATGGATGTTCTATCGACGGGCATGCTCAGGAACAGAGAGAGGGTTGAACTGGATAAGGTCGGATACTTACCTCTCCTTCCAAAACGTATTTAGATCCACTATGGTTTGTGCAGCACCTCGCATTCGCGCAAACAAAACGTTCACACCGGCATCGCCAAAACCCCAAAAGGAGTTGCAGAAATCCAAGGATCGGTTTTGAAAGATGGGGGATTCTGTCTGAGCGTATTCAGGAGAAGGAATGGTCGGTGGCTGGTGCATTGCAGACATTATGCAAGTAATGAACAAGTAATGAGGTTGTCGCCCAGCGCTCATCACTAAACGGTTTGGCGCTGGCCGTGGCCGCGGGGCTATGTCTGTGCTTCGACATGCCCCCACACAGCATTTTTGGAAGCCAGAAATAGCTAGTCCTGTTTTTTGTGTTTCGACATGCCTTCACATCGCATATTTGGGAGCCAGAAATGGCATAAGTATTTGAGGCCGTTTTCAAGTTATTGTGTTTTATTGTGATTGAAATGATGGTGTGCACAGCTTCCCGGGCCTGCTGGTCGGAGAAATCAAATTCCGCTACATACCTTTAAAGGTAGAGAGGGTCTTAGGGGCGTTTGATTTTGAAAATTGGCAGAAGATTGCAAGATCGTACCCGCCATTTTTCCAAGTCTGCTGACTCATTATCCGATCACTGCGCATATTTTCCTCTACCCCACATTGCTTGACGCCGATACTCTTCCAGACTAAGGCAGAAACATAGAAAATTTATCACATAAGGAACATGCTTGATTTTGCCAATTAGTACCTAAGCAGAGATAGAAAGTGTTTGTCAATACATACTTAAGTATTTTCATGAACAATCCCATGCCAGTGTACGAATGAAGGTCGTTATTTAACGAGAGAAACAATGCGAGGAATATAGTTTTTAATGCAACTTGGTCGCTAAGGTAAGCGGGCTTTGCCGCTTGTCGGCCCTTCAAGGAAAGATGAGAGCAATAGTCGATAACTTTTTCTTAAAGGTTCACATGCTAATAGTAGTATTCTTCAAGTATTCTGATCTTAAATACTCAAGGCGTATCGATCTGTATCGCTGACTTCAAGTTGGAAATGAAGGAGAGGAGAGAAGAGCTTAGAATGAAAGAATCGAAAAGCACGCTTGCTATAATACAGTATTGCAGGAGGATATGCGATGAACTTATGAAGTCCTTTCGTGATCAATCCGGGGATCTATACCAACCTGGCCCTTCTGGCATAAACCCTTTTGCGGCAAAAGGGGCCTTCAACTCCTCCACTCTGTCCAGCAGTGGAAGAAATTTGTCATTAGGATGTGAATTTAATGAGAATGATCTTCGGCTTTTTGCCCACAGAGCAAACATTTGTGGCACCAATCGTAGGTGAATCCCAGATTGTATCCGAGTCGTTTCAAGCTCTGTGTAAAATACCCTGCCATACTTGATGAGCCAATGATGAGCCTCCGATGTTTGTCGGATTGAGTTTCCATATGCAGTACAGTTCTCAGTGTCTCATTGCAGCCAGCGATTACGACCTCAGTGTCGATTGAGAACCCACACACAGCGCCGGGGTTAGGATACTAGTGACAAGCGACTGAGGACTCGGAGCTGAACGGGAGGGCAGTTGTTTATAAGTAGTCTCTGTCTGTACAGTAGATAATTAATGGTGTCGTACCCAATGTGACCTTGTTAGACCGCTGTTTTCAACAGCATATGATGATTCATTGAATTCATCGACACGGGTGCGAAAGCAAGTTTGTATCAAGGGGGTGCCGGACCGTGAATCCCGGACCGGGGACTAGGCCCACCACATCATGTTCAAACAAGATTTTTTACCATTTCCAGTGCACTTTTGAGTTTCCGCCTTGAACCTTAAATATAAAAGGAAGGTGCTAAGAATAACTCCCGCCATCTCGCGCTTCTGTTTGGCTCTGGGAAACATGGCGCGTTCAGTAAGTTTGGGAATTGGAAGTTACGGCGTGCATGACGCAGCCTATTTAGTTATACTGTACTGTTATAGACAGACTGGCGGAGCCTGTAAACTGCCTGTTATAGACAGGGCTGGCGGACTCAGCTCATGCTCCCAAAAGGCACTGTTAAAGACAGATCAGCGGA
>Ga0307513_10011525_pt1 | contig 10980 bp, 6 predicted proteins | sample 15_EM_MG_FD_202174 | JGI IMG/M metagenome (GOLD analysis project Ga0307513, IMG submission 202174) | Populus trichocarpa ectomycorrhiza microbial communities from riparian zone in the Pacific Northwest, United States - 15_EM | ecosystem: Host-associated > Plants > Roots > Unclassified | place... | reverse complement strand
CAAAAGCCCTTGCTATGGCCCGTTAGTCGGTTGTGGCTAGCCCGTTCGCGATCCTTCCTCTACCCCCCTCCCGGTTCCGTCCGCTGGCACCGTACTGCCCCATAAGCTGGCACCTTACTGCTAATCCTCCCCACCGGCTGGCACCCTACTGCTCCTCACCGGCTGGCACCCTACTGCTACTCTCCGGCTGGCACCCTACTGCTCATCATCGTTGGCTGGCATCCCCTCTGCCCGGTGGCTACGCTCGCCCACCTGCCTCTCTCCCTCCTCCGATTTACGCTACCGTCGCAATCCTCGCTTAGGTTACGGTTGATCATTGTATTGCACTGCCTCCTTGGTCTCTCCTAAACGCGGACGCGTCACCACCTTCTGGTCACTCCCGACCTTTGAGCCGCCGCCCCAACCGGATTTCACCATACGGGTTCTTGGATTTGGCATATTGGCAATAGTAGTTATATCTAGGCGTTTCTTTGATTCTTTTCTTAGTGTTACCTGGGGGCCTGCTGAAGGGTTTGGGTCTCTCTCCTGTACGTTTCTATGAATTGTTTCCCTACGTGTCTGAGGTTTTGTCTTAGGTGCTAGGCGAGGGGGGCTTTTCCTATGGTTTCGGGGGGTTTGATTTTTCCTATGACGAGGTGAAGCCGGCGGGATGACGTTTGCTTATAGGTTTTTTATCTCCATAGCTAGCGCTGCATGAGTCTTTTGTACCTTTAAACATAATAACGACTTGATTACAAAAAAAAAAAAAAAAGAAAAAAAAAAACCGACCAAGAGATAGGATCTTCACACAACCATCTAAGTACTTTTCTATAGTAAAGATATTGCAATACAATCACACTTTACTCTCTTTACATACATTCCTCATCTACGAGTGCCTACGCTCTAAGAACCTGGAGACTATTGTGATAGACTCGACGGACCGCCCGAATATAGAACTATTGTGATAGTTCTATCAAGTACGCCAATCCACTCATCTTACTATCTAACGAGATAGTATCTCTCGCGAACCACCAAAGACAAGCCCGCCAGTTGCGTACTATCTCAAGAGATAGTACTCCCAGACCTGTTGGTGAGAGAGAACGAGACTCACATAAGCAAGAGACTACTGTCGTTGCCTGTTGCATATACGCTCAACAATAGGATTGTTACATATGGAATATGAAGTGATCAGTTCTGATATGTAGCTATCAAAGCATTATGCAGCTAACGGATATGCAACTAGAAAATGAAGGAGGAGTACTATTCTCTAAACATTGTTCCAATCAGTTAAACATATCGTGAAACGTGCTCTCATTTAGTATTCCAAATCGTCTTCCAGATGCCTCTGTGAAGCTCATAACTCTGGAAGCTTGGGTTCGGATATATGATCATTATATGAAGCCATATATCTGGCTCTTAATTATTAGGTAAGCTATTTCCGCTAGGGTAACAGATCTTAGGAGGATTGATAAAGCTTTTGGAAAGAAATATCGACTTACCTGATCCAACTATTATGGCTCCCAAGATTCTGAAATGGCCAGGTACCCTTTACTCATATAATGAAGATGGAATTAGGATCACTGATAGAATGTATATTCCTGCCAAGGTTCCCATCAAAGATATTTCACAGGTAAATTACATGACTTTCTGACTCAAGAGTACCATGATTAGGTGAAATCTATCATCTCCCATGAACAAGTAACTACTCAATATACCTTAACCTAATTTTAAGACCCAAAACAAGATATATGTTGTAACAGGTTTATTCATGTCTAACAAAAAGACAATAGATCTGGCGGTAGCCCTGCTAGCCCTGGTCCTAAGGGAGGCTTCAGGGGACCAGAAGTAAGAAAAAATAGTGGAATGACAAATAGGACTAAGGGATTGCCGTTCAACCAAGTGTATTTTTAGACCGAAGGTCTGTCGAAGTCTGCTGTCTCGTGGTAGCCAGGAGACTAGTTTAAATACAAAGCCCAAGAGGATAGCCTTCCTGCAATCATGGTTATTACCAGTAGCTGCGCACATACCGCAATCGTGTAATCCTGCAAGAGCAAACAAAGAAACATAGCTCAGGCTTCACTAGTGCTACATGACCATTCCATACCCGGAATCCTCAATATAAACTTCCATCAAAGCAAACCAAACATAGCAATACAATAGCATAGCCTATCTGACTCAGAGACAGTGGCAGAGCTGAACTCAAATCAAATAAACCAAATATAAATCAACTAAACATAGGAGATCCTGCACTGCCCGCTCCTGTGTACCGTTACCGGAACATGTACACATGTTACATATATCTTGATTTTTGCTTCTACTTTGAGTTTTCAGTACGGTCATAGTTATTCAACTTATCATCCTATAAAGTACTACTGTTTTATGCTTTATATCTCTATTCCTTCTGTATATTATTCTTTAATAGTTTCTCGTCATATATTCCAATTTATACATCTTTGTTGCTTCTCTTAATTGGTAGTAGCTAGTAGGTGGATCTAGGAATTACTGACGTATCAGAGAGGAAACTTGGAAGGTAATAAGAAAACTTGCCCCTGTGTACTTGTACATTCTACAAGTATCCAGATGCCTTAGGATTAAGCTGAGTTAGTTTTCAACTGGTATTGCCAATCTTGAAACCAAGGTATCCGAATACTTTGGAATGCTTAAGTAGACTGATCACCTGTGATTTTCATTAAATAAAAGCTGTTATTTTATTTCTTTTTCTTTTATCTTCAGGAGCAGATTTTTGAAATGTTTTTCATTCCTTTCCATATTGAGGAAATTTTAAACTGCATAGCACATGCATTCTTTATTCTGAGTTCTTACAGTTACTAAACTGTTGCCAGCTGCCAGGAATTTCACTCTTTTAGCTAGTTACAGTTTGACTTTCTCAAGTTACTACATGTAGTACCTTTTCTGAGCTGACAAATGTCTCACTTCATTTGCATACTGTAAAAGTTCGCTTATTTGAGGCATAGTTACCTGGCCTTTGTGGTTTTGGGTGTTGGGCTCTGAGTTTTTGTTCCAGTGAAATTCTTATTTGCACCTCGCATACGTTTGACCCACCCTAGGGGTCAGTTTAATCTACTAGAGGACAAAAGTGTATGAATGTTCGCATTAAGAATAAAACATGCCAAGAACCAACGAGGGTTCCGAATGGTAGGCGGAAGACTGGACTAGACTAGGCAGGTAGGTCGAAAGTCAAGTCTAGTCCAATGGTGGAAATTACACCAACCGAACTGTCAGGATTATGGAAACCGACTTGACCAAGACTAGTCTGACCAGGCCTGCCAAGCAATAGCATATGCTATTTTTATCACTATAACATGTCATTGGCGGATACTACGGGCCCCGGGGATATTACAAGGTAGATATCGCTAAGGTGCTAACGATTGCAACTCTACCACACTCAACAAAACCACTACAGCCATTCTTAAATTTCATTATAGGCAATGTAACAATCCTAAGAGAGAAGTGTCAAAAGAAAAAAGAAAAAATGATAAGATTTAGGGAGAAGAAAAAGAGGAGTGACAACAGGTAACTCGGTTGGACTGTTACTCTTCATCTTGGTCCAACTCACCCCAAAATAGCCAGTTGAAGCAGGGATTGCTACAGGGAGCTCGGGCAGGATTGCTGCTAGTGTTTGTTACGCCGTGGTGCGGGGCGGGTTTTCACGGGCCAGGTCCCGCTCTTACAATGAGACGGGTGGGTGATTTTGAGGGTGATCCCTGCCTCGCGCATTCCCTGGACGGGGCCCAGGAGGCCCCGTAACGAACATTAATTTCGGCGTCGATTCTCCAAGCTTTCACCAATAGGCTGCAAGGGCTTCGTTGCATCAACAGGTTTGTTTGAAGCTTGGTTGCTGCTACAAATAATCCCTCACACCACCCTCCCCCCAATGTAGGGTTTGTTACAGGGCCTCTCGGCCCCGAAAAACGCGGGCCCCTGGCCTAATTCCCTGCCCCGCCCGGCTGATCGGCCCGGGACGGTGCGTGTTATTTTACAGTTCCCTGCCCCGGCCCCCGGCCCCCCCTGTTCCCCAGACGGGCTCCCTTTAAAACTGGTGGGGAGAAACGGGGCCCCATCCAGAGAATGAGCGGGGACTCGCCCCGGACAGGTGCGGGGCAGGGATCACCCGCAAAATAACCCCCCGGCCCATTGTAACGGCGGGGCCTGGCGAATGAAAACCCGCCCCGCCCCTTAACGAACTCTACCCCAATGTAACCCCCAGGCCCAATCTCCCGACCACTCTGCCCCTTCTCAGAACCAGCTAACTCGGACTCTTCCTCTTCCTCTCTCTCGTGCTTTTTAGACCGTTCATGTTGTTTTTCTTGCTTTTTCCTCTTGATTTCCGCTACCTTTTCGCCTTCTCCTTTCGTGCAAGCTTTTCCTTATAGGCCTTGTCCTACGCCTGTCTCCCCACAACCTCTGCCCGTATGATAATACTCACAGCATTTGCCTTCCTTGCCTTTCAGTTTTTCAACTCATCTTGGAACTGCTTTGCATCAAAAGTAGACTGGGCAGAGGCAGTCTGGGTCAATGATGCAAGTTGGATTCCCAACTCCAGTGCCTGCTCAACAGAAGTTGCCCCCTTTAACTCCTGCTCTAGTTGACCTATTTGACTGGTAGGCGAATCACTGGTACTGAGTGGATGGAGGTTGTAGTGAGTTTGGTGAAAAGGTGTGGGATTATGAAGATCAGGGTTGTTGAGGAAATGGCGGCGATTGAAATGTGCAATACAGGTACACCGGAAGGCAGCTCTAATATTACTTATTGTTAGAGCTTTCCGACGTGCTTGTATTATTTTAGGAAAGAAGTCGCCTTTGTGGATAGTGGAGTAAAACCCATGGGTAGCGTTTGTAAGGGGGCAGGGCAGGGTGGTTTTCCCTCGCCAGACCCTGCCCTTACACGGGGCCGGGGGGATATGTTTCGGGTAATCCCCACGGCGCCCCCGTCAGCTGCGTACCCGCACTCATTCCCTGGAAGGGGCCCTGTTTGTTACCAGCTATTGTTAACAGGGACCCGTCTGGGGTATGGGTAGGGCGGGGGCCTGAGCAGGTACAGGGGCGGAGAATGCCGAACAAGACACCCCGTCCCCAGCCCGGTGAGTAGGTTGGGGTGGGGAAATGAGCCAGGGGCCTGCATTTTTCAGGGCCCTGTCTGCCCTGTAATGAACTCTACCCTATTGGCTCTGAAAAACTCTTCAACCTGTTATTAATAATAGGTACCAATAGTAGTGTTCGTTACGAGGTGGGGCGGGGCAGGTTGTCAGTCGTCAGACCCCGCCCTTAGATGGGGCCGGTGAGGTATGTTTTGGGTAATCCCAGCCCTGCCCCTGTCCGGGAACCTGTTAGCCCGGCAATGAACTCTAATCAATAGTGCCGGATGGATTTTGGTCTAGCGGTTGAAGAATGTGGGTAAGGTGAGATGGGAAAAAATGAAGCTGTATCTTATGAGTCCAACAGTAGTTGTAGAAGTCAAAATCTTGGTGAGAGGTATGATTGTCAAGGAGGAGTAGGCGGTCGGTACTTGGGGAGTAGGGGGGGTAGTAAAGTGAAAATGTTCCTCCAACCACTTTAAGGAAAGTCTTTTATGCATATAACCCGTTGAACAGATGCTAAATGTGGCTTCATCTCTCTCCACATAGTCATGCGAGCTTTCAAGCTCGGACTTTGCTTGGTAGACAAAAAAGGGTGGAATGCTCTTACCTGTTGCAGAGATCATCTCTACTAGAGTGGCCCATTCTCTTCCTCCATCTTGGACAAGGTGAGTATTGCTCTTCCCCGCTCCGCAGAACAACTTGCCCCCAATAGCTTGGCCAATCGCGAAGCCTTTTTCATCTGAGTTCCAAATGTCATCCTCCTGGATCTTAAAGCGACTCTTAACCTCAGAAAAACGATTGAAAGATGACTCAATTCTCACCGGCTCCTGTGCCAGTGCCCGATCCCTGTTCCTTGGTCTGGCTACCTTGTGGGCAAGCTCTGGGTGCCACTTGAGGAACCCATCCTTCCAGTGCCTTTCCAATCTCATAGCATTCAGCTCATTCTTGGCTGGCAAAGATATTCCACCATTTCACGGACATGTCTTCGCCTTGGTGGTGTTCGCTGATCATTCATTTTGCTAATCGAACCGACTACAACCTTTTTCTCCTCCAGATTCAAGTGCTGCTGGGTCTTGTGTGCCGTGCGGTGAAATTGGGTTCGCTTATACCCCTGATTTCAGAGGGTTTTATCGTTGAGCCGCTGCACCCGGGCGACTGTCAGAATTTTGAGATCGGGATTGGCTTACAGCTGTTGGCAAGATTCTTTGATTTTGGCTTGATGTTCCGCTTTTGAGTTTCCCATTTTTCATGAGTTTCGGGAGTTTGCTTGTTGAGGGAATCCCTTTTACATTTCTTGCCTACTTTGTATTATGGGTTCACCGTTGTGTCAATAACCCAGGCACTCGTAATAATGCCGTCCACCATGTTATATTACGTTCAAATAAAGCTTTTCTTAATTAAACTTATTGTTTCCATGAATTATATGCTGGAGATAGTACCTCGCTTAGATTAGGGGTGGCCAAAATAGGTTCCTTAGTATCAAACCATTTTTTGTTCACTAAGTCAGTGATATTACATGACCACATGCCATAATACTGGTATTGGATGCGAGTTATCCATCAGGTAATCGTATTTCCACCCCATATTATCCTCTCCAGGATATTCTATCAACTTGTATTCAGGTGTTGATGCATAGCGTGACAAGCGACTTTAAGATCCTAGTATAGCTATACTTCTATTCTTAGTGAGTGTTGGGCTTTACTATTATAGTTAAATAAAGATATCGAAAGGGCTTGGTGCCATTCAGACTCATGCGATCTTTTATAAAGACTGGTCTGGGACCAGTTCAAACCGGACCGGACCACCCAAGTTAGTCGGGTCCAGTCATCGCCATCACCAGGACTGGCCAGCCCAGTCCCGCCTCCAAGACTTGACCGGTCCGACTATTCGGAACCCTGGCACCAACTACCACAACCACTCTTCTACGGACCCCCGGCGCGGAGTCCTGGCATGCCCCATTTAAGTCCCCCTAGAACTCACGGTCCCAGCAAAGAAGATAGAGTCTCTTGCCAAGCTTCTGGTCACATACACAACAGCTCTATCTCAGCCGATGGTGGCCGCCGGATGACCTAGGCGGTGGCTTGCGGTGCGCCCACTCTGCTGTAACAGACTCCCGCTTAAATCCACCTTCATAAGCGTATCAGCCCGGGTTCGTGACAGGTAGAGCAATGCCTCTTCATCCTTCTGGGTATTCTTTGTTTGGCGTGTGTTTGTATGTGGTGTGGTGGGCATTGGAGATTATTCTTGTTGTGCAAGTTTTGTGGTGTTTTTTTAGCGATGGTTGCGTTTTATAAGAACTCATCCACTTTTGTCCTCGGGGTGTATCATACTAGTGCTTGAGTACGGGTCGGTTTTCATGTATTAAGTCATTCATATTCTGTTAGAATATTCACGAAGGTTCCATATCTACAACACTGGTACTACACCGAAGGTTTGGATCAGGATAGTTTTTGTTTGGAAAGTGTTTGGGAGTTTGGAAGTTGAAGCGATGACTTATAATGACGAATGGTTAGGTGCAGCCGAGATGTTTTGTGAGGATTCATGAATCAGACTAGGGGTACTAAAGGGTTGGAACTAGTGGTAGCTAGCGGATGAAACGGACCAGTGTCACACTTTGATGGTAGCGAAACAGGCAAAAGTATCAGAAAGCTATCAGGAAAGTTTGGGAAGGAGCATTCAGGAAAAGTTTGTAAGTAGTTGAAAAGGACGAAGGGATTGAAGGAGGAAATGTGTTGGAAAGTTGAGGGCATGGTTTGGAAGGCAAGAGACGGTGATGGAAGAAAAGACTTGAACGATGGAGAAGAAAAGAGTTTATTGTACGAGAGTTTTGTGTATATATAGGACGCTGCTGGCAGCACAGAAGGAATAACGACCGCAAGACTCTCTACCCATCTTAGCCTATTTTTATGATATTCTACTTATCCGTAATTTCTCTTAAGAAGGTATAAGAATTGGCAAGAACTGCTCTTTCCACTTGTTGATTAAATTATCATTTTTGGTCTTGAGGACCGGGGAACATCCTCAATTGACGGATACCTATGTCCTCATCGTGTATTCGGAATCAGGTAGCTATTGGCTGTGTTCCGCAACCGAAATGGGATAAAATTGGATTAGCGATGTCATCGGGAGGTAATAGCGATAATTTACAGGAACGGTAGTGGCGGTAGTGGCGACATAAATGAACTCAAGTTGAAGTAACAAGAATTGTTGGCTTGAAGGAGGTCTAAAAGCCAGTCATTCAGAAAGGGCAAAAGATTACCGGCTAAACTAGGCTAGAACTGAAGACTAATTGTGCTCAGAGCAAGATAATCATGAGAGCTGAAGGCCAGCTGGGAACCAGGAGACGAGGAACAGAGTTGGAGAAGACTTACTGATTTACAATGAAGCATTGGGGGATGGGCGTACCATCTACAAATGCTAGGGAGGGGCTTTGTGGCAAAGTTGGCAGACCGTGGGGAGAGGGTGGGATTAAAGGCCAACAGGGATTGGGCTGACAGCGAAACTTTTGAAAAGAAGGCCAGACGGAAGGAGGATATTTCTTTTTTATCGTACCGTAAGAACTGGAATAATTGAACCTGACTTTTAGACGTTGGAGTTGCCTTTGCTGGTAAGGTCAACTATTTTTTTGTTTTTTTTTGTCTTAAGTCCGGGGCGGACGGGGCCAGTTTTCGCAGTGCTCTCGAGCCCCTATCCAAGAGAGGGAATTTCAGACGTCTTAGCGCAAGGTACAATTATTCTAGTTCTTACGGGACTCCTTGTTTGTAGTTTTCCCGCATCCCAACTGCATCTATTGTGAAAATAATTAATCGGGTTATGGACTGGAGCCTAGTTTTTGTCCCTTTTCAGAACCCCCTTTTGGGACTGGTACTCCTACTAGTGTCCAAGCTACGTAGTATGATACTAGTCCCCAATTCAGAATTTTGAATACACGATGAAAATACAGTGTTGATGATTCTGTTGCTGCCGAGCCCCGCTGGAGTATTTTGGATCACCGAGAACTTTTTGGACAGGAGTGTTAGCGCCAAAGTGCCATTTTGGTGCACGGTGATTGAGAGGCCGCCTCTGATTTAAAATCATGACTTGCAAATCGTAATTTGAAAATAGGGTTTTCAGACTACTGAGCAACTTAATGATCATTATGAAAATAGTGACAACAGTTGTGATGGTAGGATGAGGGAAGGTGTTCATTCACTGTGTAGGGTAGCCATGATGCCGCTTTTCTCAAGCCCGGCGATAGATTTTAAAGTATGAGTTCATTCTAATACATGGGCTTCACAGGCTACTGGCACCCAATTTTTCAAAGTCCAGTGAATGTATTGGAAGTAGCTAAGGGAAACAGGAAGAGAAGCAAGAGAGAACCAGAACAGGATAACGCCATAAGGAAATACAGAAGTGGCTAGACCCAGCCCACAAAAAACATAGTTCCACTGCCGGAGGGCGGTGGATGAAAAGCCGCTGCCCTTGCTAGGGTAGATTGTTACCGCCAGTGTTTCCAGAATCAAAGCAGGCTATATCGCTTGAGCCGGAGTTGGCCTGCCGTCCGGTTGGTAACATCTCCCGCCCGTGTCGAGGCAGGCTGAGGGGTGTGGCTAGCTCCGGGAGGTTTGGGTATTCTGGAACCGCTGTGAGAGCGAGATTCTTTCGGTGTCCGAGTATTCTATGTGTGCCTTATAGGCATCTGACCTCTACGGGCCCAAGGTCTGAATTTCTGTTTCAGAGATTCCGACCTTGGCTGCCCATGTTGCAGCGCCCCTTTGGAAGCTGTGTCCATTCTACCCACCATGGCCCAGCCCTGGAGTAACAGCCAGTCCTTGTAACATATGTACCACATATTGTCTGGTAAAGGCTTGCTGCTCAAGGGTTCCGATGCAGAAGAGGGAGGCGTACTGCCGTCGGTGGGTGTCATGAGCGAGAAATTGCTCCATTGTGTATAGAGGACAGGCGATATCGCAGCTTGCAGCTATTGTTAATTTGACTCCCTTTCGGAACCGGTCAGTTTTGGAGGATGGGAGAGTCAGGTCCATATATGCCCCCATTGCTCGTATTCTAACGGAGCTCTTGGTGACAAACCACTTGGAGAATGAAGGTTCTAACTGGCAGTCAGCTTCCTTATAGGTGAACTCCGCAACCCGGATAAAGCCTGCGAAGGCTAGGGTAAAGGCGGCCTTAGTCACTATATCATTGTAGCTTGTGGTTGATAGGTTACGGAGTATTAGTAGAAGGTGTGGTCGAGTGAGGGGAGTGCGTATCCTGCGCTCAGGTTCCTGGTGGTCACGCTTGATACCCTGGATGGTTCACTCCAAACGAGGGTCTGAGAATGCTGTGCACTCGATTCAGAGATCGAGTTGGTATGACTTAATGCCTGCGAGATAAAGCTTCATTGTTTTCACTTTTAGTATTCCAGCTAAAGAGCATAGCCACTCAATAAGCCAGGTTGCCTTTGCGGGAAAACATCCCCGATGTTCGTATTGGTAGCCAGAGAGTATGCAGAAGGTTGTAAAACAACTTCTTAAAATATCATAGTTGCGCCTGGTCAATGGGGTGAGCGCGCGCCAGTGGTAGTAAGCCGATGCCTGTGACAATCCCGATTCGCGTTTGTTAGAAATCCAAGATCCAGGAGGTTGCATGTTGGTAGAAGTAACTGTGGGGCAAGGTCAGCTATCTTGTTGTATTCTGACTGTGAGTGCCCCTCAGCCAGGGCATTTTCTTTGGTTGGAATCCATTTCGCTTCCAAGTCTAAGTCATATTCACTGGCGAGCAGCAAACATCTCCGGAGAACATCAGCAAAAACGGACCCTGCGTCTGATCCGTCGGCGTTGCGTCCTGACGCAAGCGACGTATTTTCTGCGTCCCATGCGTCCTGTGCGTCCTGACTTGCGTTGCAACGCCCCGCCACATTCCAC